>Ga0299912_10000356_pt1 | contig 40328 bp, 45 predicted proteins | sample RVTome_2_FD_207667 | JGI IMG/M metagenome (GOLD analysis project Ga0299912, IMG submission 207667) | Soil microbial communities from uranium-contaminated site in the Upper Colorado River Basin, Wyoming, United States - RVT95D214 (version 2) ... | reverse complement strand
CAATGGTATGGAAACATTACGATAATGGGCTCGATTACACCAAATCCAACCTAATATCTGGACCGTTCTGGCTCCGTTTTTTCGGCGATGGATTTATTGGATTTGTTTACGATCCTCAGAATTCTGATGAGCGTTTCTCATGGAGGGTCCGCGATGAGAAGCTGCCGATCAAAGGCCGATACAAGACGGGTATTTCACTGGAGCGCGAAGATGCAAAGCTGCAGGCTGAAAAATTTGTCAACTCAGTGATGCTTAGGCGCGCCTCTGCCGGTTAGGGCGCTATGGCGTGGAATATGGCCCAAAGATTTTGACGACAGACAAGGTTTCGAATTTTAGATGTGTAGCGCCCGGAACTGCTGTAGGGATATTACCTTTGCGGGAACCACGGCACGAACGGCAGTTGAGGTACGGGAGACAAGAATATGCAGAAACCCCTAATACTCCTAGGGTTCTCCATAATCAGCGTGATTGATACAGGGAAGTACGAGGATATAACCGCAGATGAGGTTACAAGTCAGATTCGTTCGGGCAACATATTCGATTTTCTGCGCCAGCGTCTCGGCAAAGATATCGATCTTTCTATTTTGGCCACTCGCGACAGAGAGGCGATACTTCTTTCGGAGTGGCAAAGTATAGATAATGTAATCGTCGCAGATAGCGATTGGGGAATCAAAAATATGGGCTTAACGCTACTCATTGCTTATGTGCTTGAAAGTTTGAATACGCATCATAGCCGTGAAGCTTGTTGACAATGGGTTGGTTTACACCGAATTAGGTAGCGCGTCAGTTTGAAATTTTTCCTTCGCAATTCGTGACTATGCGTGGTTCGCGAGCGTCAACACCCCGCACGCACTCTCGCACGTTACCGCTCATAGTGTTCAATCGGTAAATGTATGCTGGCCCGCTTGTGAATTCATAGGGCGCAATAATTCGTGTCCCAATAATTGATGCACCAATGATAATGGCACCTACGATGATCGCTTGCGATGTTGTCATGGTTTCCCTCTCTCGATTTTGTTGTGTCAGAAGTGTAGCATTCTCTAGAGTTGGAGACGATATCGGCCTGGGGCGTGAGAACCTGAGAACCTTTAATTTAGGGGGTGTTACCTAATGTGGCGGGTATGTGGCATTCTTTTGCTTGGGTTGGCACCTTTCCCTACTTTGGCGCAGACCTATATGGCCACGTTTGTCGAGGCGGTTGACGGACAGGTAAAATGCAACTGGGCGCGGGATCGCTTGATTACATTGATCAGCGGGCCGTGTGACGACTTCACTCCCCCATCGAAGGTTCGAATTGGCGAAACCTTCATGGCGAACGGAAAGACCAAGACGATCAATGTGATTGTCGCTGACCGGGTTGAGGAAGACTTTCCGCAGATGCAGTTGAAAGCGGGTGACTGGATATGCACAGCGGCGGAATCTCCCAAGGACATCCCAAGTTTGTCGGGGAAGAGTGACCACACGGGCATCTGGCTCTATATCCCCAAATGTCGGCCGGTGGAATGATGACCAAGGCCGCACTCAAAATCTTTGGTTATGCTTGGTGCGCCGTCACCGTAATTTGGAGGGTATATGAAAAAGTCGATGGTTTTGCTAGGGGCGGCTATAGCCTTAGCGTCATGCGCCAAGAGCGAGCGCAACATATACGGCGGTCTTGTGGGTCAGGGTGTCGTTGGTAATAAAAACTACGTGACAATTAGCAATGTCTGGAACGAAATGGATGCGCTTCCATTGGCGGAAAAACATTGTGCAGTATATGGCAGGTCGGCCAAGTTTAATAAAATGGAAGGCCACCGATCCATTTTCGACTGTGTTGATTGAAGCTGGCATTACGGAGACACCAATTACACCGTGTCTCCGTAATTGGTGTCTCCGTAATTCGAGGATAAGGATAGTATGCTTCGCGTCGGAAAGCACAAATTCATCCGGGACGTCTTCCTTCGGCTCGATCAAATATGCTATTTCGGCAGCAAACAAGCCGCTGACGTTTTCCCCGTACACCTCATTTCCGAGATGATGAAACTATCAAGCGATGTTGAGACCGTGGCAACCCTTTTGGCACTTCAGCGAGAAGCTTGGTTTGCTGAAAATTTTCTAGAGAAAGTAAACTATGATAGCTTGATCGCTGGATATCGCCAATTGTCGAAAGAAAATGGCGTTGATATCGAAAAATTGATTCTCAAAGAAGCAGACGGATACGTTGATTCCGCTAAACAATACATAGAAGAGGTCACCCGTAAACTCGATAGTCGGGAGATTGATGCCACTCCCGCCATTCGGGAGCTTTGTTCCCGTCACGCAATCGACATGTTGAACTCCTGGATGCAGTTCCGTCTGAGGGCTCTAACGGCTATCCATTCGACATCATCCTAAGATGTCTGAAAATGGGTTTCCACGTCCTGCCTTGCCGATGCGATTACGGGGACAATGCATTCTTCACCGTCTCCGGCGCGGCGGCGATGACTTTCAGGAGGTTGCGCGCGGCTTGTCAAAATTGGCTCCGTTTTTTGTTATCATTTCGCCGTCAAACCGATACGGACATGCGGACGCCAAGGGCATCCAGGACCTTCATCACGGTTGCGATTTCCGGGTGTCCTTCGGCAGAGAGGGCCTTATACAGACTGGCCCGGCCAAGACCGGTTTGCCGCGCAAGGTCCGTCATGCCCCGCGCGCGCGCGACAATGCCCAGCGCGTGGGTGAGCAAGGCCGGGTCATTTTCCGCCAGCACCGCATCCAGATACGCGGCAATATCCTCGTTGCTTTCCAGATGTTCGGCGCTGTCCCACGGATGGGTTTTTGTTTTTGTTTTTGCCGCCATGTTGATCTCCTACAGGTTGTTCGCCAGCGTTTTTGCCTTGAGGATGTCCTTGCTCTGCGTTCGTTTCGAGCCGCCCGCCAGCAGCACAACAATTTCCGCGCCGCGCTGGATAAAATAAACCCGATATCCGGGGCCGAAATGGATACGCATTTCTAAAACCCCGCCGCCGACCGGCTCGCAATCGCCAAAGTTGCCAAGGCCGGCGCGGTCGATCCGCGCTTGAATACGGGCGCGGCCCTGACGGTCTTTCAGGCTTTTGAACCACTTGGCAAAATCATCCGTCTGGCGGACTTCAATCATTTAATAAATGTATCCTATAGAAGACATTGCGTCAATGTACGGTTTCAAACGGCTGCGACAGCCCGGCCTCGATGGCGGCGGAGATATGGTTGGCGGCGGTGCGCGCGGGATCGTCGGCGATGTGCGCATAACGCGCCGTGGTCTTCGGGTCGCTGTGGCCCAGCAGTTTGCCGACCACATGCAGGCTCAGCCCATAGCCCGCGCCGACGGAGGCGAAGCTGTGGCGCAGGTCGTGCAGGCGCACGCCGTCCAACCCGGCGCGGGTTTTGATGCGGTTCCAGATTTTCGGCAGGCCGACCAGGGGCCTGCCCTCCTTCTCGCCGGGAAAGACGTGGTCATTGCCTTCGAGGCGGGGCAGGGAGTCCAGCACGTCCAGCGCCGCGCGGCCGAGCGGGACGACCTTCTGCCCGGTCTTGCTGTCTGAAAGCCGCAGACAGCAGAAAGCGAAATCCACCTCCGGCCAGGTGAGGGACAGAACCTCCCCTTTGCGGCACCCGGTCAACAACAAGAAGCGGATCGCCGCCACGGCGTATGGGTTTTCCGCGCTGGTCGATAAGGCTTCGCCCAAGCGGGCGAGTTCATCGGGCGACAGGAAGCGTTCCTTCCGGGTGTCGGGATAGCGTTTGACGCCGCGCGCTGGATTGTCCGGGCGGATGCCTTCCGCGACGGCGAACGAGAGGATTCCCCCCAACAAACCGACGGTGCGCGTGGCCGCGCCCTTGCCGCCGGTCACGCGGGCGCGGCCGCGTTTGCCGGTCTTTTCGTCCACCGCCGTTTTGCCCTGCGCCACCTGTTGCAGGAAGCGGCGCACGTCGTTGGGCGTCAGGTCTTTCACCTTGCGTTTGCCCAACAGGGGTTTGATGTGGCGCGCGATGCGCCCCTTGTCCGTCGCGATGGTCGAGGCCTTTTTGGTGGCGCAACCCTCCGCCAAATACAAATCGCACAAGGCGGATACGCTCAGCGACGCGCGCTCCGCCATTTTGCGCTGTTGCGGGTCATGCCCGTTCGCCACTTCGCCCAACAGCGCCTGGGCCGTCTTGCGCGCCTGTTCGGTGGAAATCGTGCCGTGCTTGCCGACGGTGTAACGGCGCGTCGGACTGCCCCGCCCGCCGGTGCGGTATTGGATGACGTAGACCCTGCTGCCGGTCGGCGTGACCTTCACCCCGAAGCCGCGCAACTCGGTATCCCAAAGGAACCGCACGCGCCCGTCGGGCTGCGCGCCGTCCACGACTTTCTTGGTGATTTTCTGCTTCACGCGCCGGTCCTTGTCTCGCCAAATCGGTGATTGCTGGCAATCACCCAGCAATCACCAAACAGCATATAACAGCTATCTTGGAATGAAGACAGAATATTTTATCATTTGTTTTCAATGAGATGATAATTCAGGCTAACGTCTGATAACGATAGGGGCAACTCTCCGAAGGCAGAGGTCGTGAGTTCGAATCTCGCCGGGTGCACCATTAATTTCTTGGTTAATCAATAGATTAGCCCCGAAGAAAACCTAGTGAAATCTCCAAAAAGTCAGGTTGTACCAATCTGGGCACAGTTAAGACCCTCGGCTCGACGGCTATTGTTATCGTCGTCTACACCGTTACCCGCGCCGCAATAATTTGACCCAAGACATCTCGGCTCCCACAGTGTATTGATCCGTATGAATGACGGAATGCTTTGGGGATTTGATATGCTTTCCATGCTTAAGCGCCTGTTTGGGAAATCTCAACCGGTTACGAATCGCGAGGAATTGCTGGATTTTTTGGATCGGCACACGTCGTTTGTATCGCAAAAATGCATTACCGAATACTGCCGATCGAAGGCGGGCGTGAACTGGGATAAGTTGATGTTGGAGGCGGACTTTCTAAACGTCGTCAACGTCAGCCGCTGGCAGGCTTATATCCACGTCATGGACGATATCGTGGTCATGCTCGAAGCGCTGTTGCGCCCCCATTGCGAAAACCGATTGGAAGAACTGGCCAATGCTCTGGTGGCGCTGGAAAGCGACGTGATCAAGGGCCACGATATTCCCATCATCCCCGAAGGCGGATGGAGCGAACATTTGCAGGCGTTGAAAGGCCGCATCGGATTTTTACAAGAAGGCCCGCCCCATGCGACCCGTGAAATCGCCAAGGTGAGCGGGGACAAGGTTTTTAACGTGCTGCCCATTCATAGCCGACTGAGCCATTACGATTATGAATTGGTCGTCAATTCCGTGCGCTTTTTAATGATGGGCGTACACGGCAAGATTTTGGAACAGATCGACCTGAAGTCTGCGGTGAATATTCTTATTCCGCCCGCCTCGCAAAGTTCTTCATAGGCTCGCCAATTTAAGCATATTGGGCACTGCGGGCAGACTCATCAGCACCGCGCCGACAAGCCACAGGCCGAGCGAGATCGGCGTCGATTCCTTTGCTTGGATGTGGCGTTCGTAAAGCGCCGCCGGAACGCCCGAAAGCATTAAGGTGACGGTTGAAAGTCCCAACGAGCTAAGGTAGGTGATGGCCTCCATGCTATCGGGTATCATGCCCGCCATCCATAATGGCGCCGCCCCCCACACCACCGGAAGCCACGGTGAAGCGAGACCGTTCAACATACATACGAGCAGGATCAAGGGCAGCATGGTCTGTTCTTCCTTTATTATCGCGGCAGCGGCTCGACGCTGGCATCGATCATGGGGACGAGCCCCCACGAAAGCATCGCCAGCGTAAAGGCGATGCGGACCAGGTGAATCCACAGCGCCGCCAGGATCAATATCCACAGATGCGTGACCGCCAATGGCGTGATGTATCGCACCACCGCGATGATCGGATCGGAAAGCCGGATAAAGGCGCGCCAAATGTAGTTGTTCCAATCTTCGGGCACGAAAAAGCCCAGCATGAAACGGCCAAGCATGGTGTAGGCCAGCGCCGCCAGCAGATAGTTGGGGATGTTGTAATACCAGTATTGCCAGAAATCCCAGGCCATGCGTGTGCGCCCCAATCCTTAATTGTCGTCTTGATATAGCAAAAACCCATCAAAAGGAAAGGGGGCTCGGATGAACCGAGCCCCCCGCCTTATTGAGCGTCAGGTCAATTAGACCTTTTCTTCCATCATGTTCTTACCGGATGGAATGCGCAGTTCGCGAACGAAGGCTTGCATTTCCGCCGACGGCGCCGGGGTGATCATCGAGACGATATAGGTCACGATGAACGCCACGGGGATGCCGAAGATACCGGCGGAGATGTTCTTCACGCCCCACAGTTCCGGCTGATCAAAGCCCAGCTTATGGGTCCACAGGATGTAAAGCAGCGTGACGCCGAAACCGGCGATCATGCCGGCGATAGCGCCTTGTTTAGAGGTGCGGGTCCACCACACGCCCATAACCAACGCCGGGAACAAACCGCCCGCCGCCAGAGAGAACGCGTAAGAAACCAGCGCCAAGATGTTGCCGAGTTCGAAGAACGCGATCATCGTAGCGCCCATCACGGCGACCACCACCAGCAAGATGCGGGAAACGACCAGACGCTTATGCGTCGAAGCTTCCGGATCGATCATGCGGTAGTAGACGTCATGGCTGAGCGCGTTGGCGATGGCGAGCAGCAAACCGTCCGCCGTCGAAAGCGCGGCAGCCAAACCACCGGCGGCCACCAGGCCGGCGATGACATAAGGCAGACCGGCGATTTCCGGCGTTGCAATCACGACCACGTCGGGCTGAATGGCGAACGCCGTATGGATCAACTCGGTGATGCCGCCCGCCTGACAGGCCGCGAAGATGGCCTGTGCGGTCATGAGCACTTCATGCGTTTTATCGCCGGTAAAGCCGCAAATGCTGACGCGACCAAGGTTGCCAAACGACACGATCCAGGTGTTTGCATCCAACATTGCCTGTACCGCTTCGACCGAGGTCAACGCGGCGCCCAGAACGTTCTGGTACACTTCCAGTTTGGCGAAAGCCGCATAGGCTGGCGCCGTGAAGTACAGCATGAAGATGAACAACAATGCCCAGCCCACGGACTTGCGGGCTTCTTTCACGCTAGGCGTGGTGAAGAAACGCATCAGCACGTGCGGCAAGGATGCGGTGCCGATCATCAAACAGAACACCAAGGCGAAGAAGTTAAACGCTTCGGTCGCATTTTGGGGGGTCTGCATGAACGGTTTGACGCCCTCAAGGGCGGGTTTGGTTTGTTCCAAGTGGGCGATATCTTGCAACACCTGGCCGTACATCAACTGCGGGATGGGGATACCGGTCTTTTGCGCCGACAGGATCACCACCGGCACGAAATAGGCCGAGATCAGCACGATGTACTGCGCCACCTGGGTCCAGGTGACGGCGCGCATGCCGCCCAGCATCGAACAGACCAAGATGCCGGCCAAGCCGACGAACACGGCCACTTCAAACGGGATGTCCAGGAAACGCGACGCGATTTCGCCGGTACCTTTAATCTGGCCCAAAATGTAAGTGAACGAGCAAGAAAACAAGATGATGATGCCGATGAAGCGGGCGAAGTTGCCGCCGTAACGCGCGCCCAAGAAGTCGGGAACGGTATAAGCGCCGAATTTACGCAAGTACGGCGCGATCAGCGTCGCCACCAAAACATAACCGCCGGTCCAGCCCACCACGAAAGCCAAGTAGCTATAGCCTGCAGCGTAGATGCCGCCGGCCATGGCGATGAACGAAGCCGCGGACATCCAGTCCGCCGCCGTAGCCATGCCGTTGTAGATGCCGGGCACCACACGTCCTGCGACGTAATATTCCGACACCTGCGCGGTGCGGGAAATGATGCCGATGGTGGCGTAAACGGCGATGGTCATGAACACGAAGGCGTAACCGATCATGCGGTCGGAAAGGCCCATTTGTTCCAAGATGGCGAGTAAAATGACGAACCCGAAAAAACCGCCGGTATAGATACCGTAGATTTTACCGAGATTGTCGAGAAATGAAGTTTTCATAATCTTTCCCCTGTTCCCTTTTCTCAGTCTTCATCAAAACCGAATTCGGCGTCGATTTTGTTCTGGCTGTTGGAAAACCAGAAGATCAGGACCACGAAAACGATCAATGAACCCTGCGCAGCCATGTACCAGCCGAGCGGGAAGCCGAAGATTACGATGCCGTTTAAGGCGTCGACGAAAAAGTGAATCAAAAAGCTGAAAACGGCCCACACAGCCAATGTGACCCACATTAGATTTTTAGTCTTGGCCCAATGGGCCACTGCCTTGTCTTGCGATACGTCAGACATTCTCTGTCTCCCGGTTATTGAAACTTTCAAAAGTTTTGGCAAGCGCAAGCCTCCCGAACATTGGGTCGCTGGTGCTCCAAAATTTATGAGAGATTGAGGCTGGTCCAGCCATATCTCCCCCTCGTACGTTGCCCACAACATATAACCGCGCATCCGAATGCGGCCACCCTGCCGATAAAAGCGGATCAACCCATTCGGATATGCTTATAAATACTTCTTAATTTTCGGCGAATGGGGAGGCCGCCTGTTATTCGCAGGTGCAAAACCCTACCGTCTGAAACGTGGGGTGTAAAGCCTCAGCGCTGTGGATGACCGCCAAAAAAGGGGGGGCGTTTCCACGATGTGGGATGAAAAGGCATTTTTTCCGGCAATTTTGATTAAATCTGGATCATCTTTGGCGGATCGGGCAAGCTTTAGGCGCGGGCCGCGATGGGCCGGGAAATGCAGCCATTTTGGCGGATTCGAAACGATAAAACGTTTGGCGCATAAGTATTGAGGATGGTTGATGGCGAAGGGCGGTATCCGCAAAGCATTAACGCTGGGTTTGGGCGCGGTCGGGGTCGGCGCCGTGGTTTTGGCCGGGGCGGCGGCGTGGAGCGTTGTCCATATGGGCGGCGGGTCCGTAGATTTTATCGGGGTGATCGTGGGCGCGTTTTTGGTGCTGGGCGCGTTATGGGCGTTATTCGCAATTTTGGACAGCCATTTTGATGATTTAGAGCGCCTGCGCGCCAATATTTTGGTGGCGGCCGTCGCCGACGATGCCCGGCTGCCCACACCGCATGCCGATTTTCCGCCTTCGCTCGAAGTTACCCGGTTGCGCGCCGCCGTGGCGACGCTGATCGATAAACGCATCGGGCCGGGGGTACGGCCGTCGGCAAAATTGGTCGCCGTGCTTTCCACGCTGGATGAAGGCATCGTCGTGATGACGGACGCCGGTCAGATCAGTTTGGTCAATCAGGCGGCGCGGGAGCGGCTGGGCGGTTCAAGAGTCGATATCGGCACGTCGATTTTTGCCAGTCTGGAACGGCACGTATTGCATGGCGCAATGGAACGGGCGCGCGAGCAGGGGCGGCCGGTCATCACCACTTTGCTTAGCGTCGATGGCGATTCGATCATCGCGACGGTGGCGGATCTGCCGGGACACACCGGCGCGGTGCTGCGTCTGGCGCCGATCGGAACCGGCGCCGACGGCGGGCGGGTGGATCATGACATGCGCCTGCACGATATTCCCCACGCGCCGACGGCGACACTGGAAACGCCGCTTGCCGCATTGGCCGGTTTGGTTTTCGACAGCGAGACTACCGGCCTCGACGTGATGGAAGACCGTATCGTATCGGTGGGCGCGGTGCTGGTGAACGGTGGACACGTGGCGCCGGGGTTGAACCTCGACCGCTTGGTCAATCCGTCCGTGCCCATACCGCCGCGCTCGACCGCCATTCACGGCATCACCGATGAAATGGTGGCGGATGCGCCGCCGTTCGCCCAAGTGTGGCAAGAGTTGCAAAGTGTATTCGCCGAGCGCGTGGTGATCGGACACAACATCGGGTTCGATCTGGCCGTGCTCAAGCGTGAAGCCGAGCGTGCGGACTTGTCGTGGCAAACGCCGAAATTTCTCGATACCCTGCGTCTTGTGGTGGGGCTGTTTCCCGATTGGCAGGATTTGAATTTGGAAACCATCGCCGGGCATTTGGGCGTGGATGTGCAAGGCCGTCATACCGCGCTTGGCGACGCTTTGGTTACGGCGGAAATTTGGGCGCGATTGCAGCCTATATTGGAAGAAGCGAAGGTCGTGACGTTGGGTGATGCGCTGGCCTTTCAAAATAACGCCTTGCATATGATGGCGCGGCAAAAGAAACTCGGCTGGGTGATGGAGTAGAGATTTTATGGAAATCGAAGCCCTGGACCGCATCGACAGCTTTCCCTATCGCCACCGCGTGTGCGACGTAATGACCGCGCCGCTTGCGATCATTGGGGCCGATGTCTCCGGCATCGAAGCGGCCAAACATATGACGGCGGCAAAAATCAGTTCATTGGTCGTGGCGGATGAAGCGGGCAAGCCGTTGGGCATCGTCACCGAACGCGACTTGCTACGCGCGTTTAGCGCCGATGGCTCCGCTCATATGGAACGGGCCAAGGTTTTTGATTTGATGGCGTCACCGGTTTTTACGGTGTCCGAGAGCGACTATGTGTTTATCGCCATGGGCCGGATCGAACGGCGCGGCATTCGTCATCTGGTGGTGGTGGATAATGCGGGCCGCGCGGTCGGCATGGTGACGCCGCGCGGGTTGCTGAAGGTGCGCGTGGGCGACACGCTGCGTCTTGGCGACGAAATCGACGCCGCGCACGATGCGTGCGACCTGGGTCATGTGCGCACCCAACTGCCGGGTCTGGCGCGACAGTTGCTGGACGAAGGCGTCGGCGCGTTGGGCACCGCATCGGTGATCAGCGCGGTGTATTGCGACCTGACGCGCCGGGCCTGGGATTTTGCCGTCGACGCCATGCAAGACGAAGGTAAAGGAGCGCCGCCCGCGCCCTACAGCGTGCTGGTGTTGGGCTCCGGCGGGCGGGGGGAAAGTCTGCTCAAACCCGATCAGGATAACGCCATCGTTCATTTGGGCGACGCGGATGCGGACGGTTGGTTTAGGGATGCCGCCGAGCGCATGAGCGCCACCTTGGACGCCGCGGGCGTGCCGTTTTGCAAAGGCAAGGTGATGGCGTCCTATGCCGATTGGCGGCGATCTTTGGAAGGATGGCGGGCGGAAATTGGCCGCTGGGTGAAGTCCCGCGATCCGGAAGCCTTGTTGATGACCGACATCTTTTTCGATTTAAAGCGCGCGGCAGGAGACAGCGGCCCCGCCGATCAATTGCATGATGTGGCGCTTAAGGCGGTGCATGGTTCGGTAACGTTCTTGCATACCATCGGCCTCAAGCTTGACGCCTATGTTTCTCCCATCGGCATGTTGGGCAAGATCAAGACCGTAGACAACCGCGTCGATTTAAAACTCAACGGCCTGCTGCCCATTACCGCCGGGGTGCGGGTGATGGCGTTGCAGCATGGTTTGGCGCTGACATCCACGTCCGAACGGCTCAAGGGGCTGGCGGCGCGCGGCGCGCTGAGGGAAAATGATGCGCGGCAGTTGGCCGACGCGTTGGAAGTGCTGTTATGTGCGGTGCTGAATCAGCAGGTGACGGACATTGAAGCCGGGCTGGAGCCTTCCACCCATGTGGATGTCCGGCGAATGGACGCGCGCCGCCAGCACCTTATCAAACAGGCCTTTAAGACCGCCGAGGGGCTTAAGCTATTGGTGCGCGACAGTCTCGGCAAGTCTGGCGTGGTGCCCGGCGGTTAAGGTTCCCCATTAGGTGCTTTCAGGCACCATCTCGATCGCGCCGCAGGGGCACTCGGCAACGCAGATGCCGCAACCCTTGCAATAATCATAGTTGAACGCAAAGCGGTTGCCGGGGCCGAGTTTGATTACCGCATTGTCGGGACACACGCCGTAGCAGTTGTCACATTCAAAACAGTTGCCGCATGACAGACAGCGCCGGGCTTCGAACAGCGCGGTATCTTTGTCGAAGTCGCCGATGACTTCGTCGAAACTGGTCTGACGGCGCACGATGTCCAATTGCGGCTGCACCGATTGCGGCGCGTCGTCGTAATACCAGGTGTTAAGTTTTTCAAACGTGGCCAGCGGGTGCTTGGCGGGTTTGACGTAACTTTCACCCTTAAGCCACGCATCGATGTGGCGCGCGGCTTTTTTGCCGTGGCCCACGGCGACGGTGACGGTGCGCTCCGACGGCACCATATCGCCGCCCGCGAACAATCCCGTATAGCCGGTCATCATGCGATCATCGACTTGGACCACGCCGTCGCGGGCGATGACGACACCCGGCACGGTTTGCAAAAACGACGTGTCCACATCTTGGCCCAAGGCCATGATCAGGGTGTCGGCTTCAAGGGTTTCAAATTCGCCGGTGGCTTGCGGGCGGCCATCGGCGTCGATGGTCATTTTTTCCACCGTGAAGGTGGTGTCGTCGATTTGTTTGATGGTGCGCAGCCAGTGGATCATCACGCCTTCTTGTTCGGCCTCGGCGGCCTCAAACTCGTGGGCGGGCATTTCGTTGCGCGAACGGCGATAGACGATCATCGCTTCTTCCGCGCCTAAGCGCTTGGCGGTGCGCGCCACGTCCATCGCGGTATTGCCGCCGCCGTACACGATCACGCGCCGACCCAGCTTGAGCGGCTCTTTGGAGGTTTCCATGTCATAGAGCACGCTGGCGGCATCCAAAATGCGCCCGGCGGCGTGGGCGGGAATGTCGATGCGTTTGGCCAAATGCGCGCCCACGGCGATGAATACCGCGTCGAAGCCCTCGGCCTCAAATGCGGCGGGAAGGTCTTCGACTTTTGTGTTGAGTTCAAGCCGAACCCCGAAGTCGAGGATGCGTTGAATTTCGCCATCCAACACATCGCGCGGCAGGCGGTATTTGGGAATGCCGAAACGCATCATGCCGCCCGCCAAAGGCCCGGCTTCGCGGATGGTGACGCTATGGCCCAAGCGGCGCAGGTGGTACGCCGCCGACAGGCCGCTCGGTCCTGCGCCGACCACCAATATGCGTTTGTCGGTGTCGGCATGGATGGCTTTAGGCGTCCAGCCTTGTTTGAGCGCTTCATCGCCCAAGAACCGTTCCACGGCGTGGATCGACACGGCTTCATCGAGGTTTTGGCGGTTGCATGAACTTTCGCACGGATGATAACACACCCGGCCCATCACGGCGGGCATGGGGTTGTCTTGCACCAGCACTTGCCAAGCGGCTTGATAGTCGCCTTCTTCGGCGTGATACAGCCAGCCTTGAATGTTTTCGCCCGCCGGGCAGGCGTTGTTGCACGGCGGCAGCGCGTCGCGATAGACGGGTTTGAAGGTGCGCCACGATCCGGTGTGGTTGGCCAAGCTGGTGCCGGGGTCCAGCGTGATGGCGAAGGGCAGCGTTGTTTTATCGGTTGCGTTCATCACCGGGCCTCCTCGTCCAACAAGTCGAAGCGCTTGATGTTGTGATCGGCCATGCGCTGGATGGCGGCGATGTTTTCAACGTCATTGCCGCTTTTGCGAAACAGATGAGCAAAGCGTTTTTGCGGTTTCAGATATTCTTCCACCATTACGCGGCGGCGGATTTTGGTGGTGTGGGTGATCTCGCCGTGTTCGGCTTCAAACAGCGGGAACATGCCGCTTTCCACCGCCAGCCGGGCGATCTGGATGGTAATGTTCGACGCCGAGCCCCAGCCCAGCGGACAGGGCACCAAGATATGAATGTAACGCGCGCCGTGCATGCCCATGGCCTTGGTCACTTTGTATTCCAAGTCATGCAGGTCGGCGACGGTTGCGGTCGCGACGTAAGGGATGTTGTGCGCCATGGCGATCAGCGGCAGGTTCTTGCCGGTGCCGAACACATTGCCCGGCGCTTTGCCGATGGCTTGCGTCGTCGCGGTGCGCGCCAGCGGCGGCGTGGCGCTGGAACGCTGCACGCCGGTATTCATATAGGCTTCGTTGTCGTAACAGATGTACAGCACATCGTCGTTACGTTCGAACATGCCAGACAGACACCCGAAGCCGATGTCGGTGGTGCCGCCGTCGCCGCCTTGAGCGATCACGCGCACCTCTTTGCGGCCCTTGACGCGAAAGGCCGCCGCAACGCCGGTGGCGACCGCCGGGGCGTTGCCGAACAGAGAATGCAGCCACGGCAACTGCCACGACGTTTCCGGGTAAGGAGTGGTGAATACTTCCAGGCAGCCGGTGGCGTTGACCGCAACCAGTTGGCGATCCGTGGCGCGCATGGCGGCATCGATGGCGTAGCGTGCGCCCAGCGCTTCGCCGCAGCCCTGACAGGCGCGATGGCCCGAGGTGATGGCGTTGGATCGATCCAGGCTTGCTTGCACCGTGCGTTTGGTTTCGTCCAGCAGGCGGTTGCCGACGGTATGGGTGCCGGTCTGATAAAATTTGACCGATTGCGGTTGCTGTTCGCTCATTGACCGACACCTCCACGTTTGGCTTGCTGGCGCAGGATGGATTCCGCCGTCGGGCCGGAATGGCGCGACTTGCTCGCGCGTTCGATTTCGTGATCGACCGATTCCTGATTGAGATCGAGGAACTGCACATCTTGCAGTTTGTCCTCAGCGGCGGCGACAAAGACCCGTTGCAGCGAACTCATTAAAATGGGCCGACCGCCCAGGCCGGCGATGACGGTATAAACCGGCAAGCTTGCGCCGCGCAGCGCCATGCGCACGTTGGAAGCGAGTACGCCGCCCAGTCCTGGGGCCAAGCATTTTTCAATGACCACCACACGTTTTGCATGGATCAGCGCATCGCGCAATTCATCCAGCGGAAACGGGCGGAACGAGCAAATGCTGACCGAGCCGATAGAGGCGCCGTCATTTTGCATGACGTCGACCACCTCTTTAATGGTGCCGTTGACGGAGCCTAGAGCGACGATAATGGTCTCTGCCCCGTCGGTTTTATATTCGTGAATAAGCCCCCCGGACTCGCGGCCAAAGACGCCTTTAAACACCGCGCCGATTTCGGGGATCAGTTTGAGGGCCTGCAATTGTTTATCGTGGGCGAGATAGCGCACCTCGGTGAAGGTATCGGGGCCGACCATTGCACCGATGGAATAGGGGTTGGTCGGGTCCAACACCTGCACCGGTTCGAACGGCGGCAAAAAAGCATCGACGTCTTCTTGGGTGGGCAGGTCCATGCGTTCGTATGCATGAGTAAGGATAAAACCATCCATGCACACCATCACCGGGCAGCTTAATTCCTCGGCCAGACGGAACGCCTGGATGTGCAGATCGACGGCTTCTTGGTTGGTTTCTGCGTACAGTTGAATCCAGCCCGCATCGCGCATGGACATGCTGTCGGAATGGTCGTTCCAAATATTGATCGGCGCGCCGATGGCGCGGTTGCCGATGGTCATGACGATGGGCAGGCCCAATCCAGCGGCGTTGTAAACGGCTTCGGCCATGAACAAAAGTCCCTGGCTGGCGGTTGCGGTATAGGTGCGCGCACCCGCCGCCGATGCGCCGATGGCCACCGATAGGGCGGCGAATTCGGATTCCACATTGATGAATTCGCAATTGATCAGCTTGCCGCTTTTGACCAGCGCGCCCACGCCTTCGACGATGTGGGTCTGCGGCGTGATCGGATAGGCGCACACCACTTCGGGGCGGCACAGAGCGATGGCTTTGGCGACAGCTTCGGAGCCTTCGATTTGATGCAGCATTTGAGACTCCTGTCAGGCGGCGGTGACGGTATTGAAGGCGGCTTGGGCGGCGGCGACGTTTGCTTCGCCGATGGGGCCGGGAAATTTTTCCATAATGGCCCGCGCCACGGATTCCATTTGCAACTGTCCGGTTATGGCGGCGAAGCCGCCCAACAGCGCCGCATTGGGAACGGGCCTTTTGACATGTGTCATGGCGAGCTCGGTGGCGCCGACCGCACATACATGATGGGCAGGGAACTTGGCGACAAAATCGGCGATGCCCAATTCGTCAAAGGTGCGGGTGGAATTGACCAAGATATAACCGCCCGCCTTCAAGCCTTGGAATACATCCACGGAATGTAACAAAGTGGTGTCTTGAATGATCAGGGCGTCAGGTTCCTGGATCGGTTCGCGCAAGCGGATTTCTTTATCATCTAGCCGGCAATAGGAAACCACCGGCGCGCCCATGCGCTCGGAGCCGAAACTGGGAAATGCCTGAGCGTATTTGCCTTCCATGAAGGCCGCGACGGACAGCAGCTCGGCGGCGGTAACGACGCCCTGTCCGCCCCTGCCGTGTATGCGCACCTGGAACATTGCATTGCCCTCTTGTCGGTTGCTTGATGGCGTTGATAACCATCATAAGCAATTCCACGACGTTGGGCTATGTCATACTTCGGTTACATTGGATTTGCATGCGGCCAGATAAGCTCGAAGGGTCAAAAAGGTTCTGCGCCCTCGCTTTGCGAGGTTCTCACATGAGACGTCCTTGCGGCGTGCTTTCTTGCTTTTTCGACGATGGCGTCAAGTTCGGCAGCGCTTTTGCACCGGGTGTCCAGGTAGTAATACTCCACCTCTCCGCTAAGCTTAACGACGGCGGGGCCGGATTCATTGTGCAGCATACCCGCGGTGTACCATTTGCGCGTACCGTTGTTTTTAATGACGGCAGGACCGTATGGGTTGTCGAGCTTCCCAGTTCTGGGGTCGATCACCTCGACCTCACGGCTCGATAGTGATGCAAGGGCCATTTCCTTGATCCGGACGTTTTCGCCGGTGGGATGCGGGGCGATGCGCTCCAAAATTTCTTCGGCGAGAAACGGGTCATTGTTGGCCATCGCTTCTGCGATCTCGCGCAAATTCGCCTCGTTATCGCGTTCCCAATCGGTTGCCGAACCCATGTGTATGTCTCCATAGAAAATATGATGTGATGCGTATTTACACCGATACAACGCCTGTGCGGCGTAAATTAATCTCCGGGATGACAAAATAGTTATCACGGCGACAATTCGAGTGCTATAGGGGGCGCTATGACACATGGCCTTTCTAGTCCTTCTTACGTACGCCCGGCAAACCATCGCGCCGAGTTGCTGATGCCTGCGGGCTCGCTGGCCAAGCTTAAGACGGCGGTGTTGTATGGCGCCGATGCGGTCTATGCGGGCACGCCGGATTTGTCTCTGCGCACCCAGTCCGAATTTTCCTTGGACGACTTGCTTGAAGGCGTGCGCTTCGCCCATGCGCACGGCGTGCGCATTTATTTAACGCTCAATCTATTCACCCATAACCGCGATGTGGAAAAACTGCCCCAGTTCGTCGCCACCGTGCGCCGGGTGAAGCCCGACGGCGTGATCGTTTCCGATCCCGGCGTGTTTCATTATCTGTTGGAACATGCGCCGGAATTGGATCTGCACGTTTCCACCCAGGCCAACGCGTGTTCGTGGCTCACCGTGCAAAGCTGGGCCAAACAAGGCGCCAAACTGTGTGTGCTGGCGCGCGAGGTAAGCTTTGCGGAATTGAGCGAAATCCGCGCCAAATGCCCAAACATCAAGCTTGAAGTCTTTGTTCACGGCGCCATGTGTATGACCTATTCGGGGCGCTGCTTGTTATCAAACTATCTGGCCGAGCGCGGCGCCAACCAAGGCAATTGCGCGCAAAGCTGCCGCTGGAGCTACAAGGTCTTGGCGCGCAAAAAAGACGGAACCGAGGTCGAGATTACGCCTGAAAACAAAGACGATTTCGACTTTTATTTGGAAGAAGAATTCCGCCCGAATGAGCTGATGAAGATCGAGGAAGACGAACGCGGTTCCTACATCATGAACGCCAAAGACCTGTGCTTGATGGGCAAGCTGGATGAGTATTTGGCGCTGGGCATCGACAGCCTAAAAGTCGAAGGCCGCAATAAAAGCGAATACTACGCCGCCATCACCGCCCGCGCGTATCGCTTGGCTATTGATGCGTGGTATGCCGATCCCGAAGGTTGGTCGCCGGAGCCCTATTTGCGCGAAATCTACACCTTGCAAAATCGCGGTTATTCGCTGGGGTTTCATGATGGCCGCTTGACCAACATCGCGCACAATTATGAACGCACCGATACGGTAGGCGGCTGGTTGTTCGCGGGTTCCATTGAGCGCTGGGACGGCGATGATATGATCTTCGCCCCGCGCAATGCGCTGCGTCCGGGCGTGGTGATCGAGTTTTTGCCGCCGGGTCGCATCGAGCCGGTACGCCTGCGTCTCTATGAATTCGTCAACGCCGCCACTGGCGAAGTTTCCGATAAGGCCAATCCCGGCTTGGGCAACGCCATTCGCATTGGCGCGGTGCAGTTTCATAATGAAAATTTGAGCGCGATCCAAGAGCTGCTGCCGCCCATGACCGTGGGCCGCATCGAGGCCGTTTTGTCCGACGACCGTCAGGCCTTGCTGCTGGGCAATTTGCTGGCCATGGATGTCGAGCGGGGTCTGCGCGACGGCAGTGAATCCCGTCCGACCCTGAAGGGTCGCGCCCATACCGGCAAGAGCCCGACCTTGGGGCTGGAAAGCTGTTGCGGGCTGGGCTGCAACGGTTGCACGATGTTTTGGCACGACGAAAAATATGCCAAGGCGCGCGAAGCGTTAAGCGCCAAAAAAATCGGCGAAAAGCTGAGCAAGACGTAATTCTTCGCTGGAAATCCCCACAGGCCGTTATTATATTAGCGCAAACTCATATAATAAGCGTGGGCGCACCCCGCATGAAATAACGAACATTCAAACAGCGAGGACTGAACGATGGCTTATGCCGACCTAGAAAAAACCGCCAACGGCTTTTTGGTGAATATGAGCGATTGGAATGAGGCGGTTGCCCAGGAAATTGCCGATATTGAAAAGTTGGGCGCGCTGACCCAGCGTCACTGGGATTTGATCAATTTTCTGCGCGACGAATACATCAACAACAATGGCAACCAGCCTAACGAACGCAATATGGTGAAAGCCATGGCCGACATTTGGGGCGAAAAACCCAGTACCAAGGATCTTTACGATCTGTTCCCCATGCAGCCTTCCAAACAGGCGACCAAGGTCGGCGGGTTGCCGGAAACCAAGCGCAAAGGCGGCTATTGAGCCCCATCCGATACCCACCGCACCCCGCTGGGAAAATCAATCTTGGCGGGGGCGTTGGTGGGACTGGAGCGGGGAGGAATCAGCCGGTGCTCCACGAGCGCGGTTTTCTCATGCCGGCGATTTTGCAGGTCTGCTGCACGTAACCGTACGGGAACAGTTCAAACAGTCGGTTGCGTGAAGCCCCTTGGCTTTTCATGAACGCCGTGACGTCACGCCCGCTGGGGGCGACGCCGTGTTCTTCATACCATCGCCTCACGAAGCGGATCACATCCCAATGTTCGGCGCCAAGCGTTAAATCGAGTTGCGCCGCCAGCCGCTCGGCCAGACTTTCGCTCCAATCGGTGGGGTCCAGCAGATACCCTTCCTCGCCGGTTGGCGCGCTTAAATCAGAACACATCATGGGCAAAACCTCCGCTGCTTACGGTTTAAATCTTCAAATACCCGACAAGCGCAATATGCAATTATGCTTATATTATGTGGGAAAATCCACAAGAAGTTGATGGATTGAGTCGGACTAAGGCAGTTGAAGCGTGCGGCGGGCGCGGATTTCGCGCCCGATCATGACCAGCGAGGTCGTCAACGACAGCGCGTCAGCGGTCAGTGCAGGAACGGAAAGCACCCAATAATCGTGAACCGCCATGCATAAAATGGTGCCGATCATCAAAAGGCGCATCATAAACGTGTCGCTTTGATAGCGCGCGAGGCTGAGCATCGTAAAACCCAAGGCTGCAAACAGCGACGACGCCCCGTGCCAAGTCATCGCCGCAGCGATGGCGATGATGGGCAAGATGGCGATATAGAGTTTTTTGAAACCGGGCGACCTGCCTAGCGGAATGGCGGCCAACACTTGAGCAAGGGCCAACAGGTTCATCACGCTGCCCGACAGCGCGCCGAGCAGATAAAAATGCAGACTAAACGCCACGTGTACCGCCGCCTGCGCCCACAACATGCCTCGCCGGGTTTTATAAAGCGGCCACGTTGAGCCAAAAAACACGCACAAGACGCCCACCATGTTGGCTTCGGGATGAACGGCGAGCAGTTGCCAAAAGGCGGTCATGGATGATTACTCTGCATCATCGCTGCGGGTGAGCTGTACGAAGATATCTTCCAGTTCCGGCTCTTTGGTGGCGATTTCTGCGAATTTCAGGCCCGCCTGTTGAACGGCGGTGATGATGTCGGATGAACGCACGCGGCTGGGCTGGTATTGAAATTCCAGTTCGCGCGCATCTTTTAACGCCACGTCGAATTGTTTGAGGCTATCGGGAATGGCGCTTAAATCCTCGGTCAGCATCACGGTGACGCGTTTGGAATCGAGCCTGCCCATCAGGTTCTTGGTTTCGTCGCAGGCGATCAAGCGGCCATGGTTGATGATGGCGATGCGGTCGCACAGTTCTTCGGCTTCTTCCAGATAATGCGTGGTGAGCAAGATGGTCACGCCCTTGGCGTTCAGTTCGCGCACGTATTGCCATAATTGGCGGCGCAATTCGACATCGACGCCTGCGGTGGGCTCATCGAGCACCAAAACTTGAGGGCTGTGCACCAGCGCCTTGGCCACCAACAAGCGCCGACGCATCCCGCCCGACAGGGTGCGGGCATAAGCCGTGGCCTTATCTTCCAGACCGACGGCGGCGAGAATTTCATCGGTACGGCGGTCGGCTTTGGAGATGCCATAAAGTCCGGCCTGGAGTTCAAGCATTTCGTGCGGGGTGAAGAACGGGTCGATGTTGAGTTCTTGCGGCACCACTCCGATGGAGCGTTTGGCGGCGCGCATGTCTTGGTCGGTATCGTGACCCCAGATGCGCACGCTACCCGAAGATTTGAGCACAAGCCCGGCCAAGATATTGATCAGCGTCGATTTGCCCGCGCCATTGGGGCCGAGCAGGCCAAAGAATGAGCCGCGCGGGATGGTTAAGTCCAGGTTCTTGAGTGCGCGTTTTTCATCGCGCTTGCCTTGCGCGTTATAGGTTTTACAAAGATCGTGGATTTCCACGGCAAATTCTGGGGTATCGTTGGTTAGGCTAGGCACTTAAGCATACTCCTGGGGGGCGTTTGGGGTATCATCCCCTTGTGCATGGAAATATAATCCGTTCTGGATCATCCGCCAGTGCGCATATATACCAGTCCACAATATATAATATGGCGAAAATCAACACGGAGAAGCTTTATGACTGGGCAAGAGGCCGCAAACGACACCATCATCGTCACCACCACCACCGTTTTTTGCGATGGCGACAAGGATACGGGCGGGCATCCGCGGGTGTATTTGAAGCTTGACGATCTGGACCACGAAGCGGTGTGTCCGTATTGCTCGGCGCAGTTCAAGCTCGACCCCCATGCAAAAGTTTCGGCGGCGCACTAAGGGCGCGACATGAAACACGTTTTCCTCATCGACGGATCGGGTTTTATCTTTCGCGCTTATCACGCGCTTCCGCCCATGACGCGGCCCGACGGCACGCCTGTAAACGCGGTTTACGGATTCACCGCCATGCTGCTCAAGCTGGTGGAAGAAACCGACGCTGATCACATCGCGGTCATTTTCGATCGCGCGCGGAAGACCTTTCGTTCCGATATCTATCCCGAATACAAGGCCCACCGGCCGCCGCCGCCCGACGATTTGATCCCGCAGTTTGAATTGGTGCGTCAAGCCACCCGCGCGATGGGGCTTAAGGCCGTCGACATGGAAGGCTTCGAGGCCGACGACTTGATCGCCACGTATGCGCGTCAAGCGGTCGAAGCAGGCGCCGACGTGACCATCGTATCGAGCGACAAAGATTTGATGCAGTTGGTGAACGATAAAGTCACCATGATGGATGCGATGAAAAACAAAATCATCGGCGTCAAAGAAGTCGAAGAAAAATTCGGCGTCGGCCCGGATCGCGTTGTCGATGTGCAAGCCCTGGCGGGCGACAGCGCCGACAACGTGCCGGGCGTCGAAGGCATCGGCTTGAAAACGGCGGCGCAGTTGATTGTCGAATTCGGCTCACTTGAAGCGGTGCTGGAAAATGCCCCTAGCATCAAACAAGTCAAACGCCGCGAAAAATTGATCGAACAGGCCGACCGCGCGCGTATTTCCAAACAACTGGTGACGCTCAGAAACGATGTGCCGGTGGACGTACCGCTGGACGATTTCGACGTTTGCGAACCCGACGTTTCGCTATTGCTCGCATTCTTGAAGGAGCAGGCGTTCAAATCGCTGTTTGCCAAAGTTCAGGGGCGCGGCGTATCCATCGGCGACAACGGCAATGCCAAGGCGGCCAAGGCCGCCGCCCCGATGCCCGCGCAAAGGGATTACGTTTTGGTGCAGACCGAAGCCGATCTTCAAGCCTGGATCGACGATGCGTTTAGCGCGGGGCAAGTGACGGTGGATACCGAAACCACCGGGCTGGACGCCATGACGGCGAAGCTGGTGGGGGTGTCGTTGTGCATCGAGCCGGGGCGGGCGTGTTATGTGCCGCTGGCGCACAAGGGGGCTGCGGCGCAAGGCGGCTTTGATTTCGGCGATGGCGGCGGCGGTGATGCGGGCGGCGATGCGCCCCAGCAGGTGCCGCTTAAGCGCGCGCTGGAAATGCTTAAACCGTTGTTGAGCGATCCCGGCGTGTTGAAAATCGGCCAGAACATCAAATACGATTTGTTGGTGCTGAAAAAGTACGACATCGATATCGCCCCGGTGGATGACACCATGGTCATTTCCTATGTGCTGGAAAGCGGACTGCACGGTCATGGTATGGATGAACTGGCCGGGCTGCACTTGGGGCTGGAGACGATCAAGTTCAAGGACGTGGCGGGCAGCGGCAAAACGCAAATCACGTTCGATCATGTGGCGCTGGACAAGGCGCTGGATTACGCCGCCGAAGACGCCGACGTCACTGCCAAGCTTTATCGCGTGCTCAAACCGCGCTTAGTGGCGGAAGGCTTGACATCGGTTTATGAAACGCTGGAACGACCGCTGATTTCCATTTTGGTGGATATGGAATACGCGGGCATCAAGGTGGATGCCGCCGAGCTTAAGCGCCTGTCGGATGATTTCGCCCGGCGATTAAACGATCTGGAAGTCGAGATTCACAAACTGGCGGGGGAACCGTTCAACATCGCTTCGCCCAAGCAATTGGGAGAAATTCTGTTCGACCGTTTAGGCTTGGAAGGCGGCAAAAAAGGCAAGACCGGCGCTTATGCCACCGGCGCGGAAGTGCTCGACGAATTGGCGGCGCAGGGGCACGAATTGCCCGCCCGCGTGCTCGATTGGCGGCAACTGGCGAAATTGAAAAGCACCTACACGGATGCCTTGATGGCGCAGATCAATGCGGAGACCCAGCGCGTGCATACGTCGTACGCCATGGCGGCGACATCGACCGGGCGTTTGGCGTCGAGCGATCCAAACCTGCAAAACATCCCCATCCGCACCGAGGAGGGGCGCAAGATCCGTCACGCGTTCGTGGCCGAGCCGGGCTGCAAACTGCTGAGCGCGGACTATTCGCAGATTGAGTTGCGTCTGCTCGCCCACGTCGCCGATATCGGGCAGTTGAAAGAAGCCTTTCACCAGGGGCTCGATATTCACGCCATGACCGCGTCGGAAGTGTTCGGCGTGCCGCTCGAGGGCATGGACCCGATGGTGCGCCGCAGCGCCAAGGCGATCAACTTCGGCATCATCTATGGTATTTCTGCGTTTGGGCTGGCGCGTCAGTTGGGCATTTCGCGTAGCGAGGCCGCCGACTACATCAAAGCGTATTTTGAAAAATTTCCCGGTATCCAACGCTATATGAACGACACCAAGGCGTTCGCCGCCAAGCACGGGTTTGTCACCACGCTATTCGGGCGGCGCTGCCATGCGCCGGGCATCAATGATAAAAACCCCATGATGCGCGGCTTTGCCGAACGCGCCGCCATCAATGCGCCGATTCAAGGCGGGGCCGCCGACATCATCAAACGCGCCATGGTGCGATTACCCGACGCTCTTGAACGTGCGGGGCTGAAGGACAAAGCGCGCATGTTGCTGCAGGTGCATGACGAATTGATTTTCGAGGTCGACGAGGCGGCATTGGAACAAACCCGCAATGTGGTCGTTAACATCATGGAAGGCGCGGCCACTTTGGACGTGCCGTTGGTGGTGGATGTGGGCGTGGGTGACAATTGGGGCGAAGCGCATTAAATTGCTGCATATAATACCATAATAATGGGCCCTTAAGGCTCAACTCTTGCTCTGCTGTTGGGGATTCCGATATGCCTACGGACGTGCGTAAATTGATATTTTCCAAGCAAGAATTGCGCGTGGCATTTCAAAACTTTTGTCAGGCGAAGGGCCTCAGCGTGCCGAATTCGCCGCTGGAAACTTTTCAGGTGGTGGAAAGCAGCGCCGGGCGCGTGGTGTCCGAGCATGCGCCCGAAGGCATGAAGATCATTCTTTATTTCACCTCGCACGACCCTAGCAATCCGTTGCGGGTGCAACTGACCGAAGACGAGGCGCTGGAGGCAATGATCACGCTGTGCAAGCAACAGAGCATCCCGCTGCCGCGGCGGGGGCAGAAATTTCTGCAAAAACACAAAGATGGATTGGCGCTTACCATGGGGATGACCCAAAATGATCTACGCATAGCGCACGAAGGATAAGCGCGTTACACTTGTGTAGGCAGATTGGTTCTTGAGAGAATGGTTCGTTCCCGGTGAGGAGGATGAGTCCGTCATGCCGCTGGATTTGCGCACTACCGTGTTTTCCAATCAGGAATTGTCGACGGCGTTGCTGGAATATGCCGGACGAAATGATGTCGAACTGCCGCTTTCGCGGGTGGAGCATGTGGATGTCGTGTGGAAACCGCAATTTTCCGTGACGCTGCATTTTGTTAAAGACGCCTTGGGCCGTGTGGAAAAGCTGGATTTCGAAAAAAATGAAACGGCGGCGGCGCTGATCTTGTATTGTCATCGCTTTAAAGAACCGGTTCCGCATCATGCACAAAAAAGTTTACAGCCATACACGGGCGGCATTCAGTTGTTGATCCGGTTTCCGTGGGGCGACGAGTGGAATGACCGTCATCCCGCGCGCAAACTAACTTTTCCCTCCATGCGCGAAGAGGGCGAATGAGTGGCTGCGCAGATGATGCCACAGGCGAATGCCCAGCAATCCCCCCAACACCCCGGCATGAATGGCGGGCGGCAGGGTGTCGGCCTTGACCATCATGTAATAGTGCACGCAGCCCAACACCCCTGCCAGATAGACGAGCCGGTGTAGGCGCTTCCAAGCCTTTGCGCCCAGGCGCTTGACCGCGCCGTTCCAACTGGTCAGCGCCAGCGCTGCGAGAATCAAAAAATTCGCCATGCCTACCGTGATGTAGGTGCGTTTGACGATGTCCTTGGCGATGGCGTTCCAATCGAAGAACTGGTCAATGACGATATAATCGGTCAGGTGCAGCATGACGTAGGTGAATGCCCATAATCCCAACATGCGCCGCATGCGTACCGGCCAGGTCCAGCCGAGCGCGATCTTCAGCGGGGTCGCCGCCAGCGCCACCAACAATGAACGCAGCGCCCAATCGCCCAGGTAACGGGTGATGAATTCGATGGGGTTGGCGCCCAGTCCGCCCGTAAAGGCGAGCGCCATCAGCCACGCCAACGGCGACGCCATCAGCGCGAACACCAGCCACCAGGCGAGTCGGTAGGAAATAGCCATCAGAAAAATTTACTTAAGTCCATGTCGGCATAAAGCGACGCAACTTCGTCGGCGTAACCGTTGAACGGCAAAGTGTCGCGTTTGCGAAATTCGCCGATGCGCCGTTCTTTGGCCTGTGACCAGCGTGGATGATCCACCATTGGGTTCACGTTGGCGTAAAATCCGTATTCATGACGGGCCGCCATGTTCCACGACGTCGGCGGCTGATCTTCGACAAAGGTGATCTTGACGATGGATTTGATGCCTTTAAACCCATATTTCCATGGCATGACCAGACGCAGCGGCGCACCGTTTTGCGGCGGCAACGTGCGGCCATAGACGCCGACCGACAACAGCGTCAAGGGATGCAGGGCTTCGTCCATGCGCAGGCCTTCGCGGTACGGCCAAGCCAGCACCTCGCGGCGTTGGCCGGGCATTTGGGCAGGGTCGAGCAGCGTTTCAAACGCGACGTATTTGGCGTTGCTCAAGGGCTCAAGGCGCTTGATGACGTCGGCCAGCGGCACGCCCACCCACGGCACCACCATGGACCACGCTTCGACACAGCGATGACGGTAGATGCGTTCTTCCAGAGGGTGCGGCTTGATCAGCTCTTCAAACGCATAACGTCCCGGCTTGGCGCAGGCTCCCGCCACCTCGACCGTCCACGGATCGGTTTGGAAATTTTTCGCGGCGCCGGCCGGATCGTCCTTGTCGGTGCCGAATTCGTAAAAATTGTTGTAGCCCGTCACGGCGTCCCAAGGCGTCAAGTCTTCACCGGGGTCGAATTTGCTTTTGGCGACGTTTCCCAGCATTTCACCAGCGCGAGGCCAGGCGGCAAAGGCATGGCTGGAAACCATGCCGCCCGCCAATCCGCCCGCCAGCGCCGCCGCGCCCGTTTGCAAAAAACGGCGGCGGCTTTTGAATAATGCTTCGGGGGTAACGTCCGATTCGCTCATTTCCCAGGATTTGCGGATTTTGATCAGCATGGATTTTCCTTTTGGTTCAGGATACAGCGTTATCGTCGAACGCGCTAAATTCATATGGTTATTCGGTGTGATCCAAAAAAGGTTACCCTTAAACAAAGCGCGTATATTCCCCTGCACGCGGCGTGTTGTATAAGAAAGCCATGAGAACGCTTTATCACCTGTGGTTATCGCCCCATTCGCGCAAGGTGCGCATCGTTTTGGGCGAAAAGAAATTGGAATTCGATCTGCAGGCCGAAAAGGTCTGGGAACGGCGCGAGGGCTTTTTGCGTCTCAATCCCGCAGGTCAGGTGCCGGTATTGGTGGAAACCGACGGCACCGCCATTTCCGGCGGTCAGGTGATTTCGGAATATTTAGATGAAATGCACCCTAACCCGCCGCTGATCGGTCGCGGCGCGTTGGAACGCGCCGAGGTGCGGCGTCTGTGCGATTGGTTCGACGATAAATTCAACGCCGAAATCACCGAGAACTTAGTGGGCGAAAAGGTGATGAAGCGCTTTTTGGGCTTGGGTTCGCCCGATTCCGGGGCCATTCGCGCAGGCAAAGCCAACATTAAAAATCACTTGGATTATATCGGTTATTTGGTGGAGCGCCGCACGTGGCTGGCGGGCGATCAGTTCACGTTAGCCGACATTTCTGCGGGCGCGCATTTATCGTGCGTAGATTATTTGGGCGATGTGCCGTGGGCGGATTTTCCGCTCGCTAAGGATTGGTACGCGCGCATCAAATCGCGCCCCAGTTTCCGCACCCTGCTGCTCGATCATATCCCCGGCGCGCCGCCGCCCAAACATTATCAAGACCTTGATTTTTAAAGTTAATTGTTATCTGTCCTGAATCTTTCAGAGGCTCAGATTTGACATTTTCGCCTTAATCTTTATCCTTGTCGGCGATGATAAACCTTCAACCCGCAATGGATGTCGTCCCCGGCGAGGCGGTTTTTGCCCCTTGCACGGCTAAGCAAGAGCGCCGTCGCGCTTCGCTTGCGACCAATCGCCCGGCGAAGAATTCCCGCCCCTTGAGTTGGGTGTTTTTTGGCGCGGTTTCGATGCCCCGCTCTGAGCATTTGATTCCCTTTTTGAATTGAACCGACAGTCAGCCGATTTTTTCGGCTCTCAAATGGTGTGTGCGCATTGGCGCATGTGGACCATTTTCACATCGTTCAGTAACAAAAAATGAAGCAAATCCATGTTTGAAACCAACAGAACTGATATTCACCAAACGACGGATATAGATTCCATTGCGGCTAAGCGCGCAAAGGTTTCTTTGCTTTCGATGACCGAAAGTGAAGTCCTGCTCGACGCTGATGGCGTTGCCGTGCGCGCGGCGCTTCAAGACGAAGGCGCGCTGCTATGGGAATTGGCCCGTGATGCCGGTGGGATCGATTTGAATTCGCCTTACGCATATTTGATGCAATGTCGAAATTTTTCCGATACCTGCATGGTGGCGGAAGTATTCGGTACGCCTGCCGGCTTTATTACGGCGCATCGCATTCCTAGGCGTCCACATGTGCTGTTTGTATGGCAAGTTGCGGTTCTGTCCGAGTTCAGGGGGCTGGGCATTGCGCGGCGCTTGCTCGACGGGCTGATCGCGCAACCTGTATGTGTGGGCGTACGCAAGCTTGAAGCGACGGTGACGCCATCCAATCGCGCGTCCAAGGCGTTATTTAGCGCTTTCGCCAAGGCGCACGGCGCAGCGCTTGAATTTTGCCCGGGCTTCACCGCCGACGCTTTCCCCGCCGATGCGCGCCATGAAGAAGAGCGCCTGCTGACGATCCATCCCATTCACCCCATCGACTGCCCCCAGAGAGATGAGGAGCTGAGCTTATGAAAACCTTTGAAACCCATGAATCCAATGTGCGCAGTTATATCCGCGATTTTCCGGTCGTGTTCGCCACCGCCAAAGATGCCCAATTGGTCGATGAAGACGGCAATGTCTACATCGATTTTTTCGCGGGCGCGGGCGTGATGAATTATGGCCACAACAACGCCAAGCTAAAACGCGCGGTAATGGATTATCTGGATCGTGATGGTATCGTCCATGGTTTGGATATGGGCACCGAGGCCAAACGCCATTTTCTAAAAACGTTTCACGACGTGATTTTGAAGCCGCGCGGGCTGGATTACAAAATTCAGTTTCCCGGACCCACCGGCACCAACGCCGTGGAAAGCGCGTTGAAATTGGCGCGCAAGGTGACGGGGCGCACACAAGTGGTGTCATTCACCAACGGCTTTCATGGCATGACGCTGGGATCGCTGGCGTTAACGGGCAATGCGTCCAAACGTGCCGGCGCGGGCGTGCCGTTGACCCACGTGACGCAAATGCCGTTCGAAGGTTATTTGGGCGTACACGCCGACACTTTGGCGTTTTTCGATGCATTTTTGAATGATGCCGGTTCAGGCCTGGATAAACCCGCAGCGGTGATCGTCGAAACGGTGCAAGGTGAAGGCGGCGTCAACGTCGCCAGTTGGAAGTGGCTGCGCAATTTGGAAAAGCTGTGTCGCCGTCACGATGTATTGTTGATTGTTGACGACGTGCAGATGGGTTGCGGGCGCACCCGCACATTTTTCAGTTTTGAAATTTCCGGCATCAAACCGGACATGGTGTGCCTTTCCAAGGCCATCGGTGGGATGGGTTTGCCTATGGCGCTGGTGCTGATCCGCCCGGACTTGGATCAATGGAACCCCGGGGAGCATAACGGCACTTTCCGCGGCAATAATCTGGCGTTCGTCGCCGCCGCCGAGGCATTGGATTACTGGCGTGATGAAACGCTTGAGGAAGAAGTCATCATGAAAGGTCTGCGTGTGCGTGAGTGTTTAGATGATTTAGCGGACCGCTTTCCCCAGGCGCAGTTGGCGGCGCGCGGACGCGGCCTGATTCAAGGTTTGGTCAGCGGCATTGACGGTTTTGCCGAAGACGTCTGCCGTGAAGCGTTCGACAATGGCCTGGTGATGGAAACGGCGGGTATAAAGTCTCAAGTGGCCAAGGTCATGCCGCCGCTCACCATTGACGAGGTCGTGTTGAAGCAAGGTCTCGATATCGTCGAGGACGCAGTCGCTACCGTGGCTGCCCGATATCTTCCCGCGCACTACGCGAAGTCCGTAGCCTGACGGAAGAAAGCAAAACGATGATCGTAAAGACGTTGGACGATGTGCTGGGCACTGAGCACGAGGTCAAGGGCGGCAACTGGACCAGCCGCCGCTTGATCTTGCGCGATGCGGGCATGGGTTTTTCCATGCACGACACCTTAATCCACGCCGGTACGGAAACTCTGATTTGGTATAAAAATCACTTAGAAGCGGTGTATTGCATCGCCGGGCAAGGCGAAATCGAGGTGCTGCCCGATGGGCCGACGTACGCCATCCGCCCCGGTACGCTTTATGCGCTCGATGGGCATGAAAAGCATCTGCTGCGCGCCAGCCAGGAAATGCGCATGATCTGCGTCTTCAATCCGCCGTTGTCGGGATTTGAAGTGCACGATGAAGAAGGCGTTTATCCGGCGATAGTCGAAGATAGCGATGTGGCTTAAAGATTAAAGTGCGCCCGCGAATCGCTGCAACAGCTCGGCCAGTTCGAAAATTTCGTCTTTGATTTTGGCGCGGGCCTTCCAGTCGGGGTGTACGCTTTTGAGGTTGCGCTCCTGGCGGATGCGCACCAATCCGGTGGCGGGCTCGACAAAGCCGAACAGTTTTTGCGTCTTGGGGTCGTCCAGCACTTTGATGAAGTGGCCGTCCTTGTTTTCAAATGCGTGACCGACTGCGGGCGGCATATCGCTTGCCTCACCCAATTCCAAGTCTAGGGTGGCGAAACAATCGAACAGGCGTTCTTCCGGATCGATGTAGATCAGTTCCATCTGCCCGGCGGGTTTAGGGTCCAACACGATGACATAGTGGTGGATGTATTCCTTGCCGATGCGATCCAGTTTCAGGCATACCGCATGGCCATCGGCGGTGGAACGAATGACCAGCGCGCCGCAGCCGATTTCATGGGCTTGGCGGTGTGCCGGGCCGTCCGCGCTTTCGCCGGAACGCAGGGGGAATTCGGGGGTGTCGGATGCGGTGGCGTGGCTCATGAGATGTTCCGGTTCAGGCAGGTGACGGAGGTAACGCTAATATAAGGACGCGGGACAGCGGATTCTAGTGTGATGGTTTCAAAATACGCTGCATTGTATGCAGCGTATTTTGAAAGCTGAATCACCCTAGATTTAATATGTTAGCGGCCTGCTTATCCCAGAAATACAAGACATGTATTTTTCTACGTATTTTTGGGGCAGGACGCTAGGGTCATCACTCCACGCCCGAATCCAACGCATGGAGGTTATCGGCGGCCTCGCGGGCGGCTTCGCTATCAGGATGCGCTTCAATCAGGGCGCGCCAGTCCGTTCGTGCGGCGTTTTTGTCACCGCTTAAGCGGTGTACGATGCCGCGTTCCAAAAGACCTTCCGGATGAGTGGGCTCAAGCGTCAGCGCGCGGTTTAGATCAATCAGCGCTTTATCGTTGGCGTCCAGTTGGCGGTGTGCCGCGCCGCGCAGCACCAACGCTTCGGCATTTTGCGCATCAAAATTCAGCACGCGGCTGAGATCATCTGCCGCTTCCCCATAAGCGCCGAGTAGCGCCAGCGCACGGGCGCGCACCATCAGCGCGTCGGGATTGTCGTCAGAAAGCTGCAGCGCCGTATCGGCGACGGCGCGGGCGCGGGTGGCATCGTTGGCGGCAATCCATGCCCGCGCCGATTGCACCAACAGCTTGGCTTTAAAGGTGGCGTCGGCATGAACGAGATCGGCCAGTACTTCTAAGCCTTGGGCGGCTTCGTTGTAATGGCCCAATTCCACCAGCGCCGCCAGCGCACAGTGACGGGCGGGGTATCCGCCGCCCATCCCTTCCCAGGTCGTGGCGTCGTCGAAGGCGTCGTTTGGACGGCGCGTTACTTGCTCCATGCAGGCGCGATAATGGTCCTGCTCCCGCGTGCGCCACGCATCGTCTTGTTGGGCGACGGCAGGGAACGCAAAAGCAGGGGCCAAGACGGCGGCCAATAGGGATGCTTGTGCAAAACGTCTCATGGCGGTTACATTCACCTTAACGTCCACAAAACGCAAGAAGTCGAGTGATGAATAAAACCGCCCCGCATCTGTTTTGCTTCGGCTTGGGCTACTCGGCGACCTGGCTGGCGCGCGATTTGGCCCGTCAGGGCTGGCGCATTACCGGCACGCATCGTCCCGGCGGCGCCCAGGCGCAAGACTTTGAAACTCTACCCTTTGATCGCAACACGCCGTTGGCGCGATTCGATGAGATTTTTGCCGATGTTTCTCACGTGTTGGTGTCGGTGCCGCCGGATCAAGCGGGCTGCCCGGTATTGGATGTGCATGGCGACGATTTGGCCCGGCACGCGGCGCACCTTCAATGGCTGGCTTATCTTTCCACCGTCGGCGTGTATGGCGATACCAAGGGCAAGCCGGTGAGCGAAACGTCGCGGTTGCTGCCGACCCAGGAGCGTTCGCGTTTTCGCGGCTTGGCGGAAACACGCTGGCAGAATTTGGCGGTGCGTGCGCGTTTGGCTTTGCATGTGTTTCGGCTGGCGGGCATTTACGGGCCGGGGCGCAGCCCGTTCGACAAGGTGCGCGCCAACACGGCCCAGCGCATCAGCAAACCCGGGCATCTGTTTTCGCGCATTCACGTCGCCGACATTGCGAACGTGCTGAAGGCATCGATGGCCAAGCCCAATCCGGGCGGCATTTACAATGTGTGCGACGACGATCCAGCCGAGCCCTCGGCGGTGATCAAATACGCGTGCGAATTGTTGGGTGCGCCTGTACCGGATGAAATTGCGTTCGCCGAAGCAGTCAAAGACATGGGCGCGATGCAGCAAACCTTTTGGGCCGACAATCGGTTGGTGATGAACGACAAGATCAAAGACGAGTTGGGCGTGAAGCTCGACTATCCCGATTATAAATTCGGCCTGCAAGCGGTGCTGGCGGTGGAAGGGATGTGATTTTTCCAAGGCACCCATGGTCCTCACGTCGTATTGTTTTTTGTAGTATAATATCTTCGTGGCGGAGGGTGCATCAAGCGAAAGGGCGTAGATGACTTCATTCCGTGCAACCGTAAACAATATGCTTCAACCGGGTTTTATCCGAAGCGCGTTGCTGTTGGTGGTGGCTGCAGCGATCATCTTTCCCACGTATGAAATATTTTCCGTTTATCCTCAGTTCACAAAACTTCTGGTCGCCTCAATCGAAGATGAAGCGAAACGGACGGCAGCGCATTTTTCATCGGGTATAGATCCTGAAACGCAAGAGATAAAGGCAGGAGAATTGCCCCCCGCGGTGGAAGCCGAAATTGTCGGAATAGTTCGGGATTTCAGGCTGATTAAGGTCAAAATCTTTTCGTCATCGGGGGAGATCATTTATTCGACGGACCCACAAGACATCGGCACGGTTAATACACGCAATTATTTTTTAGGCGTTGTCGCCGTCGGCCATTCGTATACCAAGGTTGTAGAGCAGCAGAACGAAAGCCTTGAGGGACAAGTCTATGCAGCCGATATTGTTGAGACTTATGTTCCCATTATGAGAGATGGAAAATTCGTCGGTGCGTTCGAGATTTATTACGACATCACGGAACAAAAGAAGCATTTAGATGAACTCCTTCTCATTTCGTCTTTAGGCCTGTTGGCGCTAGTATTAGGTCTGGTCGCCATGGTGGTCGCGGCGCTGTTTAAGGTCAGCCAAAGCATCGCTGAAACCCGGCAAGCCGAAGATGCATTACATCAATCTCAAAAAATGCAGTCGCTGGGGAACTTGGCGGGTGGTATCGCCCATGAAATGAACAATCTTCTTTTCCCCATTTTGGCGCTGTCGCGAATGACGTTGGAACGGTTGCCCGCCGACAGCCCTCATCGCGAGCGGTTGAAAAAAATCGTCATCGCCAGCGAACGGGGGAAGGCCTTGGTTGATCAAGTCATGGCATTTAGTCGCCATGATCATCCGCTGCGAGAGCGCTTAGATATTTATACAGCCGTTCGGGAGTCCTTAGGTCTGATCTGCGCCACGTTGCCTTCGACCATTACCCTTAAAGATCAGCTGGATGAAGATACCGGAACGATATTGGGGGATATATCCCAGATTGGCGCGGTGCTGATGAATCTGGTCAGCAATGCGCAAGACGCGATGGAATGTCGGGTTGGAAAAATCGACATCGTTCTGAGCCGAGTTGAGATTGACGCCGTTGCGGCGCATAACGTTTCAGGGCTGGAGGCTGGCGCGTATGCGAAATTATCCGTCAAGGATACCGGCAAGGGCATGGATGAAAAAACGCTAGAGCGTATTTATGATCCTTTCTTCACCACCAAAGAAGTGGGGCAAGGCACGGGCTTGGGGCTTTCAACGGTTTATTCAATTGTCACCAAGCACGATGGAGTCATTCGCATTTTCAGCCAACTTGATGTCGGCACGGAGGTAGAGGTGTTCTTCCCCCTTGTTCGTTATGATGCGACATATTGAAATTAAAGATTAAGCCCGGTTCTGAAAATTCTGCGCAGCGTTTTGTATTCAATTTGTAAGATTAAGGGAAAACAAGGAAAGTTGTTTGATGCAATCAAGGTTACCCTTTTTTGATGCTGGGCAATGGTGTGATTGTGTTTCACAATTCCATCTTAGGTTTAGGGTTATAGGCCCATGTTACCCGGAGGAATGGCTATGTTTGGTCTTCGCATCACGGCGTTAGCGGTTCTGTCGCTGTTTTTTGCTTATGGGTCGGGCTTGCAGGCTGCTGAGGTTAGTCCTTTTTCAGGAACCCAAGCAAAGGTGTCCGGAGAGGACTATTCCTTGAAGATCGGTGACAAGGTATTCAGCTTGGCTGAAGTTCAAGGCATGCCGACTTTTCAATCGACGTTCAAAACGGCCTTTAACATCGAAGGAACGTTTGTCGGTGTGAAGCTTCTTGACGTTTTACATCACGCTGGAGTTGGGGATTTCAAACGGCTGTTCGTCCGTGCAGCCGATGATTATCGAATGACGGTTTCGCCCTCTGATGAAGGCATCGATCAAGCTCTGTTGGTCTACAGCCTTAACGGCAAATTACTTCCCCTTAACGACAAGGGCCCCTATTGGTTGATTTGGCCACAAAACGCCGAAGCCGTACTCGCCGGCGATGCCGAAACCACGAAGTGGTCCTGGAGCGTGGTGGAAATTCAGAAAATCTTTTGACATGAATACTCAAGCCCGAAAACGGTTTTTAAATGTACTGGCGCTTGCTCTTTATGCGGCGCTTTCCGTCGGGTTGATCCTTGCGCTCAACCAAACGCTAAATGATGCCGAAGATCAAATGAAGGAAATGCCGCGTTCCTTTCTGATCGATATCATCCATACCGAATCAGAATTTCGCACTTTCGCGCAATATCTACAGTTAACGTCGGCGCCGTACTCCGAAGATGATTTAAAAATAATCATCGGTCGGCAACAACAGCTTGCAAGCCGAACCGATCTCTTAAAAACTTCCTTAATGCGCCAAGACTTACCGGCCGCAATGACCGATGCGTTTTCCCAGGAGCTGAATCACTACGACATTCTTATTCGAGAGTTGGGAACGGTATTGAACGGTCCTGCGCTGGGGGCATCTGAATTCAATACCAAAGTGAACTCTTATCTACAGTCGATTGAATTCAGTATTGCATTTCTCTACACCGAGGGCATTTCGTTGCTGGCCCAGCATGCAAGTCAGCATGTCGAGATTCTCAATTCCCTATCGACATTGCTTTCAGCGTTGGTCGGCATTGTGCTGACCTTGTTCGCGGGTTTATTTTTTACTCTGCGCAAGGTCCATGACCAAAAAACAGAATTGCAAAGAGCCAAGGAAGAGTTGGAGGAAAACTTAATTGAGTTGAAATCATCCAAGGACGTTCTGGAACGGCAGGCTTTTGATCTCGCTGGGCTTGCAGAAAAAGAAGCGGCTCTTGCAGAAAAATTGCATTACGAAGTCGGCGTTAAGGATAGATTTTTTTCCATCATTTCCCATGATCTCAAATCCCCATTCACTGCTCTTTTGGGTATGACGCATATGATGGCGGAGCTGGCGGATAGCTTAAGCAAAGAAAAACTTGTCGAGTATGCGAAAGATGTAAATGAATCAGGCAGCAGGATTTTTGAACTGTTGCAGAATCTTCTGGAATGGTCGCGCTTGCAAATGAAGGGCGGTACATTCCAACCGGAGGGCATCCAGTTGGAAGAAGTTACCCAGGAATGCATTGATATCTTAGCGCCCAATGCGGCGGCCAAAAACATCAAGCTGATAAACAAAATTGAACATACGCCAGCCTTTGCCGACCGCTATATGGCCCAGGCTTTAATCCGCAATCTTATCGCCAACGCCGTGAAGTTCACGCCCTCCGGCGGGTCGGTTGAAGTGACGTGCCATCAGCATGACGGGAATATCCAAGTTACGGTTGCGGATAACGGCGTAGGGATGACGAACAGTCACGCGGAAAAGATTTTTGCATTGGACGAAAAGACCTCGACACAGGGAACGAATGGTGAAGTAGGAACCGGTTTGGGGCTGCCTCTGTGCAAAGAGATGGTCGAAAAATGCGGGGGTAGGATTTGGGTTGAAAGTGAATTAAACGAAGGTTCAAAATTTCATTTTACGTTGCCCATGGCCCCATCCGCTAAATAACGTTCGATTTATGCAAGCTTTTCAAAAACGGCCTTTTGCGGGTCGTAGGCTGTCAGTTCACCTTCGGCGATGTCGAGATACCAACCGTGGATTTCTAACGTGCCCGCATCGACCTTTTCTTGAATGAAGGGGAAGCTCATCAAGTTTTCCAACGACACCAACACGGCCTGACGTTCGCAACAGCGCGCCAGGGCTTCGCCGGATATTTTGGGATTGATGGTCTTGGCGCGGTGAAACGCCTGGGCGGCGATGGCAGTCCATGCTTGGATGAAACGACCAACGATTTTACCTCGTTGTTGGTTGTCGATCATCGCCTGGATACCCGCGCAGTGGGCGTGGCCGAATACCACGATATGCTCGACGCCCAATACCTCGACGGCGAATTCCAACGCCGCCGAGGTGCCGTGATAGGATACGTCGCCATCGGCGTCGATTTCAAACGGCGGCACCAGATTGGCGACGTTGCGAATGGCGAAGATATCACCCGGTTCGACCTGCAACACGATAGCCGGATCGACGCGCGAATCGGCGCAGGCGATCACCGCCACTTTGGGCTTTTGCCCTTGGCTTACTAAGCGGCGATAGAGGTTCTGCCGCTCGAAGAAATAGCGCGTGCGAAAGTCGTTGAATCCATCGACGAGTTTTTTGATTACCACATTCATGCGTGTTCCAAATCCAGCAAAAGAGCGTTCAAGGTGCGTTCCATGCGGCGCAGATCCGAGCTTTCACTGAGCCGGTGGTCGCTGGTTTTGACGAATTGAATTTCCACATCGTCGCCGACCAATGCGTTTTGAATGTTGAGCGCCGTAGCCCAAGGCACTTCCGCATCCTTCATACCCTGGATCAGGCGCACCGGTGCGGTGATGTTCAATGGATCGCGCAAAATCAGATGGTTGCGGCCATCCTCGATGAGCTTTTGGGTGATGACGGTGGGATCAAGCGGATCGTAATCATTGGGCTCCAACCATTGGCCGCGCTGCATCAGCTCGGCGCGCTGGTCGGCGGTCATTTTGTCCCAAATTAAATCTTCGGTGAAGTCCGGCGCGGCGGCAAGGCCTACTAGCCCCTTAACGCGATCAAACCGTTCGCGGGCGACCAACAGGGCGATCCAGCCGCCCATCGAACTGCCCACCAGCACTTGCGGGCCTGAACTCAAGCGGTCGAAAACGTCCAGCGCGTCGTCGGCCCAGCTTCCGATGCAGCCGTCAACAAAGTCGCCCGACGATTGCCCGTGGCCGGTATAATCGAACCGCAGATACGCGCGCCTCTCGGCCCGGCACCAGCTTTCCAGCGCCAATGCCTTGGCGCCGTCCATATTGGAGCGAAAGCCGCCCAAAAAAATGACGCCGATGGGTTTTGTCGAATCCTTGCCAGGCGTACAGTGGTAGGCGATAGTCGCGCCGTTTCCACGGGTTAGCGTTTTAGGCTGAAGGGCGGATACGGCTGGGGGTTGCATTTCCCTGGACACCTTGGGCTGGAACTGTAACGATTGCTGGCCGTTTGATGCGGCAAAAAAGGGGCGAAGTAAAGATATTGAACCATAACACCATAAATCCAATTGCAAAACGTTCGGTTGATGCCGAAGCATCCGGCGCACTCGGCGCGGCAGGTGACGCATCGGTGACCATCTTGCAGGTGCTGCCCGCGTTGGGCGGCAGCGGTGGGGTCGAGCGCGGCACGGTGGAAATCGCGGGCTGTATTTCCAAGCAAGGCTGGCGTTCGTTGGTGGCCTCGAATGGCGGCGAGCGGGTCTATCAGTTGCAGCGCGCGGGCGCGGAACATTTCCAATTGCCCCTGCATTCAAAAAACCCGCTGGTCATGTACGCCAACATTGCCCGGCTGGAGCGCCTGATTCGCACTCATAACGTGGACATCGTTCACGCCCGTTCGCGCGCCCCGGCATGGAGCGCATATTATGCCTGTAAACGTACCGGGGCCGGGTTTGTCACCACCTTTCACGGAACCTACGGCGCCGACAATGCGATGAAGCGGGCCTACAATGCCATTATGGCCAAGGGCGAACGCATTATCGCGATTTCCGCCTTTATCGCGGGGCACCTGAAACAACATTACGGCGCAGCGAGCGACGCCATTCGCGTCATCCATCGCGGGGTAGATATTGAAACGTTCGATCAGGCTAAAGTCAGCGCCGAACGGGTGGTGCAATTGGCGCAAAGCTGGCGGCTGGAAGACGGTTTTCCGGTGGTTATGCTGCCGGGCCGCCTGACCCGGTGGAAGGGCCAAACGGTGTTTATCGAAGCGGTGGCCAAATTGGGCCGCGCCGATATCCGCTGCGTCTTGGTCGGCTCGGATCAGGGCCGTAGCGGTTACCGCAAGGAGCTGGAGCGCCTGATTGATCGCAACGGACTCAACTCCGTGGTGCGCATCGTCGATCATTGCGATGATATGCCCGCCGCTTATATGTTGGCGGATGTGGTGGTTTCCGCCTCGACCGATCCGGAAGCCTTTGGCCGCATTGTGACCGAGGCCCAGGCCTTGGGCCGCCCGGTGGTGGCCCCCGATCATGGCGGCGCGCGTGAAACCATTATTCAAGGACAGACCGGCTGGCTGGTGCCGCCGGGCGATACGGCGGCGCTGGCGGACGCTTTGCGTTCGGCGTTGAGTTTGAGCGATAGCGATCGCCAAGCCTTTGCCGAGCGCACGGTAGAAAACGTCCGGCAAAACTTTTCCAAGGATGCCATGTGCGCCAAGACCCTTCGTGTCTACGAAGAAGTGCTGGCGGATCATGGCAAGGACGTTGGGGCGTGACGGCAAAACAAGACCGCATCTTAGTCATTAAGCTTGGCGCGCTGGGCGACTTCGTGCAGGCGCTGGGGCCTATGGCGGCCATCCGCAGACATCATGCGGGCGCGCATGTCGTATTGCTGACATCCAAGCCATATGTGGACTTCGCTAAGGCTTCAAATCTGTTCGACGACGTGTGGGTGGATGAAGAACGTCCCAAAGCGTGGCAAATCGGACGGGTGATGCGATTGCGCCAAAAGTTCAAATCCGGCGCCTTTACGCGGGTGTATGATTTACAGACCTCCGATCGCTCCAGCTTTTATTTTCATATTTTGGGACCGGGAAAACGACCCGAATGGTCGGGCATCGCCAAGGGCTGTTCTCATCCCCACACCAACCGCAACCGGGGTAAGATGCACACGATCGAGCGTCAGCGTGAACAGCTACAGATGGCAGGCATTTCTGACGTGCCTGCGCCGGATCTGTCGTGGGTCAAGGCCGATGTGGGCCGTTTCGCCATCGCCAAGCCTTATGCTCTGTTGGTTCCGGGCGGCGCGCCGCATCGTCCGGCCAAGCGCTGGCCCGCAGAGCGTTACGCCCAATTGGCCAACCATATGCTGGCCGAAGGCCTGACCCCGGTATTGCTGGGCACCCGGGCGGAGCAAGGCGAATTGCATCTGATCGCTCACGATGCGCCGGGTTGCGTCAACCTTTGCGCCAAGACCGACTTTCTAGATTTGGCCGCGTTGGCTCAAGATGCCCAGGTGGCGGTGGGCAATGATACAGGGCCGATGCACCTGATCGCAGCGGCGGGGTGCGCTTCGGTGGTGCTGTATTCTCACGATTCCGATCCTGCCCTGTGCGCCCAGCGTGGACCGCGCGTGAAAATTGTGCGTCAGGAAAGCTTGGAAAATCTCGAAGAGTCCGAAGTTTGGGCCGCGCTTAGGACTTTAATTTCTGCAGATTAGGCCTACATTGGACAGGCCCTAGAGAGTTTCTTGACAGGGGCTCGAATCCCCTTAAATTCCCCCGTTCCCGGATGTTTTTTGTGAAGGCTGAGGTTTTATGGTTACGTTGACGCTTCCCGATGGCACAAAGCGCGCTTATGACGGCCCCGTGACGGGTCTGCAGGTGGCGACCGATATCGGTCCGGGCCTAGCCAAGGCCGCGCTGGCGGTGAAGATCAACGGCGAAATGACCGATTTGAGCCTAGTCATCGAACACGATTGCGCGTTTGCCATCGTAACATCCAAAGACGAAGAGGCGTTGGAGCTGCTGCGTCACGATGCCGCTCACATCATGGCCGAGGCGGTGAAGGAACTGTATCCCAACGTGCAGGTGACCATCGGTCCG
>Ga0299912_10000355_pt1 | contig 40361 bp, 37 predicted proteins | sample RVTome_2_FD_207667 | JGI IMG/M metagenome (GOLD analysis project Ga0299912, IMG submission 207667) | Soil microbial communities from uranium-contaminated site in the Upper Colorado River Basin, Wyoming, United States - RVT95D214 (version 2) ... | reverse complement strand
TCAGAGAAGGACGTGGCGACCCTCGCTCTCCCACGGGCTCACCCTCTCCCAAGGATAAAACGATCTGCCACGTCCCTAACCATGAAAGATATAATATATGCATAAGATATAAAAAACATACAAGGATGAAGTCCCGCTCTGTCGCTCTGCGACATCCCGCAATCAGATTTTGACACAAAGCAGGGTGGGACGCTTTGCATAAATCAGGGAATGCGGGATGTACCGCCCTGCGACGCAGTGAGGGGGAAACACCGGAGATCATATCCACCCTCACCCCTTCCTTCTCCCGCCAGCAGGAGAGGGAGACAGCTTAATAACTTAATAAAAGGAGTCCTCACATGCCAAAGGCACGGGCAAACGGAATCGATATCGCATACGAGACCTTCGGTAGCGCCGGAATGCGCCCCCTGATCCTGATCATGGGCATCGGCAGCCAGATGGTTTCATGGCCAACGGAATTCTGCGAAAAGCTGGCGGCGGCAGGGCATTTTGTGGTCCGGTTTGACAACCGCGACGTTGGGCTCACCACCAAGCTGGAGGACGCCGTAACCCCGAACATCTGGGAGGTTCTAGCCGCTATCCAGGCAGGAGGTCAGGTTGACGTACCATACCGGCTTTCCGATATGGCCGCGGACACGGTGGGGCTGATGGACTCCTTACACCTTGCCAAAGCGCATATCTGCGGGTTGTCCATGGGAGGCATGATCGCCCAGACCATAGCCGTCGAGCATCAGCACCGTGTTATCAGCCTTATATCCATGGAATCGACAACCGGCGAACCCGGCTTGCCAAGCGCGAAACCCGAGGTTGGGGGGGTCTTGTTCAAGCCGCCCCCGGAGGAGCGGGAGGCCTTCATCCAATTCATGGGTGAGGTCTTCCGGCTGTTTGCTGGCGATTCGGATAAGTTCGACGAGGCTACCCAGAGGGAGATAACCGCCCTCTCGTATGACCGATCATTTTATCCCGCAGGGTTCGCGCGCCAGTTTGCCGCCATCCTGGCATCCGGAAGCCGGAGAAAGGCACTGGCATCCGTTCACGTGCCGACACTAGTCATACACGGCGCCGATGATACCCTCTTCTCGAGGGAGCACGGTCAAGACACCGCGGATGCGATTGCCGGAGCGCAATTTTTGCTGATAAAAGGACTTGGTCACGGAACGGCCTATCCCGGCCTCTGGGACGAGATCGTGGCGGCGATAGCAGCGCATACAAAGGCAGCCGGGGCCTAACCCAATCTTCCCGTGTGACATTCGCAAGGCGAAGATCAGGCTTGCGCCCTTCCCCTGATAATCTCCAAAAAGATCTGGATCTGTTTTTCCACCTGCTTCGGCGCGTAACTCCGTGAATCGGTGTGGTCTGCCTCGATGATCAGCCCTGGCTTGCCGGTGGCCTTCGACACCTCCCGTTTGATATCGTATTGGCCGATGGAGTAGGATTTACAACTCCGGTTGGAATGCATGATAAAGCCGTGGGCCCCGTACCCTTCCACCAATTCGATCATCTTCTTTATCTTATACTCCAACCCCAAATTGAGGTGGATCGTGGCGTGGGACCGGGCAAAACCCGCCAACGATGGGGCTCCCTCCATCTGCTCGTGCGCCCAGGCCGACGTGTAGGTATCGCCCACGAGGACGGCACCGCGGGAGGAAAGCATCTTGGAAAGATTCCTGATATCGTACCAGATAGGGATGTTATCCCAGATAAGGCGGATCTCCTCCCGGGCAAAAGCCCCTTTCCCTTGCTCTACCCTCTTCTCGATCTCTTTCTTCAGCTTCCGGTAATACCGCACTGCCCAACGCGTCCCCCGCAAAGTCACAATGGGGGCCATATGGATAAAGGCATCAAACGCGGGAAAAGGGGCAGGACGGTTTTTTGACAGTTCGATGATCTCCTTCCACAGCCTGATGGCCGTCAGGGACCGGGCGCCTACCCGGTAAAAGCGTTTTTCCGAAAAAGGGCGTTTGAGCTGCCGTTCGAGAAACGAGATATATCCCTCCATCTGCTTTTCAACGTAGCGAAGGGTATGATCATGGATCTCATCATGAATAAACGGGGTGTCCAGGAAAAAGACCGGCACGTTTAAAGCGCGGGCCTGGATTTCATACCATTTGATGACCGTCCCGCAGATATTGTTGGCACAGACGAGAAAATCCGGTTTGGGGAGTACCCCGAGTGGGCCTTTTCCGGTGAGGTTCGAACCGATATCCGTCAAGGCATACGAGCAGAGATCCCGGGAGTATCCCCTCTGCTCGGCAGCCTCACAGAGAGATACCGACATGCGGCTGGCCCCGCACATGGCACCGTAATTTTCCGGATAAAACGGGAGAACCCCCATGGCATAGAGGGGTTCCACCGGCCCCCCGCTGGTGATCCACGCCACCTTTTTCCCGAACCATGCCGCGTGTTTTACCATAAAGTAATACGCTATCATCAAACGACGATAGGCGGCAGTGGCATGTATCTCCCGATACGGGTTGGCTATAATCTGATCTTCCATCGGCCTCTACCTCACACTAGCCATCAGACGCTTTTGCTTTCTTAAAGAGGGCTCAACATCTCCGCAAAGGCCTGGATTCTGATCTTGAGCTGCTCCTTGGATTGAGCAGGATCTTCCACCTCTAAAAGCAGGGTTGAAATACCTTTCGCGTCAAGTGCGGCTTTGAGGTCCGGATAATCAAAAAAACAGGCCTCGCAGTATTTGTACAGCAAAAAGATGACCCCTTTTGCCTTAGAATCCTCAACCTCCTGCAAAAGGATATCCCTATGAGCCTGCGGGCCCAAATACTTCGTCGGGCAGAAAAAGGATTGGAAGTAACGCTCTGTCAAGGCCTCAAGGGGATCACGGTCTTCCGCAACCATGAGTCGAAACGTTCGCGCCCCGCTGCAGAGATCGTCCCGGACCACGATGGCACCAGCATCTTCGATCAACGAGAAATAGGTGTCGGCGTGTGTCATATTCCCTGTCAGATAGATGGGTATGAGGGAATCGCTCCCCTCGGTTTGCCCGCGTAAACTATCTACCAACCCTTCAAGAAGCTCAAGATAACGGACGCGGTCCATCCAGTATCCTGCACGGATGATCCGGGCAAAGTATGCGCCGGGAATCTGGGCACTCAATGTCCTCCTCAGGGAATAGATCTCGCTCAGCTTCTCCCGTATACGATTGCAAAGCCGTATGGAGTCCTTCAGCTTCCGAAGAGAAATCTTTCCTACGTTTGATTCCAAAAAATCTTTAAACCGTTCCATCTCTGCGCGAAGGTATGGACGGGCGTGTTCCGAATCCAAATGGGTCGGGATCATCAGATTAAATTGCGAGGGGACAACCCCCTGACGTGCCCATATGTCAGAGAGCCCCTGCATGGAGTCGCACGTTTGGCAGAACACGATTCCCCTCAGAAAATGGAGTTCCCCTTGCAGCAGGCTTTCCAGCGATGCCTTTACCAGGTGGCAGCAATACGGGGGGAGATGGGCCTGGGCGTGCGTTATCGGTACAGACGTTCCCATGAGACGGAACGGCAGGGCGTCTGCGGCATGGATAAGCTCCTCAGACACGAGGGGGCAGAAGAATCCGATAGGCATGCGATCCTTGGGGAGCACGGAAGCAATATCTCGATAGCTTCGGGAGGTAATGTCCTCGATCTCTTTCCGTATGTTATTAAGGGAGGTCTGCTTGGTCATAGTAGTGAGGATACTATATTAAATCAAACTATTGCCCATATGACAACAGGGAAAATCTAACGCCTGATCCGCGATGTATCTGTTTGAGGGGGTCCAATCACAAAAAAAGGGCCTTTTTTATGAGGCCCTTCTCCCCTGTCTCTTTTTTCTCTATTAAAAACGCCAGGTAACGATGCCGTGGGAGGTGTCATAGGGTGAGACACTTACCTGCACCCGGTCGCCTTCCATCACCCGGATCTTCCTCTTCTTCATCCGGCCGCAAAGGACGCCTCTCACGACGGTACTATTGTCGCACTCGATCTCCAGGGTCCCGCGGCCCATAACCTTGATCACTACCCCTTCCAGTTTAATCAAATCGTCCCGGCTCACCATACCTCCTTTGAATGAGTTATTCTTCTGGCGAACTGTACCGTTCGAGTTTTAGCATACAAAAACAGTTCTGACAAGCAAAAATAAAGATTTCCAAAGTGTTTCAATGGATTTATTAAGGTAAGAGCCTTTTTTGTGCGTTGGGGATAGGTGTTATACTAAATTCGGTCGTGGTTATTTTAGATGAGGCTGTCGAATCTCTTTTTATTCGAACTTAAACCCTTTATCCTTAAATACCACCAAGCAGGCTTCGACCGCTTCAGGATCATAGAGGATACCAGTGTTCCGTGCAATCTCATCCAGGGCAATATCAATGCCGTGAGCGTCGCGGTAAGGCCGGTGAGAGGACATGGACTCAACCACATCAGCTACTGCCAGGAGCCTCGCCTCCGGGAGGATCTCTGTGCCCGAAATCCCCTGGGGGTATCCGGATCCATCCATGCGTTCGTGATGCTGCAGCACGATTTGCGCTATCGGCCAGGGGAATTGTATCTCTTTCACGATGTCGTAACCGCTCTGAGGGTGAATCTTGATCGCCTCATATTCGATCTCCGTTAATCGACGCGGTTTAAGGAGTAGTTCGGCAGGAACGTTCATCTTGCCGATATCGTGAATGAGGCCGGCCATCCGCAGCCCCTCGATCTGCTGCTGAGCAAGGTTCATCTCGCCGGCGATGGCGCAGGCCAGCCGGGTTACCCACCGCTGATGTGCGGCAGTGTAAGGGTCTTTCATTTCAATTGTTGTTGCCAGGGCATTGATTGTTGCGATAAAGGTTTCGTGCAGGTGGTCGTTCCTTTTTTGCAGCTCTTCCCAAATTCGCTTGCGCTCCGTCAGCTCGTGGTGGACCTGAGCACATACGGTCTCATTGAGCAGCACAATAGAAGCCAGTGCGGAGAAACTGGTGAGCGCAGCCATGTCCTCTTTCCCGAATGTCCTCCCCTCTTGTGTATGGGCGAGCCCAAGGGCACCCATCACCTGCCCATCGAAGGTGAGCGGCAGAGCAATGATAGCCCGAATTTGGCTCCATCGGGGATCACGGTGACGCCCCTCCCACGACTGGTAATCGTTCACTACCATCGGTTTGCCGGTTCTCAAGACCTTGCCGACCAGCCCCGCACCCTGCTCCATCTGATATCCGACATCTTCGCCGGAGCACCCCAAAGCCCTTTTCAGCTCCAGGACGTCTGCGTCAGGGTCGTACACGTAAAAAAATCCAAGATCGGCATTCACCAAGTCCGCGACGCTGCTCAGGATGACCTCTATCAGATCATCCACCCCTAACTGGCTGCACTGAGCGATTAGGGCGTCGGCTAGGGCTGGGAAGCTAGAAACACGTGTTTGAGGAATATCAGCGGAAGATCTGCGCTTGGTCGCGGTTGTCTGCATCTCGGCGACCTTCTGGCGAAGGTGCACCAACCCGTTGATCAGTTGACCCGTGGTCTTCGCTTGTGCTGACATCTCAGGCACCTCCGAGAACGAGAATAAGTTCTAATGACCTATGCCACGAGACTGCCACAAAAAACTAACCTGTTATAGGTACTCCTTCACGGGCCAGGGCCCAGAAGCTAAGAAAAAAAACGGGGGGGGAGGGCTATGTAGCTGCCTTGACAAAATGTGTCAAAAACATAACTCAAAAAGATTGGCGTTGTCAAGCAAAATATTAATAATATCAAGATCTTGGTGTCTTAATAAGTGAAAATTTGGACAAAAATGGCCTCAGCACATTGAAAATACTGATGTTTTGTCAATATGTCGAGATGCACTGCTCAAGATAGGTCTGTGCCTTCACACCCCTCAGCAAGGGTATTCATGAGGCAAAGGAAAAGCGGCATACTGCCTCATACTCACAAAACCGGCAGGCATCCTCTACGGTGGCAGGGAAAAAGTGAGGTGCCGCCACCATATGGTCTATGAGGTAGGCCAGCAAGGCGGGAAAAGAGCTGGAGAACCAGGCGATAGAGGCAATCTTGAGCCCATCAATCCTGTCCGGCGGGATGAAATAGCGCTCGTTTCCTCCCCTGCCGAGCTCCACGTAGGCCGCGAGGGTACTGCCCAAAACCTCTTCTTTACCTGAGGCCACGAGAAGGCAGTAGAGGGGGAGCTGGAGGTCTTTGATCACCCTTTTGACGGCCTTGAGGCCTTCATAATCCAGTTCATGAGGGATAGAAAAGGGAAGTATGCATCTTTCGAAGTGCCCTTTGACGAAGCCCTCCACCCTCCCCGTCTTATAATCCAAGATGATTCGGTGCCCTCCCCTCTTGTCGATCCTGTCCACCTTCCCGTAGAAGGTAAACTCACCTCGACCCATGGGGAGCGGTAGGCGATATTCCTCCTCCAAGGCCTCGATAAAGGTGACCTCCGGCATCTGTGAGAGATAGCTCTGCAGACGATACGCGGCAGCGTATTCCAGAAAGAATCTTTTCTCCGGGGCCAAGCAGCGGCACATCGTTGATCCCGAGAAGTGCTCCCGGAAGATGGAGATCAGTCTCTCGGAATCGTTATCCGCGGCCTTGCGATACTGCCGCTTTCGATACGGCGAGAAATATGCCTCCAGGGCCTGGTGAATGATCTCGCCCAGGGCAGCGGAGTCCACCTCCTCGGTGACGGCAATCGCGGGCTTGAGGCCCAGAAGATAACGATAGTAAAACTTGAGAGGGCACAAGAGATAGGTGTTCAAGAACGAGGCAGAGAGCCCATGAATGCGGCTCCATTCGGAGAGGAACTCCTTGACCTGCCCGTGATCCCTCCCTTTTTTTGCCAGCCCCCCTTCCCTGAGGAACGATTTCCCCGAGATCCGGAGAGGGGCTTTCGCAATAGCTTCCTCCAGAAAGGCGCCCCTTCTCTTCTCCTCCTGCCAGAGAAGCCCTTCGATGAAACGGCTTCTCACCTTCTTTCCTTCCAGGCCGCCGGAGCCGGGCATGGTGGATGCCTGCCAAAACAGGTGGGCCTCTTTTGCACACGAAATGAGGCGTTCAAAGTGGTAGCGGACAATGGCCTCTTCGCGCTCGCGCCCTTTAAGGCCCAAGATCCCCTTGAGGGGTTCGGGCAGCAGCGGATTGACCTCCTCATGGGCCGGGATAATATCTTCATTGACGTCGATCACGATGACCCGATCGAAGGAGAGAAGCCGTGTCTCCAGCAGACCTAAGACCTGGAGCCCCACCAGGGGGTGCCCTTCAAAGGGGGTGCGCGCCATGTGTAGTACCTCCCGCAGGAGGGAGAAGAGGAGCCTGGCGTCCATGGGATGCTGGGCAAAGAGGGCATCCTCCAGGCTGGGGATCACACTGCCTTCCAGGGTATAGATAAATTCGTTGTCGAGGGGGTGATCGTGCAGGGAGTCCTCTTTGCCCACAAAAGGGGAGAAGAGGAAGCGCACCAACCCCCTGAGGGTACCAGCCAGCCCCCGAGGTGTCTGCACTGCCTCCCACGGTTCCAGGAGTTGCTCGTGGAACCCCTGGACGAATCTCTGGGCCTCGGCGAGGTCCAGATCCTCCGTGGCGAGAAATCTTCTATCCCTGTCCTCATCCTCGGATATAGCAAGGACCTCCACCAGCCCCTCCCGAGTCAAAAAGGGCTTGCCGTAGTGCCGAATCTTTTCTTCGAGGAAGTGAAGCACGATGCGCCCCTCCTTGCCTGAAGGGGTGGGGAGTCTCCGCAAATAGGGATGCCTGATCAGGGTCAGGTAGTCCTGGTGGTAGTAGGCCCCCTCCTCATCCCTTCCCTCCTGCAACCTCATCAGTTGATCCAGGAGTGACGAGAGTGCAGTCCGTTCCAGCGGATAACCGAGGGAGACGTTCACCGGCATCCGCGGCGGCAGGCTGTAGAGCGCGGGGATCAGGACCGAGGGGTCGGGCAGCACCAGGGCGCACTGGTCAGGCCGTTGGATCCCTTCGGGGATGGTCGCCTGCATGTGGAGGAGTTCGGCGTGGAGATCATAGGCCTCATAATAATGGAGTTGGGGCGGGCGAGGGGTATCCCCACCTTGTGTCTCGATCTCCATGCCCCACTCATCCTTCCAGCGCCGGTACAAAGGCGGCAGGTGCTCAGGATCCGCATGCCAGAGGATCCGCGCGTCCTGGGAGAAAAGATGTCGGAATATCCGCTCCTCGGCATTGGTCAGGGCGTAAAAGCCAGCGAGGTAGATCGGCCCTTCGCCAAGGGGCGCCCTTTCTATCCCCTCAGCCAGCAGTCGCATGCGTTTCCCGCCGGTGGTGAGGCCTTCCACCTTTAGAAGGCGATCGAAGGCGGTATATATTGCCCCCAGCCCCTCCAGGAGGGCTATGGCATCAGGGGGGACATCCCCAGGATAGGGTATGCCCTGGGGGATAACCAGCTCCCGGTCGATCTCCTCCAGCAGGGCCGCCAGCCGTATCCCCCACGGGAAAAACCGGTCCCAGGTCTCGGCAACCCTTCCATAGCTCGGGTTATCCCTGACAACGTCGAAGAGGACCCATGCCTGATCAGGGGGCGAGAGGGGACGACAAGGGGAATCTTCCAGTTGTACCGCCGCCTCCTCCACCAGGTCCTTGATGGCGACGATCCGCGGCGGGATAAAGGGCATTTTCTTCCTGGCCCCGATGAGATGAAAAAGGTAGTCCCGCAGATAGACGATTCCCCTGCGGTGGGGGAGTACGACGGTAACCCGAGCCAAGGCCAGGGGATCGTCGGGTTGGTAATGACGGGCGAAGACCTCCTCGGCCAGCCTTTCAAGAAAGTTCTCCTTCAAGGGAATGACGGTGACCTTGTTCACGGCACGGCTACCACAGCAGGCTCGTCGATATAGAGGAGATACCCCTTGGCGGGCCGGCGAAAAACGGCCTCCGCGAGCCCCTGATACAGGTCCACCTGGTCACGGTGCCCCTGCTCACGACGTGCCACCTTGAAATCGATCACCTCGAGCGCATCCCCACTGATGATCAGCCGATCGATGCGGTGGAGCTCACCCTGGGCATCTATTACCTCTACCTCCCGCAGGCTCTTAACCCCCCTCTCAAACCACGGCCTCACCTCGGGAAGGGAGAGGGCGGCCCAGAGGGGGCCGAGAAAGTCCTTCTCTATATCCCAGCGCTCCCGATCTATGCCATGGAGGGCGAAGGCCCTGAGAATGGCCCGCTCGATATCCTCTCTGCCGGAGCAGTACTCCAGGAAGAAAAGGGCGCGGTGGATGAGCTCTCCCCGTTGGGCTAATCTGACCCTCTCCGGGTCCTGAACCAGGGAGAGGGGATGGGTATGGATCTTTATCTCCCGAGGTCTCTCAGCCATAATAAGGGCACCCTTTTTGGATGAGCATCTCCCGCAACCAGGCGGAGAGGTAGGACCGGTCTGCCCCCTTACCGCGGGGCGGCGGGAGGCTGGTCTCGTAGAGGTAGAGTTCCGCCTCGGCCCTGGTGGTGGCCACGTAGAGAAGATTGAGGGCCTCCAAGGCGTCGTTGATCATCATCGCGGTCCTCTCTTTCTCCAAGTGGGCGGGAAGGGGTCTCTTCAGATTGACAAAGCACCCCTCATCGAGCTTGGCCAGGCTTGGAGGCTCCAGCCGCCAGTTGGTGAAGGGGACAAAGACGACGGGAAACTCCAATCCCTTTGCCTTGTGCACGGTGAGAACCCTGACAGCGGAGATCTCCTCCGGCAGGCCGATCTTTTCCTCCCTCCCCCCCTCCTCCCAGAACTGGAGAAAGTGAGAGAGGCTTCGCTGCCCCTGTGTCTCCGTTTGAAAGATGAGCTCGAAAAAGCGATGGATAAAGACCTGCTCCTCGGCGAAGCGCTCCAACAGATGAAACCGCTCGACTACCTCCCTGGCGAGGTCATAGGGGGTAACAAACCCCACACGGGCCAGCAGGGGTCTGATGAATTCTGCGGCGACCTCCGGGAGCCTCCTGTCAAAAGCCCTGTAGAGCGGGGGCTGCCACCTCCCTTCAGCCAAAAAACCATCGAGGACCCCTCGGGGGATGCCGGGCAACCCCCTAAAGAGGCGGCTGGCAATTGCCCCCCAGAAGGCGAGATCATCCAAGGGGTAATCAAGGAATCTCAAAAATGCAACCAATCCCTTGATAAGATCGGAGCTGCGCAGGCGCAGGGAGTTCTCGGTAACCACCGGGATCCCCTCGGCCATCAGCCAAGCAGCGATATCCTCGGCGTCCTGGTTGCGCCGCACCAGAACGGCAATCCCTGTACCCTTTCTCCGCTCCCATACCTCCTTCACCTGCTCGATGAGCCGCTGCTTGACCGCCTGACGCAGCTCTGCCCCCGAAGCCGCAAAGGAGGCTACCTCGACCCTGCCCTTTTCCTGGCCTTGCTGCAGAAGAGGCGCGATCTCTTGCTCCACACCCTCAAAGTTGCGCTTTATCGACTGGGCAAGGAGGGCCTGTGCCCACCCCTGGGCCTTCTCCCCAAGTATTACGCCGGCGATCCGCCGGGCGAATTGTTCGTCGGCAAGCAGTCGATACAGGCCGTTATTGAACTCGACGATTGCGGGCAGTGAGCGATAGTTCATCACGAGGGTCTCGGCCCTCCTCTCCTCAAGAGGGACGCTGGGAAAGGAGTCAGCCGCCGCCTCCTTGAACAGGCGCCAGTCCCCCCCTCGCCACCCATAGATGGCCTGCTTGACATCACCCACGTAAAACAGGCTCCCCCCCGTAGCCAGGCTCTCCTCCAGCAGGGGAAAGAGGGCCTCCCACTGGGGGCGGCTGGTATCCTGAAATTCGTCGATGAGGAAATGACGTATCCGCGATCCGAGCTTCATAAAGGCATAGGCGCCCGCCCCCGGGTTTCCCTGTAGGTATCCCCTGACCAAGGTGTGCCATCCCCCCCCGAGGATCATGCCTTCACGCTCGGACAGCCATCTCATCTCGTGTTGCAGCTCCTCCAGTACCCTCATATAGGCGTGGACCCGTGCTTTGGCCAGGATGTCGAGGTAATGCTCCCGCGCCTTCTTGAGACCCTGATAGAGGTCATCCAGAAGGACACGGGCGCGCTCATCGAGCCCCCGGGCCTTGCTCGTCAGCAACTCGGAAAAGGACGCCTTCTCGAAAAACCCCCTTTCCACATGGGAGAGCGGCTCCTGAAGGTATGCTGCCTGGAAGCTCCTCTTATGGAGCCCCTCCTCGACACCTGCCTTGCGTATCTCCCCCAGGAGCCTCTCGGCCGAGCGCTGTAGATCCTCCTCTGCCTTCCCCAGGTCCGGTGAGGGGCCGGCCAGGCAGGGGATATCGGCTTTGTTATAGAGCTCCCGGATCTTCCTCCTGATCCCTCTTTCCACCACCAGCCCGCCTGCCTCCTCTATCCTGAGATAGGTGTCGAGGAGCTCGATGAAGAGCCGGCAGAGCCGATCATCTGTCTCCCCCCACCTGATACCCGCAAGGAGCCGGTCGAAGCAGAGATCGAGGACAGCATCTTGCTCGAAGACCACCTCGAGCTCCGGCTTGAGCCCCATCTCCAAGGAGAAGGCCCGCAGCAAGGCATAGACCAGGCTGTCGATGGTACGGACATGAAAATCGCTGAAATGGGCGAGGATGGTATCGAGCCAGGCCCCGGCCTCAGAGGGCTTGAGGCCTGTCTCGCACGAGAGCCCGGGCCCATCCTGTACCTCCAACGCAATCTTTTTTAGGGCGAGGATGATGCGTTCCTTCATCTCTGCGGCGGCCCGGTTGGTGAAGGTGATGGCCACAATCTGACGAAGGGCATCCGGCGAGGGCTCCTGCTTTGCCAGGAGGGAGAGAAACCTGATGGTGAGCTGGTAGGTCTTGCCCGCGCCGGCCGAGGCCCGGAGACAATGGATCTGGGGATATGCGCTTTTTTGCGGTACAGTCATACAAGGCTCATATACCTGGACGAGTTAAGCTCAATCACAGAGGTGACTGGGGAAGGAGCGGCTTTGACAATAAAAAGGATTAATTCAACTTGACCGAGACGACCTTTGATACCCCGGGGTTTTCCATGGTGATGCCATAGAGGGCATCGGCTATCTCCATGGTCCCTTTGTTGTGGCTGATAAGGATGAACTGGGATTGCCCGCTCAGCTCCTTTAAGACATGTGCGAAACGACCGATATTGGCGTCGTCCAAGGCTGAATCCACCTCATCCAGAAGGCAGAAGGGGGTCGGGCGCAGCAGAAAGAGCGCGAAGATAAAGGCGATGGCAGCCAGGGCCTTCTCCCCTCCGGAGAGGAGATCGACATCCTTGAGCCTCTTTCCCCCTGGCTGGATGAAGATGTTGACCCCCGGCTCGGGTGATGCATCGTCGAGGACCAATTCACCCCTGCCGCCGCCGAACAACCGGGGGATAAGCCCCTGAAATTCCTCGTTCGCCTTGGCAAAGGTCTCCTGGAAGCGCGTGGTCGAGGTGCGGTTTATCTCGGCGATGGTCTTGCCCAAGTTGGTCAAAGACTGCTGTAGATCCTCTCGTTGGGCCTCGAGAAATTCATATCTCTTTCTGAGGTCCTCATACTCCTCCACAGCCCCGGGGTTGACCTCACCGAGCCGCTCCACCTTCTGTTTGAGTTCGGCGAGCCTCTTCCCGGCCCCTTCCAAGTCATCAAGGGGGGCATAATCCTCCTGCTCCATCAGCGAGGAGAGGGTAAGGCCATACCGCTCCTGTATCCTCTCTGTCAGGTGCCGCACCTCCATCTCTATCTGGGAGAGGGCGATCCCCTGTTGCGCTATGGATTCTTGGATCTCCTTCAATTCCCCGCGCAGGCCCTTGAGCGAGGCCTCGTGCGCAGTGATCTCCTCCCGGAGCCCCTTGACACCCTCCCCTTCCTGATCAAGGGCATTTACCCGCTGTTCCCTGGCGGCGATCAAACCGCCCAATGATTCCCTGCCCTTCTTTTCCGCCTCAACGGCAGCGATGATGCGGCCCTGCGCCTCCTTCAGCTGTCCCTCTTTCCTTTCTTGCTGTACAATGAGGGATGCCTCCGTCCTATCCAGTTCCTCGAGATTTCGCCCCAAGTTGCGCTCCCGCTCCTCGAAGGAGGCCATCTGCACCTGGAGCTCGGTTACCCTGTGCCGCAACTGATCCCGTTCCTCCCTGAGTTTCAGCAACCCCCCCTTCAACGCCTCGATCGCCCCTTCCTTTTCCTCCTTGCTCTTTTTACCGTCGGAGATGTGGGCACTGGCCTGCTTGACCTCATCGCGCAGCTGCTCCGCCTCCATATCGACCTGGGCCAACTCAAAGGTTACCAGCTCCTCCTTGCGCTTGAGTACCGCGAGGGTTCGCTTGGCGTCATCCAACTCACCTCCCACCCTCAGCTCCTCCCGCTCCATCTGGTATCCATCCTCCCGCAGGGTCTCCAACTCCCCTTTGATCACCAGGGCCTTCCCCCTGAGCTCATCGAGCCTCGCGGAGAGTTTTTTCTGACTCTCCTCCTGCTTGATGATGGCCTTTTCCGTCTCCTTGATCTCCCTTTTTCTAACTAGAATCCCCGTAGGGGAGGGATCCCAGCTCCCGCCGGTCAATACCCCGTGTCTGTCCCAGAGATCACCCCCCATGGTCACGAGGATCCCCGCTTGAGCCTTGTGTTCCTCCCTGATCCCCGTGAGATCCTTGACCAGCCATACCCCGTCGAGCAGGGTCTCCAGCAGGGGGCGATATTCCTCCCTGGTCCTCACGAAATCGGCGAGCGGACCAAGGAAGCGCTGATCACCTTTACTCTGAGGGGAGGCAGCATGCTGCGAGGCCATGCGGCTGTCCAGGGGAAGAAAGCTCCCCCGTCCGAGCTTGCCCTCCTTGAGGTATCTGATGGACTTAAGGGCCTCCTCCTGGCCCTTGACGATGAGGGATTGAAGCGTATGTCCCAGAACCGCCTCCAAAGGTGTCTCATACGGGGGGTCCACCTCCACCATCTCCGCCAAAACCCCGATGATACCCTGTCTCAACGAAGCGCCTTCAGAGGTCATGATGGCCTTCACCCCTTCCGCATACCCCTCGAACCGTCTCTGCATGTCCGAGAGGGTATGGAGATGAAGGCGAAGCCTGTGCAGCTCGCCCTCTGCCTGCTTGAGCTCCACCTCCTGGTGGGAAAGCTCCTCCTGCAGGCGCTGCAGCTCTGCCTCATGCCTGCGGAAATCCTGCTCCAGGGCCTCCTTGCGTTTGGCCAGCCCCTGTGTTGCGTCCTCTCCCCTTTTGATCGCCGCCTCCACATCCCGCTCCTCCTTGTGGATATCCGCCAGCTCCCGCTCCAGCCTTGCCTTCTTGTCCAGATATTCCCGCTCTCTCTTGCGGCCGTCCTCAACGACGTTCTGACTATGGGCGATCCGCGCAGAGGCCTGCAAGACCTCATCTTTTAAGGCATCGAGCGCACCCTCGCGCTCCGCACAACGTCCCTCCAGTTCCGCGAGCTTCCCCTCTTCCTGTCCCAAGAGTTCCTTGGTCTCTGTGGATTTCAGAGCGACATCATTCAGCTCCGTGCGATAGCCATCCCTCCTCTCGCGCACGCCCCCCTGTTCCCTGCCTAACCCCTCTATCTCCTCCCGGTATTGGCCCTCGAGTGCGTGCAGGCTGTTCAGCTCCCGCTCCAGTGATTTGACCCGTTCCTCCTCCCGCTGTATCTCACCCTCGATGCGGTAGATCTCCTCCTGGGCGCGGGATAAGACCTGCTCTTCTTCGAGAAGCCTGCGCTTCAGCTCCTCAAGCTCCCCCTCGGTCCGGGAGGCATGGGCGATCCGCTCTTGCTCCTCGTCCCGTGCCCCCTGCAGGGCTTCTTTCATGTTTGTGAGCCTGCCCGACTGCTCGCCGAACTCCACCAGGGCCAGCCCCACCTCCAGATCACCGATCTCCTTCTGAAATTCCCGGTGCCTGCGCGCTCGGGCCGCCTGCCTTCGCAGCGCATTCATCTGCCTACGCACCTCTGCGATGACGTCCTGAACCCGCAGGAGATTTTGTTTGGTCAGCTCCATCTTCTGGAGGGTCTCGCGTTTTCGCTCTTTATATTTGGTTACCCCCGCCGCCTCTTCGATGAGGTGCCTCCGGTCCTGAGGACCGGCGTTGAGCAGCATATCCACCTCGCCCTGCTCGATGATGGAATAGGCGTGCACCCCGACACCTGTCCCGAGGAAGAGGTCCCTCACGTCTTTGAGCCTGCACGGGACCTTGTTGATCAGGTACTCGCTCTCCCCGGAGCGGAAGAGGCGCCTGGCCACCATGATCTCGTTGTAGTCCCCGTATCCCTCTAAGGGGACAACCCCGTCGTTTTCAAAGATCAAGGATACCTCGGCCATGCCCAGGGGCTTCAAGGATTCGGTGCCGTTAAAGATGACATCCTCCATAGAGCGGCTCCTCAGGTGGGTGGGGCGCATCTCCCCCATGGCCCACAGCACGGCATCGGCGACATTGGTCTTGCCGCAGCCGTTGGGCCCCACGATGCCGGTGATGCGGGAGGGGAAGGTGAAGACCGTCCGCTCCATGAAGGACTTGAACCCGACAATCTCAATACGCCTCAATCTCATCGAATCGCTTCTCCCTGGCGTTGTGACCCGATATATCCGAGGGCACGCTCCAGCCTCTTGATCACCCGTTCCCGCCCGATTCCCTCCATGACCTCAAAGAGCCCGGGACTGGTCGTCCTGCCGGTCAGGGCTATCCTCACCCCCTGGGCTGCCTGGTTCAGTGTTAGCCCCTGCTGCTCGATCAACCGGCGAAAGAACCGCTCCAGATTGGCCTCGGCAAAATCCTCGCTGCTGCGCAGCCCCTCGAGCAGAGAGGTCAAAAAGGGCGACAACTCCGGCCGGAGAAACTTACGGGACCCCTGCTCATCGTAGGGAAAGTCATCCCTGAAGTAGAACTCGGCCATTTCCGCCATCTCCACCAAGGTCTTGGCCCGGGGTTGGAGGCTTTGCACTACTTTTATAAGCCTTTCGTTCAACTCAGCCTTTATCCCCCGCTGATGCAAAAAGGGGATAAGCTGACAAGCGATCTGGCTCGGGTCCCCCTCCTTGAGGTAGTGGGCGTTGAGCCAGAGGAGCTTTTCGGGGTTGAAGATGCCGGCCGATCGCCCTGCCCCCTCCAAGGAGAACCGCTCGATCAGCTCCTCCCGTAAGAAGATCTCCTGGTCGCCTGAAGACCAGCCGAGCCTGGCCAGGTAGTTGACCAAGGCGTGCGGTACATAGCCCATCTCCTGGTAGGCGGTGATGGAGGTGGCTCCATGCCTCTTGCTGAGCCTGGCGCGGTCCGGCCCGAGGATCAGGGGGAGATGGGCAAAGGCCGGGGGGGGATACCCCAGGGCCTCATAGAGCTGGATCTGGCGGGGGGTGTTGTTGAGGTGGTCATCCCCCCGGATAACGTGGGTGATCCCCATCAAAACATCGTCCACCACGACCACGAAGTTATAGGTGGGGGTGCCGTCGCTGCGCAGGATGATAAGGTCGTCCAGCTCCTCGTTCTCAAATACCACCCTCCCCTTGACCAGGTCATCCACGGTGGTCGCCCCGGCCTGGGGCGCTTTGAACCTGATGACTGAAGGAAGGTCTGCCGGATGGTCCGCGCGCTCCCGGCAACGCCCATCGTATTTTGGTTTCTGCCCAGCGGCCAGCGCCTGTTGACGCCGCTGCTCCAGCTCCTCGGGGGTGCAGTAGCAGCGAAAGGCCTTCCCCGCCTCCACGAGTCGCTCAACATGCTCTCGGTATAGCTGCATCCGCCGGCTCTGAAAATAAGGGCCTTCATCCCAATCCAGCCCCAACCATCTCAGGCTTGCCAGGATGGCGTTGAGATACTCCTCGGTGGAACGGGCTTGATCGGTATCCTCGATGCGCAGGATGAAGATGCCGCCATGATGGCGGGCGAAGAGCCAGTTAAACAGGGCAGTCCTCACCCCCCCTATGTGCAGATAGCCTGTAGGGCTTGGGGCAAATCTGGTCCTAACCAACATACCCCCTTCTAGAAGCGGATGCCGAAGAAGACCCCGCCGACTACAAGGCCCATGATGAGATAGATGGCAAAGGCTATCAAGACGGTGACCACCGCCTGACCTGCGGTGATCTTATGCACCTTTTCCAAGCCCACGATCTGGAGGTACAGCCCATACAGGCCGGCCAGGAACCCCACCACGGGGATCCAGGTCAGGAGATTCACGACGCCGGCATAGGCCACCGTGCGGTACACCCCTTCATACGCCCCCTTCCCCTCGAAAAACTGCTGCGCGATCAGATGCAGGATCCCTGCCCCGATAAAGGAGAAGATCGCCCCGAAGATGAGGAGTTTCAGAAAAAGGAAGACGTCCACTCCCGCGATGATGGCGGCTAAGATACCGGAAACCCCCAGGCAGACCACCAAGAAGACGAACGGAGGTGAAAACCCCCCAGTGGTGGGCATATGCTGATAAAAATCGTTCGGCTTGACAAGCACCGTCTTCATCACCCCGATAAAGCTCTTCAAAAAATCCTTGCTATTAAACTCATAGGTGTTCCCCGTTGCCCTCTGCTCTTCCATAGCATAACCTCCTTGTTGAAATTAGTCCCTCTCTCCCCTTTATGCATTGTACCATAACCCAGGGGGACACAAAACCTCGCTTTTTAAGCCAATAATATCACTATATTTTGGCCTTTCAGAGGTCAATACCACAACATATAGTACTTGTCAAGGGATTTAAAGGCCCCCCTTAAGAATAAACAGTATTTAAAGGCCGGGCAGATCGCCTGGCCATCCGCACTCAAAAAAAGCCGAAATATGTCAAAAAAAAAGCAGAAAAGGTCAAGACTTTTTAAAAAAAAGTTGATAGCCTTAAATAGCCCGGAGGACTTATGAATAATGAACCCTCCTTTAATGACCGGATCAACCATTTGATTGCGGCGTTTGATTCGGATAATTATTCCGTCGATCCCTCAACCGATGTAAGCGTTTATAAAGGTTTCATCGGGATGCGGGCGATGCACAAAACCGCTGTAATCGGAACAACAGGAAAGAAAAAGAAAGCATACTATATCGAAGGGGAACCATATACCATGGGATACTTGATGGGGAAGCTTGCGGAACCAGAAATCGAGCGGATGTGTACGGACTTCAATAATGGCATCATTTTTGATTTTATCAATTGGCAAATCCCAGAGGAAATCCGAGACGGTCTCGGTGAGATTATCGAAGACATTGTCAATTCAGTCTCAGTCTCGCAAGGTATAAAACAGGATGTTCCAAAACAATTTGTTGAAGAATTAGAAGGAATGCTCGACGGATGTAAAGAGGTACATCATAAAACGCACGTCGACCACAAAAGCCTTTGGGTACTCAACGTCGGTATCGATGTAATCCTCTCGCATCTCTACACAGGCAGCAAGCCGCCTGAGAAGAAATATCCTTTTGAATTACAACCATATTTTTTCAAAGTCCCTATCATGTGCAACGGGTTTACGGCGAAAGGAACTGACCCGCAAACCCAGCAGCCATATCATTTTATGGGTCGCGATTTTATGTTCCCAACAGCAGATGTGTATCAGGATACGGCGGCAATGATCATCCGCAAACCGGCAACTGGAAATCCAACCGTCAGCGTTGCAGCACCTGGAATGATCGGAACCATTACGGGAATAAACAGCTGTGGTGTGGGTGTAGGAGTCGATATATTACCTTCGGCGAATTGCAATCCGAACCGAGCCGGAGTGAATTCCCTCTTATTGACCCGTTGGAGTATAGAAAATGGCAAAAATTGTAAGGAAGCAGTAGATGTAATGGTCAATGCCCAGCGCGGGGTTTCATGGATTTATATTATCGCAGATGGAACAACGGATATGGCTTGTATCGTGGAAGCCGGAGAGAGTACCGGGCAACTCGATTTTTTGAGTTATGCTGATGACTGGGTGGTGGAGACACTTGAAAAAGTAAACCCGCAATTCAAGGACTTATTGAAGAATCCTTCGGCACCCGTCCAAAACGGTTTGATGGTGCGATGGAACGATTATACTTATCCACCTATCTATCAGTCATTTAATAAGGAGCTGATAAAGAAATATAAGAAGGTTCCATTCTTCCTTCCACCTTTTTTCATGCCACCTTACAAGTACAGTTATAATCCGCAGGATTTTGGCGGGAGAAATTATTTGAACAAAACCTGGAAAGACAAAAATTGTCCAGGGCCCTACTACTTCGCTCCTCAGCGGGAAAATGTGCCATCGGTAACACTGGTGACTAATCACTGTATAATTCCCGAGATGCGGCTGTGCGCGATGAAGTTGTGGACGGCAATCATCGCATTAGGGAATATCGATGATATTCAATGGCGTTACGATGAGTTGAATAACGAATTACTCACAATTCTTGAGCAAGGGTACATGACTTACGATGAAGCAAAAGCAGCGATCGATTATCTAGCGCCATACCGCAAATTTCCTGATTATTATAACAAAGATCGAAAACCGCATGACCAAGTTCAAATTCACGGTTCTGTTTCGATAATCGATTTGAAACAATTAACCATCGAAACGCATTACGGATATTTTTCTGATGAATGGATAAAAATATCGATGAAGAATTATATTGGTTAACCGCTGAAATAGGGAGGTAATAAGGGGGGCGGTCATGATTCAAAATGGGCTTTTATAGTAACTGATTTCTAATAATAAGGAAGTATTTATGAAGTTTATACATTTAAGCGACCTTCATATTCACACCTACGACAATGACAACCAAGATGCTATTTCTTTGCTTAGATTTGTGTCAGAGAAGTATCCAGATCATCGGCTGATAATTACAGGTGATATTGCTGATGATGGTAAAAAAGAGCAATTTGAAAATGCATACAAATTGCTTCAACCTTTTAAAGGTAAAGTACTTATTTGTCCAGGAAACCACGATTTCGGTGCGGTTGGTAGTTTCTACAGTTATGAGAGGGCAGTACATTTCGATGAAATTCTTGCAAAGTAGTTGAACCAAGGCTTAACGTTCAAAGGGGACTCTACTCCAGTCGTAAATATACTCGAAGAAGAGAATATAAAGATTATGCTAATAGCATTAGACTCAACCCTTGAGACAGAACAGCCTTTCGACTTTGCTTGCGGTGAAATCGGGGAATCTCAGTTAAATGCGTTGAATACCGTTTTATTAATAACTTCAAATACCGGAATAGTAAAGATATTATTTTTTCATCACCACCCTTTTATGCATACTGACCCATTTATGGAACTGAAGGATGCACAGGCTTTAGCAAAAACCATATTTAATCGGGTTGACCTCGTTCTCTTTGGTCATAAACATGAGATGGGGGAGTGGAAAAATAGATATGCAGCAAAATATGTTCTTGCCTCAGATAATTCACCAGGTAAGAAATACGCTAAGGAAATAACTATAGATGGAAAAGGCATCTCGCCACCGAAGCCGATCAAGATTCAATAAGGAAGCAAAAGCAGTGGGGGAGCAGCCACTAAGACGGGAAGCAGGACGTCTATAAATAATTATGATGCCCGCAAGGAGCAGATAATACAAGATTGGCGTTTACAGTTTTCAGGTGATCGGTAGGCATTATTTTCATATTTTTCAAGGTATCTCAAACATGTATGAGATAGAGGCATTGATTGAGGTGCTTGCCAGGAAAGGACTTATAACAAAAGAAGAAATACTAGAAGAGATTAAGAAGATGAAAGCGACCACTATCTGATATAGGCAGAGTTCTGGACAAGAAAGGACACGGATTAGGCTGGACGCAGATATTATAACTGCTAAGAACTGTAAAGCTATTTTCGATAGCAAAGAGTTAGCACAGTTAAGGCGGCTTAGGGGCCCGGGTAGGAATTCAAATTTTTAGAATTTAAATATCAAAAGAGGAGGTGGGAAATGAAGGATGACTTTCATTATTACCTAATCTACGCACTTGCAGCAAAAACCGGTTGGAACAACGATTTAGGTAATGAAGAGACAGAGGCTGATATAATTGCATACGCGAGCCAATACGTGGATGACAATACCGAGACACAGGCTATCGGTGTAAAAGAAGATGACTTACCAACCGTTGATTATGACATAATGAAAATTGACGAGATTATCAGTAAAGAGATACAAAGATACCAGGGTTTTCCATGGAAGGTAAGAATTGGGAATAAGGGAGACTTCTTCAGGCCCATCATGACACAAACGGTATCATTAAAGTCTCTAGTTCCTATTTTTCAGCAATATGTTATCGTGCCATTTCACTTCTTGCCCGGCGACAAAGAGAAGATACCTGAGATACGAGGAAGGAAGAACCCTTACTCAACAACGCCTAACTCAACCAACTCCGTCAAAATCTTAAAAGACGCCTTTGACAGTGGAGATATCTACAGAATCGGTGTTGCCCTGCATACCTTCGTCGATACCTGGTCGCATCAGAATTTCACGGGATACGAAGATGACTGGAACAGGGTGCAAAAGGATCTAAGAAGCTTAATTCCAGATGTCGGGCATGCTGAGGTAATGACAAAACCTGACACCATCTCTGAAACATGGACTGACTCACGACTGCCTATGGAGAAGCAGAATATCAATAATGCAGACAGAGCAAGAGAAGCGGTAAGAGAAAGCTTTCAATGGCTCAGTAAGTACCGAAACGCCAGGATGACCTGGGAAGACGTTCGCGCTGACTTTGATCAGCTGATCGCCGCGAAAAATACTAAAGAAAGAATAAAAATGGTTGAAAAGATGTATCCTGACAAGCAGTTTGCGTATAAAGAAAAAGAAAAAAAGACCTGGATAAAAGAGGCCGTGGAACGTGATAAGAAAAAAGCAGAATTTTTTGGCACGCAGAACTTTTTTAACTCTCACTGGTACAAGTTTCAGCTCGCCGCTAAAAAACAGTTAAGCACGGTAGTAAACATGCTCGCAGATATCATATAAACAGCGGGCCTATGCTTGATAACAAGGAGGTTACGAATGAAGATAGACATACACTGTCATGCCATTGGTGACGGCAAGGATTTAAATAACATCAAAAAGGACGTTTACTTTAATGTGGAAGACAACCCTCATTGGTTCACAAGAATACTTTACAACATGGTTGAAGATGACTTGGAGAAAATCGGAGCTGATTTAAGCCGCGACGGAAAGATATCCACCAACGAATACTTTGAACTACTTTATAGGATGTTCATCGCTGCCAAGGAAATCGATGGCATGGTCCTCCTTGGATTAGATGCAGTTTATTCCCCTGATACGGGAAAGCTTGACAAGAAGAAGACTGACCTCTGGGTCTCAAACGAATTCTTAAACGATAGGGTAAAGGAGCTAAACGAACGGCTGAGCAACGAACCCAATGCTGCCATAAAAAAGAAAAAGTTCTTTCTTGGCGCATCAGTAAGCCCTAACAGAAAAGACTGGGAAACAGAACTCGACTATGTCATCAGCCAGACCGCTGCGGTCCTAGTCAAGTGGATACCCTCCACACAACATATATCAGTGAAGGATGAGAAACATAAAGAATTTTATAAAGCCCTCGCATCTCATAACATGCCACTCCTCTGTCATGTTGGCCCAGAATATTCCTTTCCAGAGGGAATACGCGAGAGAAAGTTAGACGACTTCCAATTTCTTAAAAAGCCCCTTGAGCACGGCGTAACGGTTATCGCGGCACATTGTGCAGCACCCGTCTTTCCGATTGAGGAAAACCCGATAAAGGAGTTTCATGCCTTGATGAAAGATGCAAACGGAGATGGCACAGTCAGGCTTTGGGCAGATACATCAGCGCTGTCATTATCGACCAGAATCTCTTTGCTGAGCGAGATAATAGATACTTTCCCTCCTCAATGGCTGGTCCATGGCTCTGACTTTCCAATACCTATCGAAGGCTGGCCCCATTTCCCACTAGTTACACCTGGCATGACGACAGAAGAGTATAATAAGATATTGGAGACTCAAAACCCTTTCGACAGGGACGTCTTAATCAAACGTGCACACGGCTTTTCAGATACGATCCTTGAGAATGCTGAGAAAGAAAAAGTCCTGCGCCTATCTCCACAGTAAGCGCATTTAACCGCTCAGGAAGCACAGCGGTTGAAGAAGTCGGTCGAATTTTTCTAAAAAAATAATAAGGTGGAAACGCCAATGGATATAAAAGGTATGGTTAAATTTTTTATTTTTAATTAAACCATCGAAAGGGGGCAAAAAATGGCAAAGCAAAAATCCGATAAGGACGTCCATCAGCTAGAAATAGAAATTGTAACTTTGAATGAACATCTTAAAGCTTGGAAACTACTTGGTACCAGTGTTGTAGCTATATTAGTAGGGTGTTTATCGGCTTTCTTTGGTATAACGCAGCATAATCTAAGTACTAAGGTTGATGAAGCTATTAAACAAACTGCTTTAAAGGTTGATGAAGCTATTAAGCAAACTGCTTTAAAAGAAGCTACACAACTTGCTACGAAGTATGCAAAGCAAGCCGAAGTCTCTGCAAATAAAGCAAAAGAATATGAAAAGGAGGCAAGCCAGAGTGCAGGTAATATTAATGATTTATATAAACCGGAGTTAGATAAACTCACAAAGTTAAATAAACTCATAGATTCTGATAGTAGAACAATGCAATTATCAAGACTCAAACTAGGCGAAAAATGGTCACTATCAGGTGTAGGAGATCACTATGGTAATGACCACTACCTAAGGTTGATGAACTCAGCTGATACTGAATTGTATGGGGGTTTTGCCGCGCACTGGCTTTGGAGCAAAAATGGTCACGTTGAAGGTTCTGACATAACTTACAAAAAAAGTGTCGCACCATTGAACAATTCACTTGAAAAAATTAAACTACTACGTGCCATAAAATTCCGTTTGAGAGATTCGGAAAATGAAAATGATTTTAAGATAGGGTTAATCGCGCAAGAGGTGGAAAAGGTTTTTCCAGAAGTAGTATCGATTGGACCAGATGGTAAAAAGGGCATCAACTATTCAGCGCTAATAGCTCCGCTGATCAATTCCATCCAGGAACAAAATAGAATTATCGAAAAACAAAATAAAAGGATTTCTTCTCTAGAAAAACGTCTGGCACAACAGGTAGACGTAGCAGGCGTTAAACAAAAATAAATACATATTTTTTTACCTCGCCAATTATTGAAGCTAAGAGGGTCGGCTAGCGGTAAGGGCAAAAATTTTACAAGTCTATACGAAGCGATAGTCTCAAGCGCGATGCTGGCCGTTTGAATTAAGGTCGACAAATTTAAGGGGGAATAGTGTAGCCAGCCTCTGCATAAATATGGTCTTCATAATGTCTCATAAGTTCCTTCCAAACTTAAGGAGGAAAAGGAGGAGAGTAAGATGTTCAGACTAGAGACGCTCAATGTGCTGATTGGTCTTGTAACCGTGTATCTCGCGTTTGGCTTGGCGTGCACAGCGATTGTTGAAGCAATCTCGGCTTGGTTTAACATACGAAGCAAGAATCTCGAGGCGGCGCTGACCGAGTTTCTCAACGGAGATCTCAAGCAAAACGAAACGTTCATCAAGGCATTCTACGACCATCCGCTCGTGCAGGCACTCAGCAAGGGCAAGGACGGGCGGCCATCGTACATCCCGTCTGAGATCGTAGGACGGGTTGTAGAGGCGTTAGTCACCGCGAACGGCACTGCGAAGTCGCTCGCCGCGGCAGTAAATTCGCTACCTGGCACGCCAGCAACTAACCGCGCCAAGGGTCTCCTCGACACTTTCGTGGCGCGGGCGAGCGGAGATGCGGCTGAATTTCGCAAGGCAGTGGAGACACATTTCAACGGCGTGATGGATCGCGCGTCAGGCTGGTTCAAGCGCTACGCCCAAAACGTAGCACTAGCAGTAGCGGCTGTGCTTGTAATCGGGGCAAACGTGGACACTGTGAACCTCGTGACCTCGCTCGCGTCAAATCCTACAGCAGGGGCAAAGATGGTCGAAATCGTAGAACAACAGCTGGTAGCGGCAAAAACCATCGAGGAGCAGGCAGAAACCGGCCAGGCGGAAGGTGGTATCACCGTCGAGCAGGCGAAGAAGCAGTCCGAAGCGGCACGGGCGGCCCTTGACCGGGCGGCGTCCAGCATGGAGTCTGCCGGACTCCGGTTCGGGTGGAAAGATTACCCGAAGGCCTTCAGCGAGTACTGCACAAAAATAGCAGGGTTACTCGCCAGCATCCTTGCGATCTCGTTAGGCGCGCCATTCTGGTTCGACATGCTGCAGCGTATCATGCAGGTACGTTCGTCGGGTGTCGTACCTAGCGAAACGAAGAACGCGAAAAAGTAATGACTCACGACCTCAGCGGGCGGGGGAAAGGTAAAAAAATGGCTCCAAATAAGAACTCAATCGAAAGTGAGAAGTTGAACCTTGAGGTGGCTCTTTTGCGCCGCCAGTTAGAGAAATCGCGATTTTACGAAGCATTTATTGATAAATGGGTTCCTTCTTTAATTGCTGTTATTGTTTTGTTCACCTTAGTTCCTCTTGCTAATTTTATTCTATGAAAAAATCAGAAATCTATTGAGATAAATAATTTGCATCTTACTAAGCAAATGGAAATATACTCCGAAACAGCCTCTAATGCCACGCGTTTCACTCAGTTGATCTCACAGCTTAACCAACTTTATGATGTCGGAAGTGGGAAGTTGCCGGCAAATCCATTTGTAACAATTACACGAGACAAAAAATTGGCGGCTATTCAGATCGTTGAGCTGGAGCAAGAAAGACTTAGTGTAGAATCAAAATTAATCAAATCACTCCGCGTGGGTAGATGGGACGTAGGTCCGCTAATTCCGATATTTGACAAATTATGATAGAAACTCTATCTGTCCCAAGCCTTAATGACATAAACAAATGGGGGCAGACAATATGGTAAACTACTATCGTCTCAAGGCGAGGGTTTTCCCCATTCGACGAAGGGGACAATAGTAGTCCTGTAAAGAGGGGGCATCAAAGGCTTACGCCCGGGGATGAAACCGGCGGTGGAGTTTTTTGAGATATTCCTGATTCACATGGGTGTAGATCTGGGTGGTGCCGATGTCCGCGTGCCCGAGCATCGCCTGGATGAACCTGAGGTCAGCACCCCGCTCTAACAAATGGGTTGCAAAGGAGTGGCGCAGTGTATGGGGGGTGAGGTGCTTGGTGATCCCGGCCTTGAGGGCATAGTGTCGCAGGATCTTCCAAAACCCCTGCCTGCTAAGCCTCTCCCCCCGGTTATTTAAAAAAAGGAATGGCCTCTCTCTGCCTTTGAGCATAGCCGGCCTGGCCTGCTCCAGGTAGATCCTCACGCGCTCCATGGCCATCTCTCCGATGGGACAGATCCGCTCCTTGCCCCCCTTTCCCCTGATGGTGACAAACCCCGCCTCCAGATTCACCTTGCTCGTGGGAAGCTCGACGAGTTCGGAGACCCTCATGCCGGTGGCGTAGAGGAGCTCCAGCATCGCCCCATCCCTGATCCCCCGAGGACTTGCAGCATCAGGCTGGGCCAGGAGCCGCTCCACATCCAGCACGGTGAGGACATGGGGGAGGGTCGGGCTCAGTTTGGGAAGCTCCATATCCTCCAAGGGGTTGGCCTCCAGATGCCCTTCACTCGCATGGTAGCGATACAGGCCGCGCACGGCCACCAGGGCCCGGGTGATGCTGCGCAACGAAAGCCCCCCTTTTTGCAAGCGCCGGATAAAGGCCATGATTGTGAGCTTGGTGGTCCCGGCAAGGGACGCGATCCCCTCGCCTTCTAAAAAATCGAGGTAGGCATTGAGGTCCCGGCTATAGGCCTCAAGGGTGTTGCGGGCAAGGCCCTTCTCAATCGCTAGATAATGGAGAAAGGGATCGAGGATCTCTTCCCTCATAGCTCTATGATCTCGGCTTCGAGGGTGTCCAGATGGGCGATGGCAACGGTGCAGTGCCCAAAGAGCCATCCGCCGCACTCCCCTGGATTGACCACCAGGGTCTCCCCCACCCGCTTGACCTCGGGCAGGTGGGTATGGCCGTAGACCACGAGGCGATAGGTGTTGTCAACTGCCGCGGCCTCCGGGGCGGGCAGCTCATGGGCCACCAGGATCCGCCACTTCTCAATTGCAAACTCGGAAGGAGAGGGGTGGACCCTGCCGCTAGCAATCCGCTCAAGCCCGATGCGCTCCCCGTCGTTGTTTCCGAAGACCCCTCGATAATCGCACGTGAGGATTTGATTCAGGGGGTTTAAAGAAAAAGGGGCGATGTAGTCCCCCGCGTGAAAGACCATCCGGACCTTGTGGGCATTAAAGAGCTCGCAGGCTTGCTTGATCATCGGTATATTGTCATGCGAATCGGCCATGATCCCTATTCGCATCCCCTTACCCCTTCACCTTCCTGTATGCCCGAAGCCGCCCTCGCCTCTGATGCTTTCGGGCAGATCCACCGCCTCCTCAAGCTCGGCGCGGCAGACCTGGTGGATGACCAGCTGGGCGATCCTGTCGCCGTCCCTGATGACAAAGGGCTCATGACCCAGGTTGATCATGATGGCGCCGATCTCACCCCGGTAATCGGCATCGACGGTCCCCGGCGAGTTGAGCAAGGTCACCCCATGCTTCAGAGCCAGTCCGCTGCGGGGGCGCACCTCAGCCTCGTATCCCTCGGGCAGAGCGATGGCAATACCGGTGGGGATGAGCTGCCATCGGCCCGGGTCCAAGACCACTTCCCCCCCCTCTAAAGCGGCACAGAGATCCATACCCGCTGAAAGGGGTGTCATGTAGTGCGGCAGTTTTACCGCTGCATCCCGCACCTTTTTTATTCGCACCTTCACCATCTCACAGATCCACCGTCTTCCAGGGGAGCTCGCCCTCCTCAATGGCCCCCAACAGGGTGATGCAGAGGGGATGGGAGCCGAGCATCTCCTGCGCGACCTCGGCGATTGCCCCCTCCGAAACCCCCTCCAAGGCGCTCAGGACCTCTTCCAGGGGGATGTAGCGATCGAAGCAGATCTCATCCCTGGCCAGCCTGCTCATCCTGCCGTCAGACCCCTCCAGGCTGAGGATCGTGCCTCCCTTGAGGTATTCCTTGGCCGCCGAGAGGTCTTCCAGCCGAATCCTGCCCGCCTTTATGGCCTGCAACTCCTGCAGGATCAAGGTGATGACCTCCTGGATCTCCGCCTTGGTGGTGCCGGCGTAGACCCCGAAGAGGCCGGTGTCCGAATAGGTGCTGAGAAAGGAGTAGATGCTGTAGGTCAGACCCCGCTTCTCCCTGACCTCCTGAAACAGGCGTGAGCTCATGTTACCCCCCAACAGCGTGTTGAGGGTGTGGCCGGCATACCGGAGCCGATGATTGTGGGGTATGCCGCTGGTCCCTAGGCAGAAGTGAATCTGTTCGAGATCACGATGAGTCACCTGCATCCGGGATTTGCCTCCGTGCGTCCCCTCCCGCTGCAATGGCGAGGGGCAGGGCTTAAGGTGCCCGAGCCGGGCCTGAACCAAGTCCACCAGCTGACCATGATCCACCCCCCCTGCTGAGGCCACGATTATCCTGTCAGGGGTGTACTGTCTCTGCAGAAAGGCGGTTATCTCCTCGCGCTGGAAGGAAAGGATGTTCTTCTTCACCCCTGTTATAGGGCATCCGAGGGGATGATCCCCCCAGAAGGAGCGGTGAAAGAGGTCGTGGATATAGTCATCGGGCGTATCCTCGACCATCTTTATCTCCTGCACCACCACCATGCGCTCCCGCTCTATCTCGCCGGGGTCGAAGACGGAATGGGCGACGATATCGGCCAATATATCGACGGCCAAGGCGGTGTCCCGCTTGAGGACCTTGGCATGGAAACAGGTATATTCCTTTCCGGTAAAGGCGTTGATGCTTCCGCCCACCGACTCGATCTCCCTGCTGATATCGAAGGCGCTTCTGCGCTCTGTCCCCTTGAAGAGGAGATGCTCGATAAAATGAGAGAGGCCGCACTCACCGATTACCTCATCCCTGGACCCTGAGGTGATCCAGATACCGAGGGATGTTGAATCCAAGGTCGGGACGGCCTCGGTGAGGACGCGGATGCCGTTATCCAGCTGGGTCTTCTGATATGCTTCCATTGCCGAGAAAATAAAACCGCGAGATTTCCTCTCCCCCTGTCGAAGATCCCGCCGTTTTGGTGGCGTGGAGGGAGAGGGGGGAAATGGTTTCAATGTTTGTAGGAGAGGTGGCTCTGGCCAAAGGGTCACTGGCCAAAGGGCCACCTTCGGCTTCGGTTCAGCCATTCACAAAAAAAGACCGCCTCCTGCGGCCTTTTTGTTCCTCTGATGGGGGAGGGGAGGATTATCGGGCGTTTCGCCTCTTTGCACGCTCATGTCCCCCACTGCCTGCACTTCCTTCCTCGACGAGCAACGCCCGGTGGCTCAGTCTGATCTTGCCGTTGCCGTCGATCTCGAGGACCTTCACCTGGATCTCATCCCCCACCTTGAGGACATCGGTGACCTTGGCCACCCGCTCCCGGGCAAGCTGGGATATGTGAACCAGACCTTCAACCCCGGGCATGATCTCCACGAAGGCGCCGAAGTCCATGATCTTCTTGACCTTTCCCATGTAGACCGCCCCCACCTCTGCCTCCTGGGAACACCCCTTGACCAGGGCGATGGCCTCCTCGATAGCCTCGGGGGATGACGAGGCGATCTTTATGGCCCCGGTATCCTCGATGTCTATCTTGCACCCGGTCCTCTCGATGATGGACCTGATATTCTTCCCCAAGGGACCGACGACATCCCTGATCCGATCCGGATTGATCTGAATGGTCACGATGCGGGGGGCGTGCTTGGAGAGTTCCGCGCGCGGTTTTTCCAGGGTCTTGGTCATGACGTCGAGGACGGCGAGCCGGGCCTCGCGGGCCTGTCTGAGCGCCTGCCCCATAATCTCCTTGCTCAGGCCGGGGATCTTCACATCCATCTGCAGGGCGGTGATCCCCTCTGCGGTTCCCGCCACCTTGAAGTCCATATCGCCGTGATGATCCTCATCCCCGGCGATGTCGGTCAGGATGGCCACCTGATCCGCACCCTTCATGAGCCCCATGGCGATGCCGGCAACCGGGGCCTTGATGGGAACCCCGGCATCCATCAGGGAGAGACAGCCGCCGCACACGGTGGCCATGGAAGAAGAGCCATTGGACTCCAACACCTCCGAGACCAGCCGAATAGTGTAGGGAAATTCCTCAGCCGAGGGCAAGAGGGGTAAGAGGGCCCGCTCGGCCAGGAAGCCGTGTCCGACCTCCCGCCGGCTGGGTGACCGCAAAAAGGAGACCTCGCCGACGGAGAAGGGAGGAAAGTTGTAGTGGAGCATAAAGGTCTTATAGAAAGCCTCTCCCAAGAGGGACTCCACCTTCTTCTCATCCTCGGAGGTTCCGAAGGTCGTGACGGCCATGACCTGGGTCTCACCCCTCGTAAAGAGGGCCGAGCCATGGGTCCGGGGCAGCAGGCCCACTTCGCAGGTTATGGGCCTGATGTCGGCAAGCCCCCTGCCGTCAATGCGCTTCTTTTCTTGAAAGATAGGAGAGCGCACGAGTTCTCGATCGGCATCCTCGCAGGCCTTGCGCACCACGGGGGCGGACTCCCCCTCCGCGCCGCCGAATCGCTCCGCGGCCTCTTGATAGATCGCCTGCATCTTATCCCGGCGCTCGATCTTGTGCGATATCCCGAAGGCATCCGTGAGCAGGGGCTTCACCCACCCCTTCACCTCCTCCCACAAAGGACCGCCCTCTTCCAAGGGGGTATACGGTCTCTTTTCCTTTCCGCAACTGGCCTTGAGCTCATCCTGCAGGTCGAGGATCGGCTTGAGGGCTTCATAGCCGTAGAAGATCGCCTCGAGGACAACCCCCTCATCGACGATACTGCCCCCGCCCTCCACCATCACCACACCCTGGCGGTTCCCTGACACGATAAGATCCAGGTCACTCCTCGTCAACTCCTCGGTCGTGGGGTTGATGATAAACTCCTTGTCTATCCTGCCCACCTTGACCCCGGCGAGGGGGCCCTCAAAGGGGATATCCGATATCTGCAGGGCAGTCGATGCCCCGATGATCCCCAAGATGGAAGGATCGTTCTGCCTGTCCGAGGAAAGGACCGTGGCAACCACCTGGGTATCGTTGCGGAACCCCTTGGGAAAGAGGGGTCTGATGCCCCTATCTATGAGACGGGAGGAGAGGATCTCTCGATCGGTCGGCCGCCCCTCCCTCTTGAAGAAGCCCCCGGGGATCCGCCCGGCGGCATAGGTCATCTCGACATAATTTGCCAGGAGGGGAAAAAAATCAACACCCTCCTTTGGTTCTCTGTTTGCCACCGCCGTCACCAGGACAACGGTCTCCCCGTAGTGGACGAGGACGGCGCCGTCGGCCTGCTTGGCGACCTTGTCGATCTCGATGGCAAGGGTCCGCCCTGCCCATTCTCGTTCAATCTTCTTATACATGAAATCTATCTCCTCTCGGGAATCCAGGCGTTACTTCCTGATCCCCAGCTCTTCAATCAGTGTGCGGTAGCGCTCCGTATTGTGTCGTTTGAGATAATCAAGGAGGGACCTCCTCAGGCTGACCAGCCTCAGGAGACCTTGGCGGGAGTGATGATCTTTCTTGTGTGTCTTGAAGTGTTCTGTCAGATAGTTGATCCGCTCGGTGAGCAGTGCTATCTGCACCTCGGATGATCCCGTATCCTTGTCATGCAACCTGAATTGTTCTACAATCCCTTTCTTCTTCTCGACTGCCAAAACCATTTACCTTCCTCCTTGATCAACCATAGTGTGCACTGTATCTCTACCATACAAGGGCCTTTTTGTAAATACGGCATCGTGGAAGACCCGCAGGGGCCTGAGCACGAGGCCCTTTGTCCCGTGCTGGATTGCCCCCACGGCGACGAGGCCTCCCCCCTCTTTCGCCACAACCCTCACCACCTGTCCCTCCTGTCGGCCCCCTTGCCGGGCATCCTCCTCGGACCGGTGAGACGCACCCGCCAGGGTTATAACCTGCCCGTTGCTGATCTGGAGGGCATCCGCCTCTTCCACTTCAACAGCAGGCAAAAAGTCCATGGCCTGGGCAAGGGGGATCATGCGTTTCTTGAGCTTCCCCGACTTGAGCAATCCTTCGATATCGTCGAGGGAGAGGGCATCATCAAGGGAGAAGGGGCCGCTCCGTGTCCGGCGCAACGCCGTCAAATGGGCGCCGCAACCCAACTCCCCCCCGATATCATGGGCCATGGTGCGGATGTACGTCCCCTTGGAGCACTCGATGTAAAGATGGAGATAAGGCGGATCGATCTCCGTTACCCGGAGCTCATAGATCTCCACCTTCCGCAGGGCCCGCTCGGCCTCCTCACCCCTGCGCGCCAGCTTATAGAGGGGCTCGCCGTTCTGTTTCAGGGCGGAGTACATGGGGGGGAGCTGCATGATCCGCCCCCTGAATCGTCCAATTACCTCTTCTATCTTCTGGGGAGACAGATCATACCCCTCCACATCCACCGATTGCAGGACCCTTCCCTCCCTGTCCTGGGTATCGGTAACCACCCCCAGGTGGAGGGTGGCCTCATACACCTTGTGCCCGGCTTCTAAGAAAGGAGCAAGCTTGGTCCCCTCTCCCAACAAGAGGGGGAGCACCCCTGTAGCCAGGGGGTCGAGGGTCCCCAGATAACCGATCTTCATACTTGAGAGCAACCGCTTGAGCTTGCGCACCACATCGTACGAGGTGATCCCCGCCGGCTTATCGACAACAACGATGCCGTTGGCCCCTCGGGCAACCCGTCCCATCAATGCTCCTCAGCCGGGCTCTGTACGTCCCGCAAGAGCTCCTCGATGTGTTCCCCATATTCCAACGAGTCATCAAACATGAAGGCGATCTCGGGCATGTACTTGAGCCGAATCCGCCTGCCAAGCTCCCGCTTGATATAACCTGTGGCGCTCTCCAAGCCTTTATACGAATCCTCTTTCTCCTGCTCTCCTCCGAAGACGCTGTAATAGACCTTGGCTGTTCTGAGGTCATCGGAGACGGCGACCTTGGTAATGGTGACAAACCCTATCCGGGGATCTTTCAGCTCTCTGAGAAGGATCTCCGAGATCTCCGCCCTGATCTGATCACCCACCTTTTCCGCCCGTTTAAACCTCATCATAGTTAAAGTGTAAAAACTCCATCTCCGAGCCGACCACCTCCAGCAAACCCAGTCTTTCTATATAATCGAGCACCTTGTCCAGGGAGGAATTGATGAAGGGTTTATCCGATCCCACCAGGCAGATCCCCACGCGGGCCCGCTGCCAGAGATCGTGCCCACCAACTTCGGCGATGGAGACATTGAACTTTGACCTCACCCTCGTGATAAGGCTCTTGATGACGCTCCTCTTCGCTTTGAGAGAGGACCCTTCGGGAAGAACGAGATCAAGATGGCATACCCCCACCACCATCTCACCTCTCCATCTAACGCGCCACCTCTTCGTAGGTAAAGGCCTCGATGGTATCCCCGGCCTCCCAGGCGTCATACCCCTCGACCGCGACACCGCATTCATAGCCGGACTGGACCTCTCTTGCATCATCCTTAAAACGTTTCAAAGAGGAGATCTTCCCTTCATGTACCAGGTCGCCGTTTCTGAAGAGCCGCACATCCGCTCCCCTCACCAATCGCCCCTCATTCACAAAGCTGCCGGCCACGACGCCGATCTTGGAGACGCGGAAGACCTCACGCACCTCGGCCCTGCCGAGGATGACCTCTTTCTTGATCGGTCCGAGAAGCCCCTTCAGGGCCTTTTCGACATCCTCTATGACCTCATAGATGATGTTGTACACCCTGATATCCACCTGCTCCTGTTCCGCCATCCTCTTCGCCTTGTCGAGGGGGGATACGTTAAAGCCGACGATCACGGCATCGGAGGCAGCTGCCAGGGTGACATCGGTCTCTGAGATCCCCCCGACCCCCTGATGGAGGACCTCGATCTTGACCTCGTCGGTGCTCAACCTCTCCAGGGCCTCATGGATGGCCTGGATGGAGCCGTGGGTATCTCCCTTGAGCACCACCCGCAACTCCTTCATCTCACCCTGCTGGATCCGGTCATAGAGATCCTCCAGGGATAACCGCTCCGGCCTCACCCCGGCATCTCCCCTGAGCCGCTTCTGGCGATGGAGGTTTATCTCTTTGGCCACCTTTTCGCTCTCCACGCTGATAAGGTCATCCCCTGCATCGGGTATCCCGGTGAAGCCGACCACCTCTACAGGCGTGGCAGGGCCCGCTTCTTTTAAGTGCTTCCCGCGCTCGTCCAGCATGGCCTTCACCCTGCCATAGGTGTCCCCGGAGACAAAGACGTCCCCGGCCCTCAGGGTCCCCTCCTGTACCATCACGGTCCCCACCGGACCGCGTCCCCTATCCAATCGGGCCTCCACCACGACGCCCCGCGCGGGTTTGTCTGGATTTTCCTTGAGGTCCAGCATCTCCGCCTGCAGGAGGATCAATTCCAAGAGGGCATCTATCCCGATGCGCTTCTTAGCCGATGTCTGGGCGTAGAGGGTATGCCCTCCCCATTCTTCGGGGACGAGGCCCAATTCGGAGAGGTCTCGTTTGGCCTTTTCTGGGTCTGCTTCGGGTTTATCTATCTTGTTGATGGCCACGATAATGGGGACCTCGGCGGCCTTGGCGTGATCGATGGCCTCGATGGTTTGCGGCATGACACCGTCGTCGGCCGCCACCACCAGCACCACGATATCCGTCACCTGGGCCCCTCTGGCCCGCATGGCGGTGAAGGCCTCGTGCCCCGGGGTATCGATGAAGACGATGGTCCCCTTGTCAAGATCAACCTTATAGGCTCCGATGTGCTGGGTGATGCCTCCGGCTTCCGCGTCGACCAGGTGAGACTTCCTGACGGCATCGAGCAACAGGGTCTTCCCATGGTCCACATGCCCCATAATGGTGACCACCGGGGGCCGGGAAAGGAGCTTGTCAAGAGGATCCTCGATCCGCTGCAGGATCTTGTCCACATCGATGGCAATACTCTCCACCTCATAGCCGAATTCAGTGGCCACCACGGCAGCGGTATCCACATCGATGCTCTGATTGACGGTCGTCCTCAGACCCAGTTCCATCAATTTCTTGCCCACCTCTCCCACCTTGGCCCCCATCCGCTGGGCCAGCTCCCCCACCGAGATCACCTCGGTGATCTTGATGACCTTCTTGATGGCCTTTGGGGTGGTGATCTGGGTCTTGAGGCGTGGTCTGGTAGCTACCTTCTTTTTGGCAGGCCTGTGCGCGGTAAAGACCCGCTCTCCCTTCCTGGAGACGGGGGTCTCCTCGATCCCCGCTTCTTCAAAGGTAATAACCTCTCTGTGCCTCCTGAATTTCTTCCGGGTCTTCTCCTCCAGATCCTCTTGCTCCCGCTTGGCCTTCCGCTCCCTTTTTGCCTTCTCAATCGGTGTCTCGGCAGGCACCGTCTCCAGGACCTCCGCGGGCTTCCTCTCGCGGGGGGGCTCTGCCTTGGCAGGGGTCCTTGCAGGGGCCTTTGCAGGTGGGGTTGACTCGGGCCGCGTCTTCAGCTCGACCCTTCCCACCACCCGCGCAGGCTGCGTTTTCTCCTTGGGGATCTTGACGACGCGGGGCTCCTTCTTGGCAGCCTCCTTCGTTACCTGCTTCTTGGGAGCCGGGACCTCCTCCTTGGTCTCGGAGGGGGCAAGGGCCTCGGGAGCCCGTTCCTCGGCTTCTGCCGCCGCCTGTTCCTCAACAGGCGCCTCCGGCTCCGTCACCCTCTTGCGCCGGCGGATGATCGTGGGCTTGATCCGTCTTTCTTCTACCTCAACCTTGCCTTCCTCTTCCATCAAACCTATCCCTCTCCTACCTCCGGCAGCAACATGTCGCGTAAAAAGCCCTCTTCCACGGCATGGGGCAATGCGGCTCGCAAAGCATAGGATAATCTCCCTTTTTTCTTGAGCAGGCGGTTCACACACTCCGTACAGTGGCACAGATACGCCCCCCTGCCGGGAAGCCTCCCGCCTTCATCAACCATCAATGCCTTGTCTTTGATCACGATCCTCACCAACTCACCCTTCTGTCGCCGCTGACCGCACCCCAGACAGGTCCTGATGGGAACATGGTTGGTCCTCATTCTCCCTTGTCGATATATTCCTTGGCCGCCTGGATCAAGTTCTCGGCCTTCTTGCGGCTGAAACCGGGAAGCTGAGAGAGAACCCCCACATCTGCCTGGAAGAGATCACGCACACTCCCATATCCTGACACCTGCAAGAGGGCGGCGGTCTTCTCCCCTACCCCGGGAAGCCGCTCCACGGGATCATCCCCCCGCTTGACCCGCTCCAGCTTTCCTTCCTCTGAGACCGTGGTGAGACCAGCCATGACCCGGGCGGCCTCCACGATCTTCTCTCCCTTCTTTTCGCCGATGCCGGTGATTCTGCCCAGTTCCTCTCCATCCGACTCAGCCACATCCTCGATGGTGTAGAACCCCTCGTCGTAGAGGACCCGGGCGATGATCTCCCCTACCCCGGGCAGGACCGTGAGGCGCCCGACGACCTCTTCCGAGAGCTTCTCCATCTTCGATTCGCTCTTGATGTCGATCTTCCATCCCGTCAGCTTCGATGCCAGGCGGACGTTCTGCCCCCGCTTGCCGATGGCCAGGGAGAGCTGGTCGTCCGCTACGACGATCTCCATATACTTTTCCTCATTGTTGAGATAGACCTTGGAGACCTTGGCGGGCGAGAGGGCGTTACAAACGAACTTGGCGGGATCCGAGCTATAGGGGATGATATCGATCTTCTCCCCCCGCAGCTCCTGCACTACGCTCTGCACTCGGGAACCCTTCATCCCCACCGATGCCCCCACGGGGTCCACATCGGTATCGTTGCTGTACACGGCTATCTTGGATCGCTCACCGGGTTCCCGGGCCGCGCTCATCACCCGCACGATCCCCTCGGAGATCTCGGGGACCTCGATCTCGAAGAGCTTGGCCAGGAAGCCGGGGTGGGTTCTGGAGAGATAGATCTGGCACCCGACGGGGGTCCGCTGGACATCCAGGATATAGGCCTTTATACGCTCTCCCCGCTTATAGGCTTCGCGGGGGACCTGCTCCCTCTTGGGCAAGATGGCCTCGGTCCGCCCGAGATTCACGTAGATGTTGCCCCGCTCAATCCGCTGGACAAAGCCGGTGACCACCTCACCCTTTCGACCCTTATACTCGTTGTAGGTTGTCTCCCCCTCCGCATCCCTCACCCGCTGCATGATGACCTGCTTGGCCGTTTGGGCAGCGATCCTCCCCAGGTCTTCGACGCTCAGTTTGACCCCCAGGCTGTCCCCGACCTCCGCCTCCGGGTCCATCCGCTTGGCCTCCTCCACAGGGATCTGCAGATCGGGGTCTTCGACCTTTTCAACCACGGTCTTAAACTGAAAAAGCTCGACCTCCCCCTGCTCCTCGTTGAAGCGGGCCTCGATGTCTTTCTGCAGGCCGTATCTCTTCTTCGAGGCCTTCAACATGGCATCTTCCAGGGCCTCGATGATGACCCGCTTATCAATGCCCTTGTCCCTACCAACCTGTTCGATGAGATAGTTAAGGTTCTGGTTCATCGTATGACCTCACAAACGATTCAACTCAAGCTCAAGGTTCGCCTTGAGGATGGATGAAAGGGGGATGGCAAAAACCTCGCCCCCCTCCACCTTCACCGTGACCTTTCCCTCGGCGCAGCCGAGCAGATCGCCCTTGAAGTTGCGCCTCCCCGAGACCGGTTCTCTTGTCTTAATCCGCACGCGTCTGCCCGTGTATTTTATAAAATCCGCCTCTTTTTTTAAGGGCCTGTCCAACCCGGGGGAGGAGACCTCCAGGCGATAGGAGGCCGGTATGATATCCTCCACATCCAGCAACTGCCCGAACTCCCGGCTCGCCCGGGCACAATCGTCCAGCGTAACACCTTGCGTCTTGTCGATGAGAACCCTGAAGACCCAGCCTCCACGCTCCCACGTATATTCGATATTCACCAATGAGAGCCCTTCTGCCTCCAGGAGGGGCTCAAGGATGGCCTCGGCCTTTTGCACGATGGCCCGTCTATCCATAATAAACAGCCCCTAACAAAAAGGCGGGGTTTTATACCCGCCTTTCGAAAAAAAGCAGGATTTGTTATCCTTATTTTTAGCACATATCACTAAAAAAAGCAAGGATTTTTTTCACTTGCTCAACGAATGATGAGGTGGGGCCCTCGAGCCTCTTTCTCGAGCTTATCCCCTACGGAATGACCACAGCGGGCACACAAATACTCATACTTTTCACCCTCGGAGAGGACCAACAGCAGCCTCTTGCGCACCGGCATCGCCATCTTGCAACAGGGACAAAAGAGTGCTGTGGCCTCAAAGTTCTTATAATCCGCCGGGCGTGCCATTGATTAAAGCATAATGCCGAACAGGACGTTCGTCAAGACAGTGTACTCAGCACGTACGCTATCCCCTGATCGCCTTGCCCGACAGGAGCTCCGATACAGTTTGTGCAAAAAAAGGTGATATCATTATCCCGATACATCTTTCGAACTATCCGCCCATGCTACCCTGAACTCGTCCAGATACATATGAGACAGAAATGAGGTACAGTAGAGGGGTAGATGTTAGGGAAGGAGCCTCTCTATGGAAGTGTTTGGTATCGTCAAAGAGTTCTCTCGGTTGTCTAAACTGGTACTTCCTGAATTATCTCAGAAAGAGCTAGATCGGTTAAGGGCCATTACCCTGTGGCAGGAGACCAAGGATACACGGTTGATTTGCGAGACCTTTGGGATGAGTCGAGCGACGCTGTACCGCCGGAGGTGGCTCTTTAGCCAGTGGTTGAGGAGATTTAATCCCGCTGATCTTACTTCTTTGAGGGAGGGGTCCCGCCGTCCCCGGAGGGTGAGGCGGCCTGTATGGTCGTATGAGCTGGTGATGGCGGTCAAGCAGGTACGAGAGCAGTATCCTCGGTGGGGGAAGGACAAACTGGTGGTACTTCTGAGGGAGCAGGGATATATGACCTCTGCTTCGACGGTGGGGCGGGTGCTTCGGTATCTGAGGAGGCGAGGGGCCTTGGTGGAACCTGTGAGGCGGGCGATTTCAGCTCCGAGGAGGTTGAGGAGGCCGTATGCTATCCGCAAACCAAAGGAATATAAGCCCCTGATACCAGGGGATTTGCCGGAGGTGGCTCTTTAGCCAGTTGAGGTAGACACCTTGGATATCCGGCCTCTACCAGGGGTGTTACTCAAACAGTTTACGGCTCGAGATGTGATTTCCCGGAGGTCGCTCTTTAGCCAGAGGTGGGATGTTGTAGAAGTGAGGTCACGGGCCACGGCCCATACGGCCATGGAGTTTATTGAGACCCTACAGAGGCGGATGCCGTTTGAAGTGAGGGCGGTGCAAGTAGATGGGGGATCGGAGTTTTATGCGGAGTTTGAAGAGGAGTGTCAGAGGCAGGGGATTCGGTTATTTGTCCTGCCTCCGAAGAGTCCGAAGCTCAATGGGTCGGTGGAAAGGGCGCATCGAACCCATACAGAAGAGTTTTATGAGGTCTATGAGTGTTCCTGGACCGTCCCTGAACTGAATCAGGAGCTCAGGCAATGGGAACGTATCTACAACTGCGTGAGACCGCATCAAGCCCTGGGATATAAGACGCCCTTGCAATTCCTTAAAGACAATGGCATTGTCGATGCTACCTACCCCTCCCATTCCCATCTGTCTCATATGTAGTGAACGAGTACATACCCTTGACTGACTTACCTATAATCTATACTATTGCGGCATAATTGTTTGACGGCAAATGAGATTAGCATAGCCGCAAGGTAAGTGTCCATGCATCATGACAAGGAAAAACTAACACCGTACCTCACCATGGCCCTCGAGAGAGGCGTCGATCATGCGCGGATCATCGAGACCTCGAGTATTATTACCGCCCCCTGGGTTCGGCTCAAGTGTCAATTCGGATGCTTCGGCTATGGCCGGGGCCTCTGTTGCCCGCCATACACCCCGACCCCTGAGGGAATGCGCGGTATCCTCGACTCCTATACCCGAGCCATCTTGCTCCACCGCCATTGGCAAAAAGGTTATGAGGTCTTGGATGAATTCAATGAGATGGTGGTCGATATCGAGATGGCCCTGTTTCTCGACGGCTATTACAAGGCGTGGGGAATGGGGAGCGGGCCGTGTAGAAGGTGTAAAAAGTGTGATCCCACCGGCAGCTGCCTGCACGCGGACAGGTCAAGACCTTCTATGGAGGCCTGCGGGATCGATGTCTTTATGACTGCGCGGGGACATGACCTTCCGATACAGGTAGTCCGCACCCACAAAGAGGAGAGGGATATCTTCGGCGTCGTATTAGTAGAGTAATCTACCCGGCCAAGGGCGGGACGCCAAAGGTCCCCGCTATTTCTTTATTTTAGGGAACCTCTAAAAATTAGTAAAAATAGTTAATGTGCTGCTGCTAATCACTAAAAAGTAGTTCAAGGTAGATTCATGATGCTAAAAATTTGTTATAAAGCTATCGTATTATCTGCTTTTAACCTT
>Ga0299912_10000354_pt1 | contig 40386 bp, 38 predicted proteins | sample RVTome_2_FD_207667 | JGI IMG/M metagenome (GOLD analysis project Ga0299912, IMG submission 207667) | Soil microbial communities from uranium-contaminated site in the Upper Colorado River Basin, Wyoming, United States - RVT95D214 (version 2) ... | reverse complement strand
AAGAAAGAATCATCAAAAGCCTTGCTCCCTTAGGAGAAACTATTATTAAAAAATATGGTTATTTTTTTAACCACTCCTGTCTATGGTACCTGATAAATGCAAAGGACATCCCGCCGACGGGAAGACTTCTAAAGCCTGTTAACATAAAAGGTGGAGAGATGTTCTTCAGGGGAAGCCATGCTCTACCTTTAGAGAGTATGGCAAAAAGATATGAGGATGATAAAGAATCTTTTATTAAAAGAGGCATAGAACTTTGTGCAGAGGTATTGAATTACGGAGATGCCTCAATAAAACTTCTTCCCATGCCCAGGATACCTGTGACACTGATTCTATGGCTTAAGGACGAGGAGTTCCCACCGAGGGCAGACCTGCTTTTAGATTCCACATGCGAGCTGCAGCTTCCGCTTGACATAATATGGTCAATAGCTATGATGAGTGTGTTGGTGATGATGTGAGTGCACTCATAGGAAACCCTGGATTCCGGGTCAGGCCCGGAATGACGAAAACACATTCACCACACTAAGGTCTGCAAAACGTTATTTTTTTGCGCTGCCTACCGTCGCCCTTATTCTCAAAAGATCGTAGAGCATCTGCAGTGAATCCCGAAGAGGATTCACTTTAGATTCAGGGGAGTTGATCCACCTGATGGGCACCTCCAATATTCTGTTAAAAGTACTACATAACCATCTGATGCAAGAACGCCAGTTTTTAGTGCATAGCCTTTCCCTCTATTTGTTTCGTAACTTATAACCTTTAGATGAGGAATATCTGGGATTAAATCCGTCGCTATCTTTCTGGTATGGTCGGTGCTTCCATCATCAACAACAATTATTTCATAATCCATATCTTGTCCGGTTAGATATTCTTTAATCTTGAACAAGGACGGACTTATACGTTTATCCTCGTTGTAAGCGGCAATAACTATCGAGATCATATTTGCAGCTCCAGGAATGTTATGTGCTCACATCTCTACAAAATAATTCTGCCAGGCAATGTCTACGCCCTCTTTTGAGAGTTGAGCGGTATGGTTATAGTAATGAGCATCGTCTATTATATGGTCTACGAGGTCCCTCGGATGACATGCATTGAGCTTAATGTCCTGCTTCTTGTAATAATTCTTCATGAGGTATTCAAACACGTCCCTTTTAAATGCGATCCCGTTTGATTCGCAAATCCTTTTGAAGATCGCTTCATATTCTTCCTCTGTCGGATGGTCTATCTTAATCTTGTACCTTATCCTTCTCAGGAATGCTTCATCCACAAGTTTTTTAGGCTCGATGTTTGTGGCAAATATGACGAGCTGGTCAAAGGGGACACTGAATTTCATGCCGGTGTGAAGGGTCATAAAATCCGTCCTTCTTTCAAGGGGCACAATCCACCTGTTCAAAAGGTTCTGGGGTTCCATCTGCTGCCTTCCGAAATCATCGACGATGAAGAGACCGTTGTTTGCTTTCATCTGAAGCGAAGCCTCATAAAATTTGGAGATGTTATTGAAGTCAAGGTCGAGCGTTTTGAGGGTCAGCTCGCCTCCGGTCATAATCGCAGGCCTTTTTATGAGGAGCCATCTGCGATCTACGGCACCTGTTTCCTTTTCAGCCTCGGCAGGAATATGATTAACAGGGTCAAACATGCATATAATTTGACCACCTACGATAATTGAGTAGGGAATATAGACGGTCTCGGGCAGAACCATGCCTATGGTTTCTGCTATTGTGGTCTTGCCGTTCCCGGGAGGGCCGTAAATGAACATCGCCTTCCCCGAGCTGATCGCCGGGCCAAGACGCCTTAACAAACTTTCGCTTATTATTATATGCGAAAAGGCCTTCCTGACGATGTCTTCGCTCACTACTATGCTCTTGATTGTCTGAAACTCAACTATCTCCGTATAACTATCTAAAGTCACCGGAGCGGGCCCCACGTATCTGCATATATCAAGAAGCTCCTGAGCCCTGTTCTTGCCATGTCCGGTGATATTAAATTTGTAGGTTAACTTCGCGAATTCAGACGCTCCTTTAACCTCCACAAACTTCTCACGCCTGAGCACATCCACCGCAGGGTCCACGACAGGGATCGGAAGTTTAATACTATCTGCTATATCCGCAAGTTTAAATTCGCCCATAAAGAGGATATGTTTCATTATGAGGTCTGTAATAAAAGACATGTCGAGTCCCGTTTCTTCCACCGTCTTCGGAGCGCCGGGATACTTTTTAAAAAATGTATTTAGCTCTTCGGGCGTTATGAAACCAAGTGAGACAAGGTTGTGACCTATCCTTCCCCCCTGAAGTCTCTGTCTCGCTACCGCTTTTTCGAGTTGTTCCTCCGTAACAACTTTCTCTCTCAGCAGTTTCTGTCCTAACGTTTCAGTCATTAAATACCTCCTCAAAAAAATTCGGATTTATATCAATAATCTTTTTCCTCTTTCCATATCAGTCCTGTTCTATCATTAAATTTCGTCAGGGTATTTGAGCTTTCTATCGTCCCTGTAAAGTAATATTCATCATCCCAGAACACTGCCTCGGGCAGAATGAACTTAAGCTTCAATACTGTATCAGGGGAAAGTTGAACGGCCTTAAATTCCTTAATCCTCTCTCCCGTCTTCCCCTCAAAAAGGCGAAAAACAACAGAGGCGTCGTGCGCCTTTTTCCCCCTATTTTTTATAATAAAAGTATATATACCTTTTTCAGCCTTTGCAACAGAAAATAACTTCTTACCTCCGGATGAACCTGAAGCACTTGTTTCTTCTTTTTCCTCCGCAATGTCTATTTCTTTTTGTTTCCCCGATTCCGGCTTCCTGTTTTCCATCGGGTGGGTCTTCTTTAAAAGATGAAATGTGAGGCCTGACATCTCAGTGTCTGCGGAAAGAATCTCTATCTTTATATCCCTCATGAGAAGAACGTCAGGCACGGGTATGCCGAACGGAGGTTTTTCCCCCTCAACTCCTCTCTCTTTGGCTTCGGGCTTTATTGCCGCCGTGGCCTGTTCATTCTTATCGCTCAACTTCTGAAAATACTCTTTTTGTGAAGGCATTCTGTTCTTTTCAGAAGTTAATATCTCCGCTACAGGTCTTTCTTCAACTCTTCCTTCTAAAGACATATCTGAAGCTGTCATAACAGGTTTTGTTTCCACCTGGGGCATTACAGCCTCCCCTGGTTTTTCATTTTCCTTTTCAGGCTGCCCGTTTTTTTTCATTTCCCTTTTTTCTTCTGTCAAATCTTTTCTTTTTATTGCGGGTGCCTCTTCCTTTGAAGCCTCCTCAATCCTTGAATGTTCCCTTACATCAGTCACCTTCTCTGGCTTTACCTTTTCGGCTGGAACCCTGTGCATTTCATGACCCGTTTTCTTTTCTGTTACTAATTCTCTTGCGCCGGGCAGAGTTTCTGTCCTAAATGCCTCCTCAAAAGGTATCATCATTTTGTCCGGGATGGTTTTAAGTAATAATCCTTCATTTATTTTAGTTGATAAAGGTGGAGTTTCCTTTGGAAGGCTTATCTTTTCAGATGACGCGTTTTTAGCATCTTCTTTTGAGTCAACCACATTTTCTCCGGGCGGTTCATCAATCCTCGAGGGGATCCTCTTTAAAGCCGGGGCTTCTCTCTTTAATGCGGATGCGGCATCAAGGATCACTTGATCGCGTTTCACCTTTTCATAGGTCTTCAGATTTTCTTTTGCTTTCTCAGCCGGAGTGTGCAGCTTTACAGAAATCTCCTTCGCAGCAAGTTTTCCGTTTTTATGAACTTCTTTCCCTGCTGTCACGGTCTCCTTTCTTTTTGCTGCGGCCTGCTCTTCAGTTCTTCCCGCTTCGGCCCCAAGGGATTCCAGAAGTTCCCCGAATTCAAATACCTTTACAGACTCTGCCTTTTCCTCTTTTAACGCCTTAGCAACTGTTAAGGGTTCTACCTTTGCGTGGGGTGCTTTCTTTTCCGCCGGTGCTGCTTTCTCCTCTGCGGGTGTTGATTTCTTTTCCGCTGGACTCACTTTCTTCTCGCCAGTCTCTATCTCATGGCCTGATTTCTTTTCTGTTCCTAAAGCCTTTCCTTTTTCAACACGCACAGTTTCTTTTTTAAACCCTGCATCAAACGGTATCACCATGTTGTCGGGCATAGTTTTCAGGAACAACCCTGAATCCACTTCAGGCGGCGTTGCCTTAGCCTCAAGCCCCGTATCCTCAGATACCCCGAGCTTAGTTCCTTCTTCCTTAGTAACCGCAGCCTTCTCCTTAAAGGCTTCCTTAACCTTTGAAACGGCTTTCTCCAGGGCAGGAGTTTTCTCAATCTCAACCGGCGGCGGCACACTTCCCTTTTTCGGTTCTCTAATTTCTTGAGGCATTGCAGCTTCTTTCGGTTTTTCAGGAAAGAGAGAAGTCCCTTTACTTTCTGAAGATTCCAAAGGCTTCTTTACGTCAGTTACCTGTGCTATCTTTTGCTCCGAAGCTGTTTCCATCTCATGCATCGTTTCGGTTTCAGGTATGACCGGTTTTTCTGCTTCCAAACGCTGAGGGCTTTTTTTTGTATCAACTTCCGGCACTTTTAACACAGTCTTTATCTCCTCTGCCATCCCTTGACCGGATATCTCAGATTTTTCGACCTTATATGCTGAGGAGGGTTTCCCAAAATCTTTCGCTCCTTCATTCGTCAGGTAGACGAAATAGTCTTCAAATGACCTTAAATCAAGGCTCCCCCTGTAAAGAGGCAATGAGAGCAAATAAGTCAGCATGACAGTGTGAACGAACAGTGAATATAAAACATGACTTCTTATGGTAAGTCTTCTGTTTATTAAACTAAAGGACTTCATATTGTTCCCGGTGATTATGAGATTATGCTATATCATGATACCATATATTGTCTTATCTATAAGTGCCACTTGAGCCGTTTGCTTAAACCGGCCTTTTCCTGGAGAATAAAAGGACTAAAGATATGGCAAGGAAAGAGACCAATGATATGATTTTAGAGTAATACCTGACCGGTGTGTCCTCAAACTTCAACACCAGTTTATGTTCTCCTTGAGGGATGTCGACGAGCATCGCGCCTACACCTTCCTCTGTCTTTATTTCCGTCTGCAACCCATCCACGTATGCTTTCCAGCCGGGGAAATTAAAGGTTCTTATCCTTACGGTCATTGCTTTTGGGGCAGTTATCTCGATAACCCTATCAGCTGACTTCCACGCCACAATTTCAACTTTTCCTTCTCCTTCGATTATAGTAATCCTTTCTTTGAAGGCATCATTTCTGTCAATCTTCTCTACGCTTACCCATGACGGCATATGCTCCAGGTTCCAATTTGAAGCCTTAACAGGTTCCAATTTTTGTTTAGTAAACATATGCGCTGAACTAATATATTTGTAACCCACTAAAAAACATGCCAAGAACAATAAAGCCACAAAAAAAATATGCTGTCTTTTTGTTTTATAAAGGGTGTCCGGAACACGGAATATCGCGGCAGACAAGAAAACGACGGCATAGGCTGTTATATTTAACCATCTGACGGGAAACTGGATATAATCAAAAAAGGGGATAGTCTCCCATATAAACCCTGATATGCCGAATAACAAAAAAATGCTGCATACCGCTGTGACCAGAAAAAACATATTGACAGTATTGACATCCTCCATGTTTCCTATACTACGTAATTTCAAAATTTGGCGAAGAAACAGCAAAATAAGAATACAAAAGAAAAAAATAAAAAATACAAATGTATTGTAGTATACCGGCCAAAGATGACCGGAAGGTAGTTCTCCCGTTGTACTGGGTAGAATAAAAAAATTGTGGAAGTCAAAACGGAAACCGCCGCCCTCCCCTGTAAAAAATTTAATATTCAGAAACTGTTTCTCGTAAATAACGGGCAGCAAGTATGCGGCTGATATCAGAAGTCCTATTATAATTACAAGGGGTATAATGACCAAATCTTTCGGCCTCTTTTTAGTCAGTGACATGCATATTATGAAAGCCGTCATTACGAACGTAAACATATAGGCGTTGATCAGGTGTGTCAGGATTAGTCCGCCATAGCAGACTCCCCCATACGCTATGTTCTTGAACTGCCTGTTTTTGAAGTATCTGTAAATAAAGAGCGCGATCGGAGAAAACCACACAAAAGAACTCACAGACGCAAAGGTCCCTACAAAGTAAAACTGAAAAATGTTATAAGGGAATACTGTATAAAAAGCCGCTGACAGCAGTGCGGTTCTTTCGGAATAAAATTCTTTGACGAGGAAAAACATGCCCACACCCGAAAAAACCAGTGCCGCTAATTTGGTGATGTTCATCGCAGCTATCAATGAATGTGTGAAAACATTGAAAAACGCCACCAGATAAAAGGCAAGGGGAGGGTAAAGAATAAAAGTGGGACTGCCGTACCCCCAGAAGTTAAGAGGCAGCCACCTCGGATAGATCACCCCCTCTTTTAATGCCTGTATGAACTGCCATGCCCAGCTTGTGTAAGTATATGAATCTTCAATAATACATGAAAAATAATCCGGGGACTTCAGTTGTCTCAGCATTATTAACGCCGAAAGAAAGAATAAAAAGAGAATACTGAAAATAGTGTATTTTCTATCGTTCATACGATTATCCCCGTCATAGCCGTTGATTCTGTTTGGTCTTTTTAGAAACCAAGATAAATAAGAACATTATGCAAAAAGAGACTAATGAGATAATCTTAGCGTAATATCTGAGCGGTGTGTCCTCAAACTTTAACACTACTGTATGTCTGCCTTCTGGAATGTCGATGAGCATTGCACCGCTCTCTTTTTCTATCATAATATTTGCTCTATTGTCGTCTATCTCGGCCTCCCAACCAGGATAATAAAAAGTTGCAATCCTGAGAAGGGTAGAAGTTGAAGCATTTATTTCTACAACCCTTTTTTCAGATTTCCATTCGAGTATATCGGTCAAAGCTTCTCCTGAAATAGCTGAAACCTTCTCAATTTTCGCCTCTGACATTATTTTCCTCATATCGCCCGCCCATATCGGAGTATATTCGCGAACATCTACAGTCGAGACTGAGATCTTTGAGATATGATGCGAACCTTGAAGAATCGTATTAAGTGACACCAGGGAAAGAGCAACCATGAGATAGACAATCCACCTTTTTTTTAGATCAGTTAATCTAAAACCGGGCATTTCCCTAAGAGAAAATGCAGCCCCGATCAGTAGACACAATGACAACTCCATAACCATTACCCAACGCCACGGGAACTGCAGGAAAGGAAAACCGGGTACGATATCCCACAAAGGTTTGGATAAGGGTGTAGTAAGGATAAAGGCAGACAAAAATAGAAGCATGAAGAAGTTCACATGCAATCTATTAAGTAATTTCCCCCGGTTTCTTTGTATCACCAATATAATAAACAGAAAAAGTATGACCTCCAAAATTACTGTGATGTGGAGCGAAAGGTAAAAATGTTCGAGTATGATTTGGACCTTGTTCCACATGAACAAAAAATTCTTCCTATAGTCTCCGACAGGGCATTTGATTATGTAGTCTATTTGAACAAACTTCTTTTCGAAGATGACAGGGATAAGATAAAATGATGATAACCCGAAACCAAGAATAAGCGAAAGTAAGGTTTTTAGAAGAGGTTTCTTATTCTTCAAAAAGTAATTATAAATCAAATAGGCCCCTATTACGAGGGTAAAGATAAAGCCAGATACCAGATGAGTTAGAATCAATCCAGCATAGGATATACTTAAGCCAATAAAGGCCATCTTATTTCTGGATTCGAGTATTTTGTACGCAAATAAGATAACAAGGGGGAACCATATAAATGCAACAAGTTCTGCGAATGTGCCGCGTATGTAAAGATCTCCGAGATGGAATGGAAGAATCTGATAGACAATTGCAGGAAGAAGGCTTCCTTGTTCTCCAAATATCTTTCTTGTTGTTATCGACATCGTAATACCGGAGAGAAAAAAACTGAACCAGATAACCATTATCATGGCCGTGGGTAAGGAGTGAGTGAAAAGTGTTGTTATTGATACAAGATAGTAGCTGAGCGGCGCATAAAAGATAAAGTTCGCGCTGCCATATCCATTATTAGCATCAGGAATCCATCTTGGGTAAATGAAGCCATCTTCTAATGCCTTGTTAAACTGATCCGCCTGGAATAAATGAAAGACCATATCATCGATATATGGTAGGCCATGATGAATAAAAAGAGACAATGTGCAATAAAATGCTATAAGGGCAAATAATATTATATTAATAATATCCCTTTTACGGTTATATTGTTGCATATAGTTTTTCTCTCTTTTTCAAGTATCCTTATACTGACCTATCAATGGATTAATAATCCTACTAATCATTTTTGTTATTTTGTATCTGAATCCTCAATTCAGGGTAAATATCATTTATAAGTGATATATTTCCATAAGCTAAATACATATTAATAGGCTGTAATTGGTGAACACTTACCACTTTTATTCTTGATACCATATTTCTATCATCAGCAATAATCGGCGAAATAAACGTGTCGATGCTTCTTGGTAAGATTATCTCCTTTGACAAGAAGGTTTCCTTATTGTGTCCCCAGAAAGTCTTTCTTACCTCACCTGTTGGGGCAACCCTAACATCTACTTGATAAACATAGTATCGAGGGAGGTAATACATGATCTGTCTGTAGCCGTAAAATATATAAGGGCCGACAAAAATTGCTGTCTTTGCCGGGTCGAAGGTTTTGATGCCCTCAAGCATTATCGCAAGATTCCTGTCATGGGTTCTGATCTCCCTGTACGAGACAGGATAATTCGAGAGAAAGAAAATACCTGTGTTGAAAATGATTATAGATAGCGCCATAAACGCGCAGATGTCCTTTTTCATTACCTGCTTGATTTCATCGCTTATATAACCTATCGAAGCAGATGTGAGGATAAAGAGTGCCGGCAGGAAAATAAGGGCATATCCTGGATTCGCCGGGTAAATGAAAATCGTGAGGTAAAAAAAGACAGAGGGCAATACCCATAGAGAGAAAAAATGGACTTTAGTCCGGTCGAGGGATTTGAATGTGCCACGCCTTATCACGGAATAGGCCGCAAGACCGAGAATCAAAATGCCGGCTTCAACACCATACACTGTGAAGTTGAATAGAGATGAAGAAAATATCTTGAAGGTCGCCCAGCCTTTTTCGAAGACGGAGACGTGTCCTGTATTAAAAAGCCATAGTTCTCTGAGCGCCTCACGGTAGGCATTCCATCCACCTGTCATCCAGATCATAGGAACGAACCAGAGGAGGCAGACAAGCCCGATAAGTCCAAGGGATGCGATTATCTTTCGCGGCATTATCCCCTTAACAGAAAACACCCACAGCGGTAGTAGAAATACCATAGTATTCTGCCTTACTCCGCCCGCGATACCAAGGGCAATTACAGAAAGATAGATATATTTATGTTTTCCTGTAAAAACTTTCCAGCAAAAAAAGGCTATGAGTGTGCTGAAGAACGCCTCGACGATATATGTGAGCGCCACCTCGCCATGAAACCAGAAGTTGGGACTTGTTATTGCTATTGCCGCAGCAATAAACCCTGTCCTTACATCGTAAATCTCCTTGCCGAGGTAGTAAACAGCCACAACCGCAAGGCCGCTAAAGATAATACTTATGAAGACAAATGTACTATTTGCATCTTTGATGAAAAGATTAAGAAATCTGCCGAGCATTACATAAAGGAAATAGCCAGGGGGGTGAGGCTGATGTACGGCAATGTTGTATTTTTCAAGAGCCAAAGCAAATTGGACAGAATCCCAATGATATAAAAGTTTGCTTGTGAATGGGACTCTTGTAATAATGGTGAGAAGGAAAAGAGATAAGGGTAATAATATGTCTTTACTTTTCTGATGCATAATAATTAAATAGTTTAAATGTCAAATGACAAAATCCAAGTTTTAAATTTTGGCTTTGTCATTTGAACTTCTCTTTTTTCAGGCAATCTCAATCTCGTCCCCAACCCCTGTTGCTGTTGCCGTGAGTGTTCCAGCCGGCAGTTCAAGAACACTCACGGCTTTAAAATACAATCGTGTCATGCGATTTGGCTGTAGGTTCTTTATAACAGCTATCACCCTATTCCTCTTGTTCAAGAAAACAACATCTATCGGAAACTTCATAAAAAACGTGTGGACGGACATACAGGGCTTGATCCACAGGGCTTCTCCTGCCAACATTTCACTCCTCCCAAGAAGCCCCTTCATCCGCTTAAATAAGCTATCTGCAACTACAACATTAGCAGCCGATAGCTCTTTGCCATTTGTTAAATTACAGGCCCTCATTCAAGACTGGAAAATATCTCCTACCTCCTCTTATTCCTCCCTTTAACTAAAATAACCAATTGTATACGACTTGCAGATGTTGTGAAAAAATCTATTTATTGATACCCAGTGTGCCTTTAACTGATAGTGAATATAGTCGATAAAGACACCTTTAGTACCTTCATCACTACAGACCTACGACAAACCCTGATTAGCAAAATATGTTAATAAACCCCAGAAATTAAAGTCATTCGCATACAGGTCAGCCTTTTTCTTTTCTCTAACTATTTAAATTCTACCATAAATATCGTGCTTCAATTGAAAAGTGATGAGAAGGTTATTTAGATTTTCTACGAAAGGGCTGAGTTATATCAAGAGAAACCTTATTGATTTTTCCCATTGATTGTAATATCCTTTTCTTATGCCCATTTCAGGTTTTTTTTGTTAAATTTATTTACTTCACCATTTTAGAAGCTGCTAAACTAAATTTAAACTATTAATAATATATATCCTTGCAATAATATAAAGAAGTGTTAAAGTATCTCAAACTCCTAAGACCACAGCACTGGATTAAAAATCTCCTTCTCTTTGCTGCCCCCTTTTTTGGGGGCAGATTATTTAATGAGGAAACGGTGCTTATGGCATTTCCAGCTTTTGTTGCCTTTTCACTTTGTGCAAGCGCTGCTTATATCTTCAATGATATAAAAGATATCGAAAATGATAAGCTTCATTCAAAAAAGATGAAGAGGCCTGTCGCCTCTGGTATCATCAGTAGAAGAGATGCCTCAGCATTTGCTTTTTTGTTGATAGTTCCCTCATTTATTCTATCTTACAAGATTGCACCAGCCTTCTTTTCCTATATCCTTTTGTATATTTCTATTCAGCTACTCTATTCTCTATACCTTAAACATATCGCACTACTCGATATATTCTGCATCGCTTCTGGATTTGTCATAAGAGTACTCGCAGGAGGGGCTGCTTTTAATGTTGCGGTTTCCCAATGGCTCTTGCTGACAATGTTTATGATATCTCTTGTACTTGCTGCAGGGAAAAGGCTTGGCGAGTTTAGTTTGCTCAATGAAAAGGCTGAAGAACATAGGAAAAGTCTCAGCTACTATTCAAAAGGCGCACTAAATGATATCTTTCTGATCTCCGCATCCGCTTCTCTGATCACTTATACTTTGTACACTATAGAACAGTTCCAGCAGCTTGTCTATACCGTCCCGATTGTTACATTTGGGCTTTTTAGATATATACTGCTTACAAGGCAGGGGAAGGGAGACCCTGTAGAGGCCGTCACACAAGATAAGTGGCTGGCATCAACAGTGTTATTGTGGTTGTTGCTTGTAGGACTAATCCGTTATAATTAGCAATAAAAATTAAATTTTCAGGAAGATCATGAAAGGTTTTACAAATAAAAGAGTGCTCATAACAGGCGGCGGCGGGTTTCTTGGTTCCCACTTATGTGAAAGACTTTTGAATGAAGGCAATGAAATAATTTGTGCGGATAATTTTTATACAGGGAGGCGTGGGAATATAGCTCATTTAGCCGGCAACCCTTATTTTGAGGTGATGCGGCATGACATCTGTTTCCCGCTTTATATAGAAGTTGATGAAATCTATAACCTTGCGTGTCCTGCATCACCCATACATTATCAGTTTGACCCTGTTCAGACAACCAAGACCTCGGTTCATGGAAGCATTAATATGCTTGGACTTGCCAAGAGAGTAAAGGCAAAGATTTTGCAGGCTTCAACAAGCGAGGTTTATGGCGACCCCTCTGTTCATCCTCAGCAGGAATCATACTGGGGTAATGTAAATCCGATAGGATTGAGATCCTGTTATGATGAGGGCAAGAGATGCGCTGAAACGCTTTTTTTCGATTATTATCGCCAGCATAAATTAAGGATAAAGGTGGCAAGGATTTTCAATACCTACGGCCCAAGAATGCACCCGAACGATGGTCGTGTTGTGAGCAACTTTATTATGCAGGCATTAATGGGAGAGGATATTACTATTTATGGGGATGGCCGCCAGACGAGAAGTTTTTGTTATGTTGATGACCTTATTGACGGACTCGTTAGACTGATGAACACCGCCGATGATTTTACAGGGCCTGTAAATTTAGGGAATTCCGAAGAATTTTCCATACTCGAACTTGCAGAAAAAGTGATTAAATTAACAGGCTCAAAGTCAAAGATAGTCTTTAACCCTTTGCCGCAGGATGACCCGATGCAAAGACAGCCTGATATTAGTCTTGCAAAGAATACTCTCGGATGGGAGCCGAAGATAGCATTGGATGAAGGGCTGAAAAAGACGATAGAATATTTTGAGAGGCATTTGGAAAAATGCGCAAAGTGAATGTCTGATATGCTATGGAATCACGTTAAACATCTATTAAAATATAAAGACCTTTTCTTAGTCTTCATCTGGAGGGAATTCAGTATAAGATACCGGCAATCATTAATCGGTTTCCTGTGGGCTATAATTCAGCCCTTAAGTCTCATGCTGCTTTTTACTTTTGTCTTCACCTATCTAATGCCGGTAAAGGTCTCGGATTATCCATATTCCGTATTCTTTTATTCCGCTCTTCTGCCATGGAGCTTCTTTTCTTCATCTTTGAATTATGCTGTCCCGAGCCTTACAGGGCATTACAATCTCATTACAAAAATATATTTTCCGAGAGAGATAATCCCTCTCTCAGGTATTGCAGTGGCATTCATTGATTTTGTTATAGCCTCCTTAGTTTTTATCGGCTTGCTTTTATTTTACAAAATACCTCTTACCGTTCAGGCACTGTGGGTTTTACCTTTGTTTTTTCTGTTGATAATTTTTACTGTAAGCATTTCTCTCATCCTTTCTGCTCTTAATGTCTATTATAGGGATGTCAATCTCGCAATAAATTTCCTGATCCAGCTTTGGTTTTTCGCAACCCCAATTTTTTATTCAATTAATAATATCCCTGCAAAGCTTAAAACAATACTTTTTTTAAACCCATTAGCATATATTATTGAGAATATGAGAAAGTGTTTAATTGAGGGTTCGGCAATAATCTTATGGCAATATTTTTCAATGCTTATATACGTTATAGTCATTTTCTTTATCAGCTATAATTTATTTAAAAAGACCGAAATTAAATTCGCCGATGTCATATAACTCTTCTGCAGTAATATTTGAAAATATCTGGAAAAAATATTCCCGGGACAATATCTTTCACAGGTCCATAAGGGAAGATATAACAAGTATCTTTCGTTTTAAAGGAGATAACTCAGGTATAGCTCCGAACGAGTTCTGGGCGCTGAAGAATGTCAACCTTTCGATTAAAGAAGGAGAAACCGTGGGCCTTTACGGCCCAAACGGCGCCGGCAAAAGCACGATACTCAAATTAATTGCAAACGTGACATATCCGACCGCAGGCAATCTAAAAATAAACGGCCGCGTTGCGCCTCTTTTGGAGATCGGCGCCGGTTTTCATCTGGACTTGACCGGAAGGGAGAATATCTTTGTCAACGGAACTATTTTAGGCATGAAGATCCCGGAAATCAAAACGAAGATAAATTCCATCATCGATTTTTCCGAATTGGAAGAGTTTATAAATATGTCTGTAAAAAAATACTCCTCCGGCATGTATCTCAGGCTTGCTTTTTCAATAGCAATCCATAGCGAGGCAGATATATATCTTATCGATGAAATATTGGCTGTAGGCGATGAAGATTTTCAAAAAAAATGCCTTGAGAAGATTTTTGAACTTAAAAAAAGAGGGAAAACTCTAATAGTGGTAACACACGATAGAAAATTAATGGAGCAGATAGCCGACCGGATTATTTTTATAAATAAAGGAGACATATTACAGGAAATTTAAATTATGGGCTCAATATATGATAAATTAAACTTTTCAATGCATAATCCGCCTCAATTCTTATATATTGAGATTACGCCTGAATGCAACTTGAGATGCAAACAATGCCATCACTGGATGCTCAAGGAAAGCGACAATAGCCTTAAAACTGAAGACAAATTAAATCTTATCCGGCAATTTCATAAAATGAATAAAAATGGCGAGGTTGTTTTAACAGGCGGTGAAACCATGTCTAAAATAGACGAGTTCTTTGCATTAACCTCCTTATGCAGAAGCTTAAATTTAAAAAGCGCTGCAAACACAAACGCAACTTATATTAGTGAAGAGATTGTCGAAAAAACTTTAGTGCAAGGGCCCGGAGCCTTTGTCATTTCATTGGACAGCCATTTAGAACATATTCACGATTATATCAGGGGAGTCATAACGCACCCGATAAACGGGTGGCTTGACGGTTGTGAGCCGTCTCAAAGACGGCCAATTAGTTTTTCTTAAAACTTACCTTCTTCTTGTTCACCATCTTACATCATAAAGGCGGGTATGATGAAAGACAGAGGCGGAAAATGAGAGCAAACATGATAATTGATGGGTATACGCCGAAAGGTATCTCGAAAATCCAGACAGTCTCTGGTCGAGACAGAACAGGATACCGATCGCATTATAAATCTAATAATTCGAGGCTTTCAAATATGTCACAGTCGAAATCACAACTGCATTTTTTATCTCGAATGTACTTTCTTGTCTCCCGTGCCCTTGCTGATGTCCAGATATCAATAAAAGGATCATGTAAAATGTTCCCAATGGTCTGACTGTTCCAGCAAAACGCAATTGATCCATCACTGGATAACTTTACTGTAGTAATTCCTTTGTAGCACTTAATTTTACCGTCTTCAATCAGTGGATTAATATCTCTGCTTACTGTATCATGCAGCTTACCATCCAGCCAATCAAGTTTTTTATTGTATGTATCTCTTTCTTCTTTGGTGAGCATAAAAGTATTATTTACTTCAACATAGTCTGTTTTATCGAATGTCTGCATGAAATATCCGAACTTATATTTATTAGATAGGTTTCTTACTGCTAAAAGGTCTTCTGGAGTCACCAGTTTTGACATAACTGAGCAAAGTGCCACTGAAAGACCACGATATTTTTTTTTCAGCAAAATACAATTATGCACAATTTTTTCAAATTCACTAAAATCATACCCGCGGAGCATTTTGAATTTCTCGGGATTTAATGTGTCAACAGAAATATTAATATCGGTTACCCCGAGAGCAACAATTTTATTGGCGAAATTCAAATCAACTAAGCGACGACCATTCGTACATAAAAGAATATTTTTAATGCCTGAGTTGCTGGCATAATTTACTAACCGTTCGAAATCAGGCCATATAGTCGGTTCTCCCCCTGTCAAACTGAGTTTTTTGGGAGGTTTAATAGCACGCATTGCATCAATTACCTTACTGACAGCATCAAAAGTGAGCAGACTGCCTTTTTTTTCCTGCTGCCAGCAGTACGCACATTTAGTATTGCAGGCCGTGGTCAGACAAATGTCCAATTTAACAGGAGGGAAATAAGGTATGCAGTCATAATAAGATTTCTCAAGCCAATAATGAATATCTTTTGAAGGTTCGTTCATTACAACGTTTTTTTCGACTTTCCGTAATAACCTTCTGAGCTTAAATTTTGACTTTTGCAGAATAAATTGCATATTTTGTTTTTTTAGGTCCTTTCGGCCAGACAAATTAAAAAATCCTTAATTACATAATACATTATCAAACTTTAGTAATTATATTCGAAAAATGCTAAAATTAAAATACTATTGTTAGTGAGTTTCGTTATGTTATTTATCAAAATATTATAATATATTTTTTATTAATAATTCTCATCCGCTGGACAATATTAATGACCCAATAGCTAACTTAGAACGACAAAAGGCATATGAATATGAAGACCCCGAATGACTGCTCTGATAAATATAACCTGCTTGATGACCATAGATTGGCACAGGCGGAGATTGATCTACCATTCGTAACGGTCATTGTAACTAATTATAATTATGAAAATTATGTTGTTCCATGCCTCAGATCAATAGCAAGACAAAAATATCCTCATTTTAAATGTATTGTAGTGGATGATGTTTCAACAGACCATTCAGTAGAAAGAATTGATAATTTTATTAAATCTGATGAGTCCAAAGGAAAATTTGAATTAATCTGTCATGAAAATAACGGGGGCCAGATGAAGTCCTTTAAAACAGGTATGGAACAAGCCGAAGGTGATTTTGTTGTTTTTGTTGACTCTGACGATATAATCTTTGAGGATTTCCTGAGCGCTCATATTCTGGCTCATATAAGTATGCAAACCGTTGCATTTACCTGTTCAAATGCATATCAGATAGACGGGAAAAGTACTATTATTGCTGGAATGCAATTCGATCTGAAAACTAAAGAGAGATACAAGTATGTCAGCACACTTCCTATATACAGACCTTTTTGGCCATGGTCTACGACAAGTTCCATGATGTTTCGCAGATCGATACTTGATTTAATAATGCCGGATGATTGCGATCCTTTTCGCGTATGTGCAGACAATTATCTATGTCTTTTCGCTAATCTGATTGGAGGATCGCTCCTTATTTCTGAAGCATATGGTGTCTACAGACGACATGGTAAGAATAACTTTGCAAATAATCCTGTTATTAGCGGAAATACTGTTATAGGTGATATGAAGAATCATCCTCAGCACGATGTGGTTCGGACCAATATTTTATCACATTTTCTTGAACATGCGGAAAGATTTCGCCCTCTTTTAGCAAGTGAAGGCAATTTAATATTAGACAGGTTTACAACAACTCTATTTCGTATGGGAAAACCTTCAGAAATATGGAAGATTAGAAAAGATTATCCAAACTGTTTTCCTGGAAAAACCAGATCCTTCTTTCTTCTGCGTGTTTTTCTTGCATTTTTGTATAAAATAAGATCAGATATACACATGATAAGAAATTTGGGTGAATATGTAAGTTAAGAAAATCACAATTATATTAAATTTCTTTTTTTCTCCCTAAAAAACTTTGAAAAAATCCCTGAATAGAATAAAAGGACCAGAGAAATTTCAGGTAAGCCAAGCTATTTTTTCTTTTTATCCATACCGATGGCGCTAATATGTACATCAGCCGCCTTGACATTATTATTGGCGCTGCGAATGCCCAGAGAGGTTTTTTAAATAAATATTTACGACTGAATACAGCTGCCCCTCTTCCATTGAGAAGACATTTCTTCTTATATTCATCAAGGGACTTCTCGTGGGGATGATATACAATTGCCTGCTCATTATAGATATGGCTATATCCTGCCCATCGAGCCCTTAGCCCAAGGTCATTGTCCTCCCAGCTTGCTTCTATAAATTTTTCATCAAATCCTCCGAGTGTTTCAAAGACGTCTCTCCGATAACAGATATTGCATGTTGCCCAGTGTTTGCCGGAATATACTGTCTTTTCGAGCAAAACGGGCAGTTTGCTTTCCCTGTCATATGAAAGTATAAGTCCGCTGACTATTGCCGGTTTATTCTCCCCGTTAAAAGAGTTTACCATCTCTTTCAGCCATGTCTTTTCAGGAATAGAATCATCATCAAGAAAGCATATAACATTGCCGGATGAAAATTTCACTCCGTAATTTCTTGTAGCTGCCGGTCCACTATGCTTATTTCTTATGTATTTAATTGAAGATATGTCCTGGCTAACGAATTCCCCCAAGATTGCCTTTATCTCTGATTCATTCGGAGAGCCGTCATCCACAATAATGATCTCAAATTCACCTGCAAAGTCCTGTTGTTGCAAACGTTCTATACACTTAATTATCCAGTTGGTTCTCTGGTAAATTGGTATAATTATTGATGCATCCATACGTTATCTTTTTTTGCAATGACCACATTATATAATCTGACAAACATCAAACATCAATTATTAAAATTATGACACAACTGTCTTTTTTGGGCAAACCTGTCTTCATACAATTATATGTTGTAAAATACAACAACAGGGTGGGGATGCAACGAATACCTCTACAGGAGATTAAAATAATTATCCTTGATAGATAGTAAAAACCTTTCTAAAAATTATGAGCTTGTTTTAGCAAAAAAAGCTCTATGAAAATTGGCATGTGAAATAATAACCTTATAATGTAAAGAAATAAAAAACTTCAACAATAATCATGTTGTTAAAGGGGCGTTTGATACCTTTGAATCCATTGCAAAGGATTGCTAACGGGATTTTTGGAAGTATATGAACAAAATAAAACTTTTAAAGTTTATCGATAAAGTTGTAGGTAAACCATTTGTATGGTTGCTCTCTATCAGATGGGAAGATAAAAAAGAGATACCCGAAAAGTTGAAGAAGATTCTTATTATCCGCCCCGGCGGAATTGGTGATGCAGTTCTTCTCCTGCCAGCAATTCACTCATTGAGAGAGAATTTTCCTGACTCTCATATTGATATCCTCTGCGAAAAAAGGAATGTAGAGATATTCAGGCTTTCCAGAGATATAAACCGTATTTACTTATACGATAAAGGCTTTGATCTTTTAAAATATATCTGGAATAGTTATGATGTCGTTATCGATACCGAGCAGTGGCACAGGCTCTCAGCAGTCGTAGCTTATCTTACAAGGGCTGCCGTCAGGATAGGGTTTATCACAAACGAGAGAGGAAAATTGTTTACCCATCAAATTCCCTATAGTCATGATGATTATGAGGTCTACAGCTTTTTTCATCTAATAGAACCATTAATAGAAAAACCCCCTTCTTTTGATGTTAATGAGTCTTTTATTGATACTGGACTTATCTCACCTTCTCGTTCTTCACTGTTAAAAGAAATCAAAAATAATGAAGAGTATATTGCCATTTTCCCTGGGGCATCAGTGCCAGAGCGGAGGTGGGGTGGAGAGAAATTCGGCAAGGTTGCAAAGGCATTGAGTGATAAAGGTTACAAGATTGTGATATTTGGTTCCAGCGCAGATCAAGTGGATGCTGAAACAATAAAAAGATATGCGGACGACTGTATTGACCTTACCGGGAAGACTAATCTCAGAGATGTTGCTGCTGTGCTTAAAATGAGCAAATTATTGATTACTGCAGATTCAGGTTTGATGCACATAGCTTATGGTGTTGGCACACCAGCGGTTTCCCTTTTTGGTTCAGGAATCGAGAAGAAGTGGGCTCCGAGAGGCGACAACCATATTATCATCAATAAGCATCTTGAATGTAGTCCTTGCACGCGATTCGGATATACACCACGCTGTAAGAGAAATGTCGAATGTCTATCTTCTATAAGTGTCAATGAGGTAATAAGAGCAGCAGAGATAATTTTAAATCGGGATTAGCAAGGAGATTTCATCTATTCTTATCTTTTCCTACTTTATAGAGACTGACTAAACCATCTGAGCATATCTTATAAGAGATAGGGCTTATCATCTCTTCCACTTCAGAATCATTTCCGAAAAGAAGTATATAATCATAGGTATCTCTTATTGTATTTATAAACTCCTTGCCTTCTTTCATATTACCTTGAATGACCCACCATTCAGACGGGGCAGAAGGTTTATTCTTATACTTTATAGGTATATGGGCGTGTTGGAATAGATAAGGGGTTAGTAACTCCCTACGCTTTAAAAAATACCCCCATGAATGGCTATATTGCTTTATTTTCTCTTCAGATTGAACGGCATCAATAGGCAAGATAGTACTTCTATTTTCTATCTGACCTGCACATTTTGTTGAGAAATTTTTATTGAAATTAGAAAAAGAGGTTAAAAGCCATGAAAAACTTACAAAGAACACTGCTATCAACATCACCTTAGCAAGTTTAACATACCTGTTATTCTTGATTTGCAGTGAAAAGGGAAGCAGTATGAAAGAAAACAGCAGGGCTCTGACATCCATAAATACATAAACGTTATACGCTACCCGTGGGAGTATCATATAGACTAAAAGGAATGCACCGGAGGAGACTAAGTAAAGTTTATTCTGGAAAGATGAGTTCCTCAGAATAAGATAGATGGCAAATGCAAAAAGAATGGAACTTGTGATGAAAAAGTAACCGGGAAGATGAAAAAAAATAAAAAATATCCCCAACAATTTTTCAAGAGGTGGATTTATTGGGGTTTTTGGTATGCCGAGCAAACCAAATTTTATGCTTAAGAACAAAATTAAGAACATAGAGGCAACAAGGGCAATAAGACAAATGAACTCTCTTATATTCAATCTTTTTGTAAAGAGATAACAGAGTAAAAAAATACAGAAGACAAAAAATGTGAATATATGCGTGAAGTATATAAATACTGAAAGAAAACCTATCAGAAAGATACTTAACTTATCTTTATGCATCTCGTATCTTTCAACAGCCCAGACTGAAAATAAGAACAAAGGTATGCTAAATATGAAATCCAGGAATCCAAGATGAAAAAACCATGAGTAGATGATAGGCAGATTGATAAGCAAGAATAGTGAAAAGTCTTGTTTAAAATGTTCGCTTAGAAGATATATGCTTAATATATATAAGATAATATAAAGGCTTATAAAGACTCTCATAGCCTTGTCGATATCGATAAAGCTCAAAAATTTACACACAAACACATCAAGGGCTATATAAGGTAGGGGTGATATGCCTTTGAAAAACTCTATTTGGAAATTTTTCTTATAGAAATCAGAATATTCATATGATGAGATGATATTAAGTCTCGCAAAATGATTGGGGTAGTCCTGAAGGGGTAGATAATCAAAATACCAGAGGGGGATAAGGGGCAAAAGGCAGAGCACAAGAATAAATATCTGAAACCACCACTGTATTCCCTTCAGTTGATGCATCTTATCTATCTCATCTGGTTCCACTATCCTTATCCTTCTCTATTACCGGCTTTACATCTGGATATTTGTTTATCAGAGACTGATACTCCGGCACATTTTTCACAAATATATTGGCCACCTTATCAGCGTATACGAGCCTCCAGTCTTTACTTTCAAGAAGGAAGTTTGCAAGGGGGGAATCGGCATTGTAAACTACCCAGTTTATGCCATATTTTTCAAATACCCTCTCCCATCCGTTTTTTATTCCTGTTACCTTGAAATATTCCTTCATCCTTTCCGTCCCGTACATATCGGATCGTCCGTCCATAAATACCTTATATTCCGGCCATGCCGCATAGATGATGAAGTCTCCGAACTCGTCGTTATTGAACATATTGCCTGTTATCTTTTCCTTTTTCATAAACCGGACTGCATCAACAGGAAGTTTTTTCCTGTCAAACCCATATTCGACTTTACCCGTAAATACCAGAAATATGACGATTACCGAAGCGGCAACTGACCATAGATATCCCTTTGTCTTCGAATCGGTAGCGGCTGCACGGTCCGATATGGCAAGAAATCTCTTACCCAGTCCTTTCTCTCTCAGTACTTCAAAAATGCCGTCTAACCGTTTTCCTATGATAGGAGTGAGTATGATGGCATAAAGCGGGATATATCTTGCAGAAAAGAGAGACATATGAGTAAAAAGCAGAACCAGCATGGTCTCTATTACATTCAGTCTCATCACGGAAACACCGAAGACCAGGATCATCAAAAGGAGCATGTATTCGAATCTCAGGTCGGCGTGGAAGTCTGGTGAAAGAAACTCGTTTACATGATCCATTATGAATTTGTTCGATGTAAGTCTAAACGGGAAGAGAAGTATATCATAACCCTTTGGGTTAAGAAGTGAGGCCAGCAGACACAGGATCGAAAACAAAAGGAGAGTCTTCAATCTCCCTGATGCCTCCTGTCTTTCTTTCTTTACAAAAATAGCTTTAAATAAGTTGCCCGTAATATAAACAGCAAGGAGCATAAAACCTGCAATGAATCCTGCGTGAAGGTTAACCCATAAAAGCATCAGGGGCGGGAGGAAATACAGATAATTCTTCTTTTTAACCTGATAGGTATCAAGGACCATGTACCAGACAAGCGTGAAAAGGAGAGAAAAGATATGCGGTCTTGCAAGCCAGTGGATGGTTGACGTGCCGGTTGCAAGGGCAACAACCAGTGCGGCCACTATTATATTCATACCGGAAGACCTTAAGTACTTAAAAAGCAGGGCATAGATCGAGGCTATTAAAATAGACGCGGCTGCAACTATTCCGGTCAGCCCGGAAACCCTGTGGATAAGCGCAAAAATCACTTCCGAAAGCCACTCGTGCGCGGTCCACTTAACAGGGGGACTTATATGAGAAAAGATATCATGGTCGGGCACCTTGAGGTTCCCGATAATATATTCGCCCGCTCTTATGTGGTAACCGGTGTCCGCATCACCGAGGAGGCTTCCTTTACCGCTTAAGATTATCGCGAGAACAATTACAAATATTACATCCGATATAGAAGGTAAAAACCAGTATGTTTTGGGACTTTTTTCTTCTGTCATAAAGCCTGGGGGGAAAAGCTCCGAAGAAGTTTCGGAGCTTCGATTTCAACCCTCTACCTTTTAAGCTTGGTATAAATCAATGCTAATTCTACAGCAATTATCAATAATATAGCGGTATCGACAGTCATCAAAATTACACCTCCTTTCAGAACTCTGTAAAGAACTTCATTATTCTGAGAACAGCGGGGCCGAGTATGACAACGAGCAGGGCCGGGAAAATGAAAAAAACCAGCGGGAATATGAGTTTCACGGAAGTTTTTGCAGCAGCCTCCTCGGCCTTTTGCCTCCTTATAGTCCTTAATGAATCGGAGAATACCCGCAGAGAATGGGCAAGGCTTGTGCCCAGACGTTCGGTTTGTATGAGCATCGCGGCAAACGACTTCAGATCATCCACCATCGCACGTTCGCCCATATCCCTGAGTGCGTCAAGCCTCGGTTTGCCGGCGCGCGTCTCCTGCGTCGCTATCTTAATCTCGTTTGCCAGGGGAGACTTTTTGAACTGCTCATCTTCGCAAACCTTAATCATAGCGGCGTCCATGCTCAATCCCGCCTCCACACAGACGGTCATCAGATCAAGCATATCCGGAAGGTCGTGGAATATCCTGATCTGTCTTTTATTCAACCTGTTTCTCAGCCAGAAGGTAGGAATTAAAAAACCCAGGATCGCAAGACCTGCGGTAAAAAGTATCTTTGTTGCATAATCCTTCTCTACCGGAATGCCGTAAAATATGAGGTAGGCAGCAGGAAGAATTAAAGTTAACAACATTTTAAAACCCATGAATACGGTGATCCTCTCTTTTTTTATTCCCGCTGCAACAAGCAGCTTCATATATTTTCCGTAATCCTGGGGCCTGAGCGGTATTTTCTTCCCCAGCCTGCCTAAGAATTTCTGCCAGGCAGTCAGGGGTCTCTCCAGAATTGTAAACTCCTCCTTATACGGCGTTAGGCTCTCTATCCTTTCCTCCAGAACGGTCTTCTTCGGGACCAACAGATAGAACAGGGAAAAAAGGACGGAGGCTATCCCTAAAAATACCAGCGTTACGATAGCAAATAGCGGCATTTAATCTCCTTTCTTCTTCATCATGTCATTCCGACTTGTTCGGAATCCTTCTTTTTCGCCTCAGCGACTCAACCCGGGCTGACAGAAAGATTCCCGACAAGCGGGAATGACAACCCATAAGCACCCGAATAATCATATCTTTATATTAATAATCTTTTTAATAACAAAAAACCCGATTATCTGCATAGCAAGTGCGCCTGCTATGGCATATCTGCCTGTCTTCACCATCCAAAGCTCTTCGATATAATCCGGCGCAAATAGATAAGCGAGTACTGCTATAAAAATAGGGAGAACCGCCAGGATATAACCGGAAAGCCTTGCCTGCGCAGTATAAACCCTGACCTGCCTTCTTATCTTTACGCGTTCCCTTATAGTCTCGGCAAGCCTCTCGAGTATCTCGGCGAGGTTCCCGCCGATTTCCCTGTAAATGCTTACGGCTGTCACGAAGAAACGGAGATCGGTTGTATCCATCCGCGCTATCATATGCGCAAAGGCGTCCTTTAAAGAAAGACCATAAGTCTGCTCTTCATAGACCGACCTGAAAAGACCCGCTACAGGTTCCGACATCTCGGTCCCAACCACCTGAAGAGCAGAGGCAAGGGAATGTCCTGCTTTGAGAGACCGCGCCATCATATCGAGGGCGTTCGCAAACTGCTCCGTAAATTTTAAGGCCCTCCGCGTTTTTTCGAGTCTCAAATAAATAAAAGGGATCGCCCCGAGTATGAGCAGAAAAATAAAGGAAAATATTATCCCTCTTCCCAGCGCAGCTCCGATGACAAAGCCCGCGGCAGCACAAAGAACCACAAAAAGAAGGAATATCTTCATATCGATTTTCAGACCGGCTTTGTCCATGAGGGAATCGAGTTTCCTTACGAGTTTAAACTTGTAAAGATACTTGTCGACAGGGGTCATATCGACCAGTATCTCTATTCTTATGTCTGCGGGCAGCCCCTCGTATGCTTCTACAGCAAGCGTCCGGAGGCGCTTTTTGAGTTCATAAGCCGGCGACGCCTTGACAGCGGCGTACGTCATATAAACGGTGATCAACCCGAGAAGGGCAGCCACAAAGAATAAACTCGCTATAATAAGCAGAATCATTTTTATTTCTCGAAGATGTGAACCGGCAGGTCGAACCCTGAGACCTTCAACCTCTGCATGAACCACGGTCTCACACCTGTTGGGATAAATTCTCCCAGAACCCTTCCGTCCGGTCCTATTCCCTTTTTCTCGAATATGTAAATATCCTGCATCACAATAGTCTGACCTTCCATACCCGTTATCTCGGAAACATTCACGATCTTTCTCGTGCCGTCCGCCATCCTCGACATATGCACCACGACATTTATGGCAGACGCTATCTGCTCCCTGATAGCCCTTTCGGGCAGGTCCATTCCCGCCATCAAGACCAAAGTCTCAAGCCTCGCTAATGCATCCCTCGCAGTATTTGCATGAAGGGTGGAGAGAGAGCCGTCGTGTCCCGTATTCATCGCCTGAAGCATGTCAAGCGCCTCCCCTCCTCTTACCTCGCCGACTATTATCCTGTCAGGCCTCATCCTCAGGCTGTTCCGCACAAGGTCTCTCTGGGTCACTTCGCCCTTTCCTTCTATGTTGGGCGGTCGGGTCTCCAGCCTGACCACATGCTCCTGCTTCATCTGAAGTTCCGCCGAGTCTTCGATAGTGACAATCCTTTCGTTATCCGGGATGAACTCTGAAAGGATGTTCAAAAGCGTTGTCTTTCCGGTGCCTGTACCTCCGGATATCAGGACGTTGAGTCTCGACTTTACGCAACCCTCGAGTATCCTGGCCATGTTCTGGTTCACAGAGCCGAAGGCCAATATATCCGACATTTTCAGGGGATCTACTCCGAACCTTCTTATGGAAAGTACAGGCCCGTCGAGAGCCAGCGGAGGGATAATGGCATTCACCCGCGAACCGTCCGGAAGACGCGCATCAACATAAGGAGATGACTCGTCAACCCTGCGGCCGATCTTTGAGACTATACGGTCTATTATTTGCATGAGGTGATTATCATCCCTGAAGCTTAAATCAACCTTGCTCAACTTCCCAAATTTTTCAACATAAATCTGGTTGTATCTGTTCACGAGGATATCCGAGATGTCAGGGTCATAAAGGAGCGGTTCGATCGGGCCAAGGCCGAAGGTCTCGTGTAGAATGTCTACTATGAGACTTTCTCTTTCCGTACCGCTGAGAGGTACTTTCTCTTCAGTGATCAGCGTTTCAACAATCCGGCCTATCTCTTTACTGAGCACATCCTTTTCTATTAAATCGATATTCGAGAAGTCAAGGCGTTCTATGAGCTTTCTGTGTATCTTGGCTTTAAGTCCCTGGTATGCATCGAGACTTCTTGCCTGACCTGTAATATTTTCCCTTTGCGCCATATTGTTAATTCCTCCCTTACTTTCTGCCTGAAATTATAGCCCTTGCCAATTCATTCAAGGATACATTCAGTTGCGACTTTGGGGATCCCATACTAATGGTGATACCCTTATTAAGACATGTCATTGTTGTATCCCAATCATTGGGCACAGCCCAGAAGATTGGATAATTCAGGGCCTTTTCTGCGTCCTCGATCTTGATATCGCTCTTTTTTACATACCTGTTCGCAACGAGTTTCACCCTGTCACGCCCTAATCCCATTTTATCAAAATACCTCAAATACCTCTGCATATTTTTTATGCCGGGCAGGCTCATAAAGAATACTAACAATATCATATCAGACATTTCGAGGGCTATAGTAGTTCTCTCTGAAATGGTCTCGGCGTCAATGATTATATATTTGAACATCGACTTAAGAAGACTCAGCACCTTCTTTATCTCAGCCCCTGCGATAGATACGCCTTCCTCAACCTTCTGAGGTTCTGCCAGGACATATATGCCGGATTCGTGCTTTGCAACGACCCCCTGAAGGAAGGATTTATCGAGACGGCTTATGTTCACTGTCACATCGCTTATCGTATAGGAAGGTTTCATGTTAAGGAATGTGGTCGCATCACCTGAATTCAAATCCAGGTCAACAAGGATCGTAGGCTTTTTTGTAGCTTCAAATATATCCGTTGCAAGATTAATGGCGACGGTAGTTACACCGACTCCTCCCTTTGGACTGAAGACAGTGAAGATGCGGCCCGCCTCGTCTTCAGGAGCGGGTCTTGTGAGCCGGAGCCGGCCGACTTTCTGAAGGGCATAAGTGAGGTCTGCCTCGGTCACCGGTCTCAGCAGGTATTCGGTCGCCCCTGCCCTCATGACCTTGAGAATTGTGTCAGAAGACTTATCCAATGAGGTGGCAAAAATAGATACCTGAGAAAACCTGCTGAGTATCTGGGAAATTCTTTCGAGTGAGAGATCAATGTTCTCGCTGACTTCAATTATAACGACCATCGGTCTTTTCTTATGGACAAGCTCAAAGCCGTTTTCAAAAGTCGTGGCTGTGCCTTCAACAATTACTTTGGAATCCATGCTCTTCATGTACTTAAGCATGGTATTGATCGAATCAATGTCGCTGTCTATAATGACTACCGAGATACTCTGTGGCATATTCCTGTTTAATTCTCCTTTCGCTGCTACGGAGTGTCATTCCGGCTTGTCCGGAATCCTTCTTTGCTCCTTACCTAAATGGCGCCGACTTCCGCTAATTCCTCTTTACTGACTCTTTTAGAAAAAGAATTTATCTCCACAGCGACTATGTTATTGTCCTTGTCATAGTCTAACACCAGGCCTGATTCTTCCACATACTCGCTATCACTAATAGCAGTTTCAGAGAATCTTATTTCAAGCACATCTCCTTCTTTATCATAACTGATCTTTATCATCCTTCTTTCCTTTTCAATCGCCTATCAAAAAAGGCACTTATTAGAATATCATCTTCCTTTGAATATTTTATCTTCATATTTTAAGCGACAGCCAGATCGGGCATTTTTATTACAGGTATGCAGACTGTCTTTTCGCTGCTCTTTTTCCCTTTTACGTACTCATCCATAAGCTTCAAGATCTCCGGCGAAAAAAATACTTCTCCACATTGTCTGCAAACCTCTGCCTTAACATTCTCAAATAGATAATATTCATCGCCCCACTTGTGAACATGGCTTATCTTTTTAATTTCAACGTCGCTCTTACAAAAAGGACAGGTCTTCACGTCTTCTGCCTCCTCCCCACTTAATTCCCCCCTTGGTAAGGGGGGATATAGAGGGGTTGTCATTATTCATTTAATTCTATCCAACTTTTTCTAATAACTCAAAGAAGCGCTCTCTTGTCATTCCAGCAGTTGTCATATTAGTGCGTATATGGGTAACAGGAACAAGTCTCGGACTTGTCTTTATCACAAGAGGTCTATTAACCCCCGGTTTTGTCATTATTATGTGGTCTCCCCTTTTACGACTTATGTTAAATCCCTCAAGTTCAAATATCTTAATCAACACCTCATAGTGAACAGGTGTTATCTTTCTATCCGCCATCTACCGTATCACTAAAGAGTAAGAGCGACGGCTTCTTCTTCAAGAGGCTTCCTTGATTCCCATGAATCGTTGATCCGCGAAAAACCCGACTCTTCTAAAATAGCCTCTAACGTTCCCATCCTTTCGCATTCCTCTATAAAAGCCTCTAATGCTTCCTTTATAGACCTTTTTGCGTCTTCAACAGTCTCTCCGAAACTGGAAACATTTAATTCCGGTGATAATGCCACATAAGCATCCCCTTCCTTAAATATCTCAACCTTTAAAGAAATTTTCATACTTTTATCCCTAATTTACTATCCACTTTTTGTCTCATCCCGTTTTCCAGTCCCACCTGTCCTTTATTTGGGATGTGTCCCTATTTTTGTCCCTATTTTTGTTGTTGTCCCTATTTTTGTTGCTTATTTAACTAAAGCTAGTGGCCCACCAAATCGTTCCTCTAAATCCGCACACTCTATGCACTCGATTTTGGTTATTTGTATTCCCTTTAAACCCCCAGTATCAAAAACACCCTTAATTTCGAGTTGTGCATATTTTATGACGGGCCATGGCCCTGGCTCTTTTCCTGAGGGACAGGGTTCTTGTACGGGGACAAGAACTCGCCATTTTTGCACAACCCCACTAACAATGTCTTTATTTTCAGTATCGTATGATACACTCTTAAAAGCACACCCTAAGTCATCAAGGACAGTTGCAACACCATTTTGGGTAGTTATAGACTTCCCACACACATTAGGAGCAGGTGCTAAACCCCAAATTATAGCAGCAACTGCTTCATTGGCATTGTCTCCGCATTGGCTTGGATTCAAAACGCACTCAGATCCATTATTAACACAACTATTTGTGCCTATAGGAGAGTCTGTGTTAAGTTCTGTCCAAGAAAGCCCAAAAGGTGAATCTTTTGTTTGCTCTCTTACATCAAGAGAAATAGGAGCCGAATCTGATGCTGTAAGGCTACAGGTATTTATACAAATAGCGATGCCGCTAGTTGGTATGCCTGGCTTTGACGCTATCGCACTTGCCACTGCACTCATACGCGACCAATCAATTCCTATGATCCTGAAGACCTGACCTATGAAGACCCTTGCCTTTGGCATCGGAGGAGTTCCCGTCTCTCCGGGCACCGTCTCTCCGGTCATTCTCGGCCTGGCTTTCAAGGCATTGATACTCATTGTAGATGCGTTCCAGCAAGCATCATTGTATGCACAGAATCTCAAATCTTGCGGTGTTTGTGGCCTGCTTGGATTCCAGTCACCAACAACTATGTCACCATTAGGGTTGTTTGTACCGTTCAGATCGGCCGCGGCGGGAGGAGTGGCATCGCAATCTGAGGGAGTATTTGTAGAAAGATAAACCGGTTGATTTGCGGCTCTATTTTTGCAGGCGAATTTCCACGCTGCTTGTCTCGCAGCAGGTTGAGTGGTATCACTTCCGCCAAGATTCGCTGCCCCAGCCAGAGCCGCCGCATCCGCGGCAACCTGAAGCTGGTTTTTTACATGGTACATGTAGGAAATGTCAACAGCCATACCGAGAAAAAATAGCAGGACAGCCAGCATCAGGGCTATCAATACAAGCGTTATCCCTTTTTTCTCCTTGTAATATTTCATAAGTCTTTTCATCTCTCTACCTCTTAAAATGTTGCTTCTTTTTCTTCCTTGAGTAACTGGATACTAATTGGTTGTATCCCCCCTAACCTCCTTTACTAAGGAGAATTTAAGAAAGATTCCGGACAAGCCGGAATGACAAACCGTATTGTATTTTGCCGTTATATGTAATTAGTAATCCTCCCGCTTCCTTTTTTCCTTTTTCTGTCATTCCGACTTGTTCGGAATCTTTCTTCTTGAACAACCCCCTTTACTAAGGGGGACTAAGAACGCTCCCCACTTTAAGAAAGTGGGAGAATGTTTAACCCATTAGAAGACCTTCGCCCTTCCAACGGAGTTTACTTCATCGCATCCGGCACGGGAATCCATTCAAACTGCTTCATTTCCTCAGGCGTTGGCTGGTTGTCTGTCGGAAGCGCCGGCTTCACGCCCGGAGCAAAAGGCTTCACAAGTCTCGGAGTTATGAAAAATGCCAATTCCTTTTCTTTTAACTCATCCGTTGTGCTTCGGAAAAACGCCCCGAGAATCGGAATATCGCCTAAGATAGGGACCTTTTGTATGTTCTTCTTCATCTCATCGGAGAGAAGACCTGCGAGTATGAGGCTTTCTCCTTCTTTTAAATCTACGCTTGTAATTACCCTTCTTGTGTCGATCTCAGGTGCAATAATGCCCTGAAAGGTAATATAACGAGCAACGCTGCTTACTTCCGCAGGGTCTATTTTCAGCCTTATTGCGCCGGTCTCAAGAACCTCAGGGGCAAAATTGAGCCTTACCCCCACTTCCTCATAGGTTATGGAAAGTGTAGCTGCTGCGCCGACGCCGGTAACCGTCTGGATAGGAATCCTTGAACCTACATGGAATTTGCCCTGCTCCCCGCTTCTAACTACAAGGTTAGGCTCTGCTAATATTTTACCAAAGCCTTTCTCCTGCAATGCCCTTAAGACTACAGCTATATCGCTCGGGAAATGAGCCACTCCTATCTGTGGACTGAGAGAGCCGATATCGAAACCACCTATTCCCGGTGTGACCTCACTAGTACTTACAATACCTTGTTCAGTAAAACCACCAACAGTACCTGATGGTGATGTGTATAACCCCGGAGCTGTAATTTCAAAATTTTTCTGCTTTGTAAGGAAGCTTATTCCCAATTCCTTTAGCTTTGTCTTATCTATCTGTGCAACCTTTACTTCGAGAATAACCTGCTGGGCCTCCGGCATGCTAATGAGGTTTAACACACAAAGAGCCGGAGTTTCAGGCACGAGTGCCTGTTGCATCGCCTGCTGTGACACGTTAAGGGATACATACCCTCCGGGTTTGACCTCCTCTGCAGTTTTACAGCCGCCAGAAAGTGAACATCCCCGCGAAATGCCGCCGCATCCTTTGGCCGCATATAACATCGCAATCTGCTCGATTCTATCAATCAGGAGCCTGTTTTTTGCAGTGCCGTTTAAAACGAGTGTGTCTCCTGCCATCTCGACCTTTACGGCTGCATCGGTTGTAAATGATTTTATCTTGTTCTCAAGTGCCTCTATCTTTTCCTTTTCGAGTTCAACCATGCGTTCTTTGTAAACAATGATGTCAAAAAATGCCGGCTTGTCCTCATTATTCCATACTATGAGACTTGTAATGCCCGGCTTTTTCCCGTTAATTACTATCTCGGAAGGGGATATAAGGACTATCGCTGCAACATCAGGATTTGCGATAGATACTCGCTTGCCCGGCTCCTTAAGGTTCAGAATAGTCTCTTTTCCAACCGTGACATCAACAGGGATTGCAGCCAATGAAACTGAAGCGAAAATCAATATAATAAAGGCTGTAAACATGAACAACATTTTTTTCTCTCTCATAGCCCCTCCTTCAAGTTTGGGAAAACATATATAAATTTATAATTCCTAAATTCATAACGAACTCTCTTACGAATGGTTGTCACTCATTTTGTCATTCCCGCTTGTCGGGAATCCTTCTTTAGACGAAGAAAGATTCTGGACAAGCCAGAATGACAGCATTAAATATCTTAAATAACTTTTAATATTTTTGAAGAGTAATAGCATAAATATAGCTATTTCTCCTTAAATTGCTGTGTCGTCTTATTGCCTCCGCGTAAAACATCAACTGTAACGACTACCTCGACCGGCTTTTTCTCTTCTTCCTTCTTTGCTTCAACCTTAGCTTTTCTGGCCACCTTCGGCCTTTCCGCAACCTCTGCCGTGGTCTTTGCTCCGCTGAAGACCTTGGTGATTGTTGCCCCTACAGTCTTTGCCACCTCTTTATCACCCAACCTCCTCAGAACGAGTTGAAGTTTCCCCTGAGTACTGGCTATTGCCAGTTTTTCGGCGTCCTCAGGTGAAACATCCATCGTCACTGTGGGAACAACTACCGGCTTTCCTTCTTTTTGATCAAGTATCTGACCGATAGCAAGAATAGGGACATTCTGAAGCACGATTTTGCTGACAGTCAGTTTGCCTCCGGGAGGAAGCGCCGTCAAAACAACATCGACCATGTTGCCGGGGTTTATGAAGCCGGCAACACCTGCTACCTGGTCCACGCCCACAGTCATCGCCCTGTGTCCTTCGGGTATCTTATATGACAGGACGCCCGCAGGACCTTCTTTCGGCACAAGCTTTGACTCGGTTATTGGGTCTCCGGGCACGAATGTCTGAATAGCTATCCTGCCTGCCACCTGGTCCGTTAACAGGAATGCTCCCTGAGGCATATTGGCCTTCGGCCAGTCGGCTGTCTTCAATTGCTTAACATCGATAGTGTTGCCCATCGGGATTTCCGCAGCCGCCACCACGATCTTTTCGGTAGCAACGGCCTCCTTTACCTTTTGCTCCTGGGTTTTTAAATAAGTGTAAAGGAAATATGCTGCGACTGCTGCAATAACCACAGCCAGCCCACCTACAATAATAACAGCCTTTGGTTTTGCCGCCATAACCGCCTCCTTATAAAATTAATTCCTTATATAGTTCTTATCAAATCTATTTCGATCTAATAAAAATACTTAACAAATCCCCCTTAATCCCCCTTTACTAAAGGGGGACTGAGGGGGATTACTAATTATGAAATAATTTTCAATCCTTATTTGTCTTCACTACAGTTCATAATTAGTTCGTATCAAAAAAGCCATAGAAGCATATGTTTTCAGTGTTTTCCAATATTTATTCATACCTCATCGAGGCATCTGTAGTAAATGTTTGCTCCTTGCCCCATGGCCATGGAGAATTGCCCACGATAAATGTGAACGTAGTCCTGGCACTGACCAAAATTGTATCGCCTCGGTCCAAGCCGCCACTCGTATTATCATCCGTATATGTTAAACTCACACTTGTTGTGCTGGGTTTAACTCCCGGGGAACAGCAAACAACTGCTGTTATATCATTGTTATTTGCGGGTATGCCTGTGAAGGGGCATGTAACGCCGCCACACTCTATGAATGTCGCATCTCCAGGAGGCGGGACGTCCAGTGTAGGAGCAAAGCCAGGTGTGGGCGTTACAACCGCTACCCTCGCTCCGGATCTCGCAGCATTCTTAATTGAGTTTTTCGTATACCAGGCCCTTGAAAACTCCGTTATACCTAAGAGGATAAGCAGCAATAGAAAAAGCACGAATGCGGTTTCTATTAATGTTTGACCTTCTCGTTTTTTAAAGGTTTTCATTTGTTTTTTAAAGATATCATCCGGCCCTGTGGGGCCGGATGACTGATTTAAAATTCTTAGTCTTTTCGGAGTCCTTAGTTCACATTGCCTAAGGCACTGTTTATTTGGCTGTAAACACAGTTTACCTGCTTTCCGGTGCCTTTTACCATAAGGTAAACGACAATTGCTATGAGCACGAGTAAGAGAGCATATTCAACCAGTGTCTGGCCTTTCTCATTCCGGCAGACACCAAAGCTCCTTAATAACATGAAACAAAACTTCTCATATAATTCCTTCAGCTTTTTCATCTTCCCTCCTTTTTAGATTTATTCTCGGAGATATAATCTATCTCCTAACTGCCCCTCTTGTATCTGACATATCACCCCCTTTTATAACCATCCTCTAAATAAAGCATATTAATAAAAAAAGTTTATGTCAAGCCCTTGTATCGGGCTACAGCAATCTCAAGAGTTTTCAATTTCACCGTGAATTCCCGGCGTTCTCAAATATTCCGGTCGCGACATCCCAACGTCAAAGTTCAAATTCGGCATAAGAGGAAAAGAATATGAATTCCGAATTTGATTCTATACCTACTGGTTGATACCGCTGTTTATCTTGCTCCAGACACAATTTACCTGCTGCCCGGTGCCTTTCACCATTATAATAAGCACGACAGCTATAAGCACAAGGAGAAGGGCATATTCCACGAGCGTCTGTCCCTTTTCGCTGCGAAGAATTCCAAACACATTCATACAGAGTCCCTCGTATATTTTTCTCAGAATATTCATCTCCCTTCTTTTAAAAATTCTACTAATATGTGAAAATTATACCACTTTACCAAGTAATTTGATAAATATTATTATAAAATCTAATAATTGTCAATATATATTTAAATTTCAGGGTATTAGCTAATGTTAGTCAGGGGTCAACAGCCTGTTGAAAAAGTCTCACTATGAGCAGTTTGTCATGCTGAATTTATTTCAGCATCTCGTAAAATCAATAAGTTAGGAGACCCTGAAACAAGTTCAGGGTGACAGAAACAGACTTTTTCAACAGGCTGTCAAGGGGTAACATAATAGGGTTCGAGGATTCAAGGATTCAAGGATTCGAGGGGTCAAGGGGAAATGCTAAAAAATTAGCAAGTGAAGAACCCTGCGGCAGAGACCGCAGGGCGTCCATTATTTGAATGTTTATTTTTTTGTGTCATTCCCGCAAGCAAAGCGCGTCGGGAATCCTTCCGGAAAGATTCCGGACAAGTCCGATGCGGATCTCCGCGAGGAGTCGCTCCGACCGGAATGACAGAAATTTGGAACTGTGGCAGGGACCACAGGGTGTAATAATTATAATCAAAAATCAACAAGAGTAAGGAGTAGAGCGAAATGTTAAGAACAGGGTTGCAAGATCAAACCACAGATGGTACTATGTTATCTGGGAAATCCTGAAATTGTAATTAAAACATAAGCATAAGTTATTTCCGTCATTCCGGCTTGTCCGGAATCCTTCTTCACTGTACTGCTAAGTTTATGAAGTATGGCAGAAAAGACGTTTGCGGTATATATTATGGCAAATGCGAGACCTACTCTGTACGTAGGGATAACTAATAATCTCATTAAAAGAGTGCACGAACACAAGAACAATTTTAACCCCAGTTGTTTCACAGCTAAATTTTATCTTCATAAACTTGTATATTACGAAATATACGATAACAGCCGTAGTGCAATTATCAGAGAAAAACAGATAAAGAATATGAGTAGGCAAGAAAAACTACACCTTATAAGAGGGAATAATCCAACTTTTAGGGATTGTTACATGGATTTGCTTCAGAAAGATTCCGGACAAGCCGGAATGACGGAATGAGGATGTAAAATGTCGAAGGCCACTCAGACAGCAAGAAACTTTCAAATTAGGTACTATCCTTGCATTCCCGCGCGGCGGGAATCCAGACACCGTCCCTGCGAAAGCAGGGGACTGAAAAGCCCGGATTCTCTATGAGGCGTAGACCGGATCAAGTCCGGGATAATAAGAAGCGTAGAATCATTTGTGAGACACTACACTACACATCCTTGAATCCCAGACCCCTTGACTCCTTGTTTGAATTATGAACCAAAGACTTATCGAGAAGGTTGACGACCTCCTTTCCAAAGAGAAAGGGACTGTTTATAAAGACCCCGGGGGTAGGATTAATATCGCCCTGGTTTATCCGAATACATACCGTGTTGGAATGTCCAACCTCGGGTTTCAGGGGATTTACGGGCTTCTGAACAGCATGAAAGATGTTGTATGTGAGAGGGTCTTTCTTCCTGAAGACAAGGACATTGATGAATATGTCAGGACACATACAGAACTTTTTTCAATGGAATCAAAGAGACCCCTTAACCGCTTTGATATCGTTGCATTTTCGGTTTCGTTTGAAAATGATTACCCTCATATCGTAAGAATTTTTGAGTTATCAAGGCTTCCTCTGAGAAGTTCAGAGAGGAATTCCCGTCATCCGTTAATCATTATGGGCGGCGTATGCGCATTTTTCAATCCAGAACCTGTTGCTGATTTTTTTGACATATGTTTCATAGGTGAGGCAGATGAAATGCTGCCTGAATTTCTCGAAGTTTATAAGTCCTCCGTAAACAGGTCTGAGGTTTTGAAAAAATCTATGACTGTAGAAGGTCTGTATGTCCCGGGTTTCTACAGTATATCTTACGATGCGGAAGGGAAAATATCAGGGAGACATCAATCAGAAGGTACGCCTGAAAATATAAGAAGGCGTTATTTAAAAGATATATCAGCGTCAAAAATGATGACATCGATTATTACATCCGAAACAGAATTCTCCGAAATGTATCTGATTGAAGCAATGAGAGGATGTCCATGGGATTGCAGGTTCTGCGTGGTTGGTAAGATATACAATCCTCCGAGGAAGAAAGATTTGCAGGCGATTGAAGACGAGATTCAAAAGGCCTTATTCAGGACAAAAAGGATAGGCCTGATAGGCCCGTCGCTTTCGGATTATCCATATATAAAGGATGTACTGAAAATCCCCGGGGTAAATTTTTCGATTACTTCACTAAGGGCAAGCACAAAGAGCGCTGAATTAGTAAGTCTTATGAAAGATCATAAGAGCGTATCGATTGCACCTGAGGCAGGGACAGAGCGGCTTAGAAAGGTTATCAACAAAAGGATTACAGAGAAGGATATACTCTATACTTCAGAGCTCCTTTTTGCCGGGGGTATTGAAACCCTGAGACTTTATTTTATGGTAGGCCTTCCTACAGAAACAAGAGAAGATATAGATGGTATAGTTAATCTTGTAAAAAAGATAAGAAATGTTTCAGCAAAAGGCTACATCACATTAACCATCAGCACCTTTGTTTTAAAACCATTTACGCCCTTCCAGTGGCATACGATGGAATCCCTTATAGAAGTTAAGGAAAGGTTAAGGATGATCAAGAAAGGTCTTTTACCAATAAGGGGTGTCAAGGTGTTTCATGACGTCCCAAAATATGCATATATGCAGGGATTATTTTCTATGGGAGACAGACGGGTATCAAGAGTACTCGAAGAGATGTTGAAGACTCAGGACTGGATAAAGTCAGCAGAGACAGCCGGAATAAACAAGGATTCCTATATCTTCAGAAAAAAAGAATTCAGTGAAATCCTTCCATGGGATTTTATTGATATGGGGATAGCGAAAGAAAAACTCTGGGCTGAATATCAGGAAGCCCTTTCGCTTGACTAAAAATTAAAGTCAAAGGATAAAGGATGAATGCTTCTCCTTGATGACATAGTTAAGACCCTGTGATACTATATAGCATTGCCTTATCATTGTAGCCATATCAGGGTTTATTAAGATGAGCGAGACAAAGAGTGAAGTGATAGATACAGCGCTTCTTGAGAATATAAAGAATATATATAGAAGAATCTCATACGCTGCTATAAGGTCAGGCAGAAACCCTTTTGATATAAAACTCGTTGCTGTTACAAAAACAGTTGGTATTGATAAGATAAAAGAAGCTATAGATTTGGGGCTTAGGGTATTTGGAGAGAACAGGGTTCAGGAGGCGCAAAAGAAAATTGCGGATTGCAGATTACAGATTACAGATTGTAAAGTCGAGTGGCATCTGGTCGGACACCTCCAAAGAAACAAGGCAAAGACTGCTGTACAGCTCTTTGACCTGATTCACTCACTTGGTTCAATAGGACTTGCGGAAGAGTTGAATAAACATGCTGAGAGGGACAGTAAAATACAGAGAGTTTTAGTGCAGGTAAAAGTTTCTGAGGAAGAAACAAAACATGGGGTTGCGAGAGAAAACCTCATTGGTTTAATTAAAACTGTATCAGTTATGAAAAACCTGAAGCTCGAAGGTCTGATGATCATGCCGCCATTCTTCGATAATCCTGAGATGGCAAGGCCATTTTTCGAAGAACTAAGGAAATTAAGGGATAAAGCTGAGAAATCAGTCCCGAAAGCTTTCGGGAATAAACTACCCGAACTTTCTATGGGCATGACAAATGATTTTGAGGTTGCAATAGAGGAAGGGGCAACAATGGTAAGGATAGGGACCGGGATATTTGGAGAAAGGAGATGAATTGATGATAGGTTTTATCGGCGGCGGGAATATGGCAGAGGCAATTATTAAAGGTATATTTGGTAAGCGCGGCAGGGATATAATGGTCTCTGAGCCAAGGGATGAGAGACGTGCATATCTTGAATATACATACAAGATAAATACCACTTCCGACAATAAAGAGGTGGTCAAGAGTTGCAATATCATAATACTTGCCGTAAAACCTCAGAATATGGACAGTGTCAGTGCCGAGATATCAGATGCAATCTCGAGCGATAAAATAGTAGTATCAATTGCTGCTGGTATAACACTTTCTTATCTTTCATCAAGGCTTAAGACCTCAAAGATAATCCGTGTCATGCCGAACACTCCTGCACTTGTTCAGGAAGGGATGTCTGTCCTATCTATGTGTGAATGCATCCATGATAAAGAAATGGGATTAATAAGGGATATTTTTATGTCCATTGGAAAAGTTATGGTTCTGCCTGAAAAATATATGGATGCTGTAACCGCAGTTTCCGGGAGCGGACCTGCGTTTTTTGCGTATTTTGTTGAGGCGATGATAGAGGGTGGGATAAGACTGGGACTCACCAGAGACAACGCTGCCGAACTCGCAGTTCAGACCTTCATAGGAACTGCAAAACTCCTTGAAACAGGAATGCCTCCTGATAAGCTCAGGGAGATGGTTACATCACCTGGGGGCACCACAGCAGCAGGTCTTAAGGTATTTGAAGAGAAGGGGCTTAAGGATATTGTTGCTGCCGTAATCGAAGCGGCTGCGAACAGGTCAAAGGAATTAGGAAAAGAATAAATGTCTATATGTGCAATTTTTTTTATTGCTATATCCAAAATACTCAATATATATATGTGGATAGTGATTATCTCAGCATTGATAAGCTGGGTTAATCCTGATCCATATAATCCAATTGTCAGATTCCTGCATGCTGTTACATATCCAGTTTTAAATCCGATCAGAAGGATTATCGGGTACAGGCTGGGTCCCATAGACATATCACCTATGGTTGTAATACTTGCCATATTATTTGTAAAGTATTTTCTTAATAGAATCATGATTATAGTTTGCCTATAAATTGAAAGGAGGCATTATATTATGAGGATAACCCCGCTTGATATTCAGCAGAAACAATTTCCCATGAAGTTCAGGGGATTTGATGTTGAAGAAGTTTACGCATTTCTTGAGGTAATCAGGGAAGAGATGGAGGATCTGCTCAGGGAAAATGCATCGCTTAAGGAGAGCGTGCAAAGGGCAGAGAATCAGATTAAAGAGTACAAAGATATGGAAACAACGCTAAGAGAGACTCTCATGACTGCCCAGCAGATGGTTGAGGACTATAAGACGAATGCAAAAAAAGAGGCGGAACTCATTGTGAAGGAGTCTGAACTCAGGGCAGATACTTTAATTAAACAGGCACAGGAAAAGGTTATAAAGATTCACGAAGATATAGTTGACCTGAAAGGTATAAGGATCCATTTTAAGGAAGAACTGAAGAGGATGGTTGAAGGCCATTTGAAGATGATCGAGTTTGATAAAGAGAGAGAGGAAGAAGAGGGAGGCATGAAGGGAGAATGAAGTATAATGCCCTGAAGGGTATGCAGGATATCTTTTCACCTGATATATATATATGGCAAAAGGTTGAAGAAGTTGCAAAGGATATATTCTCCGTTTATGGTTTTCAAGAATTGCGGGCACCAATAATTGAGTCGACTGACATATTTGTAAGAAGTATAGGCGAAACTACTGATATTGTCGAAAAAGAGATGTACACATTCTCTGATAAGGCAGGTAGGCATATCACCCTCCGTCCAGAGGGGACAGCACCTGTTGTCAGGTGTTATGTTGAGAATCACCTTTATAACCTCCCCTCGCCGCAGAAATTTTTTTACTCAGGCCCGATGTTCAGATACGAAAGGCCTCAGGCAGGCCGTTTCAGGCAGTTCTTTCAGATAGGTGCTGAGGCATTCGGCGCAGGAGATCCAAAGATTGATGCTGAGATACTCTCAATGCTCAGACTCTTTTTTGAGAGACTTGGGCTAAAAGGACTTAATTTTGAGGTTAATTCCATCGGCTGTGAGAAATGCAGGCTTGATTACAGAAAAGCCCTCCTTTATTTCTTCTCAGACAGGATTGACGGGCTTTGTCCTGATTGTAAAAGAAGATTCGACCACAACCCTCTCAGGATACTTGACTGTAAGGTAGATACATGCATAAAGCTCAGGGAAGGCGCACCCAGTGTCACAGATTTCCTGTGCAGCGAATGCAGGGAACACTTTAATACACTCCTGTCTCTGCTGAAATTGCTTAATGTCCCTTATGTTGTAAACCCTGATATGGTCAGGGGACTTGATTATTACACAAGGACAACCTTTGAGGTTACATCTAAAGACCTCGGCGCTCAAAATGCAGTGGCTGCAGGAGGCCGCTATGACAGACTCGTTGAGGACTTCGGAGGCCCTCCTACACCTGCGATTGGTTTCGCAATAGGAATGGAAAGGATTACAACACT
>Ga0299912_10000353_pt1 | contig 40600 bp, 33 predicted proteins | sample RVTome_2_FD_207667 | JGI IMG/M metagenome (GOLD analysis project Ga0299912, IMG submission 207667) | Soil microbial communities from uranium-contaminated site in the Upper Colorado River Basin, Wyoming, United States - RVT95D214 (version 2) ... | reverse complement strand
TGCGATTTGATCGTAATTCCCCGTTCCTTCTCCAGGTCCATGGTATCGAGCACCTGCCTGTGCATGAGCCGGGATTCGATAGTATGCGTTAGTTCCAGAAGTCTATCCGCCAGAGTCGATTTGCCATGATCGATATGCGCGATTATGCAGAAGTTGCGGATATTTTCTATTATCATTGCCATATTTACCTATTTTACATTCTGACGTACCATCTACGCCCTTAGTGCCATTATCAACAACGGACAAAACAGCGTTTTGTCCTGACTGATAATAACTCATTTTGGGCCAAGAGGGTAGTGGAATTTAAAGGGGAAAACGTAAGTATATAATTTATGGTAAATTTTTATAAAAAGTCTCAAATCCCGAATAAAACTCACGGGATTATCGGCTTAAGGCTGGTTATCGGAATTTAAATTATTCACTTATGCATATTCCCGATTACACCTGAAAACGCCAAACCGCATTCAATATTAAGCGCGGCTGTTGTCGGGAACCGCCACCGCTACCGGCTCTTTCGGCACGATAATCCAGCCTATAATATAAGCCAGTACGCCGGTGCCCACGGCAAAAATCATCGCTAACCATATTAAACGTACAATCGTCGAATCGATGTTGAAATAATCACCCAAGCCGCCGCAGATTCCGGCGATTTTGCGGTCAGTTAACGATCTGTACAATTTCTTGGCCATAATTGCCTCCTTACTTACGATTTGCTTTCTGCTCATCTATATCTACACTTAAATACGGAAGATATTCAAAAATAACGAAAAAAATAATAGCAATTACCCGGACTGCTAACAAAAGTAATACTCATGTTCGGACAGGTCGTAGCGAAGCGTGACCTGGCCGCTAACATACGTCGGGTCATATCCTTTCGGGCACGACCTGACGGAACATTTTATTATTTTCTTTTTTCGCCGTTCTGTCAATAACCTCAGTTATTATAGTAATTACCGGTGCCGATTAAATCGTATCCCGCCTATTTTGGCAAGGGATTGTTGCCGGTTGGGGCAATACCCTCAAATTGATCGACCTGCCTGGTGACGCATTTACAGAATCCGTGGAAAATAGCGCACACGCCGCCCATCAGCGAAAATATGCCCCAAAACAGCGGTCGTCCGAAAACATGAGCCATTTTCGGTTCGGAGTAGGGCAGAAGCAGAATGCCCCAGGTGATCAAATAGGCACCGACGACAATACAGGTATGTCCGAATACCAAAGTCGCGACTCGGCCCCGGCTAAAAGCAAGATACATCAATGAAGCTCCAATAAAAAGCGGCACCAGAGCGGCCATTTTTTGCGATTGAATCATCCCCAATATACCTAACGCGATTAATACTATGCCCAGCGCGGCGGTTATTCTGCTTGGTTTCATGTGCGATCTCCTCTCGGCTAATTTAGCGTAATCTATTCAGTTTTAATTAGTTTATAAAGATAAGTTGTTCGGCCATGTACCGAAATCGAATCTGCCAAAGCCAGGTTTTCCTCGAAGCGGTTATATACATTCCGGTAATCATCCGCCGAAAACCGCTCATACAGGTAATTTCGATAAGGCGCCGGATGAATCTCATCCTCAAACATTATCACCCGGCCGGATTCCGCGGCTTGATTTATCCGATCTTTATACTTATCCATTGCCTTATTATTATCTCCGGTCTCCAAATACATCATGCAAGTAGTGGGGACATGAATGCCGGTGTAGTACTCATAGGCCAGACGTATCTGGCTGTAACTAGTGATAACCAGATCATTACCGTTAAGCTGCAATCGCTTGAACGCCGCCACGCCTTGATATATATAGGAATTGGCTTTTTTCGATGACGGCACAAATTCGAAGGCGGTATTGACAATTATTAGTAAAACCGTCAGGATTATTATAATAGCCCGATCTCCGCGCCCGGGAATTATCGTTGTAAATAAGAATATCATGAATATTATAGCCGGGTATAGCCAGAAATCATCTATGGCCGGAGCCCACCAAAAAGCAAATAATACATAAATTATAAATAGTGCCGCTAATAAAATCGTAATTTTATCATGTCGTTTTACAGAATAGTGAAGCGATTTGATAAACAAATAAGCTATGCCGATAAAGATTAGCAGAATACAAATAATATACAAAACTGCGTTATAATCATGATGTCCGGCATAGAATATCTGGCGAATTTTCTCTCCGCCAAAATACAATTTCAGATTTCCCCAAATAGCATCACGAAAAGCCGATATACGAAATTTCCCCCAAACACCAAACTGGGCATAGGCAGTCACCCATCCATATATTCCCACAATACTTTTCTCGGAGGCCTGCTGGATTGCTGCCGCCAGATAGACTAAAGCTCCGCCCAATATTCCGGGACATGCCGGCTTGAGCGCTTTTCCCAGAGATTTGTATTTGAATACATAGTAGATAAATATCGGAATTCCGGCTAATACTATATGCTGATGGAATAACAGGCCGATGCCTACAAACAAATAAGCAAACCAGGGGCTTACTCGGGAATTCTCTTTTACTATTAAAAAATAAAGCGCCAAAACGAGAAACAACAGCGCCGGCATATTAACCTCAACCGAGGTCGCGCAATACCAGAATGTAAACAGCGAGCCGGTCAAGATCGCCCCCAGCGAAGCTGACAGGTCGCCTGTTTTATGACGAATAATTTTGTAAATCAGCATCAGCGTGAACACGGCCAACAAAGAGTTGGCCAGCGATAGAATTTTCATACAGCCTAGCCCCGTGAACTTGAATAGCTGGTAAATCCCGAATCCAAACAAGTTGTAGATCAGGTGATGCGGATGAAACAAGTCGCGGCCATCACGGACCGATATGGCATAGCTATAGGAATCGTAGCCTTGATTATTATTGGGCACGAATATATAAAATAACAGGAAACAGCCAAAAATTATAAGCGACGGAGTGATTTTAAATTTGCTGGTCATCGCTTGTTAACATATCAAGCTTTTCATATAAAATCAATAACTCTTGTTCCAGCACGTCTTTTTCATCCTGAAGCGATTTAAGGGCCGTCCAATCCGAGGCGTATTCCGCCGATTCGAGCTTGTTATAAATTGATTCCAGCTTTGCTTCCACGTCGGCAATCTCGTCCTTGGCTTTATTAACAATTAGCGGGTTGACCCGTTTGTTTTTTGGTTTGGGCGTAGATTTCGGTTTATCGGTTTTCTTGTCCTTTACTTCAACCTGCTGTGCCAGCTCCCGTTTTTTTGATTCATAATAAGAGTAATCGCCGAGATAGGTTTGAATAACGCCATCATCCAGCGCGAAAATCTTATCCACTACGCTATCGAGGAAATAACGATCATGCGAGACCACCAGAAGCGTCCCGCCATAATCGGACAAGGCATCCTCCAGCGCTTCTCGGGATGGTATATCCAAATGGTTGGTGGGCTCATCGAGGACAAGGATATTAGGATTACGGGCCATCAACACCGCCAGCGCCAGACGGCTTTGTTGGCCACCCGAGAAAGTGCCAACCGGCCTGAATACGTCCTCCCCGCTGAACAGAAAGCCTCCCAGGAAATCACGTAATTTGCCCTCATTATAGTCAGGTAATATCCGGGCCGCTATTTCGATCACCCGGTCATTTGGCGCGAATTCGGTCCGGGTTTGACGGTAGTAGCCGGTATTGATTTTCTTGCCCAGCGTTATCTGGCCGGCATCGGGCTGAAGGCTTTGCAGAAGCAATTCCAGTATAGTTGTCTTGCCGGACCCGTTTTTACCCAGCAAGCCGATTCTCTCGCCGCGTTCGACAGTCAAATCGGCGTTGCGCAAGATAGGCTTGGTATCGAAACTGAAACTGACATTATCGAATTTGCAGACAATCCGGTCGGAACGTGACGCCTCAGCAAACCGTATACCGATACTCTTGTCGGCGCCATGAGGTTTTTCTTTACGTTTGATCCGGGTCAGCATTTTGCGCCGCGATTGCGCCTGCTTGGTTTTCTGACCTGCGATATGTTTCTGAATAAACCTTTCGGTGCGCTTGATAAATTCCTGCTGTAATTGATACGCCTTGATCTCCTGTTCCTCGCTTTTCAGCTTCGTATCGAGATACTGGCTGTAATTGCCTTTGAAAACTCTGATATCGGCGGCATAGATTTCCCATATTTTGCTCACAGTCCGGTCCAGAAACCGCCGGTCATGTGATACGATTATGGCGGCGGCATTCGATGAGCTGATAAAATTTTCCAGAAATTCTATACCTTCGATATCGAGATGGTTGGATGGTTCATCCAGGAGCATCAAATCCGGATTGGCGATCAGTATCCTGGCTAGCGAGACACGGTTTTTCTCGCCTCCGGATAGAACATCCACCGGCGTTTCCAGCATCTCTTTAGTGAAACCCAAACCCGCGGCTACTTTCTCGACCTGAGATTCGAGGCTGTAGCCACCAAGCATCTGAAAAGAATGTAAGGCTTCGCTGTAGCGCAGCTTTACGGCATCGCTGACCTCGCCGTGAGATATTTTTTGTTCGAGTTCGGCGATTTCGGTTTTCAGCAAATCCAGTTTAGCCAGACCACTTTTAATAAAATCGAATATATTCAAACCGGCAGAACCGATTCCATTAAATGAATCGGATACCGATTGCGGCAAGTAGCCGATATTCAGCCCCTTAACAATATCGATACTGCCCGAATCCGGCTCGATTAAGCCGTAAATTATCTCCAGAAGCGTGGTCTTGCCGGTGCCGTTGGCCCCCACGAAGCCGATCTTCTCGCCTTTCTTTACAGCGAGCCGGACATTATCTAAAACGGTCAGCGATGGGTACGATTTCGTAATATTTGAGATCGAGGCGATAATCATATGATTTAATTTAATGGTTTTAGGGCGTTAAATCAACTGGAGATACACAGGAGTTTCCCCGAAAATTCTCGCATATATGTTTCAGCCAACATTCATAATGTCGCGCCGGTTGTGTCAGGTCGTAGGGCGTAGCCCGTGACCCGACACCAGTTTGCCTACTAAAACAGCCGGTTCACGCCCTTCGGGCTACGAACCGGCTGAACCTTTTTAAAGAGGGCAATAGATCCGGAGTTTCCCCATTTTTTTAATACAACAGTTTCCACCTCCGTAACAAGCTAACACAATATCAAATCTATACTTCTATTAAATTGCCCAAAAATTTAGGGGAAACTCCTGGAGATAAACCTAATACCGGCCTTCATGCCCCACGGCGATTAATATCACCATAAACGTGAAAGCTCATAATTTGATTTGACTGTTCATAACTTTTAATTTAAAATTTAGCGATATTTATTAAGAAGGTATTGGATGCTTTCAGGATCGCGATTCATTTTAGCCGGGGCAATAGTATTAACTTTCATAAACTATAATGCCGCTTTATCGAATATGTCGACATCGCAAGCGATATGCCTTACGCCGCAAACAGGCCCGGTGATCGATTCCACCGAAAGAGAGTTTTATCATCTATTCCCCGACATTGAGGGATTTATTGAAGCTGAATTTCGCGAGTCTCCACCTTCAAAATATATTCTCATCTATAAATATAATAAAGCCGGGACTATTTATAAAAATGAACGAAAAATTTCAGCTGACGCCTATGAATTGACCAGAATTCATATTGAATTAACTGATAAATATTTCGCGCTGCAGCCGCAAAAATCTGATTCCGGGATGACCGAAGCAGCGCTAATGTATAAACTGAGTTTAAAATATCTATCCAGAGCCAATTATGATCTTAGCCGGCAACTACTCGATGACTTGGCAAAGGAATATCCAGATGATCCTCTGGCCGAATCGGCTGACTCGACCAGTCAATTAGTAAATCGAATCTGGCAATCGAACAAAGTACTATTTAGAAGAGGATCATTACTTGACCACAGCGGCCGGACTAATCTGCTTGTTTTCAGCGGCTATTATGGGATATGGTTGGGCATCGCCACACCGATAGCCTTGAAGGCCGATTCACCGCAGTTATTCGCCCTGGGGTTATTACTGGGAGCGCCTCTGTCAATTTACACGGCCAGCGCACTTTCGCGCGATCGTAGCGTTAGCAAAGCCAAAGCTACAATGATATCACTCGGCGGACATCTGGGAACATGGCAGGGATTAGGCTGGGCTGGATTGGGCGATATGGAGGATAATCACACTGTTGTCGCGATAGGTGAAATCTCCGGTCTGGCCGGAATTATATCGGCCAACTACCTTTCCAACCGGATAGATTTTACCGAGGGGCATGCTTCGATAATGAGTTCAGGACTAAATTGGGGTTTATGGTACGGATTTGTTTTCTCGGTTATTGCCAAGGATGATAACGCTTTACAAGATATGCTGATAGGTTCAGACATCGCGGTTATTGGTTCGGGATTTCTGGCTCAAAATTCCCAGGCCTCAAGTAGCCGAATCCGTTTAATTGATCTGGCAGGCATAGTAGGCACAATCGCCGGTTTTGGTATCGATTTATTATTTCAAGTCGATAATGCTGAGGCGGCAATGGCGATAGCCGGTGCCGGCGGAGCTGTCGGTCTTGCCGCGGGAGCGAAAATGACAAAAAATTATGACAGGGATCGAGGCTTGGCTTTTTCTCAGGCAAGACCAGGCCATTATTTATATCGCGCGGATCGCGAAAGGTTTTCAATTACCCCGGAAATGGCTTTAAAGAAAGACAAAGGGCAATTAAATAGCTATATGCCATACTTGGGTTTGAGGATGAATTTCTAAGCAGTTATTTATCGCGTTCCACACCAGATACCGTCCCGGTATAGAGTCGTTCAAAAGCAAAGGTAGGGCGCTGATTTTCGCGTTCCCTGGATAATCTGATGCAATTATGCCAATATACTATTAGGCATCATAACCCAGAGCCTTTTTTATCGCTTCAACAACCATCGGTTCCGGATAGGCTCCTTCGAGAGGAATTTTATCGTTAATCACGGTTCTGGGCACGCCCTGTACACTATATTTATTGGCCAGATGCGGAAATTCTATCGCCTCGATGCCAGCGGCGGTGACAAGTGGCGATTCCATGGCCATCCTGAACGCCAGGCTCACAGACCGGGGGCAGTGTGGACAGGTAGGCGTGACAAATACTTTCAGATCGACCGGCTGTTTAAGCTGTTTCAGGAAATCCTTGGTTTGCGGCGAAAGCCCCGAATTGCCATCCGAAACCATTTTAATCGCGTCCATAAGCGCGGCAAATTCATAACCGCCGGGGATACCATAATATCTTATTCCCTTGTCTTCATCCCCCATTATGACTGTAGCCGGAATCTGCTCGATTTTAAATTTCTCCGTGGCTTCCTTATCGGTAATGAAATTGTACGATTCCGCGGATATTTTATCGGAAAGCTCACTGAGTTCGTTTATCAATTGGTGAGTTTCTTTGCAATACTGGCATTCTATTTCCTGAGTGAAATTAATCAATTTTACCGGACTTGAGAGATTCTCAAATTGTTTCTTGATGGCAATCCTGTCTTGATCCTGGATAATTCCCACTAATCCTCCTTTTTAGTCAATTCGCTTTGTTTCAACCAAGTAAAAGACAAACAAGTTTCTTTAAAATATAAATATAGTATAACTGGTTAATGATTTCTTGTCTAAAATAACAATAAAGGGGCTGCTTCCTAAACGCGCGGAAAAGCCAAAAAATGTGCTTGTAAAACTATCAGCGAATGTAGTATTATAATGAAATGAATAAGCTTGACGATGATAAAATCAAGGATTTGTTTTTTGAACTTAAAGAAATTCGGGATAGTATTCCCAAAGCAAACAATGATATATTTACCGCCCTCAGGTATATCAATGTCAGCAATTCCAGCGAAATTGAAAACAATATAATTAGTCCAATATTTATCCAGTCGGCGCTTTATCGCGGCAATATCAAGGTTAAGGAGCATTTTTCACCAATATATCGAAAAATCGCCCTGGAAGCGATTAGTCTCGATCAATTATTACGGCATTTGGAAAAAACTATTAACAAGAATACCGATTTATCCGTATCGTTATTATTAAAACTGCACCGAATTCTCTTCGACAAAAGCTGGCCTGATATAGCCGGGCGATTTCGCGATATCGATGTGCGTATTCGGGGCGTAAAACTTCGGCCGCCGCATTTTTCGCAAGTTCCTCCCCTTATGTATCAACACCTGAGTTGGATTGATGGGATTTTGAAACTACTGGGCCCAGCCACCAAAAGCAATTTCTTTGAAATATTCCATGTTTCCGCCGATTTGCATTTCCGGATAATCGATACCTATCCGTTTCGGGCCGGTAACTGGCGCGTAGCCCGTGCGTTAAGCGATTATGTTTTATTAAAAAGCGGATTGTTCTATAATACTATTAATCCTTCTAAACGTAACCAATATCAATCGGCTATTGAAAACTCTTCAATTAACGATGTCTCCCCGCTTCAGGAATTCCTGTTATTGAGCTATGAGGAAACGCTTCAGCACTTGAGCGGTTTTTTAAACGTCATTCAGCAAGAAAAAGAGTAAGACGCCCGCCGTTTTTATCAATCTATTAGCTAATTTATTCCTAAAAAGATCCCTCCGGCAAAATAAATGCAATTAAATTATCTGCTTGACCGAAAACATATGTACAGCCTAATTAGGGCTTGAGGTTAGAAAAAGATGATAGAATCTCGTCACGCACAATACATCAAGGTCGATAACTTAGACCTGATTATATTCTCATCCAATGATTACCTGGGGTTGTCGCATCACCCGGATGTTCTGAAAGCGGCTTGTGAAGCTGGTGAAAAATATGGTTACGGCACCGGCGGCGCGCCCGGAACATCAGGCACTACGGCTATCCATCTGCAATTGGCTGAAGCAATAGCCGAATTTAAGCATCGCGATAATGGCGTCATCTTCCCCTCGGGTTACGCCGCTAATGTCAGTCTGCATCAAAGCTTGAGTAATAACGATACGATTTTTTTCTGTGATGAGAGAAACCACCCGTCGGCGGCTGACGGCATTAAATTGGCAGGCTGTGATAAACAAATATATAGACACCTTGATTTTGAACAGCTTGATAAGCTTCTGCAGACTGACCATCACGCCCGCAAAATCGTCACTACCTGCTCGGTGTTCACTATTGATGGCGCAATCTGCCCGCTGGAAAAACTGGTACAGCTCAAAGCTAAATATGGTTTTATTCTGATAATCGATGAAGCCCATGCCACCGGTTGCCTGGGGAAGACCGGCCGGGGTCTTGAGGAACATTGCTCTTTGGAAAAATCGGCTGATTTTATCATGGGTACTTTTTCCAAAGCGCTCGGGTCGCAGGGTGGGTTTATCACCTATGCCGCTGACAAAGAGGATCTTTTGCGTAAGCCATTGAGGTCATTTGAATATTCCACCTCCATAGCCACGCCAACAGCGGCGGCTTCGCTGGAGGCCTTGAACATTCTCTGCTCCCGGCCGGAATTAGTCTTTAAAATGAGAAGCAATATTAATAAAATTTATAACAAATTGAAGGCTTCCGGCCTCGAATTGAATGGCCCGCAAAGACATATTATAAATGTCTATTTTGAAAGCCAAAAAAAAACGACCCATGTGATTGATAGCCTTCAGCGACAAGGATATTTTGTGGTTCCAATCAGCCTTGATGGCCGCTGGGGGCTTCGCCTAACCGCTATGGCTGTTCATACCTATAATGAGATCGATGATTTTTGTCAAAAACTTGCTGAAATTGAAACAAAATATAAGCACTAGCGGTTTAATGACTAAAGCGATGGGGATATTAGCCGATACTTAATTTAGGGTATACGCTGCAACGGCTTTCTGGCGACGGGCCTCCGTCGCCTTTTTTACGCGCTTGATATTTTTTATCAATCAAATTATAATTAAACTATATGGCAAAGATACGGACTTTTATCGCGATAGAATTACCGGCCCAGCTCAAGCAAGCCGCCGATAAGCTGATCGTAAAATTAAAGGCGGAAAACAGCGAAATCCGCTGGGTCAGGGCGGCCAACCTGCATTTCACGCTAAGGTTTTTAGGTGAAATCGAACAAAATCAGGTTGCCCAACTGGCTGATGGGATAAAGAATAATCTGAAGGATTTACAGCCGTTTCCATTAAAACTATCGGGCTTGGGTTGTTTTCCTAACCTTAAACGACCGCGGGTAATCTGGCTAGGCGGCGATGGTGACCTGGAGACGTTGAATAATCTAGCTTTTCAGATCGAATCGGCTTGCCGCGTTAACGGATTTGGCAAAGCCGATAAGCCATTTTCCGCGCATCTGACTATCGGGCGTATTAATGATCCGCATGGACTGGAATCGTTCATCAATCGTCTGAGTAGTGTCAGCTTTACTTCGGATGAATTTGAAGTTCACGAAGTTGTGGTTTTCAAATCCGATCTATCGCCGCGCGGGCCAACCTATACTGCCCTGGCAAAAGTTGAGCTGGGCGTCAGTTAAAATATGAGGCATTGCATTACGAAGCAGCATCTTATAAAAAAAATTTTAATAACTTATCTTATTAAGTTAGTTTTACAAGCCAATGATGAATTGGCGCCATGCCTTTGAAAATTTTAAAGCAGTATTGAATAAACTCCGGATGATAGAACTCTTTGGGGATTTTACTTTCCCGGAAGCTGTTCAAGCTATCAAATAATAGATATTCGGCGTACTTGTGGTCTTTATCATAGCCGCGCGGGGTTTTCTTATAATGCTTGCCGCCGATTAAATAACTGGCTTTTTCGACCTGCTTAATCGACTTTATCAACTTTGGGCCATGGATTTCATGCACAACCGAATCGCGGAATGTTTTCAGGCGTTTGGGGTCAAATACATGAATACCGGCCGCTAACATAATATTGGGCGGGTCGAGATGAAAATAGAAACCTGAATAATCAAACCGTTTATCCTCGCCTTCCCAGAACCAGATACCGAGATTAGTCTTAAACGGTCGCTTATCATTGGAGAACCGGGTATCACGATAAATTCTAAATAGCGACTTGTTGACGCGCGGATCGGCATGAATGCCGGGCGATATCTGCTTCAAAAGCTTGCCCATTTCCACCACATAATCGCGTGAGGGTATCAGTACATATTTTTCATAATCGTTTTTATGTTTATCGAACCAGGGCTTGTTGTTGTTCTTTTTCAGCGCCTGGTAGAATTCGACGCATTCTTTGGGAAAGCCGGTGAAAGGCATTGGTAAATTCCATCTCTCCTGGTTACAAAGCTCCCGCTTGGCGACGCATTGTTCTTTCCCAAGCAACAACTTGGGAAAGAGCAGTGTATATAAATCTATTTTTTCCCTTTCCCCTTCTCCCCGGCATCCGTTTCAGCTTTCGGTTCCGGCTTATTGCCGTCATCCGCAATCCCTAACTTGACCCGGATTTTCTTTTCGATGTCGGCGGCCAGCTTCGTATTTTCCTCGAGATAATTTATCGCGTTATCGCGCCCCTGGCCCAAACGATCCTCGCCATAGGAAAACCAGGTGCCGGCTTTTTCGATCACTTCGGTTTTAACGCCCAGATCAAGTATTTCGCCAAGACGGGAAATGCCTTTGCCATAGATTATATCGAATTCGGCTTCCTTGAACGGCGGAGCGACTTTATTTTTGACTACTCTGACCCGCGTCCGCGAACCGGTGACATCCTGACCGTCTTTAAGAGTGGCGATTTTTCTGATATCGAGCCGGACAGAGGAGTAGAATTTCAGTGCGTTGCCGCCGCTGGTAGTTTCCGGATTGCCGAACATCACGCCGATTTTCATTCTGATCTGGTTGATAAACACCACGCAGGTGTGCGATTTAGAAATCGTGCCGGCTAATTTCCGCATGGCTTGCGACATCAGCCGCGCCTGCAAACCCATCTGGGCATCCCCCATTTCACCCTCGATTTCCGCGCGGGGAACTAAAGCCGCTACCGAATCGATAACGATAATATCGATAGCGCTGGAACGAACCAGTGTTTCGGTAATCTCCAGCGCTTGTTCACCGGTATCGGGTTGGGAAATTAGCAGGTTGTCTATATCAACGCCAAGAGCTTTAGAGTAGGTAGCGTCCAAAGCGTGCTCGGCATCGATAAAGGCCGCGATACCGCCGCTTTTTTGCGCCTCGGCGATAACATGCAAAGCCAGCGTGGTTTTGCCGGACGATTCGGGACCGAATATCTCGATTACCCGGCCGCGAGGAATGCCGCCGACACCTAAAGCGATATCAAGACCAAGCGAACCGCTTGAAATGGCGGGGACTCTGGCCGGGGAAACGCCATCCCCCAGCCGCATGATTGAACCCTTGCCGAATTGTCGGGTTATTTGAGTTAGCGCGTTATCTATAGATTTCTGTTTTTGAGGGTCGATATCCGCCATTGTTAGCTCCTTCTATTTTAACCATATTTCCGGTAATTTTTAAAAGTATATAACATATGTTCAGTATAGTCAAGTAATTTTTATTAGCTTTTATTAGCCGGATACAAATCATTATCCCTGTCCAAATGTACTAATCTATTGTTTAACATATAGTTACAACTACAAGAAAAAATTGTAACAGCCATAGCAAAGAAATATTTTATGTACCCTAATTTTTCCTGATAAGACTAATTAAAAATTTTATCAAGTTTTATAGTATGGATCAATAGTCATAAAAGCAACCGGAATAAGAAATAAATAGTTCTGGAAATTAGCGAAACTGAAAATTATCAACATGATATTAAGAAATAAAGCATTTGCAATCAGGAGAAGTTATGGAATCAACCAGAAGAGACTTTCTTAAAACGGTAGGCGGAGCAATTATAGCCACGAGCGCGGTCGGCTCATCGCTGGCCTTGGCGCAAACAACGAAATCTACTGATAAACCATCAGAAGAAACGGCAACGGCAATTAGAGGGCATGAATTACCGCCTTTGCCTTATGCTTTCAACGCACTTGAGCCGTATATCGATGCTCAAACGATGGAGCTTCATCATGACAAACATCACGCCGCTTACGTAAAAGGTCTAAATCTCGCTGAAAGTGAATTGGCAAAAGCCCGGGCAACCGGCGACTATAGTCTCATTCAGCATTGGTCCCGCCAGGCGGCGTTTCATGGCGGCGGGCATTTTCTTCACACTCTGTTTTGGCGAATAATGGCGCCCTATGGCAAAGGCGGCGGTGGACAGCCATCAGGGATGCTGGCCGACGGTATTCAAGCCAATTTCGGTAATTTCGAGTTATTCATGGCCCATTTCGCGGCGGCCGCCCAGGCGGTGGAGGGCAGCGGCTGGGGAATTTTAGCTTATCGCAAAACTGACCAGCGTTTGGCTATTCTGCAAGTAGAAAACCATCACAAACTTTCCCAGATGTTTATCACGCCTATATTATGTTTTGATGTCTGGGAGCACGCTTACTATTTGAAATATCAGAACCGTCGGGCCGATTATATCAAAGCCTGGTGGAATGTCGTTAACTGGCCGAAGGTCGAGGCAAATCTTCAGGCGGCAATGTAGCCACGTATGCATAGCTCAGGAGCCACGGCTCCTGAGCTACTCGGCTTTTTTATAGCTTTATTTTTAGCTTATGCGTTCAGGCAGGTCGTAGCGAAGCGTGACCTGCCTGCCAAGAACGTTAAGTCACACCCTTGCGGGCACGACCTGACGCAACTTAATTTATAGCTTTGGTTTTAACTTTATAATAAATTCCTTGCTTATGAATCTGTCTGTGAAGGGCAAAACCTGCTACGCCAATATCGGCTTATTCTATGCCGCCGCTATCTGGGGATCGACATTCTTTGTAGTCAAGCAAGCTCTCGATAATATCGATCCGGTTATACTTGTCGGCTACCGATTCATCCTTGCGGCGGTGATTATGGCTATTCCTTTAATTTTGCTGAAAAAACGATTAAGGGATAATTTAAAGGATGGTTTGATTCTCGGCTTGCTCTTATGGATTCTATATGTCGCTCAGACAATCGGTTTGAAATACACCACGGCCGCCAACTCCGGTTTAATCACCGGTTTGTTCGTGGCTTTCGTGCCCGTATTCTCGATTGTAATTTTCAGAATGATGCCCTCGATAACCGCCGTGATCGCCACTGTGATTTCAATTATCGGCTTGTGGATATTGACAGGCGGTTTGAAACAGATCAATATCGGCGATCTGCTCACTTTAATCACCGCCGTAACTTATGCTATTCACATTCTCTATGCCGACAAGTTTATCAAAAGGGGCGCTGACCCCTATATCTTAAGCTTCCAGCAATTCGCGTTTGTCGGTTTGGCCAGTCTGCTGACAGGCGTACTATTTAAACTGCCGTTTGCTATAGGCACCGCTGAGGCTTTCGGTATGATGATATTCCTGGCGATCTTTCCCTCGTTGACCGCTTTCGCTATCCAGCTGATAGCCCAGCGGCATGTTTCGCCGGTTCGGGTATCGCTGATACTTGCTTTCGAACCGGTGTTCGCGGTGATATTCGCCTGGACGCTGGGCAATGAGGCTTATTCGCTAAATAAGGCAATCGGCGGATTTTTGATATTTTTAGCGTTGGTTATTTCCGGTTTGCCATCGCGAAAAATTAGATTAGGCGGACGCCAGTAGGTTGGGTTCAGCGTGAGCGAAGCGAACGTTAAACCCAACATTTATGCGTATAGCCGTCGTTGTCGGGTTACTCCCTTCGCTTTTGCTCGGGAGGAACGCCGACCTACATCTGACCATTCGGTCAGGAGCCACGGCTCGCTGACCTACTTTAATCTCACGCTCTGAACTCCCACCAGATAAAACCGTTGGCAAGCTTACCCCGGCGAATTTTCGATTGAGCGATTATCTCCCCGGCTTCTTTCTGGGTGAAAGCTGATTTTGACACTTTCTCGAACAAGCCGATAAACCATGACCTTTTGATATCGGCTATGAAACACAGGCCATCCGGCTTGAGCACACGCTCGATCTCATCCAGTTGTTTGACCGGGTTTTCGACAATATGCAGCATATTGGTGCTGACAACGGCATCGAATGAGTTGTCGTCATAGGGCAGGTTTTCCACATCGACCAGCTCGAATTTCACCCGATCAGCCAGGCCCTCGGCGGCGGCGGCCTTACGGCCAACCTCCAGAAGCGGTTCAGCCAGGTCGATTCCCATCCCATGAGCGTCGGGGAACAGTTTCAATATTTCTATCAGCATAAAGCCCGGGCCGCAGCCACTATCGAGAATATGGCCGCTTTTAAAACCGCGAGCTGCCAGATCGCGCCCTACTACGCTTTTACCCAGCTTGCGCCCCATGGTTTGGTGTTTGCGGGCGTATTTTTCGGCGAAATCAGGCTTATCGAACACACGGTCATGCATCAATGGTACACGTCGCATCGGTCTTGCTCCTTTGATTGATATAGTTAATGAATATACGAAATATTTAGCTATGAGGGTGGAAAAATATCGATTGTTTTATTCCGGCGGCGGCTTGAGTTATGCGTTGGCTAAGACCCGACCGGGTACCCTTCCTCATCTACTGGGAGGTGGGATAGACTGATTACGCATATATGCTTGGTACCCCACCGATGGGGGAGTGTTGAAAAACTTCAAAGTCCGTCATTACGAAGGAGCGAAGCGACTGAAGCAATCTGTAACTTATCGGCAGCAAACAGGCAGATTGCTTCACCCCGCTACCGCGGGATTCGCAATGACGGGTATACGGCTTTTTCAACAAGCCCCGCGGCCTATAGCACGGACGTGTCTTGAAACACGGGGTGGGTTACTTCATATTTTACATCCTCTAAGTTCTATGTATATAATCTAAAAACATGTACAATCTGCATTAGGATTGTAAACCGCTGGTATATTAGAGGGACCATACTCGTCGTCAAGCATCGCTTGATGACATCACCCTCGATAAACGGCTTCGTGGTGGTGCGCCTCAAGCGCAATCCTCCTGGGCGAACCGTTAGCGCGGATGGGATATCCGCCCCATGCTTGTATTGAAGCATGGTTGTTCTTTGACAACACCTATATATCTATCTCAATCCGGAAACTCGACACCCAAGTCGTCTACTTCTTCGCCTTCAACGCAATCGGGCGGGCGGCATCGGTTACGGCGCCGATCTTGGCGGCATAGCTTGTCTTGTTGGCGATATCGTCATCCGTGACGATATGAATATCCAGAAGCCCGTTTGTTTTATAACCGGTCCTCAGGTAATTCATCTCGGCCAGGCACAGGCTCCAACCCTCCAGCCAGATCATCAAATCGGCCCGTTGTCTTTCGTCGCCGGTGAAATGAATAAGCAAATCAATATCGCTTTTAGGGTTGGCGGTGGCGTTTTTGGTGCTGCCGAAAACATAATAGCCCTTTACTCCGAACCGTTCGGTATCAAGCTGGGAGGCGATATATTCCGACATCCGCAAGCGCCAAGCCCAGCAGTTATCCGTTTGTGGAGCGCTTTCTATTTCCGGCTGAACCATTTCGTAAAGCTCCGAACCCGATTCGCTCAAAATACCGATAGCCTCATTCTGCTCGGCGTTCATCAAAACCTGCAGAACCGAGCCATTAGTCGACCGGCGTACATCGATTAACCGAACAGTATCGGCCAGAAAAGCGAATTCCGGCAAAACATCGGGCAAAATATTCGGGCTTTTCAGAAGAAATCGTTCGTTAAATATTATGCTTTTGTCATCCGGATATAAAGGCAGATAGCGGATACGCGCTTCCACGAGGTCTTGGAAGAAATGAGTGCCAAAAGAGAGATCCGGTAAGTAATTCCCTTTAAGGCGGGCGATTTCGATCAAAACGGCGGTATTGTTGATATCCGAATAAGTTACGCTAACTCCCAATTTGATATCGCCGCGACTGCCCCAACGGCCTGGCCCCATCAAAATAAACTGGCGTTTGGGTAACAACTTGTTGAGATGACCGACTGCCCGGCCAACCGCCAGCAAACTGTCTCTATCAGTTAAATCGCCATATTTGGATGGATCGACATATACAATATGAGTTATATCCGGTACCCGACCATTGGAGATATAGCGATTGGCGGTGAAAATAATTTTAGGTTTGGGCAGACCTTTAGGAATCGGGGCGGGCGCGCTGTCCTCGGAATAGCTCTGGGGCCGGCATTGCAGCAAGTAAAAATCCTGACCATCGTGCGCGAATTCGATATCCACGGGAGTGCCCAGTTTTGATTCCAGTAATTTGAGCATACCATGCATCTGTTTGACAAAGGGAGAATTAGACACCAGCCCATCGAAGGTGACTACCATATTGTCCTTTTCAAAATCGATATTCATAGCGAATGGTCGCCGCAATTGCTGGCCGTCATAAATCGATATGATCTTGCCGATATTGGGGATTTCTTGACCGAACTGCCGCAACAGGTCATTGACGCTTACGGTTTCGAAGCTATTTGTCTTCAAATTAACTACATCTATATTCCGGGGAGAGTAATGGATAACTTCATCGGTAGTGACATTGGCTCTCAGGTCGGGTTGTCCGGGGGCGATTAATACCGGATAATCATCGCTGACCCGGTCCACCGCCCGCGTGCCGAGGCCGGGGACCATCCGAATCAGGCCATCCTCGCGTTTGATCCGGGGCGACCAGCGGAACTCATTTCGGCTGAACGCCACACCCGCGAACAGGGGCAGGAAATAATCGCCTACCTTATGGCCAACGACTTCCTGGATCATTATCCCCATCTCCTCTGCGAAATCTATTAACCCCCTTTCCGAACGATACTCGACCGGGTCGGGGCCAAAAGTAGAGGCGTAAACTTCGGCAATAGCGTCGGTTAAAGCCGCCAGCCTCTCTTGCTTACTGCCCTGATTGGCGATAAAGAGGCTTTTGTACTTCCCTGAAAACGCCGCGCCTAATCTGTCCTCAAGCAGACTTGAACTGCGGACTATAAGCGGCCGTTGCTCAAAACTGTCTAAAGCCATCGATAAACCCTGAATAATTTCAGGCGGAAAATGGCTGTTTTTAAATGTCTGTACTACGTGCGGATATTCAAGGCGAATTTGGTTGATGTCTTTATATTTCTGCTCCATCACCTCATCGAGATTATTGAAACTTAAGAATTTTAAAATCACATCCGAGGTGATGTACCAGGTTTTAGGAATCTTGATTTTCTGTCCCTGTTTGCAGTCAGCCTGAGATTTCTTGATAATATGTTCGGCGAGAAATAACCCGGCGCTTTTGCCGCCTAACTTTCCATGGCTATCTGAAGAAAAAATAATATTGTCTAAAAGGTTATAAAAATCGCTGATTTCAACATAATTTTTAGCGATATTGATATAATTAAGCTGACCGGAGAAAAACCTCCGTATTAATGATACCTTGATGCCTTTCTCGGTATTCGGCGGCAGGACTATACCCTCAGGAGCGATATGGCGATAACGGCGAATATCATCCATCACCTCCGATAACGACAAATTTCGGTTGGCTACGTTTGCCAGAAAACTGGTTTTGTCATATGTCATCCACTTTTGAATATTATTTAATATCTGTTCATCGGATAGATGCCGGGCAGCTATTTTAAAAATTTCGTTGCTTAAGTTTTCGGAAATGCTTAGAACCTGTTTTTGATGCGGCCGGTTGTCATCGCCGGCGATTAAGCCTTTCAAGCTGCCATCCTCGGTGCTTGATCTGCTTCGAAGCTTTTCCGCTTCTTCGATCCCGGACCAACATAGATGGTTCAGCATTTTCTGGCAGATATTCAAATATAGGTTTTTGTCCGTTTGCCTGAGAAGGCTCAAGACTACGCGCCATTCATTAGTGCCCAGTTGCGAAAGATTATTTCGTGCTTTTTGGTATTCCTGATAGACCTGTCTCATTTTTTTGTGCATTATGAAATGTCCCAGCCGGTCGGCAATAGTATCCAGCAGCTTGATTTCTTGATTTAAAAACGGACCTTGATCGGCATTGGGCATTTCTTCAACATAGTAGACGTACAAACTGCCGATCATTTGATCTTGAATCGTGATATTCGCCTTCAAGACCCAAGAGGTCTCTTTGAAATCCCGCGGAATAAAATCGAATTCATCCACAGTTATCCTTGCCCGACAAACATCCGGGTACTGCCAGCTTGGAGGAATTACTTTGATGATCTCATTGCATACTTCCTCAAGGCTGGCTTCAGGATCGTTCAAAATCTCTTCGACCCTATAGAGGCAGTTTAGTTCTTTTTCTCTTTCCCGTAGAAACCGAATTAAATCATCAGCCGGTCTTTTTTGATCACTCATAAAAATCACCCCATGGCCAAAGCGGCCGTCTACTTTTTTCCAGCGGACCGGAATTTTCTAAGTATTTCTCCAACCGCGTTTACGCGGCAATTAGCCGCCGATTCAGTTGATCCTAATTTAGCTCATTTCAGCCCTGAATACATAAAGAAAAATCGAATATTTGAAAGCCGGCAATATTATGGAAAAAACGCAATTTCCGGCGTCTTATTCATATCATAGCTTTCAGCCTTTATATAAACTACAGCTCTGATATTGTCAACAATTCCATTGGCCGGTGCCGCTTTGGAAGCCGGAAGCACACTATCGTTTGCAAAATCGGATTATGACACTTCTGCTTCCGCCGGTGCAATAACCATTGGCCGTACCCGCGAACAACTGAACCTGGCTGAATATTCTGTTTCTTCAGTCGGATTGTAAACAAAATGATAAGTGGATAGAGGCGATACGGCCTGAGGTTAACGGAAATTAATAAAAAATAAAAATTTCAATTAGTTGCTTCTGGTCGAATCCGCGAGAGTGTGATCTGATATAATTAGACAGGCGGGTCACGGACCGCCGCGATCCGCCTTAACTACAATTAGCCTTTTATCTTTATTTCGATATCAGTCTATCGAAAAGCATTCCGTATCCGGATACTCTAAACCCAGCCGCGATCTTTACAGGCTTGCGCAACCCGTCCAACCGCGATAATGTAGGCGGCATCGCGCATGTAAATTTTGCGCTTTTTGGCTAAATCGCTGACAGCCAGGAAAGCGGAAGTCATTTTCGTATCGAGCCTGCTTAAAACTTCGTCCTTTTCCCAGAAAAAGTTCATATTGCATTGCACTTGCTCGAAATAGCTACAGGTAACGCCACCGGCATTCGCTAAAAAATCGGGGATTATGAATATGCCGCGTTTAAAAATCACCTCATCGGCCTCAGGAGTTGTCGGCCCATTGGCGCCTTCGGCGATAACTTTGACTTTTTTGCTGATTTTGTTGACATTGTTCTTGGTTATTTGATTTTCTATCGCCGCCGGGATTAATAAATCGACATCTTGTTCCAGCCAGGCTTCGCTTGGCAAAACCTCATAGCCCAGGTTCTTGGCCTTATCTTTGTCTATCCCGCCAAAACGATCGGTTATTTCCACCAGCTGATTCAGGTCGATACCATTGGCTTTTTTATAGGTGTACGAGACCTGGTCTTTTTGATCCCAGCAGGATACGCATATCACTTTGCCGCCCATTTGCTGATATAGTTCGATAGCATATTTGGCAACATTGCCGAATCCCTGGACACTGGCAGTGGTGCTGGCCGGCTGAATGCCAAGCTGTTTAAAAGCTTCGCGTACGGTGAATATGACACCATAACCGGTAGCTTCCGTGCGGCCTAAGGAACCGCCCATGCCCACCGGCTTACCGGTGATAAAACCGGGCAACTTTTGCCCTCGAATAGTTTCAAACTCGTCCAACATCCACAGCATATGCTGTGAACTGGTCATAACATCCGGTGCCGGAACGTCATTAAGTGGCCCCAGGTTTTTGGACAGCTGACGGATCCAGCCGCGGCAAATCTGTTCCTGCTCTCTTGAGCTTAAATTATGCGGATCGCATATCACGCCGCCTTTGCCGCCTCCCAGAGGAATATCGACTACGGCGCATTTCCAGGTCATCCACATCGCCAGCGCTCTTACGGTATCGATAGTCTCCATCGGGTGGAAACGGATTCCGCCTTTGGCCGGTCCACGGGCGTCATTATGCTGTACTCTGAAACCGCGAAATACTTTCACGGTACCATCATCCATGCGGACAGGAATACTAAGGTGATACTCTCTCAAATTTACCTTCAGTAAATCTCTTGTCCCCTCATCTAATTCTAATAAATTAGCGACCTTGTTAAACTGCGCTTGAGCCATTTCAAACGGATTATACGAACCAGTGGGCATTTATTAATCCTTTCTCCAAAAAAGTATTCATTTGCGCGCCAAAATAATCTTCCGGTAATTGAAAGTCAAGGCCATACTATCATAAATCGCAAAAATCAACACATTGTTATACATGAAGTTATATGGATTGCCGTAAAAAATATTGTGATATTTTGAACAATTTCAATAAAATCGCAATTTAATACGGCCGCCGCGATTGGTAGTGATTGCCGGCTGAGTCCGCGGCAACTGGCTGTTTTTAAAGGCTATCGGCCTGGCTTTCAGTATTCACTCGATGTTCTCTTCGCCACTGAAATGGCGGCATAAAATCCTTGGCTTTTGATTCTTTGGCGGCTTCTAAAATCCTGCGCGCCAGTTCCGGAAAATCGTTATCGCCGTAATGAGATACCGTTTCGTGAGCAAGCCCCGCTTTTATCAGTTTTATTGCCAGCAGATCACCATCGATAAAAACATGGGCCAATGTTCGGCCATATCGATCCGGCTGATCGGGGATATAAGAAACAACTTTCGCCTCCTTAAATATTTTGGCCGTATGGGCCGCCGCTTCCCGGCCAAATTCCTGGTCTTCAAGGAAACCATGTTCGGGATGGGCGATTTCGGGCGTGTCCATGCCCAACACCCTGATTCCGGTACCATCATATGTGAAAGAATCGCCGTCATCGAGCACGATTTTCGCTTTATCCATTTCGATAACCTGGATGCTTTCGGGAATGTATTCAATATCCTTTTTGACAAAGAGATTGCACGCCGCCAGTAATAGACTCATTAATGCCAGGCTTAAGATTGATCTACGCATATTATTTTTCTCCTTTTACGCGGATTAGCCTCAAAATTCGTTTTGACAAAATATATACCGATATCACCTAAATGCAAAATAATTATCAGGTAAAATAAAATATTAAATTCACTTCCTTGCCCGAAAATCGGTAGACAAATCGCTGTAATGAGCCTAACTTTCGAGCATGAATTCTTTGAGTTATAAGGAAATGGTAACAGCGTTTCAAACCAATAATAGTTCTTATGACGGCAAATTCTATGTCGGCGTACGTTCGACCGGAATTTACTGCCTGCCATCCTGCAAAGCCAAATTGCCGAAATTGGAGAACATTGTATTCTACCGCAACCGGGAGGAGGCAATTGCCGCCGGTCTTCGAGGCTGTAAAAGATGCAAATCCGAGAGCTTCCCGGATGTTTTGCCAAAATGGCTGCATGGCGTATTAAAATACATGAAAAACAATCACAATAGCCGGTTAACGGAGGCCAAATTGGCCCGGATGATCCCGGTTGATATTACAACCATACGCCGGTATTTCAAAAACCATCTGGGCATGACACCGCTGGCTTTTCATCGTAAATTGCGGCTGGAGCACGCACGGGAGCTAATTGATTCGGGCCATAGCTATCTACAGGCGGCTTACGAATGCGGGTACGAATCATCGAGCGGGTTCCGGGACGCTTTCAACCGTCACTTTGGCTGCCCGCCGGGGAGGTTATATGGAAAACGGCGTAATAGTATATCGTAATATGCCAAGCCCGTTGGGCGAGATGATCGCCGGGGCGACGAGCAAAGGCATATGCTTTTTGGAATGGTATGATCGCAGCAGTGTGGAGAAGATTTTAAATCGGGTCGCCAAACGTTATAAAACCGAACTTCAGCCGGGAAACAATGTTCACCTCGATTTGCTCGAACGGGAACTTGATAATTATTTCAAAGGCGAGCTCAAAGATTTCACTGTGCCTATCGATGTCACCGGCACCGCCTTCGAAATGGCGGCCTGGAAGCAACTGCTGAAAATACCCTATGGCGAAACCAGGTCTTATGGGCAATTGGCCGGGTTTTTAGGCAAACCTAAAGCCTCAAGGGCGGTCGGCCGGGCCAATGGCGCCAACTACCTATCCATTGTTATCCCCTGCCATCGGGTAATCGAAACTAACGGCAAGCTCGGCGGCTATGGCGGCAAGCTCTGGCGCAAAAAACGTTTACTGGAACTGGAAAACAACCAGGCGAAGCTGATTTGATTTTATCATGAACCCCAAAAATATCTTGAGGTATTTGGGCTGATTGTGGCGAAGAACTTTTATGGTTCTCAAACCATATGGCTTGCTGAAAACATATTTTTTAATTGAGCAATAGATATTCTCTGGCACCCCGCTTTAGGGGGGATGAGGCACCAAGTGGATTTATGTATTTATAACAATAAAAGTAGAAAAGAAAAAGCGCTTCGATCCATAATCAAAAATAATATTTAATCTTCAAAAACAAATTCATGGCTTATATCCGCCGATTTACTCATAATCGCCGAAACCGAGCAATATTTTTCCTTTGACATGCCTACCGCTTTTTTGGCTTTATCCTGATCGGCGCAACCGTAAAATTTATAAATGATTTTAACCCATTTGTAGATTTTAGGATAAGTTTCTACGGGTTCGGCCTCAATTTCCACCTGTAAATCACGCAACGGTACTTTCATCTTATTTAGCATAATGACAACATCCACCGCCGTACAACCGCCCAGACCAATCAAAAGCAGTTCGCCAGGAGACACCGCGCTTCCATCCCCGCCCGATTTTTCGGGAACGTCCATAATCAGGGAATGCCCTGTATAACCGATACCGACAAATTTCAACTTCTCGATCCATTTGACTTTCGCCGTTTTTATTTCCGCGGCCATTTTATTCTATTCCTCCACCAACTACCGTTTGAGCCTCGTTTATATTCTTAGTTGTAAACCATCATAGGCGAAAATAAGTTTTTTAAAACCTGCTTTCTCAGCAATCTTTAAAATTTTATTAGGTCTTTTATCGACTTTATCCGAAAGATGTGTTAATATAAGCCGTTTTAGCTTCTTGGCTGCGCAAGCGGTAAATAATGACGGCAAATCGACATGCAGTCCCTCGACAATAGCCGTGTGAACATTATCCATCAAATAGCCGATATCGTCCTGTTGAGCCAAATCACCCGAATACAAAACGCGCTTGTTATTAACCTTAATAATATAACTAAACGATTGCATCTTATTGGGTTTTTTATGTTCTTTTATAACTGCTTTATTGCCGGTCAGATGCAGATTAGAAAATGCCTCAACACTAAGTTCTTTATCGCGATAAACGGATCTTGGTAATATCGGCTTGAAATTGTATTTAAACGGAAACTTCTCTTTAAATAAATAAAACATGTCCGTCGCTTTCATCAGACCGTTGACAGCTTCCGGCGGTACGAATATATCAAGCGACTTCTTACGGCCTATTAAATACATCAATTGCAGTTCCAGAAACAATCCGGCAACATGATCCGGGTGAAGATGGGTTATGAAGATTTTGCCAATACTATTAACATCCAGCCCGCACCTTTGGACTGAACCAGAAAAGCCCTCGCCGGCATCAAATTGATATAGCCTGGAACTCGTTTTAACGACAAATGACGAACAAGCCCTGTCTTTCGACGGGCAGCCTGAACCGGTGCCGGTAAATATTATTTTGCTCATAGTAATTACTCAGCATCCTTAAGCAAAAGAGCGGTCATTGAAGCAACCTGGAAAATCTGCTTACTCGACGTAAAGCTCTTTAAGCTAAAAATCCCTTGAACTTAAGCTCTTCAAACCGATTTTAATGGGAATTATCGTAGTTGTCAAATTCAAAACTATAATCAAAACGCCGGCAATCAAAAATTCCCTGGAAGGGAATTCAGCCAGGCCATCGATAATGTAGGCGCTATAATGATATGTCGGGAGAGCCAATATAATAACCATCAAAGCTACGTAAACCAGGCTCAAAACGGTAGTTATCATTCCCCCCATCGAGGAGGCAATGCGGCCCGGGTTCGATTCCTCGAATTTAGGGAATACCGCTCCCATGCCGACCGATAGACTCGTTAAGGAAACCGACATCAACATGATTGAAAAGAAGCTGAGTATCATCATATAGCCGGTGAGTCCCAGCATGATATTGGAGATAAAAGCCAGCACTTCGGCGATCAGTACGAAAATTACAAACGCCAGCCAGAATTTCTCCCAGAAAAGCCGTTTAATCGACATCGGCGATGAGGCTATAGCCCAGAATGCCCTGCCTTCAAGACTGATGTTGGGATAGACAAAACGAACGGACAGCGTGGCCAGAATAAAGCCGGTAAAAGCGAAATTGGCAAAACTAATTACCGTGTGCCAGAATTTTTCGGCCAGATTATTGGGGAAATGCCTGAGATTAACCAAGTAAATTATTAACAGCACCAAAAGCACCGCGAACTGCCCCCATTGCGCAGGTTCACGCAAAAACAGCTTGAGATCTTTAGCCAACACCCCGCGAAAATCGCGCGGCAGCCATTCGGGCAGATGAAAAAATTTGGGCAATTGCCTGCTTTTGATAATTTTAGATTGAGCCGAGGCGTATAATCCAATCGATGTTTGCCAACTTTTGTAGTAAAACTTACCCGCGAACACAAATAAAAATCGCAACATAATCGCGGTAGTTGAGATTAGAGATAACAGATATACGCCAAAACTCCCGCTGGTTTTATCAGCCATATTTTTAAGCGTTTCGGTGACCCAGAAACTCGGCAGAAACGGAAACGAGGTAGCCGCCAGCGACCCCAGGAAACGATTAAGTACGCGCCAATCGGCGAAAACGTTATGCGCCAGCGTGGAGGGCTGACCCAATTTTATGTAGAGCACCGCCGCCAAACTCGAGAGCGCGATTAGACCCATAAAAATCACGCGCGGCTGAATATATTTCGAGAGCAAATAAACGATTATAGTAAACCCAACGCCAAGGCAAGCCGGAATGATGGTAAACGGTACGAGGATGCCGATTATTTCGATCAAATATTTCCACCATTGAAAATCTCTCACCAGACCATAGGCGATAATTATCGGTATGCCCAAAAGCAGCACGCCCCAGGTTGAATACATCACATTATCGAAAAAGCGGATAGCGAATACTTTAAGATGCGGGACAGGGGTCGAAAAATAGTAAACAGTCTCATCCGAACGATACAAAGTTGAAATCGAGGTTATGATATTTGAGATGACCAGCATGATAAATATTGCCAGAAAGCCGATTGACATAATTTTATCAATTAGTAGATAGCCAATATCCTGAAGGCCAGCCAGGTAATTAAACATGTAATAAAAGAAATACAGGCCCGCGGCGAAAAATATCGTCATTACCAAAGCGCCGGTATAAAACCTGAGTTTGCGCTCAAGATCGGATTCGCGCAAATAAGCGGTCATGTTGATCAGCTTATAGTTTATTACATGTCTGAATATATTCATGAATTAAACTTTGCTTTCGGTCAATTCCAAAAACAATGTTTCCAAATTGATAGCGCCTTTGACGGCTTTAGTTTTTAGCTCGGCCAGAGTCCCTACCGCTATAAGTTTGCCTTTGTTAATAATACCAATTCTGTCGCAAAGTTCTTCGGCAGTAGAAAGAACATGAGTGGATATAAAAACCGTATTGCCTTTGAGCGCGTATTGTTTCATTAAATCTTTGACTAACCGGGCCGAAAGAGGGTCCAGCCCGACCATCGGTTCATCCACAACCAGTACTTTGGGTCGATGTAAAAGCGCGGAACAAAAAACCAGTTTCTGTCTCATTCCATGCGAGTACTCTTCACATCTTTTATCGACCCAGCCGTTCATCCCGAAAATTCCAAAAAGCTCATGTGAACGCGCGGTAATCTGATCCTTATCCAGATTATATAACCCGCCTACAAATTGGAGATGTTCGCGGGCAGTGAGTCGATCATACAAATACGGGGCGTCGGGAATATAACCGATCTGATTTTTGGCTTTCTCCGGATATTTTTGCATATCCATATCCGCAACAATGACCTCGCCGGCAGTTGGTTTGAGAATGCCCGTAATCATCTTGATAGTCGTTGTCTTGCCGGCTCCGTTAGGGCCCAAAAATCCAAAAAGTTCACTGGGGCCAATTTCAAGATTTAAATCATCTACCGCGAACTGATCGCCATATTTCTTTTTCAAGCCCGATAGTTTTATCATTGAATGCTCGTCAAATTAAGTGATGTCTTATAATCTATCATTTTGATTTCCAATTTCCCGACAACGCGCATCAAACTGGCTTGCGCATCGAAACTGCCGTGCAGAAGTTTAATATGCGTGGCATCGGCCGGATACTGATTTAAAGTGGGATCAATAGGCTGCCAGCAGCCATTCAAGTATACCGCCGGCCAGGCATGATAATAAAACATTCCCTCGTTATAAACTATTCCCAGACATATTTTGGTCGGTATGCCGACCGACCTGGCTAACGCGGTATATAATGACGAATGTTCATTGCAATCGCCCCGCCTTACGCGAAGTACTTCCACCGCCGATGGCAATGACACGGCGTAGTCCTTTTCGATATTTTTGTAAACCCATTCAGCCAGGGCCAACGCTTTTAAACTGTCATCATCAATATCGCCAACAATCAGTTTGGCCTGACGGATTATCCGTGGGTCATCGCTTTGCACAAATGATTCTGATTGCAGGTAAGTTTTCAAGTTTTCCGGCTCAGCCTTATCAAGATCGGTCTGACAGGGGGCGTTTGATATCTCCAGGACTAAAGGATCGGTGGATATAACATCCTGAAAATCATCTTGAAGGTTAAAGCCGGCCGGCTCTATGCCTACTAATTGCGCTTTCATATAGGTAATTTCGCGTGGATTTTCCAATTCCTTGTCAACTTTTACGGCCAGACTCTTTAGTATATCCCAATCCGGATTTATATCCGGGATATTGAGAGCCGATTGCTTGGTCGTCAAGGTCAATTCCATTCCGGCCGCTTCTTCTTCTTTAACAACGCTGCCGTCATCGATAGCCCACATGGTAGAGCTGACGCCGGAAGCCGTGACAATCAGGCGATAAGCCTCGTAGCTGTTTCCATCCACTTCGATTTGTTCTTTAGGACCAACGCTGATTATCAAATTCGAAACGGCCAGCGCGAATGGGTCAAAACTGGCTAATTTAAATTCGCCCTGAGGGAAACCTTTGGATGCCAGAAGGTAGGAAACCATGCCCGGCAAATAAAGCCCGTCGGTGGCCGGGAAAACCAGCTTTGTCGGCTTTTCCCCTGTGTGAACTTCAATATCGAGAAAACCGTTTTTGACGCTTCCTAAAATATCCGTAGAATAATCGCCGGAGGTCAATCCGAACGTAAAGGTCTTGATGGAATAATCGTTATCGACCACGCCGTAAAAATCCAGAAGTACTTCCCTTAAAACGCCCGCCATCGGCATTCTCAGTAATGAGTAATCTTTAAACACATAGCCCAGTATCGAACGATTATATGAGGTCATGGCATAGCCGATTTTATTGCCATTGAGCGTTACATTAAACCAGCGCTGCGTGCCCGCTTCGATTTCGGTCACAGTCCGGTATTCCGCCAAATTGCTAACTTGAGAACCGGCATAATTCTGATTGTACACCAAAACCATGCTGAAACTCCAAAAAGCGAGAAAGCACAAATTTATAATTAACGATTTAATCGTCTCACCCCTTGCTTTATAAACTATATCTTAATTGATTATCGGCGGCGGGCAGAATATATTCAGTTGCCCGAAACCGCTTCGGTAATTATTTCAATAGCTTTGGCAATATCATTATTATCTATGCCAAGATGCGGTACCGCGCGCACCCGATTTCTGCCAAAAGGCACAAGCAACAAGCCTTTAGCTTTGGCGTCGGCAAGGAACTTGTCCACCGGCATCCCCAATTCAAAGACCACAATATTCGTTTGAACGTCATTAATATCGATAGATAGGCCGTTTACATTTCTAATCCCATTGGCCAACATTTTGGCGTTGGCGTGGTCTTCCGCCAATCTTGAATAATTATTTTCTAAAGCGTAAAGCGCCGCCGAAGCGATAATGCCGACCTGCCTCATTCCCCCGCCGAACATTTTGCGTATTCTTCGGGCTTTTTTTATTAAATCCGCGCGACCGCAAACCGCTGATCCTATGGGCGCCCCCAAGCCTTTGGAGAAACAGACGGATACCATATCAAAATGCCTGGCGATCTCGCCGGGTTTTATCCCTAACGCTATCGCCGCGTTCCAGATGCGAGCGCCATCAAGATAGAATGACAGGGAATACTGTCGGGCGATTTCTTTGACAGCGGCTATGTAATGAAGATCCAGCACTATACCGCCGGCCCGATTATGTGTGTTTTCCAAGGCAATTAGTTTGGTAATAGGTTGATGGATATTTGGCGGCCGAACTGCGTTTTCAATAAGCTGAATATCCATTCGGCCCTTATAGCCGTCATAAGGCGATAACATTATCCCCGAAACCGCCGGAGCGGCCGCCACTTCAAAATTAACAATATGGGTACCGCGTTCGCAAATTACCTCATCGCCAGGGTCGCATAGAGTACGAAGCGAAATTTGGTTGGCCATAGTCCCCGAAGGAACAAACAAGGCTTTTTCCAGCCCTAATATTTCAGCTGTTTTCTGTTCAAGCCGCTTGACAGTCGGATCATCCTCGAAAACATCATCGCCAACTTCTGCCGCGGCAATCACTTGACGCATCTCGGCGGTGGGCACGGTCACGGTGTCAGATCTTAAGTCGATAATTTTGGACATTTATTCTCCCTCAGGAAAAAACAGGCCGCCTTATTCAGACGGCCTCAATTAAACTACGGTTATTTATTTATTGCTAATTTCCGAATTTAGTAACTGGTTTCCATTTTCATGACATTGGTGGCCTTTACGCCAACCGATGATTTTTCAATGTCAAATATTACTTCATCCCCCTTTTTTAAAGTTCTATAGCCAGGAGCACAGATGTCGGGAAATCTTACAAATACCACGTCAGGCAGGTCATTAGATGAGATAAACCCATAACCCTTTAAATCGTTAAACCAGTTAACCTTACCTTTAAGCATATGGCCTCCAGCTGGATTAAATTGATTACCTTTATAAGAATATAAAAGTATGGATTATCATTGTCAAGTATGTTTTTGCGATAACGGATTAAGTTACGCTTAATATTTAACAATATCTTAATCAACTTAATATGTAATATGAATATTTTTAGCCAAAAGTTCCAGTAATATTTAATCACATTAGGGTTTTATAATTAACAAGCAACTGCATCGCCCCCCCCGCAATTAGCGGCACGGTGATATTGTCATCTATCGCTATCGGCAAAGCCTCGATTACGGCGCCGATAACAGCCCCAAACAAACCGATTTGAAATGATAGATTCGGAACCAGGTATACTCCCAGACTCGAGAAAATAATGAATGCCAAAGAGCCTTCGAGGGACTTATTTTTGAACTTTATTCGACCATATCGTCGGCCAATTATGGCGGCGGCAGTGTCGCCAATTACGATAATTATCATCGATGCCGCCGCGATACTTAGATCAAATATTAGGTAAACTGCCAAAGCAGCCGTTAAAATAGTAGTCGAACCCGAAAGCCTCTTCTCTTCCCGGGGCCGCATGATAAAACCAAATACCATATCCAGATATCTCTTCAGAAAACCATTGCCGAAAATTCGGGTAAGATCAAAGATGAGAGAAAATGCGGCGGCCGCTACCAAAATAACTTTAACGACGACAGAATTTAAAATAAAGAAACCAATCGGGATAGAAAGCGAGGTCAGATGAATTCCTTTACGGCATAACTCGCCTTTCCAGCTTATGTAAGATTTATCTATAACCGATGATTTCTCAGTCATTTAATCACCCTTCCGGAGTGATTTCGACCGAATATAACGACTCTGGAAATTTATGTTTGCTTAGAGTCTTTTCTTTTATGATAATCGGGACTTCCAACCGGCGCTGATCGAGATATTGCTTTCTGATTTTCGCGTCGGCGGCCTCAATTAGAGTCTTGCGTATTCCGGGGCGGACCTGGTCCAGCTTCTTATCTTCGCGCCTGTCAACTAATTTGACAATATGATAGCCCCATTCGGTTTTAAACGGTCTTGATAGATCGCCAACATTCAGGGAATTTACATGATCGAAAAATTCCTGGCCCAGCTCTTTTTCCGAAATATAGCCCAAATCAAAAGCCACTTCTCGGATTTCGGGTTCGCCGGGATAATATTTCAAAGCCATTTCCTTAAAATCGGCCCCGGCCAGTATAGAATCCCTGATAGCCAAAGCTTTAGTTGAATCCTCAAAAATGATATGTTGAATATGAAGCGGCTTTTTCTCTTTGTACCGTTCCTCGAATTTCTCATTGAAAAATTGTTCGATTTCCTCTTCACTTGGCGTGTATTCCAAATCACGCATCAGATTTTTAGTTCTCAACTGAGCTTCGCGATTGGTAAAATCAGTGAACGCTTTAATGGCTTCGGGCATATCAAAATAGCCAAGCTTCTTGCCCTCGGCACGGAGGAGATAAGTGACCGAAACATCTTTTAACATATCCTTTTTAGTATCCACGTTCCAGGCCGTGTCGGCGATTCCATAGTGACGAAGATACTTGGGAAAATCTTTCTGAATCCTGCTTTCGTAAATAGTATCAGCATTATTTACTACTAAAACCCACAGCTTGGGATCTAATCCGCTATCCGGCAGGGCCAGGATTTCCTCATTGAAAGCATAATTCGCCAGAGCTTTAAGCGAATCGAGAAAATCATCGGCCATTTTTTTCTCTTTGGTTCTGGCCAGTTGTTTTTCTATATCACCGCGTAATGTATCACTCAAGACGCGCACTTCTTCAAGTTTTTTGTCATCGATTTTAATTATATGATAACCAAACCTCGTTTTGATCGGCCCAACGATTTCTCCCACCGCTGAGGCAAAAGCGGCGGAATCGAAAGCCGGGACCATCCGACCCCGAGGGAAATAACCGAGATCGCCGCCTTTTTTATTGTTAGTCGCATCCTGCGAATAGGCAACAACCAGACTGTCCCAGTTTTCGCCATTTTTAGCCCGATTAAAAACGGCTTCAGACCGTATCCGGGTTTCTTGATCATTTTTATCGATAATCGCTTTTATTTTTTCCTTATCGTTGATCCCGGCGGTATCGGGAGGTGGGGGCGGGATCAGGATATGCGAGGCTTTGACCTGTTCGGGATTTTTAAACTTGTCCTGATTAGCCTGATAATATTGGGTCACTTCTGATGAATCCACCTTCACTTTGCTGGAAATTTCGCCTTCAAACATCATACGAAAAACCGCGTTGGACACGTCATCGTTTCGTTTTTCCGCGAATGCGAGATCCTGGTCGAGAGCAAGCGCGACTGAATCCTGGCGCATTTCGATTATTTTCATATCAATCAGGGTATCCAATAGCTCTGTCTTTAAGGCATCCACATCGGTTGTATCGGTAATCACGATGCTTTTAGTTTCCGCTATCGAATCAAGCTGGGCCGCGGTTATTGTTTTGGAACTGACCTGGGCTAAAACTTGCCCGCTTTTTTCCGTTTTTCCCGCGCCTAAAAAGCAACTGGTTAATAATAGACCAAAAGCTGATGCGATCAGTACAATCTTCTTCATTTCAAATCTCCCGGCATTTTCTTAATTATTACGATTCACGGCATCAGAATTTATAGCAATGGGCATAATGTGTCAAGGTTATTCCTTTAGAGCTGCCCGCCCGCCTTAATTTAGAATCGGTTATGTCTGGTCTTAGGGCGAATATCGTGACCTGACATCTGCTTACCCTCCGAAACAGCTGGTCACCGCCCTTCGGGCTGCGAACCGGCCTGACTTTTTGAGGTTATTCGCTTAAAGCAGTTAGTCTGCCCTAACTTCTTTTTGACACTCAAGACAAAAAATGATATGATTTAAATCGCTTATGGTTCCAGAAAAGATAAAAAAACAAGCGGCGGACCTTCGACGGCAAATCGAATATCATAACTATCGATATTACAGCCTGGATCAGCCGGAAATTTCGGATATCGAATACGATCAGCTTTTCGATAAGTTGCTCGAACTGGAAAAGCTCCATCCCGAATTAGTCACGCCCGATTCACCCACTCAACGCGTAGGCGCCAAACCGCTGGAAAAATTCGAAAGCGTTACCCGCGCCCTGCCCATGTTATCGTTGAATAAAGTAACCACCGCCGAGGAATTTCGTGATTTCGATCGCCGCGTAAGGGAGTTGATGGCCGGCGAAGGCGGGCAAATCGAATATGTCGTCGATTTGAAATTCGATGGCCTGGCGGTGGAGCTTGTTTATCAAAATGGTTTGCTGGCCACCGGTTCAACACGCGGCGATGGTACTACCGGCGAAAAAATCACGGCAAATTTAAAAACAGTCAAGACGGTCCCGTTGAGGCTCGATGGCGATGATATCCCCAAACTGCTTGAGGTCAGAGGCGAGGTAATTATTTTCAAATCGCAATTCGAAATACTTAATAAAAAACAGCTTGAGGCCGAAGATAAGGTTTTTGCCAATCCTCGCAACGCGGCCGCCGGAAGCCTTCGCCAGCTTGACTCAAAAATTACCGCCTCCCGTCCGCTTTATTTTTTCGCCTATGCGGTGGGGAGAGTTTCCGGAAAAACATTCGCTGATCATTTCGAAACTATGAAGTATCTGAAAGCTCTGGGTTTCACGGTAAGCGAATTTCTTAAGTTGTTTGATAATCCCAAAGATGTTGAAAAATATTATGATCTTATCGCTCAAAAGCGAGATAGCCTTGATTATGATATTGATGGTATCGTTATTAAAGTAAATAACAACCATCAACAAGACATCCTGGGCCAGATTGCCCGGTCGCCGCGCTGGGCGGTAGCCTGGAAATTCCCTCCGCAACAGGTTACCACGATTTTAGAAGATATCCAGGTGCAGGTAGGCCGCACCGGAATTCTCACGCCGGTGGCTCATCTCAAGCCGGTTAAAGTAGGCGGCGTGATTGTCTCGCGGGCTACGCTTCATAATGAGGATGAACTTAAAGCCAAAGATATCAGGATCGGCGACAGCGTGCTTATTCAAAGGGCAGGAGATGTAATCCCGGATGTGGTAGCGGTGATAACATCGAAAAGAACCGGTAAAGAGAAGCCGTTTGAGATGCCGAAAGTTTGCCCGGTTTGTGATTCGAAGACGATTAGAATTGAAGGCGAAGCCGCCAATCGCTGTGTTAACCCTTATTGCCAAGCCCAGCTCGTCGAGAGTATCGCCCATTTCGCCTCGAAGGGCGCGATGGATATCGACGGTCTGGGATTTAAGACTATTGAAATGCTGGCGGAGAAAAATTTTATCCACGACATCGCCGATCTTTATGATATTCCGCGGCACAAAGATGAAATTCTCAAGCTGGAACGCACCGGTAAAAAATGGTTTTCCAACCTGGAGCAGGCGCTGGAAAAATCTAAAAACCGGCCGCTGGAGAATCTGATTTATGCCTTGGGCATCAGGAATATCGGCGAACATTTGGCCGCGGTGATCGCGCGGCAGTTCGGGTCAATAGACAATCTAAGGCGGCAGACCCACGAACAACTGATGCAGGTTAATGAGATTGGTCCGATAGTCGCTGATTCCATTATCGCTTTTTTTAAGGATAAGCGAAACCTTGAAGTGCTGGATAAATTAAAGAAACATGGCATAGTATTTCCTGAGGAGAAAACTCGATCAATCGAGGGTCGATTCACCGGCAAAACTTTCGTGCTCACCGGCACGCTGGAAAGTTTTTCGAGAGACGAAGCCAAAAAGCAAATCGAAAAACTTGGCGGCCGGGTGACATCGACGGTTACCAAAAACACCGACTATGTGATAGTTGGAACCGCTCCCGGTAGTAAATACGACAAGGCCATGAAGCTGGGAGTTCGAATTTGGGATGAGGCCGAATTTAAAAAAAAGTTGATGGAAAATGACTAATAATGAAGCGGCAGTTTTATTCCTGGAATTGGCAGATTTACTGGACCTGGCCGGTGAACTGCCGTTTAAGGCATCATCCTATCGCAAAGTCGCGGACAGTTTGCGGGAATTGGATATACCTTTCGATGAGTTAGTTGGCGTCGGCCGTTTCGATAAAATTCCCGGCGCCGGTAAGGCAATCAGGGAGAAGCTTAAAACATTAGCCGAAACAGGGGAACTTCCGACTCTGGAGAAATGGCGGAAACATGAGATCGCGGCTTTTTATCCATGGATGAACGCGCTGAGATTAAAACCGCGTTCGTTTGGGCTTCTGGTCAGAAAGCTGGAAGTCACTAACTTTAAAGACCTGTTGGCTAAACTAAAACACTATGATATTTCCAAACTTACCGGCCAGGCGAAAGAAGCGGCGAATATTATAATCGATAATAACTGAAAGAAAAATAACTTTACCCGGAGGATTTATGAACTCAGGGAAACAACCAGCGATAACACTAAGCACCGTGGCATTGCCGGTTCTGGCGGTTTCCGCCGCGGCGGCCTTTTTTTACTTTGCCGCGCCTATTTTAATCCCGATGACCATAGCCGCCGCCACCGCTTATACTTTGATACCGGTGGTCGAATTTCTTAAAAAAATCAAAGTGCCGCATTTCCTGGCGGTTTTGATAGTTATGATGGCGTTTTTGGGTATAAGCGTAGTACTGGCGTTTGTGTTAATCTCGGAGATTGCTGACCTGGTTAGTGATTTCCCCAATTACCAGCAAGCGGCCCTGGCATTTTTCGACGAAGCGAAAATTTTCGTTGGTTCTTATCTAGAGCAAATTCCGGGGTTGTATTCTCAAATTAAAGATTTTAAACTCGATCCATCATATTTTTCCGGAGCGGGTAAAATGTTTTTCAAAAGCATCGGTTCGCTAACCTCGCTGGGCTTTCAGGCATTTCTACTTTTCTTTCTCACTTATTTCATACTCTCTGATTACGATATGTTCGTTGAAAAATTCAAGACTTTATTTGGCGCCGACAAGAAAGCGACAACCTCATCAATGTTAAATCAAATCGACAAACAGCTTCGGGGATTTATTACCGTGAAAGTTGGCGTTACAATAGGCATGTCGCTAGTATTTACGATTGGACTTCTGATAATGAAAGTCCCTTACGCCTATATCTGTGGACCGCTGGCCGGAGTGCTTAATCTATTTCCCTACGTTGGCGCGATAATCGGCGCGATCCCGCCGATAGTGATAGCCGGTATTACCAATAATTCGGTTGGAGCGATGATACCGGTGGGGCTGCTATTTTTAATTGTCCAGATACTTGAATCGAACCTGATTACCCCCAAGCTTACTTCCGATTCGGTCGATCTTAATCCGTTGGCGGTGCTGGTGTCATCGATAATCTGGGGCTATCTCTGGGGCGCAATCGGCGTTATCATGGCTGTACCTATCACCGCCGCCGTTAAAGTTGTCTGCGATAACGTTGAGAGCCTGGAGCCGATTGGCTTGTTGTTGGGGGGACGGGGAAATAAAAATTAAACATTCATGTATGTCCTAAAGCTGCCCGCTATCTTTAATCTTTCCCGCCGCTTATTAGAATGGCAGAATAGAAATGAAATGGTCTCAGATATACTCGACCTGCCCAATTTCTGTTTTGTCGGAAGAGCCCAACTAACAACTACAGGAGTTTCCCCTAAATTTTTAGCTAATTTAATAGAAGTATAGATTTGATATTATGTTAGCATGTACGGAGGTGGAAACTGCTGTTTTTTAAAAAAAGGGGAAACTCCGGATCTATTGTCCTCATTAAAAGGGTTCAGCCAGTTCGTAGCCTGAAGGGCGTGAACTGGCTGTTTTACCAGGCAAACTGGTGTCAGGTCACGGGCTACGCCCTACGACCTGACACAACCGGCGCAACATTATGGATGTTGCCTGAAACATTTATACGAGAATTTTCGGGGAAACTCATCCTAACAACTACTATTGCATAAAGCGGCAAATGTTCTTAAGGCAAATCCGATCCTATTTCAATAACGTCATCCTGCCCTTGGCCGTAAATTCGCCGGCGTTGAGGCTGTAGAAATACGGGCCGCTGGCGTAACTACCGGCATTCCAGGTTAGCTGATACGAACCGGCATTAAGCGTGCCCTCGTATAATGTCGCCACTTTTTTGCCGAGTATATCGTAAACGATTAGCTCGATTTCGGCTTTGGATGCCAATACGAAAGAAATCGTGGTGGCCGCGTTGAACGGGTTGGGATAGCTGGCGATAAGCGCGAAAACCTCGGGTAATTGATCCGGCTTGGCAATATCGGTATAAATCGTATCAGGTAAGGCCATCGTAGCTGCGGCTCCGATCGCGGCTTTGGCATATTCGAAAAAGAAGCCCTGATTTATATTCTCCATATTATCCTGGGTGGTATGATAATACGGATGGAAATCATCGCTGAAATCCTCGATACCCAAAATTGCCGGATAATTATAATCCCAGAAAGAGGCATGATCAGATCGGTTGGTCGAACCTAAAGTTATAAGATCGGTGTTCAAATCGATAGCATAATCGCCGATGACTTCCTCGAATAGATCGCCCATGGCCACCGATGCGGTCATGGTGCCGCAGTGGAGTTCACCAAGGTGGTCGCCGTCACTATCCCAGGCGATCATATCGAAATTATAAGCGCCGATTATATTATCGCCTTGCATGTAGGCATCCTCAGCATAAGCCGCCGAACCGTTAAGCCCCTGTTCTTCGCCGGTCCAAAGACAAAATTTAATCGTCCTTTCAAAATGCCTGTCCGAGAACAGGCGGGCGGCCTCAATTACCGCTACCGTGCCCGAGCCGTTGTCATCGGCGCCGGGAGCCCGGACTGCCGGCTGTTCGGAAGTATTATCGAAATGAGCGCACATGATCAATTGCTCATCGGGAGCAGTGGTACCTTGCTTGGTGGCAACCACGTTGCGCGCGGCTCCTTCAACGCCGCCGCTCTGGTTGAGCCAGGTTTGGCCGCCATCGGTGGTTTTCAAAACGATACCGTTGCCGACCGCGTAGCCGGTCTGGCTGTTGGTAAATTCCAGACCGTAAAGATCCTTGGATGTACCGGTTATTATTTCGGTCCAATCGGCGCCGCCATTGCTGGTGATATAGATTCCTCCATTCCAGCCGACGATGCAGCCATGATTCGTATCCGTAAAATCGACATGATACCTCTCAACATTATCGCCGAGACTGACTGTCTGCCAGGTCGTACCGCCATCGGTGGTGTGACGGACAACGCCCGACCAGCCTACGACCCAGCCGTTATCGCGATCGGTAAATTTTACGCTGTACAGCCTTTCGCCTGTGTTCGAGGTTTGGGATATCCAGTCGGCTCCGCCGTTGGTCGTATGGATAATTATGCCATTACGGCCAACCGCCCAGCCATAATCAGAATCGACAAAGCAGACATCATATAAACGCTGATCGGTAGGGGGCGTCTGAATTAACCAACTCTGCCCGGAATTTGTGGTATGAAGAACCAGGCCATAATCACCGGCAATCCAGCCCTCGGAGGGATTGACAAAACATACGCCGAACAGGTAATCATCTGTATAGGAATTTTGCGAATTGAAGCTGGCGCCGCCATCTGCGGAAAACCTGATAGCCCCTTGTTCTCCGGCAATCCATATTGAATCAGGACCGATATTATCAATACCCCAAAGGGGATCCTGAGTATTAACCGACATCGCGGCCCAATCCGCACCGCCATTGATAGTCTTAAAGGCATCGCCATATTCTGCAACCATCCATGCGGTAGACTCATCATGCACAGCAATATGCCGCATCTCGCCATCAAAGAAGGCATGATAGACAGCTTGATATTCATAGCTTTCTAAAATCTCTTTTATATATCTGGCGGCCAGAGCGTTGCCCTCGGTGCCTGAATATCTGGTCAGAATAGTGTCAGGTTCGCCATCAATTTCAATCGACGCCTCGCCTGAGAGACGGGTCAATAAGCTGATAATCGTATCCTGACTGATTTCGCCAATAAGGCTATCGACGACGGGGTGATAATCTAATATATCTGTTATGGTGCTTTGCTGAACCCCAAACGGCAGGTTTCTCAAAGTCAGACGACGATATGAATCGGCTTCCGGTAAACGTGATTTGGCTAATACATATTCCTGGCCATGGTCAAGTATCTGATCAGCGAATTTACTGCAGTCGGATAAACCAAAATTTAAATATAACGATGGCGGTTCGCCATCTAACTCTATGGTAGTGAATGTGATATTTCGATTTGCCAGCCAATTTATGTGGCTTTCATTGCCATACAAGTACATCTTATCTATAGTCTTTCCCCAGGCCCGCCCGGGAAAACCCTCCAGCCGCGTTTGACTTACGGCATCTAAATTATCGATAATAATCAAATAGCTGTCATGCGCTAAAGCCGTTGAGGTTAAAATGGTTAGCGCTATTAGTATAAGGCTGTACCGATTCGCTTTCATTGTTACTCCTGGTTTTAGTTGTACTGCTTCAATTTAACCAAATTCAAAAATTAATCAAGCTTGATTATGCCCTAACCTGCGGCAATACTTGTTCATAGTCATCATAAAAGCCCTAAAATTAACATTCCCAAGTACTCAGGCCAAAATATTCTAACCTTTTGCAAAAAAGTTTCCCCTCGTTCCCAAACTCCGGGATTGTTGAATAACCCCTGTTTTAGTGATTAGGGGTGTTCGAGAGTGAAATATTTGTTCATAAATAGCATTTGGCAATTTTTAAGGATTATGTTATGCCAAATTGCCCTTAATAGGTTTTTAAACGAGATAATCAACTTCAAATAGAGCATAAAAAGGCTGGCTAGCCTCTTGAAGTTGATTACTGCTGCGATCAACGCACTTTGTACGAACATCTTGAATATGCCACGACGCCACGCTCGCCCTAAACTATGCCACTTTTTTGCCTCGCCAAAAACACCTTCTACCGCTGGTGCTCGGAGACGGTATAATTGCCTAAAACTATCGGTTTGGCTATCTGATCGTAATCTAAGCAAAGCCGCATAATCAGCGCTTACTTTTAATCTACGATATGGTGACTTTGTACATTTATCTTTCAAATTACAGTTTTTACATATAATACTCCAACAGCGATAACGTCGACGGCTACCGGGACGTTCTTTGTCTTCAGCTATAAATGTCAAACGCTGTCCCGCAGGACAAATAAACTCATCTCTTACCTCATCATATTCAAAATCTTCAGTAGTGAAATACTTTTTATTAGTATGCTTATAAGGTGTACGGGGCGGACTTATTAAACGAATATCACGCTCTTCCAAAGCCGCTTTATTGCCGCCACTACCATATGAACCATCAGCGCAAACAGCCTCCGGTTTTACACCTGTCCGTTCTATAGCCTCATCTATAACTTCAATGGCCTTTTCACCCTCGCTTTGATTCGCCGGAAAAACCGACAAGCCTACTATAACGCGTTTATGATTATCAACCACCGTCTGCTGTTTGTAACCAGGGATGATACTGCCGCCAGGAAAACGACCAAATCGAGCGTCCGGGTCAGGACTGTCAGCCTTACCTACACGTTCATTAGATACATCCGCTCGAATCGTGGTTGCATCGACATGTAAAACCTTACCTTCTATTAAGCCACTGGCTTTACATTGGGCAATACTCTGCTTAAATAGATCGTTAAAGACCTCATCCCCGAAACGATCCAAGGCCTTCGATAAGGTCGAATGATCCGGTAAATTCTCGTCAAGCTCATAGCCGATAAACCAGCGATACGCCAGATTCAC
>Ga0299912_10000351_pt1 | contig 40771 bp, 36 predicted proteins | sample RVTome_2_FD_207667 | JGI IMG/M metagenome (GOLD analysis project Ga0299912, IMG submission 207667) | Soil microbial communities from uranium-contaminated site in the Upper Colorado River Basin, Wyoming, United States - RVT95D214 (version 2) ... | reverse complement strand
AGGATTTCAAAAAATCATGCAAGCGTTAAAGGGAAATAAGGTTTTTTAGATTAGCAAATAACAATAATAATTAAATGTTTTTGGAGGTCAAAGTATGTTGAAACATTTCAGAAACCGCAAGGGTTTCACTCTGGTTGAAATTCTGATTGTCGTTGTCATGTTGGCTATTTTGTTTGCCATTGCCGTTCCGATTTATGTGTCTTATGTAGCCAGCGCCCGTTCAGCTGAAGCCCAGGAGGCCATAAATTCTATTAAGGCTGCGGCTAATGTTCATCATGCCAGAACCGGCGCCTGGCCGGGCAATCTCGAAGATTTGGATCAACTTGAGTTTGAAGAAGTTACCACCAGAAGATGGCATTTTACCTGGGTAGCCGGCGCACAGGGTCTTACTCAGATTACCGCCACTTCGACAGGCTCAATGCCGGGCGGCGCCGGTAAGATAGTGACATTGAATCTTGTCACCGGCAATTGGAACGGGTACGGTTTCGATAATTATTAAAAATAAGCGGAGTTTGTCAAACATCTAACTAAGGTTAGCTAAATTGGAAAAATATGAATCTGTTGGCGGAGCAGTAGCCGCCAATGAAAAGCAGTTGCATATAGACGATTTACTGGAGTTTACGACTCAACAAGGGGCTTCGGATTTGCACCTTTCGGTCGGTTCCATACCGATGATCCGGGTTGACGGCACAATGTTGAAACTGGATTTGCCCGGGCTCGCGCCGAATGATATTCAACGTCTGATTTTAGAGTCTTTATCGCCGGAGTTGAAAGTGAAATTCGATCAGGATTTCGAAGTTGATTTCTCGCGAGAAACGAGAGATACCACGCGGTTCAGATGTAATGTATTCCGTCAAATCAACGGTGTTGCCGGATCATACCGGGTTATTCCCGCCGATATCAGATCGTTCGAAGAACTGGGTTTACCCGATGTTCTCAAGCGTCTGGCATTAATGGAAAAAGGCCTGGTGATATTGACCGGCCCGACCGGTTCAGGCAAAACCACCTCGTTGGCGACTATGGTCGACTGGATCAATCAGAATAAAGAGTGCCATGTGATTACAATCGAGGATCCGGTCGAGTATTTTCATAGCACGCTTCACAGTCTGATTAACCAGCGCGAGCTTGGTTCTACCACCAGATCGTTTGACCGGGCTTTGAGAGCAGCCTTGCGTGAGGATCCTGATGTCATTTTAGTCGGCGAAATGCGTGATCTGGAAACGGTCAGTTTAGCTTTAACAGCCGCCGAAACCGGTCATCTGGTGTTAACCACGCTGCATACGTCATCGGCGGCTAAGACTATCGATCGTATCATCGACGTTTTCCCGGCCGAACAGAAATCTCAAGTCAGATCAATGCTGGCCGAGTCGATTCAGGCGGTCATCTCCCAAACGCTGATGCCGCGTAAAGACAAGGGACGGGTGGTAGCTTGCGAAATCATGATTGCCAATACCGCTATCCGAAACCTGATTCGTGAAGACAAGATTTATCAGATTCCATCCATGATACAGGCTGGAAGCAAGATCGGTATGCAATCCAAAGACCAGCATCTATTGACCTTGGTTAGCGAAGGCGTTCTGGAGAAATCTGAAGCGGCCAAGCATGCCGACAACCCCAAACTATTTTTGGATTGATTAATTGCGAAAACGCGCGAAAAAGAATAGCGGATTTACTTTAATTGAAGTGATGGTGTCATTGATAGTAATGGCCCTCTCGGTTGTCGCGCTTCATTATATGTTCCATCAAGGACAGATACTGATTATGGAACAAGATCACCGACGAATAGCCTTTCATCTGGCCCAGAAAAGGATAGCCGCTTACAAACTTCTAAGCGACAGACAGGCAATCATTCCCGGCATCTATACCGGTGAAGAATTTATTATTGCGCCCGATGATGAAAATAGCGAAGATGCCGAACTCGAGGCGGCATACACGACTACTATAAATGAAATCGATGATTATTATCGCATAAGCGTAAGGTACAGTTGGACAGAACAATCGAATCGGGATTATAACCTTACATTAACCGATTATTTCATTGTCAAACAATGAGCGGGATGAACGGATGACAGGATTTTTTCAAAATAAATTAAGCGATCATTCGGGGCATACATTGGTGGAAGTAGTGATCGCGCTTATCTGCTCATCGATTGTTATTTTTGGGCTGGCCGGCGTTTACGCATATGGAATAAAAGAGTTTAATTCCGCCACTTCGAGATTACAGATGTTCAGTGAAGGCAACCTCATGTTAAGGAAAATTGAAAGTTTTATCAGGCGATCCAGCAATATATATGTCGTTGAAAATAGCGATCCCAACAGAACTGAATTACATCTCACTATACCTTATGAAAGTAACGGCGGCTTGATGGAATTTTTTACAAACCGAAGAGACCAAACTTTGAGAGTGAACGATTGGAGAATCGGTAAAAACAATGCCAATGTCAGGTTATTGCCTTTACGAGTTCTCAGCGGCGATAACCAATCGCATACCAGATTGCCTTATCATGTAGAGAAAATGCATTTTCAGTATGGCGATGCCCAGATTGACGGCTATGATAACACGGGATCGGCATATTTAGTCAGGATAGATATGGTTTTAGAGGATTCGCTGGGGAACAGGGTCAGCTTATCCTCGACCGAGACAAGATTGAATTAGAGATTATCGATAAATAGAATTAACGGGAGGAAGCATGATTAACAACAGACTAGCCGGAAGGCTAATTAAGAACAACACCGGTTCGGTGCTTGTTATGACTGTTATTTTTTCGATAGCGATAGTGGCGCTCGGCGCGGCTTACCTTCAATATTCCAATCAGTATCGGCAGGAGCTTTCATATCATGTCGCCCATAAATTAGGGATGGCGGCAGCTCACGCGGCCATGGTTAAAGGAATGCTCGAAAAAGGAGATGGCGGGGGCGATTATGAAAGCCCGCTCGACGAGTTTTGCGAGACAGACGACGGCTTTAGAGCGGATTATCAATATATATGCATGGACCAGTATACTTTTGATAATGGCGGCTATTCGGAAACAATGGAATATTTTATCCAAGGCCTTAGTCTTGTCACTATCAACGAGTTTGAAGGTGGTATTGATTTCTCCTGTGGTCATAATATGTCGACTCATTCTTATGCCGATTGGCTTTATATAACAGATAAAGAAACTCAAAGCTATCGACCCGTTGGCCAGGATACTTTGCGATTTTGGGGCCCCGACACTCTTGACGGCAAAGTTCATTCGAATGACAAATTACATTTTCAACAGGGTGACGGATATTGGCCGGTATTTTGGAAAGAGGTAACATCCTGCTCCACCAGGTTTTCGCCGGTCGATGCCGATGATTATGTTCATTTTTTTGGAGGTATTGATATTCCTCATTCATATTTACCATTTCCTATAGAAGCCGATTCGGTGAGAAAGTACAATTATTATAAAAACCCCAATCTCGGAACGGACCACCCTGATTCGGTTACAGAAATAACGCTTCTTGATGCTGACCACGGATTTATCGTGCGACACCGTTCGAAAACCGGACTTTTGGGATATCGTTATAGAGCCAGATTCGATAGCACTCTTTATGATGCTAACCTGAATAATCCGGGGAATTATTATCCGTATCCTCCAACCGGGGCGTTGTTTATTGAAGGTGAGTTATGGATTACCGGCGCCAAAGGAACGCATTTTAATGTTGGTCCCGGCGGCGATGGTTCAGGTCCTATCGGCACCGGTTTTGAAGGTGAGCTGACAATCGGGGCTTCAGGTGATATTATTATCGCCGATGACATAGTTTATAAGTCGAGCAATCCTAACGGGAGCGTTCCCCTTAATTCACCTGATGTGCTGGGCTTAATTTCCGAAAAGCATATTCTGGTTTGGCGGAATTGCGCTCCATCAATTTTAATTAACGCCGGTCTGGGGGCAATAGGCGATCAGCCCGCGCCGGATGTGATAGAATCCAGTCGCTGCGCGGCTCCATATAGCAGTATTGTCCCCGTCGACGGGAAGTACGGTACGATTTCGGTTGACGGTATAAACTGTTATGGCCAGACCAGTCCTAAAACTACGCTTACTATCGTTGGCTGCCTGATTCAAAAAGAGCGCGGTTTAATTCACTCAACATATATTAATGGCGAACGCGGTTTCGATTCAAAGGACTATACTTATGATACAAGATTCAAAAGAAATCCGCCGCCGCACTTTTTTCCTACCAGAAATTCCGGGAATTATTACCTTGAGGATGAGCTTGAAGACTGGTATTAGCTATTAATTGAAACATGAAACTAAATCGGCGCTTGAGAAAATGATAGTTAAAGCGAGCAAGGAAAAAACACAATATTTGATATTAAGCAACTACTCGCGCAAGGCCCGGGCATACGGTTTTTAGATTTGAAAGGTGCAACGGATTGACAGATGAAAAATATAAATTTTAAATATAAAGTGATTAAGCTGAAAGGTAAGCATGGCTAAATCGGTTATTGGTCTGGATATCGGGACTTTCGCCATAAAGCTGGTCGAACTTGAAAGTGAAGGCGGCAGATACAAGGTAAAGAATTTCGCTATCAATGATCTTTACGGCCCCGGCGAAGAATTCGATCCTGAAGGCCCCGGTGTCAGCAGACTTGAGAGTTCATTGAGAAACATATTTCAATCGGTTAAGCTTAACCCCAAGAGGCTGAGAAACATTAATTCCAGTCTTGGCGGTCCATCCGTTTCGGTCAAGCAGATTAAATCTGTTTCGTTGGCGCCCGAGGAAATGGAATCATCGCTGGTGTTTGAAGCAAGAAAGCATTTGCCTCTGGATGAATCCGACGCGGTGATCGATTCCCAAATCATGCGCGGCGATATGGATTCGCAGGATATGGATATTTTACTGGTTGCCACCACCAAGAAAGTATTCGACAACCATCTGAACCTGCTTAAGAGCGTAGGTATTAAGGCCAATGTCATTGATGCCGAAGCGCTGGCCGTTGTCAATAGTTATATAGCGACGGAAGGGAGTTTACTGGGCGAGGAAGCCCTGATTTTCTTGAATGTCGGCGCCAAATATTCCAGCATAGTAATCGTCGGTGAGAACACCATGCTGTTTACCAGAGAAATAACCTGGGCCGGTAGTAATTTCACGGATGATATCAAAAACAGCCTGAATGTCGGTTATCAGGAAGCCGAGTCGGTGAAAAAACAGCGAGGCATCGGCGCCTTGCTGGGTGAAGCCGCCGGCGGGACCAGTATCAGAGTCGCCAGGCGTATGGCAATAGATAACCTCATTGATGAAATCCGCCGGTCCCTGCGTTATTACACCAAAGAAACCGGCTGTCGGAATTTCAAGAAAATACTGCTGAGCGGAGGTTCTTCATCGCTGCCGAATTTCAATTCGCACCTGGCCCAACATCTAAACATGACAGTTGAGATATACAATCCATTCGCCAATATTATCACACCTCCCGGTTTAGATCAAATGATCGGTACGCGCCTGGTTGTCGCCTGCGGGCTGGCTTTGAGGGAGGACTAAATGGCTAATATAGTTTATAAAATCAATTTGAACAAAGCCTCCAACCGTCTTGACCAGTATGAACAAAGACAGAAGAAAAGACGGGTGGCGGCGATGGTGTTTTTCTTCGTCGTGCTTATCGGCATTACGGCCGTGTCGGTGGTATTCTCTCAGCAAACGCGGATAAAAATCAAAAGCCTTGAATCAAAGCTGGCCGGGATCGATCAGGAAATAGAGCAGCTTTCGGCCTCTTCGCAGTATTTGTCTCCTGATGATATTTTCGCCCTGTCACAGCTGGCAACGACCAGAATGACCTGGACCGAAAAGCTCAATGTACTTGGCCAAATTCTGCCCCGGGATATCGCGATTACCGAGCTTTATTATGACTATCAAATTAATTCTTTGAGAATCAAGGGTATTTCCCGAGTCAAACCCGAAATGAGAGATCTTGACCTGGTTGTCTCAATCGTAAATCTGATTAAAAACAACACTGATTTCGCCAAGGATTTCGTTGATATAAAATTTAGCTCCTCGACCAGGATAAAACATCAAGAGCAGGAAATCATAGAATTCGAAATCGATTGTTTGGTAGGGTAGGATAGCATGAAAAAGAATTTAATAATAGCCGGTATCTTGTTGGCGTATGTCCTGGGATTTTGGTATTACTACAAGAAAGTCATTGAACCCCAACCGGGCAAACTGGCGGATTTACAGGCTCAGCTGGCCGAGAAAACCCGCAAGAAATTATCGGCTCAGATACTATCGAGGGATTTGCAGAACGTTAATGATTTGATTCAAAACAACCTGGTGGAGAATTTGAGCGATTCGCTGGCCCAATCGGCCAGCATTCCTTTTTTAAATTATATCACCGGCTTAATGGATGATCTGGAGATAATTTTGATTTCAATGAAACCGTCCGAAGTCATGCGCTGGGATCAAACAACCGGCAGCCGGCCGATCGATCAGGAATATATCGAAATCCCTTACAGCATGTCGATACTTGCCAGCTACGAACAGCTGGGGCAGTTTCTCGAGAAGTTGGAAAAATCACAAAGGCTGATAAAGGTTGCCCGGATTCAATTATCCAACCCAATCGATTTTGCTTACTATGAGGGTGAGATTTCCGGCAAACCCGATCAGCATCATATTACTTTGGTGATTCATACAATGACGATTTTGAAAGCGAGTTACAACAGTGGATCAGAACAGTTTAATTAGAGCATTAGCCTTTGTTCTTGGGGTGGTTCTCTTGATGGAATTATCCTGGGGCGCGTATAAGGCTATAACGGTTGCCAGGACCAATGTACAGAATACCGAAGCGGTGGAAACCCTCGATACCGATGTCGCGCTGGCCAATACTATTGATTCTCTGGAAGCCCATTGGAACCGTCGTCTAAGCTACAATTTCAAAGTTGATCAGGATCCTCTTTACATTGGCCGGGTAGTATCGGGTTTCACCTATGGCAACATCGGCTATAAGGAGTATGACGAAGGCGGAGCGCCCCGTTTGTCGGCGACAGTCGCCGTATTCGACGAGGACCCCATGGCGATTATCAAGTACATGGGCAAAAGCTATGTCTTGCGAGTAGGCGATAAATTCGGGGAAGGGTTTGTCGTCAGCGATATTAAGGTTAAAAGCGTGACATTATATAAAAATGGAAATAAATTGACCTTGTACAATCAGCCTATGGGCGGCGCCTACGCGGGTGAGGATAAACAAGGTTCAAATCAACCTACGGAATGGTAGCACTTAATTAGCTTATAGCGGGAGGAAGCTTTGAAGAGATTATTGTGGATGGGTTTCATTGTCATTTTGAGTTTATTGGCGATTTTGTATAGCGCTGATTCAGTAATGGCTCAATCTGAAGAAGATGCGCAGCGCATGTCTCCAACGATGAAAGAGGGGTTGACCAAGAAAGTTACTCTGGATGCTGATGACGCTTTTTTGCCGGCGGTTTTGACTATTCTGGCGCAGAAATCGGGATTTAATATTGTCACCGGCCCCGGCGTGAATAAGCAGGAACGTATTTCGGTTCATATAACCGAGGCTCCCATTGAGGAAGCGATTAATCTCGTAGTCAGGGCGGCCGGCTTATCATATGAAGTTGTCGGCAATTCTTTTTTGGTGGCTGAACCGGAAGCACTGGAAAGAGAAGTAGGGCTTTCCGCGCATGTTTACGAACTTCAATACGCAAACGCGGGCGAATTGAAAGAGTTGCTGAGGGATATGTCGGAATATGTTCAGGTGGATACGTCCGGAAACAGAATCCTGGTCTTGACATCGCCCAGAGTCGCTTCGGAAATTTCGGATATTATCGCGCGAGTGGATACGCCGCCCATGCAGATTATGCTTGAAGCGCGATTAATTGAGGTAGCCACGGATGACCTCGATGAATACGGTATCGATTGGGAAAAGCTGTCGCATCTTACCACTATCCTGGCCGAATCACCGTTGAACGCGGACGGTTCGAGCCGAGCGCCCAATGAACTCGATTTCGGCGGCGAACTTCCCGACTTGGGCGAACTTCCGCAAAAATACACATTTGAAAAAATTGAAGGTTTCGATAATATCGGTTTATTCTCCCGGCAGTTGAACGCTTTTGATATTACGCTCGATTTTCTGGTCAAACGTAATAAAGCCAAAGTGCTGGCTCATTCGAAACTCACCACTATCAATAACAGAACCGCGACTATTTTGATTGGCGAAACATTGACCTGGGCGGTACTTTCTGAACGTAATGCGATTGTTCAAAAAGAGGAAGTGGGAATAAAATTGGTTATTACGCCCACTATTAACAGCGGCGGTTATATTACTACAAAGGTAGAGCCGGAAGTGTCTTCGATTATCGAACTGGTATCAGGAATTTACCCTCACAAAAAAATCCGCACGGCCAGTACTAATGTTCTGGTGAAAGACGGCCAGAAAATATTTATAGGCGGATTATTGTCGGTTGAGGATACCCGGAATATCTATCGGATGCCGTTGCTGTCGGATATCCCCCTGCTCGGGCGTCTTTTCAGTCATACCGAGTATTCTACCAGGAAAACCGATTTGATTATAGAGATTACCCCTAGGATTATCAAGCCCGGCATCAGTTACACCGACGCCGGAAATTTTACCTCCGATGGGTATCAAATTTCCGGACCGGGTTCTACTACCGATTTTAAAGCGGTTGAACCCGAACTCGAAGAATTTAACGAAGACGCCAAAAATCTGAAAGAAGAAATAAAAGAATTTCAAGATAGAGTAATCACTCCTAAAGAGGAAAAAGAATAAAATCATAAGGAGGCTATTATGACTGGCGGCAAAAAACTTGTGCTATTGATAGGGATTTTAAGCCTTATCACGCTTATATCACTGGCGGTTTTTTCCGCTTGTGATAATCGCAAAGCGATAAACGCGAATCTTGATATTAACCAAACGGTGCGGTTAAGCCTTTCGCCGGAAAATCTGACGATCCATTCCATAGAGGATCCAGATACAGTAGATTTGATTATCAGGGTTAGAGATTCCGACGGTAATGGCATCACCGATGTCGAGGTTACTATCAACAGGGTTCCGGCGGTCGGTACTATAGTATCTCCGGCCATGACTGATTCCAGCGGTTATATCAAAGGTTGGTTTATTACCGATCCCGGCGGTTTGGAAGATTCTATAGTAACGTTCATTGCTTCTTCCGGGACCGCCGCCGATACGTCGGTATTAAACGTCGCGGTTTCCTTACCGACGGTCACCATGACTTTATTGCCCGCGAATTTGGAAATCCATTCGCTTAATAAACCTGATACGGCTATGATCGATATTCGAGTTAGAGATGAAAACGGTACCGGAATAGACAGCGTCGAAGTCGAATTATCGCGAAGCCCCGAAATTGGGACAATTGTGCCGCCTCATGTCACTCAGGAAGGCGGTTATACCAGCGCTTTGTATATCACCGATCCCGGCATCGAGCAGGATATGCAGGTCACTCTAACTGCCAGTTCGGGATCCGCCTTCGATTCTGATATTCTAAATATCATCGTATCTCTCCAGGGTGAAATAAAATCGATGAATATTTCCTTGGGGACGCATACCCTGGTTGCCAATGGCGAGGACAATACGAAAATTTATGTAGCGGTACTGGATACTACCGATGCACCAATCGTCGATGGGACGGTTGTTTTTATGCTTAACGGAGGCGCCAGCATTTCCGGTACTCTTGATTCGGGGTACGTCCACACCTCTAATGGAATCGCGGTTTTTACTCTAACCGCTCCGCCTTTTATCGATACTTCCTCAATTATCGATGTTGATTCTCTGAATTCCTGGGGCGAAAGCGTATCAGGCACTATTGTGCATGCCCCATCGGCGGCAATTACATATGTTCCTGATGTGGCTAATTTGCTGGAAATCGTAACCATACCATCGTTGATGGTAGCGGGATCGGGCCAATATCAGGAAATCGATGTTCGGGTAACAGATTCCCATGGCAGTTTTGTCAGAGACGGTACCCAGGTGCGATTCATGAATCAATTAATGACTTCAGACATAACTTCTTTGACTACCACAGAAAACGGATACGCGACCGGGATCTATACTGTGGGCACCGAAGCGGGATTAGATGTTATAAAAGCCTTTATAACATTCCCAGGATCAGCGGATACTTTATGGTCTAACTCCGTTCCTTTAAATATTGCTTCGTCAACACCGACCAATATTGATATAACTACCGATGACCCAACTATCCCTGTAGGCGGAAACCCGACATTGATTTACGCGACAATGCAAGATGAGAATGGCAACCCATTAAGCGATGGCTATGAGATAATCTTTCGTATTACAGCGGGGCCTTCCCTGGACATTGAGCCAGACGCCCCGTCATTTAATTATGTAGCCAGCTATGATTCAGCGTGCTTTGAAACGAATGAATTCACCAACGTAAACGGAGTCGCGTCAGTGACCATATTTTCGGGCACGAAAGCCGGAACCGTACGAATTAAGGTCATTTCCGTTGATAACTACAGTATTTTCAAAGAAAAACCTATAATTACTATCCAATCAGGACCGCCTGCCGTGATCAGTATTATGCCTTCCAATGTCGCCACCATTTATGGCGAGGCAATAGTTACCGGTATTACAGCCGCCGTCTGGGATCAGTATACTAACCCGGTCGAGCCGCTTACGGCGGTACATTTCGAAGTAATGCCTGATACGATTGCCTTTATCGACGGCGCCGCCTATACCGGCGGCTGGGTAGATACGGCTACAGGGGATATTGTCGGAACTGTCGGTATGGCTTCTACCTGGATGGCATATTCTTGCCTGAATACCTTTGACACGGTCAGGGTAGTTGCCTCATCAGGAGATATGGAAGATACTTCTGAAGCAATTGTACTGGCATTATATGAAGGCACTATCGCGGTTGATGTTCAGCCCGGCGTGATTTATCTTAATGCGACAGGTCCTGATTCGGTTGATTATGCCGATGTCGAGGCTCAGCTTCTGGACGGCCTCGGCTGCGCGATCAGTAACGGCGTTATTAATTTCACGGTTGAGAATTGCGGAACAATCAGTGGTCCTTATTCCGATACAACCGATGCTCAAGGTTATGCGTATACGATTTTCAAAATCACCTATAGTCAGTTAATTCCGGATCCCGATATCGGCAGCCCGCATTGTACCGCGAAAATAAAAGCGAGGTTGAGAGGCTATCCTGAAATTATTGGTGAAGTTGATTGCTTCTGCAACGCGAATAATTAGGATTGATAGCAGAGGAGTAAATAAGTAAGAATATGCAATTATTAGGCGAGATTCTCATCAAAGAGAATATCATTTCAGAAAAAGATGTTAAGGCGGCGTTAAGGAAGCAAATCGATTACGGAGGCAAAAGGCTTGGCGAAGTCCTGATTGCCGAAGGCTATATCACAGATGAGAACCTGGCTAAAGCCCTATCCGAGCAGTTGCAGATAGAATTGGTTGGTCCGGAAGACCTGATCAAGATTGATAAAGAGGCTCTGGAATACATACCTGAATTCTTTGCCAGAGAATACCATTGCATACCTCGAAAAATCGCGGACGGGTCGATTGAAGTGATTATGGTTGACCCTGAGGATATAGTTGTAATTGACAACATTCAGAAGATATCATCGTTAAAGGTCATTACCTATATCGGGGCTCAGAGTATAATTGATGAAGCGATTGAGCGTCACTATAAAGAACTGCGCACCACCGGCGAAGTAACACAGGCACTTTCAGGCATGGATTTCGTCGTCACCGGCGAGAACGGCGAATTGGATGATATCGATGTCAATGACCTGAAAAAAGAACTTGATGACGCGCCGATTGTTAAATTGGTCAATCTGATTATTTCAGAGGCGATTAAGAACCGGGCCACCGATATTCACGTCGAGCCGCTATTCGATTCGCTTTTAATCAGATATCGTATCGATGGCGCCCTGCAGGATATTATGACGGCGCCCAAAAAATCGGCTATGGGAGTTATTTCCAGGCTGAAGATTATGGCCAGTCTTAATATCGCGGAAAGGCGTCTACCCCAGGATGGCCGCATCACTATCAAGATGCCCGAGAGAGAGGTTGACATCAGGATGTCGGTTATCCCGACGGTACGAGGTGAAAAGGTCGTACTCCGTCTTCTCGATAAAAAAGGTTTCGCTTTCACTTTGCCCTCGTTAGGTTTTGAAGCGGAAATGCTCGATATATTTCGCAGATGGATTACCAAGCCATACGGCATGATAATCGTATCCGGTCCTACCGGCAGCGGCAAATCAACGACTCTTCACGCCGCCCTGAAAGAGGTGCAGTGTGAAGAGGATAATATCGTAACGGTGGAAGATCCTGTCGAGTATCAGCTCGATAAAATAAATCAGGTCGCTACTAATGAGAAAATAGGGCTAACTTTTGGATCATCTTTGCGTGTCATATTAAGGCAGGACCCCGATAAAATTCTTATCGGTGAAATTCGCGATGCGGAAACCGCCGATGCGGCTATTAAATTTTCTTTGACCGGCCACCTGGTATTCACGACTCTGCACGCGAATGATGCTCCCTCGACAATTACCAGGCTTCTGGACATAGGTGTGCCCCGCTATTTGGCAGGATCTACCTTGAACCTGATTATGGCGCAGCGCTTGTTAAGGACCTTATGTTCTGCTTGTAAGGAAGAATACGTACCGACCGACGAAGAACTGGCAATACTCGATCTTGATCGGTCGAGGATTGCCGGCAAGAAGTTGTACCGACCGAAAGGCTGCGTGAGATGCCGCAAGACCGGCTATTTTGGACGAACCGGATTGTTTGAACTTCTGGAAGTTAAACTGCCTATCAGAAAGCTCATCTATGAGGGCAAGGACCAGGATGATATCAGATTCGCCGCCAAAGAAGCCGGCATGGTAACTCTGCGCGAAGCCGGTATTCACAAGATACTGGCCGGGCTAACCTCAATCGCGGAAGTCGCCAGAACAACTGTAGAAGATGATTGATAATTTGATTAACCTAATATTTGGACTCTAAATGGCAAACTTTAAATACGTAGTAAAAGACGCAAAAGGAAATAAGCACGAGGGAATGATCACCGCAACATCCCTTGACGGCGCCGCCAATAAGCTTCGCGAAGACGGCAGTACGGTAATTTCACTGGTGGACTCCCGGCAAATCCAGGAACGGACAAAAGGCAGTTTATTTGATGCTATTTCGCTCTATATTCACAAGAAAACCACCGCCGTACCTTTAAGAAGCCTGGTTTTCTTTACCCGGCAATTGGCTACGATGTTTTCCGCCGGATTAACTATCGAGAAATCTCTGAACAATTTACTGTATGAAGAAGGCAACAGGAAATTCAGGAAAGTCGTGGCGCAGCTGCTTAATGACGTGAAAAAGGGGTGCGCGTTATCGGAAGCTATGGAACATCATCCCGGTGTTTTTTCACCTCTTTATATCGCCTTGGTGAAATCGGGTGAGATTTCCGGTTCGCTTTATACCGTTTTGGAAGAAATCGCCGATTATCTTGAGTTCCTTCAAGACACGCGCCGCAAGGTTGTATCAGCCATGTCCTATCCGGCATTTGTTGTTTCGATTTTATCGATTTTAACCGCTGGACTTATAATCTATATCGTACCCATGTTCCAGGAAGTCTATCAGCGATTTGGGGCTAAATTGCCTTATGCTACACAGGTATTAATAAATGTTTCCGAGGCGGTGCGGTTTAATTTTTTCATCTCGCTTTTTGGCATCCTATTGGCCATAGCCCTTTTCATTGTAATCAATTTAACTTATACCGGCAAATATATATTCGATCGGATCAAACTCACTATTCCAATCATTAAGAATTTGATTATCAATTCAACGATGAGCAAGTTATCGCGAACATTCGGCATGCTGCTTGGCGCCGGCGTGCCTGTAATTGACACGATGGGTCTTGTTCGCCGGGTCGTAGGCAACTCGCATTACCAAAAAGCCCTTCAACAGGCGACTCATTATGTCCGGGATGGCTATTCTATAGCCGCGTCTCTGAAAAAGACTGAGGTATTCCCCAATACGCTTCTATCGTTAACGGCTACCGGCGAAGAAACCGGCGAGATGGAAAAAATGCTGGCTAAAGCCGCCGAATTTTACGATAAGCAGCTTGAGGCGGTCGTTTCGAGATTAACCTCTCTGATCGAACCCTTGTTGATTGTTTTAATCGCAGTAGTCATTGGCACGATAGTAATAGTTATTTATTTGCCAATATTCACTTTTGGTTTCGCCATGAAAAAAGCGATACAATAACAAATCGCGATTTGAATACCACCCTATCAAGGGTGGTTTTTTTTATGGAAGACGCTTACTCACGATATTTCCCAAAACTTGCCGCGAAAAAATTTGCCAAATATATAAATATTGAACACGATCAAAAATTATTGCCGTTTAGAATGCGATTATTAGCCCTTATAGCCGCCTGCCAGGCAATCGGCCGGCAAAAGATATTAAAAGGATTATTGAGATTGGCGCTTGAATCCGATATCGACTTCAAAGAAATTTATGAGATTTTGCTTCAGGGACATCTATTCATAGGATATCCCAAGGCAATCGAATCGTTTTTTACATTCAATGAAGCATTGCGCGAATTTAAAGAAGGCGGGAAATCTTCGCGCGGTGATGAGGAAACAACGAAATATGATCTTTTCGAGACCAGAGGATTAACGACCGCCAAACGAATCTATGGAAAAAATTTCGCTTTGGTATATGATAATATTAAAAATTAATGCCCTGATTTAGCCTCAGGGATGATAATTGAGGGTTATGGTCGAATTATTTCCCGGCCGGATCTCGATATTTTAGCCAGGGAATTGGCGGTTGTAGCGGTATTGACTGTCAACTCAATGCCCAGGCAGCTTTATTCGCATTGTAGAGGATCATTAAATGCCGGGGCTAGTCCCGATGAGGTTGAAGCCATAATCAGACAATGCGGTTTCTTTATAAATCCATCCAAAATAAGCCAAGCTTTATCAATTTTAGAAAAAGTTCTTGGAAATAACGCCGATCCCAGATAAAATAGTCTCTGGAGACGTATAAGTATATTATGAAAAAAGTAGTCAAAGTACCTCTGGCCGGTTTCTCTTTTATTTTATTCCTGATAGTGTTAGTATTGTATTTATATTTTTTCACGACAGTTCCGGAACAACAATTAAATGACTGGATGAGCTATTATTTGGCACAGAAGATCGGCTATAATATAACCGTGGATAAAGTATCTCGCGATATCTGGCGTCGGCTAAAACTTGAAGGAGTAGACATATATTTCGTTAATAAAGACCAGCTTATTCGAGCAGGTCGTATAAATTCGATTGAGGCTCGCTATTCGCTTAAAGATATCATTTTTAAAAATTATCATTTCAGTTTAGTGGAAATAAAGGGTTTGGATCTGACGCTATTGCCGGAACAGGGAAGAAGCAGGGGCGGTGCTGTTTCGCCTGGCGATAATGACGGCAAGCTATCTCCGCCAGAAATAAATATCGATCAGTTTATTATTGAAGATACCAAATTGAGGGCCGGTTTGGGGCGGGATACTATCGATATTGACTTATTCAAATTGTATGGATCATTCGGCAGCCAAGCCGATATGATCGATATCAAGATTGATACTTTAATCGGTAATTGTCCCCAAAAGGATTTTACCGTTGAATTGCTGAATGGCGAATTAAGTCTTATTAATGATAATTTGCTTATAGAAACTCTGCACCTAAAAACATCAAAATCATCAATAGAGCTTAACGGCCAGTTTGGCAAAATCGCTAATCCCCAGTTTAAACTTTCTTTAACATTCGCGCCTATAGATTTGGAGGAAATCGATAAGTTCGTGCGAACAGGTTTGCATGGTTCATTCGACGTTAGCGGGGATATTTCCGGCAATCTGGATACTTTTGAAGGGCAATTGCGGGGAAGCGGTACGGTGTTCGATAAAGCCCTTGATAATTTTACGCTCGATTATCATTTCCACGCCGATACGATCTTTTTTGGAAATTACACCGGAGATATTTTTAAAGCGCGGACAGTTGGTCGCGGTTTTCTTGATTTGCTTTCTACACCCGCCCGTTATGAATTTCAGGGTGATCTAACCGATTTGAATTTGCAAAATATAGGCCCTGACCTTTATTCATCATTTACCGGGAATATCAACCTTAGAGGGCAAGGTTTGTCAGAGAAAACATTTAAGATGGCTATTGATATGGCTCTAACAAAGGCCGATATCGATATTTATCATCCTCATCAAGCCATCGGCGAAATAGATTTTGATTTAGAACGCATAAGTTTCCATCCTGGATTTATGATAAATTATAAGAACACTTGGGCGAATTTCGATGGCTATTTGGAGTATGATGGGAACATCGATCTCATGGGCTCTACGGAATTTATCGATTTGGCGGATTTTCAAAACCAGATATTCATAGAGGACCTTGATGGAACTGGACGGGCCGATTTTCAGGTTACCGGCCCGACGCTTGATTTTAATGTGACCGGCAATTTCTTCTCCGATTCATGCAGATTTTATGGCCTGGATGCCGATACCTGCAGTTTTGACCTTAGTCTTAAATCATTTATATCCCATCGGGTTGGGACAATTAGCGGTTATTGGAAGGGTGGCGATTTATATTCCATGCCAATAGATTCCGGCTATTTTTCTGTGTTGGTATCGGGTGAAAAAAATTTCCTGGATGAGGTCTATTTCAAAAACGAACATAACCAGGTGAAACTTTCGGGTTCATTCGATAATGGCGCGCTCCCGCCATCGCTGAAAATCGACACGGTGACTGTAATTCTCTGGGATGATACGGTTTATAATCAATCCCCGCTTCTTATTGAGGCTTATGATAAAGAAGTTGAATTTAGTGATTTTAAGCTATACTCACGTTCCAGCAAACTGGATATTCGAGGTACGGTCGCTTATGAGGGGCAGATGGCTTTGGAAATAAGCGCTGATAGTCTGGAAATTCTGCCTATCATCTCTTATTTTTATACTGATAAAGCCATATCAGGAATGCTTTCAGGCGATATTGAAGTCGGAGGAGATTTTGATTTGCCGTTGTTTGACGCCAATTTTTCAATAAAAGACTTAACTATAGACAGCACTAATATAGGTAATTTGGATCTTAAAGCCGATTACTCCCAATCACAAATTCATCTGGCGCCGGCCAAAATCGAAAATCCTGACGAGTCATATATTTTAACAGGTAATTTGCCTGTCAATTTGTCATTTACCGCTGAAAGCGCCCGCTTTCCATCAGAACCGATTTCGGCGCGGCTAATCGCCTCGGGCAAATCCATATCGCTGATTCCGGTAACTATAGAAACAGTCGAGAGTTTTGACGGGGATTTTAATCTTGATCTTGAATTTTCCGGCACCTATGATAATCCCTCGGTCAACGGCAAATTTTCAGTAAAAGACGGCGTTCTGGATGTATTAGAATTGGTCGATCCTTTCACGGAAGTGAGTATCAGTGGTAAAATGGTCAATGATGTCATTTACATTGATACGCTTGAGGGTTACATGCTGCGTTCAAAGAAAAACAACAATAATAACTTGTTTGCGCGGCGTGACTCCAAGGATTGGCAAAAGGGATTAATCACCGGTTCCGGCACCGTTAAAATTCTTGGTCCGGGCTTGTTCGCGTATGATTTATATATAAATGGCAAAGAATGCGAATTTTATTCGGATAGCTATGATATTCAAGGAGTGACGGATTTGACGTTACGGGTAACGGGTTCATCACCACCCCTGGTAAGCGGCGCCGCGACTTTGAAAAAACTCGAAATGAGAGAGCCGTTTATTTCTTTCTATACCGCCGAAGAAGCTGAAGTGCTGGAAGACTCCGCCAGCTGGGATATGAAGCTCGATGTAATCGCTGACCGGAACATATGGATAGAAAATACCAAATCGGTGATCGAATTGGAGGGAGCCGCCGATATGCAATTGGGCGGAGAATTGACGGTTACCAGAGAAAGGGGTATTTATAATACGGTAGGTCAACTGGATGTTGTCCGTGGCTTTTTCTATCTGGGCAGCCTTAAATTCAAGGTTAATCAAGGCAGTTTGAATTTCAATAATCCTGACTCTTTAGACCCGGAAATAGATTTTGACGTTACAACCAAGGTTAGAGCTAAAGCCGATGACATCGGTGTAGGGTCGACCACAAGCGATTTGAACTTGCGCATAACCGGTACCCTGTCTAATCCCAGCATAGGCACCGCCGAAAACTCCGACTATTCCGGTGAAGATATTCTCTATATTCTGGTTAACAGTATCAGGCTAAGTGGAGCTGAACAAGATGCTGCCGGCTCGATTATCCTGGGAAATATTATCAGGAAAATCAGCGATGCGACCGGCGGCGGTTCTATTGTAGATGATATTGATTTTAATCAGGAAAGCTCCAAGGATAATCTCAGCAAAGAATCACGGGTTTCCGTAGCCAAGTATATCTCGCCAAAATTTTACTTGAGCTATTCGCAAAGATTATCGCAAGAAGGCGGGCAAACAGTCGGCTTTGAATATATTTTAAACGACAAGTGGTCATTCGAGGCGAGACAGGGCACCGGCCAGGATGAAGGTATAGCCTTCGATATTAAACTGAGATATGAATTTTAAAACTATTGTTTCCTTATTGATTATAATAACTTTTGCTTCGACAGCCGCCGCTAAAAATTTCTCCTTTATCAGGCAGCCGATAAAAAAGGTGGAAATAAACGGCAACCAGGCATTTTCTGACAGCCGTCTAAAAAGCCTGCTTCTAACAAAAGAAAACCGATGGTTTAACATTTTCAGCAAACGAAGAATATCCCAGACTAATTTGCTGATCGATTCAAGCCAGATAAAAAGATTTTATGGCCGCGAAGGTTTTTTATTTACTCAGGTAAGCGGCGTCGCCAATTACGATTCAGATGATTCCACAAATGCAATGGCCGCTTTTAATATAATCGAGGGCAAAAGAACGTATGTCGACACACTTGAAATTTTAGGCGGTTTGCCCCAACTAAATTCATCACTCGAAAAAATAACCAAGAAAATAATTATCCATCAGCCCGTCAATGATGACGCCGTTAAGGCGGCTACTTTCGCTATTCGAGATTTTTATGGCGACAACGGGTATGCCCTGGCCAAAGTCGAACCAGGATATTTATATTCAGATGATTTATCTGAAGTCACAATCCAATATGTGATTGCCGAGAGCAGCCTGGTTTATAATGGTGATATAACAATTGTCAGAGAGGGGCAGCCTGTCACGGATGATGGCATCTTGCTTCGCGAAATGCGAGTTAAAAAAGGCGATGTTTACAACAGAAGTTTAAACATAGAAAGCGAACAACGGCTTTATTCCACCGGTTTGTTAAAATTTGTCGCCCTGAAAAGGTCTGGCGAAATTCGCAATGACGAACCGGGAAGATGGATTACTGATTTCAGATTGGTACTTAGCGAGCAGAAACCTAATTTTGTTAATTTCCGTACCGGCGTGCAACAGGACCCGGATTTTAATGCAGTCTTCACTACCTCGGCCAGTTGGGGAAACCGAAATTTATGGGGAACCGGGCGGAAGCTGATAATGAATGTCAGTAATAGCCTAAAATTAATTTCCAAGGGCACGGGAAGCGAACCGGATACAACTGTGCCTTCATCTTTTATTGATTTATTCTCGGTTAATGCGATTGAACCGGTCAAATGGGCCGTAGGACTGAATTATGTCGAACCCTGGCTTTTAAACTACCGGATGCCATTAACGCTGGCTATCCTATATGAACCGAGGAATAAAAATCCCCTAATCAACAAATTTTTCGACAGGATTTCCGGAGAATCATCGCTGGCCAGAGAGTTAAATAAATATACCAATGTCAAACTATCAGCCAGAGTGGAGTTTGTTAATATCCACGATGTCAGCGCGGCCGATCAAGAATATTTTCGGCAAGAAGGCGATAATTCGATCAGACGACAGCTTTCAGTTTACGGTCAAAGAGATACTCGCAATAATATATTAATTCCGCAAAAAGGTTCATATTCATATTTGTCGATCGATTATGTTGGCAATTATCTTGGTGGCGATTTCAGTTTTGTCAAGGGTGAATTTTATTGGAGCCGCTTTAATAATCTTTTTGGCGATAATATTATTGCCAGTCGTTTTAGAATAGGACTTCTGGAAGAACTGGGCGATGGGTCCGGTTCCAGCGCCGATGACAGATTTACGCTTGGCGGGGCCAATACTGTCCGGGGATATTCGGAAAACAGCCTGGGACCTAAATGGACTGAAACCGATAATGTAGCGCCCGATCTAATCGGACTTCCGAAAGGGGGAAAGCTGATGCTTTTAAGTAATCTGGAGATCAGGAGGTCGCTATTCTGGAGATTTGGCGGTGCGGCCTTTACTGATATTGGAAACGTTTCTTATAATGTAAAAGATTTCAAATTAAATAAAATAGAATCATCCGCCGGTTTCGGGCTTCATTTCTTTACGCCTATCGGTCCGATACGATTCGATTGGGCTTTCCGGGTGAAGAAACAACTTGATTTAGGCGATGGCGGCTGGCATTTAACGATATTATATGCGTTCTAAAAAACCATTAATAGGCATAACGTTAAGCCAGGCGCTTAAAGTTAAATATAAGCGATCTCCGATGCGGGGGGAATTTGATTATCTCGGCAAAGCCTATCATTACGCAATAGAAAAAACCGGTGGACGGCCAATCGGTCTTTTTAACACATACAATATTAAGTTGATAGAAGATTATCTCGACTTAGTCGATGGCCTAGTTTTCACCGGCGGTTATGATTTGGACTCGAAATATTTCCATCAACATCCCCATCCGAAATCCTCAAGACCGCGAGAGCCCAGAGATTGGTTTGAATTAACGCTTATAAACGAAGCGATCAAGCTCAAAAAGCCTATTTTTTGTATTTGCCGGGGGCATCAAATACTAAACGTCGCTCAAGGCGGTGATCTATATCAGGACTTAAGCCTTATTGATGCTAAAGTGCTTAAGCACCACGGCAGTAATCTTATCAAAGAAATCAATCATAGGGTTAAACTTGATCAGAATTCTCTTTTGTACGATATTATTGGACGGCAAAAAATTAATTGCAATTCCAGCCATCATCAAGCTATTAACAAGATAGGCAAAGGTCTGATTGTATCTGCCAGAACCGCTGACGGGATTGTTGAGGGGCTTGAATTGGCCGATTATCCATTTTTGTTAAGCGTCCAGTGGCATCCCGAAAGAATCTTCAAAAGGGCACATGCCCGCCGCTTATTCGAGGCTTTTATTTCCGCGGCAAAAGCCGGAACTTGATTGATAATCATACGGTTAAATTAATTAATAAATGAACATTCGCGCGCGGCTTGACTTTAACAGCGCGCCTCTATATATTCGGTTCGGAGGTAAAAGAAGATGAAGCGAATCTATCTTGACCATAATGCTACTACCCCGGTTCATCCTGAAGTATTTGAGGCGATGAAGCCTTATTTCATGGAGACGTTCGGGAATGCCAGTTCGGTTCACGAATTTGGGCGCAAAGCGAGAGTCGCTTTAGAACAAGCCCGCGAATTTATAGCTGTTATTTTAAAATGCTCTCCAGAGGAAATAATTTTTACCTCAGGCGGTACGGAATCTGACAATATGGCAATAAAAGGTTCTGCTTTCGCCAATACTTCCAGGGGAAAACATATAGTTACCAGTGCGATCGAGCATCATGCGGTGTTGGAAAGCTGTCATTCTTTGAAGAGAGATGGTTTCGAGACGACGATTTTAAAGCCTGATAGCAAAGGTATTATATCGCCGGATGATTTACTAAAAGCCATCAGACCGGATACGGTACTTGTGACAATTATGCATGCCAATAACGAAATCGGCACGATTCAAGATATCCCTAAACTGGCGGAAGTAGCGCATCAAACGGGCGTCTTATTCCATACCGACGCGGTGCAGACTACCGGCAAGATACCTTATACAATCGATCAATTAGGCGTGGATATGCTGTCTGTTTCCGGTCATAAGCTATATGGTCCCAAGGGGATAGGCCTTCTTTATATAAAGAAAAAGACTAATATCCGAGCTTTAAGCCATGGCGGCTCGCATGAATTCAAGCGTCGCGCCGGTACGGAAAACGTGCCTGGCGCGGTTGGATTGGCCAAGGCGATAGAAATTGCCTGGCGCGATATGGAATCGGAGTCGGCCCGCTTGAAACGGATGGTCACGAAATTTGTCGACGGCGTCAAAAGCCGCATTAATGATATAACCCTTATTGGCGATCAAATTAACCGCGTACCTAATACTGTTAACATCGCGTTTCAGGCGGTAGAAGGCGAATCAATCGTATTAAGTCTCGATATGAAAGGCATAGCCGTCTCATCCGGTTCGGCTTGTTCATCCGGCGCGGTTGACCCATCCCATGTGGTTTTGGCGCTTGGTATCCCGGCGGAATTGGCACAGGGATCTATCAGGTTTTCATTTGGCAGACATAGCCAGGAGGCTGACATTGATTATATTCTGGATACTCTTGAAACCGAGATCGCCAGGTTGAGAAGTATATCGCCCTTATATCAAAGCAGATGATAGCTTGAGCTCCGTTGTGCTGGCCATATCCGGCGGCGTAGATTCATCAGTCGCGGCCGCGCTTTTAAAGGAAGAAGGTTATGAAGTAGTAGGCATAACTTTTAAAAATTTCGACTACAATGATTATAGCAAAGATCCCTCGCCCAAAAACTGTTGTTCAATTGAAACTTTAAATAAAGCGCGTATCGTCTGCGACAAACTTGGCATTCCCCATTATGTTATTAACAGGGTTGATCAATTCGAAAAAGAGGTTATCGCCAATTTTAAACAATCATATGAAAGTGGAATAACGCCTAATCCCTGTGTGCGCTGCAATAGCCTGGTCCGCTGGCCCGAGCTAATTCATCTGGCAGATGACCTAGGGATCGAATTTGTAGCTACCGGCCATTATGCGCAAATTGCCAATGTCGATGGCCGATTATTAATTCAACGGGCCGAATTTGGCGATAAAGATCAAACTTACGCCTTATGGGGAATCAAGCGGCAGTATTTGGCCAAGACGCTGTTTCCTGTAGGTAAATACGCCAAGCAACATATAATGGAAATCGCCGTCAAATATAATTTCGCCAACACCAGTTATATCGAAAGTCAGGATTTATGTTTTATACCTGATGGCAATTACACCGATGTTCTGGGAATTTCATCTCCCGGGGAGATTGTTGATGTTGACGGCAATGTATTGGGTGAACATAAGGGCTTATTGCATTACACTGTCGGTCAGAGACGCGGTTTGGGTATTTCCAGCCCTGAACCTTTGTACGTGCTGGAAATTGATCTTGGAGCCAACCGCTTGATCGTTGGAACGGAAAAGCAGATTTTTAAATCGAGATTTTTGGCAAAAGAATCAAACTGGTTTATAGATATTTCTAATAGTGAAAAAATCAGATGCCGGGCTAAAATCAGATATCGTCATGAACCGGCGGCTTGTTCGGTGATTTTTGCCGGAAGCGATAAAATGGAAGTTGTTTTTGATGAGCCTCAAAGAGCGATAACGCCCGGCCAATCGGCTGTTTTTTATGACAATCAGATACTATTAGGCGGCGGCGTTATCGAGGCAGTTTTCTAGATAGCGAAATTTCTATAAGCCGGTTGACAGATTAAATTTTATAAGCTAAATTTGCAAAAATATGTGGAGGTATTATGCTTAATTTAACATTTTTAGGACATTCCTGCTTTTTGCTTGATGATGGCATACACAAGGTTGTTATCGATCCATTTATAAGCGGCAATCCGCTGGCAAAGATCTCGGTCAACGAGTTAAAGGCCGATTTCATACTTCTAACCCACGGGCATGGCGACCATCTGGGCGACGCGATTGAAGTCGCCAAGAAAAACAAGGCCATGATTATTTCCAACTATGAGCTGGCGACATATTGCGCGGGCGAAGGCGTAGAGAAAACCTCTGGTTTACATATCGGCGGCGGCGCGAATTTTCCATTCGGTTCGCTGAAACTGACTATAGCTCATCACGGATCGACATTAGGCGGCAATCTGGCATATGGCGGTAACCCGGTGGGCTTCATAATTCGCATGGCTAACAAAATAGTCTATCACGCGGGCGATACGGGCTTATTTTTAGATATGAAATTAATCGGCGAACTCGATAAAATAGATATGGCGCTTTTACCAATTGGCGGATATTTCACTATGGATGTCAATGACGCCGCCAGGGCGGTCGAATTTTTACAAGCCCGGAAAGTTATCCCGATGCATTATGACACCTTCGATCCGATTAAAGCCGATCCCAAAGTATTTGCTGATAAAGTCAAACAATATGGGGCTGAATGTATAATACTCAGTCCGGGGCATGCTTACGGCCTTGCATAGTAGAAGAATAATATTCAAACAGCTGGATCTATATCGGGCTTTTTGGGCTATTATTGTATTTTTAATAATTTCATCATCAAGCAAGGCCGGAGTATATATAATCGGAGCTTCTTCAGCGGATAGTTCAAATGCGCTGCAAATCCTGGAACAATTCGAACAGAAAATAGAGAACATTCTTGATATTGAATATACTGATACGGTAAGAGTAGTTATTGCCCAAGACATAAAATCTTTTAATGCCACGCTTGGGTCAACTTTTCCCGATTGGGGCGCGGCGGCCGCCGTTAAGGATCGAAATTTAATCGTGATAAAATCGCCCTCACATTTTGAAACCGGCAAAAACCTGCCTGAGCTTCTGGGCCACGAACTGGGTCATCTGATGCTTGATGAAGCATCAGGCGGCCGCTGGCTGCCGCGCTGGTTTGAAGAGGGTTTTTGTCAGCTTATTTCCGGCGAATGGCGGTTGTCTTCGGATATCCTGCTAACGCGCGCCGTTTGGGGAAGCGGGCTGATACAGCTAACCGCGCTGGAAGGAGTCAATAATTTTGGCGGAGCGAAAGCATCACTGGCCTACGCGCAGTCGTACTTGGCGGTTTCAGCTTTGGTGCGGGAATTCGGCATTGAATTTTTAGCCGATTTTCTGACCGATTACAGGGTTAACGGCAATATCTACGATGCTTTTTTCAATGCTACCGGCTACCGCTATACCGAATGGGTAGTAACCTGGCAGACCAAATCCACTCAGCGATACCGTCTGATACTATATATTTTCGATCCGAGCATTTTATTTCCTTTGATCGCGGTATTATTCATCATATTATATCTGGTAAAACTATACCTCATGAGAAAGAAAAAGAAGCAATGGGAGCTTGAAGAAAGATACAAGCGGGATGAGCAAGGCTTTACAACATGAAATCGAATATTTTTTCGTAAAATTGTTTATTGCTATTTTAAATCCTCTGCCTTTAAGTATAGCCTTGAAGTTTGGCGATTTGATTGGTTTTCTGGCTTTTTCCGTGTTAAGGGTTAGACGCGATATTACTATGGTAAACTTGAAAAATTCATTTGGCGATAAATATTCAAAGAAAGAATACCGTCAAATTGGTTTGAGATCATATCAAAATTTCGCGCAAAGCATGATTGAATTTGGCCTGTATCCTAAACTTGCCCGAATGGGCTTGGAGACAATAGTCGATATTGAAGGCAAAAATATTTGCGAGGAACATCTTAAAACAGGCAAAGGCGCGGTCATCGTATCGGGCCATTTCGGGAATTTAGAGATGGTCGGTACGGCCCTGACGATTTTTCCATGGCCGATAGATTTTCTGGTTGGCAAACAGCACAACCGCCGAGTCAACAGCCTGATGAATAATCATCGTTCACTTTTTGGAGTAGGCATTATCGAAATCGGCCTGTCGGCGCGAGGCGTATTTACCGCGTTAAAAAAGGGAAGATGGGTTGTGATGCTGTCCGATCAGAACGCCCGGGCTGATGGCGTAATTATTAATTTTCTGGGGCGGCCCGCCTCAACACCCAAGGGCGCGGCCGCGTTCGCGCTTAAAACCGATTGCCCGATTATCGTTGCCATGCTGGTCAGAAGCAAACGGGGCAAGCATAAACTTTATATAGAAGGTCCAATATCGATAACCTCCAGCGACAATAAGGATGAAGATATAAGAAGATTAACGCAAATTTATTCGGATGTAATCGCGAAATATATAGAACGCTATCCAGACCAATGGTTCTGGGCTCACAAGCGGTGGAAAGCAACCTGCCCCGAGGATTATGGTTTGAAAAAATCCGGTTAGAGAGCATAAGATAAAACCAACTTAACCGCCTCCGGGCATAATTGATTAAGATCTAATTTGTTGATATCCGAGTCATCTATGACGACACAAGAAATTAATGGGCTGTTTGCCGGCCGGCCGGCTCTGAAAAGTCTCATTCCTTATGCGATTGGTATCACGGCAGGCGAATATATTCCTGTATTTCCGGCTATTCTGCTGGCCGTAGCGATAGGCCTGGCGATTGTCGCGATGATCTTTCATTTTCGCTCCAGGCCGGCGTTATTCTCGATAGCTATTTATCTGGTTCTGTTCATGTGCGGCGCGGCGCAGTATAAGTTCGCTACTTCCGGTTTTCCTCCGACGCATATTAAAAATATAGCCGAATCAGGCGCTACGGTCACGATTACCGGTGAGATCGTAGAAGAACCAGATATCCGCCAAGATAAAACCTATCTTGTTGTAGAGGTGGATTCGGTTAACTGGCGTAAGCGTGATCTGAAATCATCCGGCAAAATACTGCTTAAAATTAAACTGGCAACTTCGGAATTTGCTTTTAAAGACCGGTTAAATTTCAAAGGCTACTTGTTCGCTCCCGGAAGTCCCAGGAACCCCGGTGGTTTTGATTTCGCCCGATATTTGAGCATTAGAGAAATGCACGGCATGATGGTACTGCCACGGGGCGATGAAATTCGAATTGCGGATAAAAAACCGGTATTCTGGCGTGATTTGTGGAATTTTCGTCTGACAGATGAGATCATCATAAACCAGGCGGTCGCCCCGGTAAGACAAACCCTTCTGGAAGGTTACGATAAATACTTACCGCCCTGTCAGGCATCTTTACTGGCCGGTTTTGTTTTAGGCGAGAAACGTGATATCAAGCCCGAAATAGAAAATCTCTTCAAGGATACGGGCACTTTGCACTTGATGGCAGTTTCCGGTTCAAATGTTGCGGCTGTCATAGCGTTTTTCATGGCTATTCTCTGGCCGGTTAACCGTCGGCTAAAAATATTAATAGTCATTTTTGCCGTTATCTTCTTTAGCTTTCTTACTCGCAATGAACCATCGGTAGTCAGAGCCTCGGTGATGGCCTCGGTTGTGCTTTTAGGATTTTACCGCCGCAAAAATGCCGATACTGCAGGCTTGTTGGGTTTCGCCGGTTTTTTGTTATTGATAATAAACCCGCTATGGCTGTTCAATATAGGATTTCAGCTATCGTTCGCCGCTTGCGCCGGTATTGTTTATCTTATACCTAAATTTAGCGAGAGGATAAAACGAAGCCGGTCCATATTTAACAGAATAAGCCTGTGGATATTGTTTATTTTTTTAACTACCGTGGCCGCGCAGGCGGCCGTTTTGCCCTTGACCGCCGAATATTTCAATCGCGTGCCACTGGTTGGCATACTTGCCAATCTGCCGATGATTATCCTGGCTAATATTTTGACTATAGCCGGCTTATGTTTTTTGCCGTTTATTCTTTTGGGTGATGCATTCGCAATAGTCTATGCCTGGCCGTTATCTCAGGTGATGGCGATAATTTTGCCTGTGCTGAATTATTTTATGAATTTACCTCTCGCGGTAATTAATGTCGGTTCGCCGGGTTTATTAAAAATCATATTGTATTTCGGGATTCTGTACACGATTAGCGAATTAGTTTTTAACCATCGAATTAGTTTTAAGGGCGCCATAATATCTTTGATTTCCGTGGCTGTATTGATATGGATATCTTATTTTCGCGGTCCCGATTGCGATACCCTAACTTTTATTGATTGCGGCCCGGACAGAACGGTTTTGTTCAGTGGATCAGATAATACAGACTATTTATGGTATGATTGTCATGAGCAGGGTCAATGTGGTCAACTTGAACTTTCACTCATTCCCTGCCTTCTTAAACTTGGTGTAAGTCAAATAGATACGGTTTTTACGAAAGATCCGCTTAAAATAGCCAAACTGGCCGAGGAATTCGATATTGGAAGTATTTTAACCGCCGATGAGTTAACTAAAATCCCGTATTCAATAATTAAGGAGTTCACCCCATACACGGTTACGGAATCTATTTTAAATAAGAGGGTTAAACTTGTTCGGATTCAATCCGATAATAAAAGCGATACATTGACAGATAGGCAGTTTTACAAATTGTCAATTGAGGGAGGGGATTGTATCCTGGCCGGAGGCATGGCGTCCGATTACTCGCACGGAATTGACCAATTGCCAAAGTTATTGGAATTGCCATGGACTTCTCAACCATATGGACGGGTTTTCGATAATTTAGAAGAATATCCTCCAATTCTGTTGGTTTTTAGCCCGGATAAAAATAATTCCGACGGGGTGAATGCGAGGCGGAAATTAACTTATCTAAATGACAGGACATGGGCTATCAGCTTGGCTGGCAGCTTTCGATTTAGATTTGAAAAACACCGTGTTTTTGCGGATTTTATGTTAAAACCTTAATGTCAAGGGCAAGACTTAAATGAGTTTTACCGGAAATTTAAAAACAGTTTCATTACCCGATATTTTCCAACTGATTTTTTCTACCAAGAAAACAGGCGTGCTGTATGTAGCAAAAGATGAAGATAAAAAGGAGATCTATTTCAGAGGCGGGTTTACCATATATGCCACATCATCCGAAGAGCAAGATCTTTTTGGCAATATCCTGTTAAAACAAGGTCGGATATCCAAGCCTGAACTAACCAAAGTCTTGAAAGAAAAAAAAGATGGCAAAAAAATCGGGGCGACTCTCGTAGAAATGGGGCTTTTTACCCGCGATGAAATTCTCGATTGTCTGCGTCTGCAAATCGAGGAAATAATTTACGGATTATTCGGCTGGAAGAACGGCGATTTTAAGTTCGTGGAGGGGAAAACGCCTCCACCGGAGACTATCCAAACTGAATTAAACCCCATGAATATTATCATGGAGGGAACGCGCAGAATTGACGAATGGGAAGAACTGAAAAAGATACTGCCGCCCGATGACGCGACTGTCGAACTGGAAAAAAACCCGATTCTTAAAACAGAACAAATCCGTCTAAGCCGCAATGAAATCCTCGTGATGGCCACTATCGGTTCAGGCAAGAGGATGGCCGATATCTTAAAAGAGTCAATGCTCGACCAGTTCCTTACCTCAAAAGCTATGGCGAATATCTTGCAGGCCGGCTTGGTTAAAGTCGGCAAACTCAAGTTCGTGGAAGTGAAACCGGTGGTGGATGAAACCGAGGAATTAATAGGTCTATTGGCTAATATATATAAACATAATTTCGCGATCATTCTGGCCAGTTTAAAAGATAAGATGGGAACGAAAGGCGAAAAAATATATGCCGAGACTTTCCAGAGCCATAAATCTGAATATCCTTTGTTGTCCGATCATTTGACCGGTCGGGATGGCGAACTCGGATTCGAAATGCTGCTCAAGCTTGCCAAAGCCTTGCCAATCGACACGAGATTTCATAGGATCATCGCTAATTTCAACGACCTGCTTACAGACTATTTGATGACCATTCAGAAATATTTGGGCAAAAAGATGTACAAGCGCACGGTCTCACAATTGAAAATCAAAACGCAAAATAATATTAATAGTAAAAAGCAGCTCGCTTTAAAATGGGGATTAGAGGAAGAATTTACCCGGGCGCTGAGGAGTATTGAATAACATGAGACTAAAAACGGCAATTTTGACGATTTTAACCATAGCGTTTACGAGTAAAATAGCTCTGGCCGGTGAATTCTATAAAATTCATCCCCAATGGCTCGAATACGCGTATAATTTACTTCTTTTTGGATTAATTTGCGTTAGTCTCAGCACCAGTTATTCAATATTCACTAATTTAAAGGGCGGCAAATTAAGTTTGCCCTGGCTATTTGTTGTTATAGCCTTGGTGGTGATTTTAATCAGAACGGTTTTAGGTATTTTGACTATATTTGATATTCAGTATTTTCAGGCGATATTGTTTGCAGGATTAGATATTTTATTTTTTATTTTGCTTCTGACGGGCCTTGTTCTGTATAAAGTCGGGTTGAATTAAGGATTAATTGTAGAAGCAATCGTTTTTATGACGATAAAGTTAAATGGGTAATGAAATGAATGTAGATCTGGCCGAACTGGATGACAGGATAGCCAAGTGTCAGAAGATACTTGAGGCGGATCCGAACAGTCAAATTTTCGCCGCTTTAGCGGAAGCATATCGCAAAAAAGGCGAGGTACCCAAGGCATTTGAAGTATGCCGGAAGGGGATCGAGATTCACCCCGATTATGCCTCCGCTTATATAGTTTTGGCAAAAATCTTTGCCGATCAGAATAATTTCAGCGAAGCCGACCGCCAACTGCAAAAAGCGGTTGAAGTGGGAGGCCGAACCAGATCGGTAGATTTACTGCAATCGGAGATATATATAAAACTTGGATATAAAGAAAAAGCCAGAAATATTCTTCTAAAACTCCAGAAATCAGATGCCAGAAATGAAGCTATTAAAAACCTTCTGCTCGCTTTAGAAGGCAAATCTGTCGATATGCCTGAACCAGGACCAGTCCCCCAAATTAAATCCGAAGCCGTGCATATTTCCCGGTCCGGACCCAGACCCGAATTCAAGCCTGAACCCAAGCTCGAACCTGAGCCGATTCAGCCCCCGATGGGGATTAAAAAAAGCTACACGTTGTCAAATGCCCTAAGCATTATTAAAGTATTACCGCGGGTTTTGGGAGTCGTGGCGGTGGGACGCGACGGGATGGTGATTGAAGGGCATTTCGACGGCATGCTTTCACGGGATGAGTTAGGGGCGCTGGCTTCCGGGGCGTATGATTCAGTCGCGTTTGGTATCGCCAAGATAAATCTGGGTCACCCCAGAGAAATACTTATCGAATCGGATCATTCAAAACTCTGGCTATACAATCGCAATAATATGCTTGTCGTTGTTTCCATGCGGGATGATGTCAATCTTGGTTCCTTAAGATTGAAAGTAAGTGAAATATTTAAAAATACGGAGTTTTAAAAAAGGACAGTTATGCTTGCTGCCAAGATAGATAAATCGAAATCAGACAAGACGAAAAACAAATTCCAGACCGCTTTGGAGTACCTCGCCGAATATCATGGGGTCACGGAAGCGGTGATTTTCGACAGCGAGGGATTGGTGGTTGGTTATCTTAACCGCGACGGCCTGGATGCCGAAGTGCTATCGCCCCTGGCGCTGTTGATGCTCGATCAGGTCAGTACCGTTTTGGGAAGGCTCAAGGAATCACCGGCGCAATCGATGGTGCTTAAAAACAAAAATTGCTGGATTACTATCGAACGAGTAGGCGGTTTGGTTCTGATTGTCAAAGCTGGCAATAAAACCGACGAGCTTTTAAAAGTTAGAATCGGTCAGGCCGTAGACATGATCAAAACTTATTTGAATGAAAATTATCCTCAGTTGACAAGGTGAGTTGGAGGGTTTATGTATAACGTGTTAAGCGATCTTAATAAAACGTCCGGTATTAAAGGTTCCATGCTGGTCGGGGCTGATGGCATAATCATAGCCGCCGATCTTGACACGCAATTGGAAGACGAAACCGTTGGAGCGATGTCGGCATCAATAGTTGCCAATGTCAGTAAAGCGATGGAACGTCTAAAAAGCGAGTCTCCGGCCCAGATAACTATTGAAGCCGAAAAGGGCAAATTGTTTCTGGCTAATGCCAGCGTGGGAATCCTGACTGTTATAACGGACAAGGATGTTAATATCGGATTAGTAAGATTGGAAATAAAAAACGCTATTTCGCGAATTAATGGTCAATAAGGCGGCGTAATGGTATCAATAAATTATGCTTTCAAGGAGATGATCTCCAAGATTGTGTATTATGGTCCGGGTCTTTCGGGGAAGACTACCAATCTTCAGTACGTTTTTAAGAAAGTTCCCCAGGATACCAGAGGCGAACTTATAAGCTTGGCCACCGATGCCGACAGAACATTATATTTTGACTTTCTGCCGGTAAATGTCGGGAATATTAAAGGCTTTTCGGTTAAGTTCCAGCTGTATACCGTTCCCGGACAGGTTTATTATAATGCCACCAGGAAACTTGTTTTGCGAGGCGTTGACGGTCTGGTATTTGTAGCCGATTCTCAGATAGACAAGATGGATGAAAATATCGAATCCTTGAAAAACCTTGAGGAGAATTTGGTTGAATATGGCTATGACCTGAAAACAATGCCCTTAGTAATTCAATATAATAAGCGCGATTTGCCTAATATCGCCACTATCGATCAACTCCAGGAAACGTTGAATCCTCGCGGAGTACCATATTATGAGGCTGTAGCTACCAGCGGTAACGGTGTATTCGCTACTTTGAAGGCGATCAGCAAAATGGTAATAGATAAAACCCAATCACAGGGAGCTGAAAAACCGGTTACGTCGAAAACAGCCGTAATCAATACCGGTGAAGAAGCGATAGAGAAATCTACGCCAGGCAAAGTCGCCGTTTCGCATGAAAAGCAATCGGTTGTTTCGGCTGGATCAATTTCCAAAATACAGCCGCATGAGGAACAGACCGTCAAATCGCCGCGGGTTGAGGCTGAATACCAGCCACAAGCGTATGGAGATCTCTCCGATAATCAGCTGGGCGAAATGTCAGGGACCGAAATCGATGTCTTGGCTTCCGCCAAACGGACGCCCAAACCGATAGAGAAACCATCGATTGTGACTAATGCCGAAACAATGACCAATGTCGTGGTGTCATCAGTACCGGATGAATCAGTTGATGAAGCGGAAGCGGAGGATGATATTGAAGAGACCACGGAACACGCTGTTCTCAATAACGAACAGGGCGAAGTTGAAACCAAAGCGGCCAAAACGGATCGCCATTATCATCCCGATATTTTAGACGCTGATAAACTGGAATCTATTCGTCCGCAAATCATTTCCCGGCAGAAAATCGAAACTGATAGTTTAACCGGGGACTTTGACGAAGATGCTACGGTGATATCCGATCCCCAGCAAACCATGCAGGCTTTTCATAAACCGCAGATGGCTGAAAGCGTCAAAGTTAAAGATAAGAAAAAAACAGGTTTGTTTGGCTGGCTAAGGAAGAAAAAGAAATAACTGAATTTTAAGGAGGACTAAGTGGCTCAGGAAAATCAAGTCCTATATGAAGAGGAAATCGAACAAATCGATAAAGTGCTGACCCGGCTGATCAAAGAAGCCGAAGCCAAATGCGCGCTTTTGGTCGATAAGGATGGTCACCTGATTACGCGTCAGGGATTCACTCATACTCTCGATACCACCGCTCTGGCGGCGCTTCTGGCGGGCAGTTTCGCCTCGACCAAAGAAATAGCCAGACTCGTGGGCGAACCGGAGTTTTCGGTTTTATTTCATCAGGGCAAAAGAGATCATATCCATATCTCGCTGATAGGCGAACGGTCGATACTGGTGGTTATCTTCGATGATCGGACTACTATTGGTATGGTCAGATTGTATGCCAAAGAGATCGGTGAAAGCCTGCAGGAGATTTTAAGCAACGCGGGCAAGAAAGCGAAAAGCAATGGTCTTACCCTGGATGAGGAATTCTCGTCATCGGCCGGAGATAAGCTCGACGATATCTTCCAGGACTAAGGGAGTATAAATTACCATATGGGCGTTGAAATTGGCAAGATGCTGGTCCAGGCCGGGAAAATTACCGAGGATCAGCTTACTCAGGCATTGGAAATTCAAAAAGACTCCAAAGGAAAACTTGGCGACATACTGGTTAAAATGGGCGCTGTCGAAGATGAGGATGTTATCAGCGCGTTTGTCGGCAAGCAGTTGAATATTGGCGCCCTCAGGATCACCGATGTCGAACTAAATCCGGATATTGTCAAATTAATTCCACAGGATATAGCCCGTAAATTTAATGTAATCGCCGTCTCAAAAATCGGCAGAGCGCTTATCGTGGCGATTTCCGATCCTAATAATATTTATGTTCTGGACGCGATCAAATTCATTACCGGTTTAAATATTCAGCCGGTTATATCGCCTGAAACGGCCATTTCAAAATCAATTGATCAATATTATGAGGACAAAAGCGCGTTTGATTCAATAATTAAAGAAATCGATGATGAACTGGAAGTACTTGATACTTCCGAGGATGAAATCGCGGAACAGGATTTACAAGCCCAGGTGCAGGATAAGCCTCTGGTTAAACTTGTTGATTCAATTATTGCGGATGCCATCAAAAAAGGTGCGTCGGATATTCATTTTGAATGTTATGAAAAGAGAATCAGGGTGCGTTATCGTGTCGATGGCACGCTTCACGAACGGGCGCCTATCCCGTTTAAATACAGACCCGCGATAATATCACGTATGAAAATAATGGCCGATCTGGATATTTCCGAAAGACGGCTTCCGCAAGACGGCCGTATTAAAATCAAAATTCATGATAGAACGGTTGATTTACGCGTTTCTGTTTTGCCTACCATATTCGGCGAAAAAGTAGTTATGCGAATTCTGGATCCCAAATCACTAATGGTTGATTTGACCAAACTGGGATTTCCTGAACTGGCATTGGATAATTTTAAAAAAGCGATCAGGGCGCCATATGGCATGATCCTGGTTACCGGGCCTACCGGTTCAGGGAAAACCACGACATTATATTCGGCTTTAAAAACGCTAAATGTTCCGGACGTAAATATCATGACCGCCGAAGACCCCGTGGAATTTAATTTTGACGGCATCAACCAGGTGCTGGTCAGAAGCGAAATCGGATTGACATTTGCCGCTTCTTTGCGGTCGTTTTTAAGGCAAGATCCCGATATTATCATGGTGGGTGAAATTCGCGATAAAGAAACAAGCGATATAGCTATTAAAGCCGCTTTAACAGGCCATCTGGTGTTCTCGACTCTTCACACTAATGACGCACCATCGACTATCAATCGTTTGGTTGACATGGGGACGCCGCCGTTTTTGATAGCCGCCTCAACCAGGCTGATTATGGCTCAAAGAATGGTGAAAAAGATATGCAAACACTGCGCGAAAGAGCAGGAGATAACGCCCCAGATGATCGAAATGCTGGATATAGAGCCGGGCAAAGACCAAGGTTTAAAAGTATTCAAGGGCGTCGGCTGCAATAATTGCAATAATACCGGCTATTTGGGTAGAACAGGCATTTTTGAAGTCATGCCGATAACGGCCGCAATCGAGAAGATGATAGTTAAAAACGCATCCACTGCCGAAATAAGGGCTCAGGCGATGAAGGAAGGGATGCTGACATTAAGACATGCCGCATTAGAAAAAATGAAGCTGGGAATGATTACGTTGGATCAGGTAATTGCCCAATCGGTAGCGGATGATTAAGACCGGCATAAAATAGTCGATAATAATATAGAAGAAGGTATATATGCTGACACTTAAAGAATTACTAGATATAATGGTTAAGCGAAATGCCTCGGATTTGCATATAACCGTAGGCACTCCGCCTCAAATAAGGGTGGATGGCAAATTGGTGAAAACCGATCTCGATATATTAACCCCTGAAGACACTAAAAAAATAGCTTATAGCGTAATGAACGATAAGCAGCGTTTAAAATTCGAAGAGAACTCAGAACTCGATTTATCTTTTGGTATCAAAAACCTTTCGCGGTTTCGCTGTAATATTTTTATGCAGCGCGGCAATGTGGCCATGGCTTTGCGCCAAATACCTCATCGCGTTCCTACTTTTGAGGAGCTTCTTATTCCCAAGCATATAGCCGAGCTTGCCCTGATTCCCCGAGGTCTTGTACTGGTTACCGGTCCTACCGGTTCGGGCAAGTCCACGACTTTGGCGGCCTTGATTGACAAGATCAATCGCGAACAGCATAAGCATATTATCACGGTTGAGGACCCCATCGAATATCTTCATAGCCATCAAAACTGTATAGTCAATCAGCGGGAAGTGCATGCTGATACCTCATCATTTGCGGCCTCCCTGAAATACGCTCTACGACAAGATCCCGATGTTATCCTGATAGGTGAGATGCGCGATCTGGAGACGATGGAAGCGGCCCTGACCATTTCCGAAACCGGCCATTTGGCTTTTGCCACACTGCACACGAATTCTGCTGCGGAAGCTGTAAACCGTATTATAGACGTGTTTCCAACTACCCAGCAAGAGCAAGTCAGGGTCCAGTTGTCGTTCGTTATTCAGGCGGTGATTACCCAGCAATTGATACCGCAAATAGGCGGAGGCAGAGTATTGGGTCTGGAAATATTATTCGCGACCCCCGCGATCAGAGCGGTTATCAGAGATGATAAGATACATCAAATTTATAGTTTGATACAGGCCGGTCAAAAATTCGGCATGAGAACAATGAACCAATCTTTATATGAGCTATATTCTTTACGAAAAATAACATTAAGTGACGCGATGATGCATTCATCGACTCCGGCCGAACTTGAAGAAATGATTAGCAGAAAAGCGCCGGTCATTGGACAAACGGCAAAATTAGCCTGATAAAACCTGGAGGTAAAAGTGGCGGTTTTTGAATATAAAGGAAAAACAGTTGGCGGACGCGCCGTGCAAGGTGAACGTAAAGCCAAAAACAAAGCTGAACTTGAAAGGTTTCTCAGACAGAATAAAATCCTGGCAAGCCAGATATCCAAGAAACCGTCCGAAATAAAAATTAAATTCGGCTCCGGCATAAAAAAGATAGCTATCTCGAGGTTTACCCGTCAATTTGCCACTATGATCGGCGCGGGTTTGCCGATGGTCCAATGTCTCGAGATTTTAGCCAGTCAGCTGGATTCGCCGGAATTCAGAAAAATCGCCGAAAAGATTAAAGAGGATGTGCAGTCGGGATCGACGCTTTCTGAAGCTCTGGGAAAACATAAAAAGGTTTTCGACGACCTATATGTCAATATGGTTGAAGCGGGTGAAATCGGCGGCGCTCTCGATACGATTTTAATCAGGCTGGCGGGTTATCGTGAAAAAGCCGATAGACTTGGCCGTAAAGTAAAAGGCGCTCTGGTATATCCCATGGTCGTGGCAATTGTCGCCGGCGGCGTAACTTTTGCCATGTTGGCGTTTATTGTGCCTGTTTTTGCCAAGATGTTTGGCGGACTGGGCGCCGAATTACCGGCTCCTACCCAGGCGGTACTGAATATTTCAAACTTCCTTAGAGACAATTTATTGACAATCGTTATTCTCGTAATATTGATATTGATCGGCGCAAAATTTTCCCTTAGATCGCCTGAAGTACGGCTTATGTTCGATAAATTCAAACTCCGCATGCCGCTATTGGGAGATCTAATCAGAAAAAGCGCGATCTCCCGTTTTACGCGCACGTTAAGCACCTTAATGTCATCCGGCGTTTCGATTCTTGACGCGCTCGAAATAACAGCCAAGACCGCCGGCAATCTGGTACTGCAAAATGCTATCCGTAAATCGATGTATTCGATTGCTGAGGGTGAAACGATTACCCAGCCTCTGAAAGATTCGGGAGTGTTTCCGCCAATGGTGACTCAGATGATTTCAGTCGGTGAAAAAACCGGCGGGCTGGACGATATGCTGTCCAAGATCGCTGATTTTTACGATGAAGAGGTGGATGCGGCTGTCGCGGCTTTAACATCGATTATTGAGCCGGTCATTATCGTTTTAATGGGCGGGGTCATCGGCGGTATTTTGATTGCGATGTATTTGCCTATGTTCGAAATTGTCGGCAAGATTGATTAAAGCAAAATTAGCGCGACCCCTGCCGATGAGGCAGGGGTTTTTTTATTATGAAAATCAATCTTAAATCAACACCCTCTGCTGCCGGCATACCTGGCCGAGTTCTCTGGATATTATTATCCCGATTAATTACCTATGGCCTCTTATTTGCCGCCTCAGCAATATTTTTACAAGCCAATGACATTTTAAATCAGGTGTTGATCGTATACGGACTGCTGGCTATCGGGTTACTGGTATATCTATACGCTTATAGCCACATGCTTAATGGCCGTTTGCTGAGAATAATTATAGGCATTCAGCTTGTCTTTGAGTTTGCTATTGAATCTATATTGATAAACCACGCCGGCGGCAATTTTTCGCCGTTAATCGTATTATTCATTTTATCAATTGTATCGGCCACGTTGCTTTATGGTCTTCTCGGTACGCTTCTGGCGGCGACGGCGGCCGGGCTTTTCTACGCGGCGCCGATTATCCTTGATTTTTCCAAAATTTTACCTGATTTATTGCTAACGACCCAATTGACTAAAATGGGATTTTCTTCAGATGAAGTGTTTTATACTGTTTTCCTTCATCTCTGCATGTTCTATTTGATAGCTTTTATTTCGGGCTATATGGCCCAGAGGCAGATATTCACCTCGCGAGAACTCAGGAAAATAAAACTGGAAACAGATGAGATACTCGAAAATATGAGTTCCGGGATGGTGACGGTTGATAGCACCGGCAATCTATTATATTTCAACAAAATAGCAGGGGAGATTTTAGGCGTGAATCCGGCTTGGGCTAAAAAGAGCACTTTCAAGACGGTGCTTTTTGAAAAATTCCCCGAACTATATTATAAAATCGAATTGGCCATGACAGCCGGCTATACGGAAAGTCGGGGAGAAATTAATATAAAAAATAATGACACCGTTATTCCTTTAGGCATTTCGACTTCGATTTTAAAAGATGATAACAATGAAATTAGGGGCGTCATCGCTGTATTCCAGAACCTGGCCGAGGCCAAGCTGATGGAGAAAAAACTTCGCGATGCCGACCGCATGGCGACCGTCGGACAATTGTCAGCCGGCATTGCCCATGAAATCAGAAACCCGCTGGCTTCGATATCCGGTTCGGTAGAGGTCCTAAAAAGTTCGCTCGAACTTAGCGATGAACAGGATAAGCGGCTGCTTGAATTAATCATAAAGGAGACATCGCGCCTAAATGAAATCCTGACCGAATTTCTCAGTTTTGCCCGGATAAAAAGCAATTTCGAAATTTTATCCGATATCCCTCCGATAATCGATGAGGTCATCACTCTGGCCAAAGCTCATCCGGATTTCAAGGAAAATATTGAAATCGTGTTTAATCATCCGCCGAAGCGAATTTATGGAGTGGGCGGCCCGGACCTATATAAACAACTTCTGTGGAATTTACTTCTCAACGGCTTTCAGGCGATGAGTAAAGACGGAGGAAAAATAACGGTAACCTGTGACCGTTATATCGCCCGCAACGGCAAGGTGTTCACCAAACTGTCCGTAGATGATACCGGCCCCGGAGTCCCGCCGAAATATCGCGATAAAATTTTCGACCCGTTTTTCTCGACCAAATCGTATGGTACAGGCCTGGGACTGGCGATTGTCTCACGCATCGTCGAATCGCTTGAGGGCAAATTGGAATTTGATACCAATGAAAATGGGACGATTTTCGAAATTTATTTGCCGTTAGATTCAATGATTGCAGTCTCCGAAAAAGCGGTTAGCCAAAATTCGCCGATCTAAATAATTAACACATCAGTAACCAACACACCTAATTTCATAAGCATTACATATTATTTAAATATGCTTTACAAAAATATCGCATTCAGTTATATATCTTCCAGAGGAAATTATAATAATGGCTGAAGCAACGGTAAAATGCCCTATATGTGATTCTTATTCCGGCGAATTATGGGGAGTGGAATACCGTGGGCAGCGGATTGTCAAATGTCGAACTTGCGGGTTAAGGTTCAGTGACCCTCAAGCTGTAATTGCTGAGGAAGTTTATGATGATAATTATTTTGCGGATAAGGCCAGCCGGATGTTTGATCCTGAAAAACTTCTACTGGTGCTGAAATCGGATGCCGATTCATTTGCCAATATCGCCTCTGTGATGAAAGAAAAACTTAGTCGTGATACTTCCATACTTGATATTGGAACCGGGCGGGGAAGCTTTCTAATATTGTGCAAGTTGCTTGGAATGAAAAACCTGTTGGGAACCGATATCACAGAATCTAATATAAATTTTTTGCGCGGTTTTGGTATTGAAATAAAGTTGGGCGACCTCAAAGACCTGGAACTGGGCAAATATGATATCGTAACCTTTCATCATGTTCTTGAGCATCTGAATGATCCGGCTGATTTTTTAATCAGATTAAAAAATATAATTGATGATGGCGGAGTAGGTCACTTACTCGTACCCAATGAGGGTTCTTTGAATTCGCGGTTTAAGAGCTTGATGAGCAGATATAAATTTAAAAAGCGTGCCTACAAACATCTTTCGCCAGGCCATCATCTCTGGTTTTTTGACAAATGCACCCTGGTAAAACTTATAGAAAAATTCGGATACAAGATTGAATATATCGGTACCAGGGCCACCGAAAAGCAAAGAGGAATAATAAGCCGTCTGATTCACCGCATATATGATTATTTTATGATAAATTCCTGGCTTGAAATTGTATTCTCTAAAAAGTAATTAATACTCGATTTTTACCGCTTTCGTAACCTTAATACAGACAACATATTATATTGTTCCGGACACTAATTATTATTAAAGTATATTTTTTTCTTGACGAATGAACATATGGGCAGTATATTTATTGGCAGATAAAATATGTTTAGTATATCGCTTCTCTGAAAGGAGGGGAAGATGAAAGAACTAACGCCACGTCAACGCGAAATATTTGAATTTATCAAGGCCTCGGTAATAGAGATAGGCCGGCCGCCATCGCTGCGCGAG
>Ga0299912_10000350_pt1 | contig 40793 bp, 32 predicted proteins | sample RVTome_2_FD_207667 | JGI IMG/M metagenome (GOLD analysis project Ga0299912, IMG submission 207667) | Soil microbial communities from uranium-contaminated site in the Upper Colorado River Basin, Wyoming, United States - RVT95D214 (version 2) ... | reverse complement strand
GTACCTTGCCGCAGCGCTATGACCGAAAAATTTTTATCCGTTAGCTGCAGCACTCCCCTTTCACCCTGCAACTTTGATATTCCATACGGATAACCGCACGTAACCGGGCCTTCTTCGTCGTATAGTTCGTTGACTGTGTATCCATATACAGAACAAGATGATGCGTAAATGAATCGCTTCACACCGGCCTTCTTGGCAATGAACGCCACATACGAGGGCAGCGCCCCGTTGAAAATAAAGTTCATCGATGGGTCAAACTCCGCCATAGGGTCGTTTGAAAGTCCTGCCAGGAAAACTACCTGGTCATAATCTTTCAAATCGTCCGGCTGGCATTTGAAGAGGTCTTTCTTGAAGACGCTGACATTGCCCGGCAGGTGGTTGCCAAACCACAACAGGTCAACAACATCGACCTCGTATCCGTGCTCCAGCAAGACCGGTATCAATTTGCAGCCGATATAACCTGCTCCGCCTGCTGCCAGGATTCTCATTTGTGCAACCTCCGATTTGGCGCGCTATTCTTTAATCAATTTGTTGTACCTGTCACAATTCAGCGATGTATCGACCGGAACGTTGAACGACACGTCATTCACGGATAGTTTGCCTATATGGCTTGTGGCATCCAGACTTTCTGCGTATTCGTATACTGTCTTTCGGTTTCCCCCGACATGTATGACCCCGGCAATATCTTCATCGATCAGTTTGCTGATTTTCTTAGCAATGACCGAGACGCTTTCCCTGCTAGTCCACTGATCGGTAAAGGCTTTTCGGTACGGGAAAACGTTGGGCCCAAATGTTGTTCTTATTATCAACGATTTATCGTACATTCGGACCGCACATTCACCGCCTAACTTTGACCACGCGTACTTATTGACGGGATAGAGCGGGTCGTCTTCCTTATAATTGCCTTTATCGCCTTTGAAAACGTAATCCGTAGAGATGTAAATTAACCGAGCATCGATCTCCATACATAGTTTTACGACATTCGAGGTGCCGATGATATTCACCTCAATCGCTTTCAATGGGTCCTTCTCGATCAATGGCGGTGATATAAACGCAGCCGCGTGGACAATCAAATCACAACCATCTGCTTCTACGTATTTTCTCATCTGCTCGAAATCTGTAATATTGAACTCCTTTGACGAAGGATAGTCTATATCGGGTCGTATTTTCCTAAATTCCGAGCCTAAAAGTCCACCACCGCCGGTGAAAACAATCCTCAGATTATCCGACATCCTCTAATCCCTCAAAAATCCTCTATCACGCTTCTCCGCAGACAGGACTCCCGGATCGTCCATCCCCTCTGATCCGATTCGGCATAGCAATTGAGACCCTTGCGCAGTAACCAGCGAGTTCACGCTCTATCACACCCAGAACCGCGCAGGCGACACAACCTGTGCGGGATTTATCGGACGGCATCGTGGCATACATGCCGGGTTCGCTTAGGTTCCGCAAATAAGACCGGCATTATCACTTCTTAAAAGTATGCCACTGTTGGCAGTTACGCATTCTGTGAAGGCTAATGACGAGGCGGTCATTCCCAGAATAGAGTAGAAGAGGGATAGCGGCGTACCGAAGAAGCTGACCCCTTGCCAGATTATGATCACGGAGAATACCGTACTTCCCAACGACCAGTACAGGGACTTTAGTTCTGTGTCTACCGTCTTTCTCGATGCCGAGGAAAGGCCGCGGAACACCTCTATAAGGACTGCGCAAAGCACTATTATGCCAAGCAGGCCATATTGGACACCTGCCTTAATAAACTCATTATTGGTGTCGGTAGGCGCTGCGTATCTTGCTCCCCAGCCAGGGTCTCTGCCTCCATACCCGGCCAGCCACCACTGGCCGAAATCCGCGCGCGCGGAGTCTATGAGTTTGACCCGCTGGTACCAGTCGCCTCCGCCAAGATTCGCGCGTGAATACATTGCATAGTAGAATGGCCTCTTACTGACTATCTCAGTCACTATGCACAAAATGACGAAAGCTATAAGCAGCGGCTTGACCCAACGCTTGAATCTTTCCATTACGAGGCAGAAAACCGCCACGATCCCGGGGGCCCACGAGCCGCTGGACATACTGCTAAAAGCTCCACAGCCCGCCATTACGACAAGCGGGTAAGACAGCTTGCCCCAATAGTTGCGCTGGTGTCGCAAGGCACAGATCAGCGGTAGGAACATTACGAAACTGCTTCCGAACATAATGGGATGGCTGAAGGGACCGATGGCCCGAGCCAACCCGAAGCGCCCTTTCTCTACTACTGCGTCTGGCACTTCCGTCAACATCCGCCAAGGACGAAACCGTTTCAAAGGCGCGAAGTAGAGTCGGTGGGTCACACACTCTATTAGGCCCAGAATAGCCAGCAGCGCGAGAATGAGGCTAGTAGTTTTCAGAACAGATATCAGCGTTCTTTTGTCCGTCATTATCAGTCGTGCACTCATATAGGCGAACCAGGTATCCATCAGAAAACCACTACGATTTTCCAAAGCCATCACTAGTGACGGGTAGGTAAGACAGTAGACCCCAACGTACACGACCATACTTAAAGCAACCAACGTGTCCAATCGAGACCAGATGAACTTTTTCTGGATCTGATCGCTGCACAGGCACCTCAGAAGCAAAGCACTTACTACAATTCGCCCCGCAGATATGTCTATTGTGCCTATGCTAACTCTCAAATAGTCGGGATACCATAGCAGCACGCCAATATACACCCCCAACGCATAAGGGGGGCGCAGCAATATAACCGATACTGAGCCCAAAATGCCGATTACTAACGTAATGCCCTGCATATATCTCTGCTGTAAAAGGCCGCCACTAAGAAACAGTCTGCCCTCTTTTTCACTGTGCTCAAAGGTCTCGCGCTAATAATAGTACCTTGTGCTCAACCGAGCCTTCAGGGTAGTTCTCAGGCCAATCCGTTCTCTGCGCAGAAGGCTCCTCAGGACCGAGAGCAAATACTGCGGCCGGCCAAAAAACAACAGTTGGTATCCCGCCATCCAGCCGTGCCGGGCGTGTCCGTCGCTAATTACAAGATGCTTGTTAAAGCCAAGCATATCCTGCACTGTAATGGCGTCAGCTATCATGTCGCCGCGATCAATTGCCGACCTGACAAATTCCTTTCCCCGCTCGGTTCGGACCATAATTGCCGATCTCCCCTTGCGCTCCATGTTGACCATTTCGTCTGTCCATGGGTCTGAGACCGCAATGTCGGCAAACCGGCCCCAATGATCCAGGCAATTCCAACACCGCAGATAATGATCACGAGGTACGACATGGATAAGCGACCCGCCAAGAAGCGGGCGATCCATCAAGAGCTTGTCATTTTCCCCAAAGACCCTGAAGCGGCCGGGCCAACCGTTTCCACGATAGCAGATACGGCGAACATCGGCAATGCTGACGCCACCATCTTCCTCGATATAGGCCTTTGTGCTCAAACGAGATGCCATACCGGCACACACCAGGCCTATCCTAAGAACGATTCTTTCCCGAAGCTTTGGCAGTCGTTCCTGAAGTTTTGTCAGAGCCTCTATCATGCACGGAGTGCCCACAAACACATAACGACCCAGACGTTTCAGTACCTCAGTCAAGACGGTGCAACTTGAAACGGGCGCGTACTTAGATGCCCTCGCGCTGAGAAGAGATTCTCGGTCGGTGGCGATAAATGACTCAGCTACCAAAGGATTTTCTCCCTCACATCTGGCGACAATGCCGCCGTCGGCAAGCCCTTTGCCCATCAGGTGGAGAATCATGCCGGTGATGAATCCGCCGGAGGAAGCGTCCAGACGTATTCCATCATCTTTTGAATGAATCAGGTAGCAATCGTATGACGCCTTTGCCGGCTCGTCGGAGAATCCCGGGTCAGTTCCTTTCAGAAGAAATGCGCTGGGGCACACTTCAAGACATTTGCCGCAGTGTGTACACGTTTCCGCGTCGACTCTGGGAAAATTGAACCGCTCTCCGTAGACAAAATCGATGCAGGATGTCGGGCATATCACAGTGCATGCCCCACAGCCACAACAAATCTTGCGATCTACCACCGTTTGTATTGCGTTTCGGTCTCTGCCGCCGCTGCCTTTGCTACTCACTATGTTTCAGCTCATTCAAAGTCTTTAAGCATATTTAGGGTTTTTGCCTGCACGTCAGGGACAGCTTTGCGCAAATGGTCTGCTATAGTTGCTCGCTTCTCAAAGGCATCTCGCAGAGCTCTAAGGATCTGATCCTGGTTGTGACGGCGAAGATCGACAACAAGGTCCTGTAGTCCCACCGACTCAAATACTCCAATGAATTTCTTACTGTAAGCCAGACCAACGGCAGGGATACACTGCGAAAGCGCCGCTATGCAGGCGTGCATACGCGAACCGATGAAGAAATCACATAATCCTATGATATACTTGGCCTCCTTATGGTCGTAATGACCATCCACCAGGAATATACGCCCATTGTACTTATGGATAGTTTGGTTATACACATTTCTGCAAGCAGTCGCATCGGATTGCTCATACCCTCTTTTGCGGGTGGCATCATCGCGAGAATCCTCGGATTCGGGTGAAACAAGCACGTGAGGCACTAACAAAACCACCGCATGCCTGTATCCCATCAACAATTCGATGACCGAATTGATCAGAGCAAGGTAGTCCACTTGCAGATTGAACATATTCTCCGCGGCGTTACTGTGCCGGGCTACTAAGCCGCTAACATTTAAGCCGACCAGTACTGCATTCGTGGCCTTAATCTCTTCCAATGAGCTTATCGCTCCGTTTCTTGGCCTGCGAGGATCCAGAATAAATCCGAGGTCGGGCACAAATTTTACTTTTTGATCCTTATCTTTGTTTCTAAGAAGCTTCCCTACATAGTCGACTCCGCTACAGTCCCTGGAATAGATTACATCTGCATAATCCAAGATGCTTCGAGCCATTCTCCTTGTTAACCATCTCTTAAACGGCCCGTAGGTCTGTGGCAAAAACACCAGTCTTTTTCGGAAGACTTTTGCCAGCCACTTGCGCAAAAACCCAGTAATAAATCTCTTCACACCGTATATGTCGCTGAAGCTGTCGCCGCCGGTGATGTCAGCAATCATATCTGCTTCAACTATTGTCTTCACACATAGATTGCGTGAGGCTAATTTACGGTGAATTTCTGGCCGTTGAAATAGTCTGAACAACAATGCATACAGAGCAAGTACAGCGAAATGATTCGGCAAAAGTACATTCCTGCAAAACCGTATGGGTAAGCTTTTCACACTGACCTGTCGACCTAATAGTTCGAGCCGGTGCTCAGCTTCGTCCGAACCGCTGCCAAGTAGCGTCACCTCAGCATCAGGCCAGCGGTTAAGGATAACCTTTATACTCGACTCAGCTAACGTACTAACGCCCAAGTTCCCTGTGTCAAAAGATGGGCCAAGAAGACAGATTTTAGTGTTGCCAATTCTTTTGTGCTTTGTCGCCATAACGATAAAGAAAGTGGCGGTGGAAGAGATGGCTCAGGTCTTCAGAGTTCTGTGGATGCGATGTCTGAGGTTGGCCAGTTTGCCTCGCCAACCCACGTAGTATTTCACGTCCCAAGGGCCATCGAGGATATTGCTCACAACAACTTCGTGCCAAGCCTTTGCTTCTTCGATGGTCCGGAAACGATGCCGTTGGGCCCCGGCACTGGTTTTGGCCCACCCATCAAAACTCCCGGCAAATGCGAAGTGCTTGGACCATGGGTAGTCCATGTGCTCCGCATAGATTAGTGGGAAATAGTAGCCGTTGACATAGCCCTTCAGCGCCATCCGTTTCCAGTAAGCCGGGGTAGCATTGGACTGAAGTAATCCACATTCCCTCACGGCCTTAAGCTTGACAAGACCTGCAGCTCCTCCTGTCCACGGATGCCTAAGAATCTGATGGCGTTTAAACCTTTGTATTTTGTGGCGAGCCCTGGCCTCGTCAAAAAACTCCTCCCCAAGGTGCCAACACCCGATGAGTCCAAATTCGGGTACATCGGCGTGCGCTTGGGCAATAGTGCGGGTCCAGCCCGCCGTGACAAGAAGGTCGTTAGGCACAATTCCAACCAGATCAGCCGATGACTTACTGAAAAGGTAGTTTATAGCACCACGGAGACCTACGTTTTCATTGGAAAAGACGCGTTCGACGATTCGCCGGTCTTGCACGGACGAAAAATATTCTCTGGTGCCATCCCTTGAGTTATTGTCCCAGATAGTCAGACGGAACTCCTCGGTTGGATCGGCTAATAGTGCTGGCAATGCTAGTTTTGTGTACTGCAAGCGGTTGAATGTTATGAAAACAAGATCAATGTTCATTGCTTAGCTCTGATATTCTCCTCTGTAGAATACATTCACTTACGGTCGCAACTACTGCCGCTATTCTTCCACACAATCGGTCAAACACGCAGAATGAAAAATCGATGCCAGGCGTGCTTCCATAAGCGGTATTGCTTTTCAATTCTGAAACCAGCCTCCTTTATGTTCCTGACTACATCTTTGGCCAGCGTGGCTTTACAACCAATCTCCCAACAATGTTGGCCTGCCGATTCCAACTCTCTGCGGGCGTATTTTCTTCTCGGCGGATTCCATTCAAACATAAACCAGCCCAGACGAGCAAGACACACGGCAATCCCAAAGTGACGTGTCTTATCCGCCAACGACAGAATCGCTTTATGCCTGGCAACTCGCCTGATTTCTTTCAGCGAAGGAAGGAAATCCCTAAAAGGCAGATGCTCCAGAACTTCACAACACAGAACCACATCGAATTGCCCGTCTTCAAAGGGCATATCAGTCACCGACCCAACATAATCGGGGGATAGGTCTTCAGCTATATCGATGGTTGTATGCGAAATCTGAGGAAATAATTTGAAGCAATGACGGAGAAATCCTGCACCCACACCGATTTCCAAAATGTTGGTGTAGCCACTGTAACAAATCTGCCTTAATTGCTCTGTAATGCTTTCGATACGCAAGCTGTCAAAGCCGTGTTCTTGATACACATCCTTTGGCACTTGAGGATCGTCCACCTTGTGCGTGTTTCTATTCATTTCGATGCTCGCTAAATGGCTGAGTGCCTCCTGCTAATTCTCTTTGTGCAGCACCAAGAGGATGTATGAGAAAAACTCACGCAGTTTTGCCGGTCCGCCAGGCAAAAGGGCCCATAGTGCAAAATATGACGCCACACCGAGAGTGAGGCAAGCTCCGATTGTGACAAAATCCGGCTGATTAGCCGACAGGAACTTATAGGCCAAGAACATTATTGCAGTGGACGCAAGGCTGGTAACTGCCGGCTGTGAGATGACCTTGAAAAACCCCGGAACCGACACGGGGGTTTTTCTAAAGGAATACCACAGTGATGGAATCATAATCGAGTACTCGGCGATAACATAAGAGATTGCGACGCCGCGAGCACCCCAGCGAACGCCTACAGCAAAGGCCAGGACAAAAACTGCGCTCGTGAATATCCCAACCTTTAGATATTTCTTACTTAGCCCAAGTGAAATGAGGGTAAGGGCCCGTGTGTTCTCGACAGCTTGGATAAAAGCGGCCACTGCCAATATTTTGAAAACGACGTCTGCGTCCATCCACTTTTCGCCAAGTAACAGACGAATAATGCTTTCGGAGCAGACAAATAGAAAGCCCGCAAGGGGCATTGTTACAAATGCGAGAAAAGAAGCGAGTTTGTAATAATACCTTGCATATCTGGCCGGCTCATTCTGGATGTGGCTGAGGGCCGGTATAGCGACGGCTATCAGAGGACCACGTATCTGGCTGATGGGGAGCATGAATAGACTATATGCTCTGCTGTACAACCCTGTTACATAAGAACCGTGGAAGCGGCCGAGGAGGATCTTGTCGGCGTTACGGGCAAAGTAGTTTACCATTTGAAAGCCCGTGATGTGCAGACCAAAGTGCAGCATTGAGCGGACACCGGCCCCTCGGACAGGCAAACAGGGACGCCATTTGCAGGCAAGCCATAGCATTATTGTCCCGGAAACCGCTGTTCCAACCTGCATCGCAACTATCGCCCAATAAGCTGCCCCAAACCAGGCCAGCAAAATAGCCAGGACGACTCCGACCAGCATACTGGCAATATCTCTGGTTACCACCGCTCCAAAACGCATTTGCCTTCTGAGCAGCGCTTGGTGCTGAACGCTCAGTCCAACAAATAAAAAACTCGTTGATAGTGCCAGCCCAATCCAGATGAGCCGCGGTTCGTTATAGAACCAGGCGATAGCCGGCGCCAGGCCGGCAGTTACGAGCATTGCTATGGTGCTCATGGCAACGTTTATCCAGAAGAGTGTACTTATCTGTTGATGATTGATCTGCGCCTTCTGTACCGTTGCGGTGGAAAGCCCGAGGTCTTTGAAAATCATTATGAAGCCGGTTACTGCCGTAACCATTGCGACAAGACCGTAATCCTCCGGAATCAGCAGCCGGGCCAGCACAACAGTCGAGCCGGTCTGAATGATAAACCTCGCTGCCTGCCCGAGCATGGTTATGGCGCTGCCGCGTACAAAGTGGCCCTTTAACTCCGGCTTCAGATGCGAGGTCTCAAAGTAGTCTGCCGCCCTACTTGATTGTATTAGTTCGTCTTCTTCAGTAGTAGTAACCATAGAATTGAAATTAAGTCGTCTTGAGTGACGGGCCAATCATGTTTTTACACTCCGTCCGCCTCGGTTGGCCGCCAATTACCATCCTCAACTGCCCGGTACATCAAAAATATTGCAGGAAAGAAAATGAGCAGCTCAGCGACTACTGTGCCAGATACCGCTGCAAATGGCGTTCGCCAAATCAGAACCAGTCCCATAACACATGCGAAGATGCCTATCCTGCTAGCAACGTTGAAGACAACCAATGTCTTCACGCGGTCGCTTGAAATCAGACAGGGTCCCAGCGAGGCTATGGGCAGAGCAACAAGTGCGTACGGTATGAGTAATAATAGGAGCGGACTTAAAGCGGGGTTGTTGAATCTCTTAGCCAGCAGATGATTTGCCCCCAGCCAAATAGCCAATGCGAATATGGTCCCCATTACGAGCGACAAAAGGAGATTGCCGCTCAGAATGCTGCGTCCTTTTTTCTTATTCCTCGGCAGGAAATAGTACAGCGAGCTCGGAAGACCCAATATCAGTAAAGGGTATACAAAATTATAGGATAAAAACACCTGCTTGTACGCTGCGTAATCCGTTTTTGTAAAGATGCGCGACAGAATGGCCGCGGATACCAGTCCGGTGAATTTCAGTAGGAATGTTCCCGAGCCTAAGATAGCAGCTTTCAATGCCCTGCTGTGGGCCATTGTCTCAAATCCCAAACCGATCTGCGGAAAAAGTTAGATACACACCGTTCCCCTCAGTTCCACCAGAGCCACCTGACAAAGCCTTATTTATCCATGCCACGCGAATATATGTAACGACATATTTACTTGGTGAACCCCCATACCAAAACGATCCCGTGTTTCCGCACAAGGCCTGTAGTCTTGTCGAGGAATCTATCTATCACCCTGAGAGCGGGTTTGAACCTCCTCAAGAAACGACCGCCGAGTTTGCAGGTACCGCGTTGGAGCAGTTGTTCGAGAAATCCTACCTTAAGGAACAGCATTTCCTTGAAGTTAAACTTCTCTTTTATGCGTTCGATTTCGGACCTGGCATATCCGCCCCTCTCAGTTGCAATTTCGTCGGCTGGCGAAATACCATGCTTTCGATGAGTATATAACTGAAGCGGTTTTAACATTGTCTTCTTAAGAAATTGCCACAGGGGCGAATACGCGTGGTCGAGGAACCGACATATACCACCCGGCTTCAAGCAGCGAGCTACTTCAGCAAAAAGGCCCTCGAGATCTTCTATGTGGTGCACAAACGCACACCCGTAAATTACGTCGAAGGTTTCATTCGCAAAAGGCAGATGGCACGCATCCACGGCGTGGAATTCTACATCCTGGAGGTCCGCCTGATAAAATTCCGACTGTGCGAATTTTTCTTTTATGTGTCTTATCGCCTGGATTGACAGGTCCGTCCAGACACATATCCCGCCCAACTTAAGAAAGTAAAACTCCTTTAGAGAAACACCGTTTCCAAGCAGCAGAATCCTCTTTCCGGATACATCCCCAAGACTCTCAAGAAGCTCCCCAAACCCGGGTTCTCTGGACCAGAGTTCCTCGCACATCTTGATCGAGATGGGGCGAGTGAAAGCTGCTTTATAGGCTCTGTCGAAAAACTGCCTTTCTTCTTTTGATGTGCCTGCGGATACAAAATCATAAGTAGTCCCGTCAGTGGAATGGAAAACCACAGAATTCTTGTTCAAATCACAGAGATTGCCAGCATCGTCCCGCACAAGCGGGGTCTTGGTTAGAGGGTGAATATACCCGGTTGGCATAACATTGCTTTCCGTGTGTTGACGAAATCATAGCAATATCCCAGTTGGTGCATAGCGCAGGAAACCGAGTAGAAGAAAACTCCGCATCTTGCCTCTGGAATCATACTCCGTCCCTGTCGGTTGCATGGCAAAAATCAGGCAAGAGAGTAAAATATGTAGAGGCATCACTACAAGCATTTGCATTTGACGCTAAGAACCACGTGTGATATGATCCGTTCGTAATGGATCCCCTTGATTCTGTTCAGGAGCAAAACGGACAACTAGGCGAGCGACTGGTCGGCGATTAACACGATGAAGGTTTTAGTAGTCATTCCCTATAAAGGTCACCGCAGCAATTTTTCCCACCATTTAAGTCACTACTTAAGCGACGTACACGAAGTGACGGTGACCACGCTTGTCCCTCCTTATTACTCGTGTTATTCCAGGATGGGCAAGCTCCTCGACAAGAAACGAGTAGCATGTGTTATGTCCCTCAACTTTTTTTTCTTCATCTACCGTTTTCTGATCGCGACAAGAGAGAAATACGACATAATCTTATTAAGCAGCCATGTAGTGGCCATTCCTTTTCTGTTTCTTACCAGAATCTTGCCGTTCATAAATCCCAGAAGAAAGACTATTGTGACATCTTTCTTCCTTCACGGATTGGGCAAGAAGAAGCCTGTGCAAAAAATCTTACGTTGTTTATTTCGTAGTCCAAAGGTTCTTCTGGTAGTTCAGGCCAGCGATGAATTAGAGTATTATTCAGAGCTCATGGACCCAAGCAAAATTATATACTTCCCCTTTTGTCAACACGAAGTTGCGGTCTCCGAAAATTGTGGAAAAGGAGAACAGTACATATTTGCAGGCGGTTATACCAACAGGGATTACGAGTGCCTGTTCGAGGCGGCTCGAAAAGTAAAGTATAATTTTATCATTATTTGTTCCAAATTGAACCGAATAGACCCCAAGCAAGCACCCCCCAACGTGCGAATTCTAAGTGACACCAATCCCAAGGATTTTCATGGCTATATGCAAAACTCGCAGATGGTAATAATACCTCTGAAAGAGAGGACCGGCTCCTCGGGGCAAAAGGTTGCTCTCGCTGCTATGGCTTTCAAAAAATCGATTATCTACACTAACATCGACTCGGTCGCTCAGTATTTCAAAGATGGTGTATCAGGTATTTCTTACGAAATAAATAATGGAGAAGACTTAGCAAACAAAATACTCCGCCTTTTGTCCGACCCTCTTCTGCGGCATAAACTAGGAGCCGATGCGTTCAAAAGATACCACGAAAGCTACCATATATCTAAATACTGCGAATTCCTCGCAAACTTAGTGTTAAGGTGACACCTTTTGTCGCTTGGGGATGATCGGGCCACCCAAGTCCTGCCGGAGCGCTTGGGGTTACCCGCATTAAGCACGTCTTGGCACATCGCGAATTATCCAGCGCGGGCGCACTCTTTTGGAGACCTGCGCCTAAACGACCCATGTCGCAGGCATGGACGGGCCAATCCTATGAGTATATGGTGTACAATCGGTCGAACTGGAATTGCCTGTTTTATTTTATTTCCAGTACTCATGGCGTCTGATCTTAGCATACTCCGTCCCTGTCGGTTGCATGGCAAGAGATTGATACAACCGTTTGCAGAGAAAAATAAGGAACCGCTCACTTCTCTACGCCGGTCTTAGCCGCTCTTGTCTTCACCTGCCCAGCAAGACTCATCACAGGCGGCAGCCATCCGCCGCCGGGCTTCGCCCTTTTGTCTGTCAGGAATTGCGGCAACAGCCCAGTTGTTTACGTCGGGGCTTGATAAAATCGGTGCTCAAACAGCCGTGAAAGACATAAGCCAAATTCAATATCCCTTTAGGGGTAGTCAGGTCACACACATTGTGTTCTCCGACCACCATCTCTTGCCATAGAACAGTTGATACTTGCAGGCACCTCCTCCCTGAAACGCCCGATTTACTCCTGAAGATACCCACTTAATCGTCCGTTTGTCAAGGAAATGTTAGCAAAAAGCCCCGACCCTTAGGGATTTCTGCACAACTTATGATAAGCCTGCCCTTTCGCAAGTTTTCTTTACTATTCGGCAAAAAAGTCCTATAATGTAATAACCCTGGGGCTGGCCAAGAGACGTCAGTTGCTGCTTGTCTGGCGAACGATTTATTGTTACAGTTTGGTTGATGGCAGGAGGATGGAAGGTAATCTTCTGGTTCGAGGCCAACCGTATGACAGATGCAGCGGGTACGCGCTGGCTGCTACGCAGAAGTCAGCGACAGCCCATACATAAATGCTCGATGTTTTACCTGCTAATCACTGGCCTGTCTTTGATTTTTACTTTGGGCAACATCGCAGGTGGAGCCACCTACTATCTTGACGCGGTCAACGGCAGCGACAGCAATCCCGGCTCAAGCGAGCAGCCCTGGAAGACACTCAATCGAGCTTATACCTGGTACACCGGAGAAGGACCCAAAGTGCAGGAAGGCGATACAGTCTACTTCAGGAACGGCAATTACGGCACGTTTCGTGAGAATACTGACGATGGAAGCGGACGCTTATTTTACAGAAACGATTGGATAACCTATAAAGCTGCTGCGGGGCACACACCGACGCTCTATCACATAGATATATCGAACTCGGATAAATGGGCGCCGATTGAGCACGGCAGGTCGTATCTTAAATTTGAGGGCTTCAACATTCAGCACGCAGTTGGCTGCAACTTTACTTCTTATTTTGAGATACGCGATTGCAATGTCACCACGGCGCCTTACGAGCTGGAAGGCTATTACGCACCTTACGTCTCCCCAAGCTCCCACTGCATATCCGTAAAAACCTCGCATTACGTTACTATCGAAAACAACATCATACATCAAGCCTATAGGGGAATAGGTTTGGTCGATGGTTGTAACAACGCGACTATTCGCGGCAATGAGATTTATTATCTCTCCGAGGACGGCATTGTGACGGGCACTACGACCAACCTAACCATAGAGAACAATACGATATACAACCACAACAAGTACAGGCATTGGATTCCAGCCATCGGTACGATAAACGGAACCTTCATAGCGGGCGAGACGCTGGTTTTGCAGGGTACTGAAGCCCAAGGACTATACGATCATACAGCGTCGGGCAAGGTATTTTTCTGGCAAACCTCACAGACGACTATCTTGGCCAAATGGCTCGAAGATAAAAGCCGTATCTTGGTGGGTCAAAGCAGCGGAGCTACGTTGACAAACATCAGTGATGTCGATCCGGACCATTCCGACTCCATTACAACAACGGGCGGTACAAACACAATCCTTAGAAACAATAAGTTGCTGCGGAGTATTGGAGGAGGTCTGGACGGGCAAGCCCTCAAACCCGCCACGTCCACGAACTATCGGATGTATAACAATCTGATTGTGGCGCACGTCGGTATCATAGGACCCCAGCACACGGACCAATTTTATATGTACAATAATACGATCTACGTCCCAGCCGGCGATGAGACCGGCCATAGTATGGAGCTCTACTACGGCGAATCCACCAATACGGTCATCACGGAAATGTACAACAATATCATCAGCAGGTACAAACAGCGTAGTGACCAAGAGCCGTATTACGTCAGGGTAATCAGTCACGGCAACAATATATTTGGCAACAATCCGAACCCAATCGGCGGGCCGGCTTACCCATTTACCGTTAACAGCACAGAGGTCGTCAACTGCAACATCGCCTCTTTGTTCGTAGACGCAGCCAACGGTGACTTTCGCCTGAAAGAGCGATCCATCGCCAGAGACTTCGGCAATTCAGCCTATGCCCCGGCAACTGACATTGCCGGTAATCGACGGGACTCTTTGCCAGATGCCGGCTGCTACGAGTACAATAACCAAGGCCCGGTACTGCAGAGCATTGGCGATAAAGCCGTTAACGAGGGGACCCTCTTGACCTTCACCCTAAGTGCCGGTGACCCCGATGGTGGTGCGATAACATACTCGGCTCAGAATTTGCCAAGCGGAGCGACCTTGTCCGGTGCGACTTTCAGTTGGACGCCAAGCTATGCTCAGGCTGGCACATATCAGGTGACGTTTATAGCAAGTGACGGCCCGGCACAGGATTCCGAGACGATTACAATCAGCGTAGTTAATGTCAACCGGCCGCCGGTGCTTGCACCTATAGGCGATAAACCGGTTGGCGAAGGTGCAACATTGAGCTTTACGGCTAGCGCCAGTGATGCCGATGGAGACCCAGTCACATATTCGGTGCAAAATCTGCCAAGTGGCGCTGCATTTGCCGGCCAAACATTTACTTGGGCGCCGGGTTATAATCAGGCTGGAACATACCAAGTCACGTTTACTGTCAGCGATGGTCAGGCGCAAGATGCAGAAACGATCACCATAGCAGTACAGAATGTCAACCGAGCTCCGGTCTTAAGTACAGTCGGCGACCAGTCGGTCTTTGCCACCGACCTTCTGACCTTCTCGGTCCAGGCAGCCGATGCCGACGGTGATCGAATACAGTATTCGGCGCAGGGCTTGCCCAGTGGTGCGACGTTTACGAACCAAAACCTTAGCTGGACGCCGAGCCCCAGTCAGGCAGGCAACTATCAAGTGACTTTCACCGCAAGTGACGGCCAATCACGAGATTCTGAAGCTGTTGCTATAACTGCCTACGCCGAAGATAAGTCGCCGCCGACGGTGACCAACTGCGTACCCGCGCCCGACTCCATACAGGTGCTGTTAAACACTGTGATATACATGCATATTATCGACACGGGCAAAGGTGTTGATGCGAATTCTGTCTCAATTAAGGTCAATAACGGTACGGTGTATTCCGGCAATACAACTCATTATAGCAGCCAAACAGGCAACTGCCGCAGAACAGGCACGAAAGCTGACTACGCGTTCACGTACCAGCAAAACGAGAATTTCAATTTTGAGCAGGAATTCACCGTCACAGTAAATGCTACGGACCTTGGTGGAAACGCCATGCCTGAGTACAGATTCTCCTTCTGGACCGAGATGCGATCCTTCGGCAAAAATAAAAGGGTCAGTCTGGGTTTAGATAATCTTGGTAATGCTGCTCCTGCCACGGTCCGAGACAGCACCGGCAATATCTGGGTTGTCTGGCACGCAGGACCTGCAGGCAGCAGAGATGTCTATTTGGCTATGCTTGCAGAAGGGGCAAGCAGCTTCACCGGCAGTATTCAACTAACAGCCGACTCTGCTGATCAATGCGACCCTGCCGTTGCTGTGGCTGGCAGTGACAAGCTCTATGTGGTCTGGCAGGACAACCGCCGGGGCAACTGGGATGTCTACGTCTCAACATCTGTTGATGGGGTGAGCTGGTCGGCAGAACGGCTGGTTACCGATTCGAACGACAATCAGATCAACCCTGCCATTGCTATCGACGGTTCGTCTCCCAGCCGCGCATATGTCGTCTGGCAGGATGACCGGGGCGGCAATCAAGATATTTATGTAGCCAGTTCCAGCGACGGCTTCGCAACAAAAGCAATTTCGCAAATAACAGCCAACGTTTCCGACCAGATTGACCCTGTCGTTGCTGTGGATTCTGCTAACACGGTATATGTCGTCTGGACCGATAAGCGGAACAGCTCGAACGACATTTACGGAGCAGCCTCAAATAGCGGCCCCTGGACGAACGTGCCCATCGTGAACAAGGCAGGCAATCAGTCCAGCCCCGCGATTGCCGCCGAGACTGCCGGGTCAATTCTACATCTATTGTGGGCGGATGATGGGTCCGGCAACAGCGACATATACCACGCGGCCACAAATGGTTTGCCGAGCAGCCCGTTGGTCGGCAGCAGTATTATTGATGATAGCTCCGGCGCTGGTCAATTGGAGCCAGCCATTGCCGTCACCGGCAGCACAGGCGACAACTTACAGGTTTTTGCCTGCTGGCAGGATCGGCGAAATGTTGCCGGGGCAAGCGGCGATACAGACTTGTATTTCGTCGAAGTCAGCTCAGATGGCCGGACAAACGTCTTCGTAGGCGACGATAGTATAAATAGCAATCAGAGCCAGCCGGCGATCAGCGTGGATGTACACGGTCAGCCATACCTGGTTTGGAACGATAGTAGAAGTGCAAATCCGCAGATTTACTATGCTGGAAGCACTTATCTGAACCCTGAACCGGTGGCTTGGCAACTTGCTTCGCCGTCCTCAACCGCAATAGTGGGAACAGACCCCGCAAATATGACCAGTGCCGACGATGTCTCCGTCACTGTCCCTGCCGGTGCATGCTCTTGTGACATACGGATCGCAATTTCTGAAATTAAGAACCCACAGGGATTTACCGTGCCGTGTCTGGCTGCCTATGATTTTGGCCCCAGCGGAATCCGGTTCAACCAGCCGGTCACGATAACCATACCCTACGCCGTCCCGGCTTCCCAGGGATCGGTTACGCCATATTGGTACAACTCACTAAGTGGAGCTCTTACGCAGCAAGGCATAATAGACATCAAAGATGTCGTAATATCTCCGACCTTGCATGCTCTATCTTTCAAGACGACACACTTTACACCATTCTACATAGTCGAAGGCACGGTTGGCGAGACTAGCGGTAGCGGTGGAGGTGGAGGCTGCTCGGTGTCTGCCGCTGGTAACGGCAGTATTGTCGAGTTTCTATTGCCCTATATGGTCCTTGCCGCAGTGATGATGATATTAAAGCGGCACGACACACGAGAGCGTAAAGCACGTGAAGTTACACGGAGGCAATGTTAAGACACGCCCTCATTTATGGTAACCTCGAATATCGAATAGGCGGCACCAATTCTCGAAATTCACGATTCAGCCTTCGGCATTCGATCCTCTTTAGCTTCGGCACGCGCCTGCCCAGCCTGTCAGAGTAACCCTCAGCACAACCACAGGATTGACCGAGGTTGCTTGAGACGCACTATGTTACGATGTCACTGTAGCGCCCGCACTGTCGGGAAGATTTCACGTTTGATAATTCTGGCTTCTTTTCTGCTCCCACACAGGACAAAGGCTTGCTTTTCCTTATTTTCTTCACATCGGTTCGGAAATCTCAAATTGTGGAACCAAATAATCCGGATAAGAATCAACGAAAAAGTAAGATTTTGAAAACGGGCTGATCCTCATAGGAAATATATCTGCTGCAACATTGAGCTACCCCCGGTTGTCCATACCGATTTTGGCTTTCTGTAAGGTGATAAGTGTAGCGTTACATAGAACATGTTTCTCAGGTACTTGGCCTATCGCGAAAGCTAAACACGTGAACCGATTCTCAAAGTACACCTCCGCAGGGCTTGGATAGTCCAAGCTACGATCCGGCCTGCAATTACTGTAAAAATCAAACTAACTGCGCAAGCCATCCACCGCCTGCCGAGCGTCCTGGTATCCACCCAGGTAAACTTCTGCGTACTTGACCGTCCACCAGAGCCTGCTTTTTCCACTCGTAGACCTGTTTGAGATGGACCTGATAGATTGAAGCGATTTCGTTGGTCGTCTTTTGGCTCTTGAGCGTCTCGAGTGCCGGTGTTGCCTTTAGCGATGCTGGAAACTTTTTCCGCTGTGCCATAAATAGATACCTTTCTGAACCACATTATGCCACAGCTTCTCACGTTATCCTCTGGTCTAAATGTCCGGGAGTATTATACAGGCAGCGCAGTTCATTTTTCGGACACAAACCGACTACGTTGGCGTGGCAATGTTGCATCTGATCCATTGAGAGCTGATACGGTAGAATACGAGTCTTAAAGTAGATTCGTTTCGGAAACTTAGCAGTAGATGATGCAAAACTGTTTCGTCGGCATTGCGGCTTGAGGAGAAAGTCCTATGTTTTTGGAGCGTGTTGTCAGAGACATCTGGTTACTGCCCATCATTCTCATGGTACTGCGTGTTTCTCATGCAGGACAGGCAACTTATGCCGAGCGACTTGGATGGCCAGCGGGGCTCGAACTATGACGGCTTAAAACCGCACCACAGATGGCAGTAAACCTATTTTTTTTCTGTCTGATGATAGAATATAAGAAAAAAATATTTGACGCTATGCATAGTAGATTCTATATTGGAATATAGCTGTGTTAGCCTCTTTTCGTTAGATCGCAGGAAGATAACGGAATAGAATCCAAATCAGTCTTGGGAAAGAGGTTAGACATGTATGTTAACGGAAAGGATGCCGTTGTTATTCCTTCCGAGGCACGACCCATTCTTTTTCGGGCTGGATCTTGCCAGCGTGATATCGCTGTTACTATTCTGTACCCCGAAAAAAGGAACAGGTCACCTCAAGAATGCCTAATAAGGTAGGATGCCGATTAATTACATCCACGGACAGATCGCAGATGAACGAGCGGCCCAGTCTTATGAGGCAGGTCCGACAGGCTGCGGTTTTTATGGTCAGCTCACACAGGCAGGATATCACAGCAACTGGTTAAATAATTACCAATCACCAGTTCCCAGTCACCGGGCTGGACCAGAGGGAGCAGTTAGCAGACATGAAGGCAGCAGGAAGCATTGGTTTTTGTGGTCGCAGGAAGGGAAAGGAGGCCAATCGTGCGTATCGCTATACTATCTTGGGAATCACTTCATTCGGTTTCTGTCGGTGGCGTAGCTGTCCACGTGACGGAACTGGGGGCGGCCCTGGCAAGAAAAGGTCACCAGGTACACATTTTCACCCGGCGGGCGCCCGGACAGCGAGGTCACGATTACACGGGTGGCGTCCACTATCATCGCTGCACGTACCTGCCCCACAATGACTTCGTTGACGATGTCAATAACATGTGTCGGTCCTTCGTGGACCGCGTTTTTGAGGTCGAAGACTTTGTTGGCCGTTTCGACCTGATCCACGCCCATGACTGGCTTTTGGCCAACGCCATGATCTGGATCAAGCAGGGCCGTGGACACAATTGCGTTTTGACTATCCATGCAACCGAATATGCTCGGTGCGGCAACGCTTTTCCGCTGGGCCGATCGGCCCGTATCAGGCATCAGGAGCGTGCTGGAACTTACTGGGCTGACCGGGTCATCGCGGTCTCACACACAACCAAGAGCGAACTAATGTGGATGTACGAGGTGCCGGACCGGAAGATATCGGTTGTCTACAACGGAGTAGATCCCTCTCGCTTCGAGTTGGCTACCGACCCAGGAGTGGACAAGAATCTTTATGACATAGCTCCGTTAGATCCGACGGTCCTGTTCTGTGGCCGGCTGGCGTGGCAAAAAGGCCCCGATCTTCTGGTGGAAGCTATTCCTTCGATTCTCAAGTTTCATGGCAACACAAAATTTATCTTTGCCGGTGAGGGACAGATGCGGGACGGGCTGGAGGCACGTGTACGAGAACTTGGGGTTGCCCATGCCACGCGATTTTTGGGTCGCCGTGATGGCCACGAGCTCATCCGTTTATTCAAGTTAGCAGATGTGGTCTGCGTGCCGAGCCGGAACGAGCCATTTGGGATCGTGGTACTGGAGGCCTGGAGTGCCTGCAAACCTGTGGTTGTGACTCAGGTCGGCGGCCCGAGCGAGTATGTCTGGCATGAAGTGAACGGCCTAAAGACAGAACCGAATCCTGATTCCGTAGCCTGGGGCCTGAGCACGGTTTTTTCTGATTTTGAGCGCGCCCGCTGGATGGGCCGCAATGGTAGAAAAGCTGTGGAAGATCGATTCACCTGGGACCTGATCGTGGAGCAGACGCTTGCCGTCTACAGGGATGTCTGCCCAAGCGGCGAATTGGAGCTGGGCGTGCCTGCAGAAGCCACCTGCAGAGAGTTTCCACGCAGCGGGGTCCCGAATCAGGCCCAACCACTTGACCTGATAGCAAAGCTAAGACTAGGGGTTAACCAGGACGGAGATGGTGCCGGCCAGACACTTGCCTCCTACAAAGAGCGCCTCGCCCAAATAGGACTTCATCCGGAACAGGAGAACGGCAGTATAATCCTGAAAGGAAGGTTCGCAACTTTGTTAGCTGCGATCGAACGGTGCCATCAACAGATACACCAAACGGGGCTGACCCACGTTGCATGCTCACTCAATCTGGAAACATCCGTTCCGCTGGGTGTCAGTAACGGCGCCGGCGAGGCAAGCAGCAGCGTAGAAGACCAACAAAAACCCTGACCCTGATTTAGGGTTCCCGCTTCGCGGGCGCCCACTGCAAGGAGACTCGCTGCAAGGATGCAAACGGCGAAAGGGCTAAAAAATCAGAAGGATAAGGCTGTCGGCAGTTTTTGTCTTGTCTTGCATGGGCACATGCCTTACGTGTTGCATCATGGAGTGTGGCCGAACGGAGAGGACTGGTTATATGAAGCGGCGGCCGAGTGTTATCTGCCGCTGCTGGCGCTGATCGATGAATGTCAACATCTTAACTGCAACCCGCAGCTTGCCATCAGCCTGACACCTGTATTGCTCGAGCAGCTCACCCACGAAGACTTCAGGTCTGGATTTGCAAAATACCTTACAGAGCGGGTGAACCAATCGCGAGCAGATAAGGCCGATTTCAAGCGTCAAGGCCAGGCACACATGGCCTACCTTGCTGACCAGTGGAAACTGTTCTTCAGCAGTCTGAGCGAACAATTCGACCGAATTGAACGTGATATCCCCAAGGCATTTGCAGAGCAAATGGAGCACGGTCTTATCCAGATCCTCACATCCAGCGCGACACACGCATATTTGCCGCTGCTGCTTGAGGACTCCTGCGTGCGGGCGCAGGTCCGCGCGGGCATCAGCAGCTCAGAACGCATCCTCGGATTGCGGCCCAGAGGAATATGGCTGCCCGAAGGGGCGTACCGACCTGGCGGTACATGGAACCCGCCAATCCCGTGGGGATCCAAGAACAGTCGCATTGGAATTGACCAGATTGTCTCGGACGAGAACCTTTCACACTTCTTCGTGGAGAGCCACTTGCTCGGAAAATTCGAAATTCGAAATTCGAAATTCGAAATTCCCGCCGGAGTCGGGTTGGAGCCGGTTTTGGTCAACACCAACGGAAATGGCAGCAGGCCACCCGCCGCCTTCGCGCGTGACGCGGAGATATGCAGGCAGGTTTGGTGTGGATTTGTCGGCTACCCTGCTAACGGCGTGTACTTGGAGTTCCATAAGAGGCACGGCAAGCGGCGAGGACTGCGATATTGGAAGGTTACGGACCGGCGTCTGGGCCTTGACGGCAAACAGTTTTACTATCCTAACGATGTCGCCGGAAAGATATATGAGCATGCCAGTCATTTCTGCTACGAAGTCAAAAGGCGGCTGAGCGACTATTATCATCGGACGGGCCGCCGTGGAGTCGTTGTGGCCTGTTTCGATGCTGAACTCTTTGGCCATTGGTGGTTCGAGGGACCTCGCTTTTTGCGTGACGTGCTGCTTACCATCAATGCCGACCCGGAGGTGGAGCTGTCCACGCCGGAGGCATATCTGGAAAAGAATCCACCCGATAAAGTCACGTCACTATCCGAGGGCTCGTGGGGCGAGGGTGGTGACCACCGGGTCTGGACTAATCAGAAAGTTGACTGGATGTGGCCCATAGAGTATCGCTGTGAGGCTCTTTTTGGCAAGCTGACTTATCATCTGCCTTGGCGGAAACACCGCGCACTTCGCCAAATCCTGGAAAAAGCTGGCCGGGAACTGCTGCTGCTGCAAGCCAGCGACTGGCCGTTCGTAATCGCACGTGACCAGGCTGATGATTATGGTGTCAAGAGGTTTATGGGGCATGTCGCACGATTCGAATGCCTTACTGATATTGCAGAGAACACGGCTGGCGATTCGAAGTACCTGGACAACCTCAACAAGGTGCAAATATTCGACTTGGTGGATGCTGAGGTACATGATGTCATTTTCCCCAAGATCGACTTGAACTGGTGGAATATGTGAGGGGTCTGACAATGAGAATTGCGATGTTTGCATGGGAAAGTCTGCATTCGGTTGCTGTCGGCGGCGGAGCTGTCCATGTAACTGAGCTGGCTGCGGCCCTGCAGCGCCGAGGTCACGAAGTGCACGTCTTTGTCCGCTTGGGCCAGGGGCAAACAACCTATGCACTGATTGACGGTGTTCATTACCATCGCTGTCCCATTGACCTGCATCCTGATTTTGTCACAGAGATGAACAATATGTGCAACAGTTTTGTTTATTTTATGGGCCAGACCGAAGCCTATCAGGGCGCACGCTTCGATATAGTGCATGGGCACGACTGGCTCTGCGCTAAAGGAATCGTTCAGGCTAAGAACGATCGGGGCAGCCGAGTCGTGTTGACTTTCCATTCCTCTGAATATGGGCGGTGCGGGAACAATCATTTTGGCGGACAATCGCGACGTATCCAGACCATTGAAGCTGAAGGCGCCTACTGCGCCAATCGTGTTATTGCAGTCTCAGGAGTATTAGCCGAAGAAACCAAGCGGCAATACAACATACCTGATTGGAAAATCAGAGCCGTACACAACGGGATAAACTGCCACCGCTTCGATGGTTACATTGATCCGGCGATGTGCAGGCGAACCTACGGAATTGGATCGTTGGACCCGATGGTGCTGTTCGTAGGAAGGATGACGACGCAAAAGGGTCCAGACTTGCTGCTGGAAGCAGTGCCATCTATTTTGCACAATCGCGGTGATGCGAAAATCGTATTCGTAGGTGATGGATACCTAAAGCCGGATCTGCAAGGGCGGGCTCACCAGCTAAGGGTCGCTCATGCGGTTCGGTTCCTTGGCGCAATGGACCCCAATGGGGATCTTATTAATCTATTCAAAAGCACCGATGTTGTCTGCGTTCCAAGCCGAAACGAACCTTTCGGGATCGCGGTACTCGAGGCGTGGGCTGCCGGAAAGCCGGTTATAGCAACGCACAATGGCTTCCCGCGAGAGCTGATATCCCATGGACACGATGGCTACCTTACCCATGATAATCCACCGTCAATCTGCTGGGGAATCAGCCAGATTTTTGGCAACTTCGATCATGCCAGGTGGATGGGCCAGAACGGCCGGGTAAAAGCTGCTTACGGTTTTAGCTGGGACACAATTGCTGCGCGCACCGAGAACGTTTACCGAGAATTAGTCGCTTAGGTGGCTTGAGGCAGTACTTATGGATGTAACTGCGATAGCTGCAGAGCCTGCCCTGCGCTTGTCGAAGGAACTCAAAGATTTGGCCCGGAACTTTTACTGGGGCTGGCATCCGGAGGTCGTCACAGTATTCCGTGACCTTGATCCAGAGTTGTGGCGAGCAGTCAACCACAATCCCACCACGTTTCTTTCACGGCTGGCAAGAAACGTGTTGCAGGAAAAAGGTACCGAACCAGTCCCAGAGACTCGTTTGACCCGTGCCCTTGAGCAAGTGCGCTGCTACCTGGAAACTGAAGATGCATGGGGACTCTGGCATGCGGGGCCTCTCAGCGTCAACCCCGTGGCGTATTTCTCGGCCGAGTTTGGACTCCATGAGTCACTGCCGATCTATTCGGGGGGACTCGGTGTATTGGCTGGAGACCATCTAAAGGCGGCCTCGGACCTGGCCGTTCCAATGGTTGGCGTGGGCCTATACTATACTAAGGGCTACTTTGAACAAACCATAGATGCAAGCGGATGCCAGCACGAACGTTATCTCAACTTAGATATTAGTGACTTGCCGCTGGAGCCCGTTACAGATGAATATGGCCACCCTGTCCGTGTAACCGTCCAGACAGACTTGGGTGATATCCAGGCAAGAGCCTGGGGTACGGGCGTAGGCCGCAACCGCCTGATTCTGCTCGATACGAATGTAGACGGCAACTCCGAGCAAAACAGGGCCATAACTTCAGCTCTGTACAGCGGAGATAATGATGTGCGCGTCCGGCAGCAGGTCGTTCTGGGAGTCGGGGGCCTACGAGCGCTTGCTGCGATGGGCATCCGTCCAAGCGTGGTTCATCTGAATGAGGGTCACACGGCCTTTGCAGTCTTAGAGCTGACAAGGTCGCTAATGGAACGCGACGGCCAGACGTTCGAAAACATGCGAGAAATAGCCGCCGCGCAGACTATCTTTACTGTGCATACGCCAATGGAGGCCGCGGTCGATCGTTACAAACCGGAGCTTGTAGAACGAGTATTGGAACCACTACGACAGCAGCTGAGAATCTCCAAACATGATTTGCTGGCCTTAGGTCGGGTCGATCCCAGAGATGAACGGGAACCGTTTTGCCCGACGGTTCTTGGGCTGAAGATGTCACGGCGGCGCAACGGTGTGTCCGCGTTGCATGCCCGCGTAAGTCGAGCTATGTGGCACAAGGTCTGGCCAGAACTACCGGAAGACAGGGTCCCGATAGGCTTTATCACGAACGGTGTGCATGTTGCAACTTGGCTAGCCCAACAGATGGATGAGCTTTATAGCCGATGCCTTGGGAAAGATTGGCAGGAAAAATTGGACGATCCCCCTACCTGGAGGAAGATAACCGAGATCGATGATGCAGAACTCTGGAAAACAGGCCAGTTTCTCCGAAACCACTTGATCGAGTATGTCCGCCGCAACGCTTTTGCTCAGGCCAAAGCCAGAGGGGAGTCTGAAGAGATTTGCAGGGCGGCACAAAGCTGTCTTAAAGCATCTATCCTTACCATCGGATTTGCTCGTCGTTTTGCAACGTACAAGCGTGGCGATTTTCTACTGCGTGATTTGAACTGGTTGGACCATATCGTGAACCACCCCGAGCGACCGGTGCAGGTCATCATTGCCGGCAAGGCGCATCCGAAGGATGAACCGGCCAAAAAAATCCTTCAGCAAGTCTTCCGGATTACCCGCGACCGACGATTCCTCGGTCGGATCGTCTTTCTCGAAAACTACGATATCAACGTCAGCAGGCATTTGGTGCAGGGAGTTGATTTGTGGTTGAGTACACCTCGCCGTCCCCTGGAAGCGTGCGGCACCAGCGGCCAGAAAGTGGCCATAAATGGAGGTCTGAACCTTTCAGTTCTTGACGGCTGGTGGGCAGAGGCCTATGATGGCGCAAACGGGTTCGCCATTGGTTTTGGAAGCGAACATTCCAATTGGGAGCGCCAAGACCATTTGGATACGCAATCCTTTCACGATGTCGTAGAAAACAAGGTCGTCCCACTATTTTATGATAGGGGTCCAGATGACATTCCCCACGGGTGGATAGCGATGCAAAAACGTTCCCTGCAGACACTTGCGTGGCGATTCAATGCACGCCGGATGCTGGCCGACTACACGTTGGGCTATTACTTGCCAGCAACCGGTGGCGTGACTTCATCGTTGCCCGTCAATTCCAAAATTCCAAATTCTAAACCTGTCCCTTCGGCAAGCTCAGGGCAGGCTCTGAGCAAAGTCGAAGGATTCTAAATTCTTGTATGGCGTTGTCGGCAATTCCGCAATATATCGATGGTCTTCCAAATATCTGTGGTTCGGAAGATATTGTAACTGAAGCTCTTGCAGCCCCCGCGAAAGCTGGGGCAATTTATTTGCCCCAGAGCAGCATCGACTTTGCCGGCAGCCGCTCCTGTTTTGCCATAGCCCTGCATATGCATCAGCCTCTGATTCCGGCCGGCGGCGACACTCTACAGACCGCCAGCATCATCAGCAACCTTAGGTATATGATGGACCACCCTGAAATTGGGGACAGCCACAATGCCCCGGTCTTTCATTGGTGCTATAAGCGAATGGCCGAGTTCATCCCAAAATTAGTCCAGGCGGGTAGTCAACCACGAGTGATGCTCGATTACTCGGGTTGTTTGCTTCATGGCCTCAACCAAATGGGATTGGATGACGTGATAACCAACCTAAGGACGATCACGTGTGCGCCGGAATATCGCCGGTGCGTTGAGTGGCTGGGGTCGGCCTGGGGCCATCCGGTAGCGCCCTCGACACCGGTACAGGACTACCGGCTGCATGTGCGAGCTTGGCAGCACTTTTTCGCGGCGCTGTTTGGTTTCGAGGCACTTAGCCGCGTCCGGGGTTTTTCTCCAAGCGAGCTGGCCCTGCCCAACCATCCTGATGTATGCTATGAGTTCGTAAAGACCCTCAAGGAATGTGGTTATCGCTGGGTCTTGGTACAGGAGCATACGGTCGAGACCGTAAAAGATGGAGGCCCAATAACTCAACCTCACCTTCCCCATCAACTCGTGGCAAAAAATTCGCACGGCCAAGTGCTTACTATCACCGCCATTATTAAAACTCAGGGCAGTGACACAAAGTTAGTTGGTCAAATGCAGCCCTACTATGAGGCCAAGGAACTCTGCCGTACGCAATTAGCCCCCGGACCCTTCGACGAGCTCAGGGCAGGCTCTGTGCCGGGGGTTAAACCCTGCCCACAGGTGGCAGGGCTAAACATTCCTCCGGTGGTAACTCAAATCGCTGATGGGGAAAACGGAGGGGTGATGATGAATGAGTTTCCACCCAAGTACCAACAGGTTATGACCGAATGCTCAGGCACCCAGACGCCCGCCGTGAACATTACAGAGTATCTGGAGTACCTTGAAAGCCTGGGTGTTAAGGAAAAGGACTTCCCACAAATCCAGCCAACCATGCAGAAACGAATATGGGACCGATTGAAAGATGCAGGTGGAGACAAGGCCCTTGCGAAGGTAATTGAGCAGTTGAGAAAGGAAGACTCAAGGTTCCACATGGAAGGTGGTAGCTGGACAAATAACATCTCGTGGGTGCGGGGCTATGAGCATTTACTCGGGCCTATGGAGTCTGCGAGTGCTTTGTTCGCTGAAAAAGTATTAAACGCGGGGATTTCAACATCGGACCCACGGTATCGCAACGCTCTTTATCACTTGCTGATGACCCAGACGAGCTGCTTTCGTTACTGGGGTAAAGGAATTTGGACGGACTATGGCCGCGAGCTATGTCGCCGGACCATGGAAATCTTAGAACGTCACTTTTGACCACTTGGAGTATGGGTGTCAGGCCCTGACAGAATCGGTGTTGGTGTGGGGTCCTCGCCACAGGGTTTGTCTGCGCGGGGGGGCAGCAATACCACGGGCACGTACATAGTCCTGGTAGTGCGTAGCAGTCAATTGACCAGCCTGAACATTTGAATTTTGACAGTCGAGACACAGGTTGCACAGAGTCTTTATCATAAGATTATTATTTATCAAGGCACGGTTCTGATCCCGGCCGAGGTGCAAACACGCAGCTTGGTCCAAGTATCGCTCCAGCGCCTGCTGCTTGTCGGAACGGGAATAATGAAGTCTGCCTCCAATTCTCTTGCAATTTGGCCCGTTGAATGTAAACTTAGTGGAAATCTATCGGAACGTGTTTTGTGCTTACGCTTGGGTAGTAACGAGATTTGGCAAGACTTTTGTAGTTATACTTTTCGTGTCTTCAAAGGACTTAGGGCTCGTAGCTCAGCGGTAGAGCAGTGGACTCATAATCCATTGGTCGTAGGTTCAAATCCTACCGGGCCCAGTAACTAAGCCCCTAGTCGACATACCCCTGCGAATCACAAGCATTTGTCTCGTTAGCTCGCCAGGGCCGCTACAAAAGATTGGCCGCAGAAGTAGCCTTCGTTGCTTAAGACAGGCATGGCTGAGACCATAGAACTCTGCCTGCGCCGCCCGTCATCGCAGTCTGACCTCCAACTGATCGTCAAAGCTCTTAAGGGCGTGGCGCCTGCGATGGACGCGCCATTTTTCCTGCCTTCTTAGCTTCTGAATCTACTCGCAGCTTGCAGTGGGAATAAACACATGCGGGTGCTGCTGGGGCTGCTCTGGGCCTAACCTGACCGATTGACCATTGACTATTTGCCATTGACTATTGGGAAGCGATGGTTGCAGAGCAAGTCGAAGATTGTAACAAATAGTAAACGGTAAATTGTAAATAGCCAATAATCACTTCAGACTGCCCAGGACAGGATTTGAACCTGCACGGGAAATTCCCACCAGCCCCTCAAGCTGGCGCGTCTGCCAATTCCGCCACCTGGGCCCAACAACTGCAAATTGATTATTTCCTATTGATTATTGATTGTCAATCTCGAAATGTAAGCGCTCATTTAAGCAACTGAATGAATTCTTCTATCGTAAGTTCAGCGTCTCTAATGATGCCTCTCAGGGTCCAGCGGTCAACTTCTTTATGATCGGGAATAATAAGAGTAATTTGGCGAGTATCATTGCGAATCTTTATGTGACTGCCTTTCTGGCTTACGCGATAGTATCCCAACTTTTCAAAGGCTTTGACAATCTTCTTGCCGGAAAGCAAGGGCGGCTTGGTCATACCGCAACCTCTAAGACCTTGTGGTTAGTAGAAGGCTTAACGTCTTGAGGGTCCGGCTCTAAATATAGCGTTATTGCTTCCTTGATATTTTTGATTGCCTCCTTTTCGGTTTTACCCTGACTCCAGCAACCCTTAAGACTGGGACAGTGGGCGACAATGAATCCATTCTCGCCGTTCTCTATAACGATCTTCAGCTTCATTTCTATCACCTCTGACAGAAAATATACCTCACCCTTAAGAGAATATCAACAAGAAAGCATTTCGCAAGCCCCGGCGTTGTGTATCCGCAACTCGTGCAACAGAACAAAGCCGGTGAACAAGAGCACATTAGCTGAATTGACCGTCAAAAATAATTGGGATTTTTTAGATTTTTCCCAAATTTTTCTTGACTTTGTCATAGAAACAACTAACATTTCTAAATATGGCAAAAAAGTTGCTCTCAACATCCTGTCCAGCTTGTGGGCTGCCCATGCAAATAGCAGCAATGTTTTGTGCAGCCTGCGGGGTCAAGATCGAAGGTGATTTTAGTGAGACCTTTTTTGATAGACTCGCCCCAGCAGACCAAGAATTCTTGGAGCAATATCTTTTGGCGGGATTCAGCATCAAGATGCTGGAGCAGAATGGCTCGCTGGGCTATGCGGCAATTAGAACCAGGTTGGATAGGCTTATTGCAAACTACAAGATGCTGAAGAAGATGGACGCCCAGAAGAAAGCCGTTCTTGAAGAATTGCGCATAAACAAGATTACCGTGGCGGAGGCTAAAGAGAAGCTCGAAAAACTGTCAGGAGACTAAGAAATGGCAAACATATCAAGTGTATCGTCAGAAGAAGAACTGTTGCAGCTCCGCAACGAAGGTAAAATCACTGAAGATGAATATGAGGACTTGCGTGAGACGCTGCGGAAAACCACCAAGCCCAACGCTCTGCCGATCTTACAGGATAAAGTTGTGCCGGTTCGGACTTCTGGCTTGGCAATTGCATCTTTGGCCTGTTCCCTGCTTGGGCCGGTTTGTTGCATCCCCGCCATAATCTGCGGACACCTGGCTCTACGGAGGTTGGGAAGAGAACCGGCACTCAGGGGCTATGGTCTGGCTATAGCGGGATTGATTATAGGGTATATCATTCTTGGGATTTCAATAGCCGTAACCGTTCCTTTCTTGCTGTTCCTGGGAGCAAAAGTCAGGTCAGCACAACATATTTCGGTAGTAAACGAACTGAGAAGCTTTCCTCTCGACGATATGGAAGGGCTTATAACCCAAACAGATGTGCAGATCGACAAGCAAATCTCAAGCGATGGCAATGGCTCTCTGCGAATTGAAGCAACAGAGCCCAGAACGGTCCCGCTATTTGAACTCGGCGATATGGACCTCGAAAATACGCGACTTCTCTATCAAGCCCAGCTTCGTACACAGGATGTTGAAGGTAGGGTTTATCTGGAAATGTTATGCCACTTCCCCGGCAAGGGAGAATTTTTCTCCAGAGGGCTTATGACACCTTTGTCCGGTTCCACGGACTGGACAACACAGGAAACGCCGTTCCTTTTGAGAAGCGGAGAAAACCCCGACAATATAAAGCTCAACCTGGTTATAGATGGCAAGGGCACTGTGTGGATCGATGACATTCGGCTCTTACAGGGACCGCTTAAATAAAGACCCGATGTCACGTTGCCTTCTTGTTGTTCCATAGCAAGACTTGCAGACGCTGGCAGAGAGTAAAGCCAGTTGACTTACACATTTCAGCTACCATCGGCGATTTGGCCAAAAGCTCGTCTCTTGTAGCTGCCTGCGGCATCAGCATCACTTTTTCCAAATCGACATTCCCTATCTGTTTTAATGTTTGTTGTATTTCGAGCAGATCGTCTTGCGAATCCACGACGAATTTTAATTGATATTTATAACTATCGATCAGGTCCCGCAGGACGGCTATATCCGATCTTGAAAACTTCTGTCTTCCGTTTTCTGGGCCTCCCGCCCCCACCACAGGCCCGTCCTGAGCTGAGTCGAAGGATGTGGGGGCTAAACTTCTGATTTCTGTCCCTACGACTGCGCTCAGGGCAGGCTTCTGACTTCTGTCCTCTGTGCTCGGCGTCGAGTTGCTCAATTTTGGGCTGATACTCATCAAATCGCAAGGCAATTCGGGCACAAACACGATACCCGCTGTCTCGATTGTTATATGCTTGCCGGCGGCTTTTAGGTCCTGCACTAATTCGGGTAGGTTCGGATTTATCATCGGCTCTCCGCCGGTTATTACCACGAATTTGCATGGCCATTTTCCAACAGTCTGGATTATCCCGGCGATGTTGTAATCTTGCCCTGCCGTTTCTTCCCAGGCATATTTAGTGTCGCACCATCGGCAGCGTAAAGGACAGCCCGCCAGGCGTACGAACACGCTGGGAACGCCGGCCAAAAATCCTTCGCCCTGCAGAGAGTAGAATATTTCGCTTATTCTCATTGTTCTGGTATGTCGTATCTCGTATGTCGTATGTCGCTATTCGTTGTTCGTCACTCGATATTCAATCGAGTCTTTGAGTCCTGCTTCGGCAAAACCCTTCAATCTTAGTCTGCACGAGTCGCATCGGCCACAGCTTCTACCCTCCTGGTCCGGGTCGTAGCAACTATGGGTCAGCGAATAATCTACGCCCAGCTTTGTTCCCGCGCGGATGATTTCGCCTTTGCTCATGCTGATAACCGGGGCACGGATACGAAATCGGCCCTTACCTTCAACCGTCGCAGCAGTCGCTAAGTTGGCGGTCTTCTCAAACGCAGCTATGAACTCAGGCCGGCAGTCAGGATAGCCGCTGTAGTCAACCGCGCTGACACCAATGAAGATATCAAACGCCCCAAGAACTTCCGCCCATGCAAGGGCATAACTCAAAAAGATTGTGTTGCGGGCAGGCACATAGGTAGGCGGAATTTCAGACGTGTCACCAAGCCCTGCCCTATCTTTGGGCAATTCAATGCGCGAATTGGTCAGGGCTGAACCACCAAAGGCGGCTAAATCAATCTCGACCACCCGGTGCTCAACCGCTCCAAGAGAGGCGGCAATTTTCTTTGCGGCCTCGACCTCGCGGTGATGCCGTTGCCCATACTTGAAAGTCAAGGCATAGCACTGGAGGTTTTCACTGCGAGCGATAGCCAAGGTCGTAGCTGAATCCACGCCACCGCTAAGCAAGACGACCGCTCTTTTGTCTGCCACAGGTCGGCCTCGTTTAGTTCAACTACTCGGACACCATCTCGATGCCGTTGATCTCGGGGTTCTGAATATTCGGGGTGAATCCAATAACCAGCTCGCCGTTGGTTACGGCCACGTCTTCGATTGTCTTAACCACAGGCTTCTGGAATCCACCGGCTTCCTTAAATGGATCGAAGTTCTCAAGAGCGCCCTTTCCGTTGATGGTTACCGAGAAAACGCGCTGGCCCTGGCTCACTATCCCGGAATACGTTTCAGCAAAATGCAGCCGAACGGTGTACTTGCCGTTGGGAACGCTGAATTTGTATCCGTCCATACTGTAGCGTTCGGTCTCGTACACTCTGGGCGAATTTATACCAGCCATTGCTAAATCGCCCCGATCCACTGTCTGTCCGCCAACAGCACCCCACTCTTTGCCGGCTGCTATCTCCTGGTCGGCAAGCCAAAGGTTGCCTGACTTGTCGGTATAAGGCTCGAAGAGGCCGCAGTTGACGCGCAAAACGAACTTGCTGCCTTTGGCCGGCTCGGTCTCTTTGGCATCTTTGGGCTGTTGGATCTGCTCGGCTTGTTGAACCTCTTGGGGCCGAGAGGTCTCTTTAGCCTGTTTGGCCTCCTTGGCGCTGCCCTGACAAGCGCAGCCCGATAGTACGAAAAGCACTGCCCCAACCAGAAAGCCTGCAACGATCAATTTTTTAGTCATCTCCTGCTTCCTTTCAGATAATTAACGGCGGAGTGGTCAATATACCTGATCTCACACCTCAACGCAAGATTCTCGACCTGGCTTGGCCGACTTATACCAAGCAGGTTTTTCTTGTTCTGGCACAACATCTTGATTATACTATCGTAGGAAGGTTTATAAAAGCGGTCAAAACAATAATGAGCGAACGCCCGGAAATAGAATTATTCGACAATCCGCGTCCGGAACGTGACTATTGCATTACAATCAGGTGTCCTGAGTTTACGAGTGTTTGTCCTCGGACGGGCCAGCCGGACTTTGGCGAAATTGTCATCGAATACTGCCCCGCCAAATCGTGCATCGAACTGAAGAGCTTCAAATTCTATATACAAGGCTACCGCAATAAAGGCATTTTTTACGAGGCTCTAACTAACGATATACTGGACGATTTGCAAACGGCGTGCAAACCGCGATGGATGAAAGTTACCTCGCGATTCAGACCGCGGGGTGGAATAACCACAGAGGTAGTTGCGGAATATGAAGCGCACAAATAGCAACTGTTTCATCAGAGGTGATAAGAATGGCGATAACCTTTCACTGCGATCATTGCGGCAAAAAGGTGGGAGCGCAAGATAGCGCAGCCGGCAAATGGGTGAAATGTCCGGCCTGTCGCAACAAAATATATGTCCCCAACCTCAGTGGCGACGAGGATCTGAAGCTTGCCCCGATAGACGAAAGCGATGAAGAAAGAAAACGGCGGCTGATGGAGGAGACCCACCGGCTTACACAGGACATATTGCAGGAAAGAGAGATTCCCGAGACGGTTGGGTTGGACGGATACGCAGCCGAAATAAACGAAAAAGAGCTGACCAAGCGTATAATTACCTATCTTCGACTGATGGCAGACGGCGAACTGGACGAAGCCCAAAGGACCGCAGATTTGATAGCACCTTATCGCCGCCAAGCAGCCAAAATCCTCGATCAGATAGCTGTTAGCCAGATTCCTGAACCGGAACTGGCTGACATCCCGCCGCATGTGCTCTCGGGCCTCATAAGGAACCTACGGACGAGAATAAGCTAAATATAACTATGGGCGTAAGAACTCTCGCCGACACTTAGTCCCAAAACACACCTGTATTCTACAAACCCTCCACGATTTTCCCGGTCCACACTTCACAGACCGAGCAGGTCGTCCCAATTTGGCTCAAGCCCAGCTATTTCTTATGTTTTATAAGGAAGGTGCAATACAACTCGGTCGAACTTGGGCGCCACAGATTACACAGACGTTCAGTCTGTCGAGTCGCTGTTATCAGTCTGTGTAATGTGCGGTTATCTGTGGGCTGCTTTGAAACTTGGAGGGAAACTTGGTATGGCCAACGGGACAACAGTTGTACACGTCAGCCACGAGACGATAGGCAAGATCGGCGGTATAGGCGCCGTCTTAAACGGCTTTTTCACCTGCAAATCCTACCTTAGCGCGGTCGAACGCTCTATTCTTGTCGGACCACTGTTTACCACGGAAGGCTCGGCGTTGGATCGTCTCGGTGAGGACGGAGAGGTGCTTTATTCGTCTATTGATGGGGTCATAAACCCGGCCTATGCGCCGGCTTTTCGCAAGCTGGAAAGCTTCTACAATGCCGGTATTGTCTACGGCAGGCGGACATTCGAAGACGAGCAAACGGGTGTAAAAAGCTCACCAGAGGTGCTGCTGGTCGATGTACGACACGTTGACAAAGCCATAATCAACGAATTCAAAAAACGCCTTTACGAAAAATTTGGCCTCCGCAGCGATTTGTACGAGCACTTGTGGGAATACGAACAGTATGTCAGACTGGCGCCGGTGGCCATCGCTGCATTAAAAACGCTCGGCGCAGCTAACGAATCGACAGTCATCATCTCGCACGAGTTTATGGGGATGCCGACGGCATTAGCAGCTATCCTCGAACCAGGCTGCAATTTCACAACGATTTTTTATGCACACGAAGTAGCTACAATGCGGCGAATTGTTGAAGAGCATCCCGGCCACGACACCATGTTCTACAATGTCATCAAACAAGCTCATCAGGACAGACTCTACGTCAACGACGTGTTCGGCGACCAGAGTTCTTACTTCAAACACGCTTTGGTGGAAGCTTCGAAATACTGCGACCAGATATATGCAGTCGGCGATTACGTAGTGGAGGAGCTGCGATTTCTTGCGCCAGAATTCGAAAGCGCGGACATCAACGTAGCTTATAATGGGATACCGGCATACGAAATCAGCGTAGCCGAGAAGCTCGCGTCAAAAGAAAAACTGCAACGGTATTGCCAAACGCTGCTGGGCTATAAGCCCGATTTCATATTCACACACGTCACCAGGCTTGTATGCAGCAAAGCCTTGTGGCGGGATCTGCGCGCGTTGTATCCAATAGAAGAGCACTTGCGATCTCTGGGTAAAACAGCGGTACTTTTCGTGCTATCCACCGAGATGCCGCAGCGACCCAGCCACGACATCTTCAATATGGAGTCGGCATACAACTGGCCTGTTGCTCACAGAGAAGGTTGGCCGGATCTATCCGGCGGCGAAGCCAACTTCTACTCCGCTGTGCAAGAATTCAATACCAGAAGCCGAAACATAAAAATCATCTTTATTAACCAGTTTGGATTCCGCCAGAAAAACTGCGGCAGAAGAATGCCCGAAGATATCGAATTTATGGACATCCGCAGAGGAACTGACGTCGAATTCGGGCAGAGCATTTATGAGCCGTTCGGCATATCTCAACTGGAGCCGTTAACGTTCGGAGGAATATGCGTGTTCAGCAGTGTCTGCGGATGTTCCGGCCTCTTGCGCGACACGTTCGAAAACTTGCAGAGTGGAGATTGGAAATCCCAGATTCCGAATGTCATCGTAGCTGATTACACCGACCTGGATGGTCAGCTCGAAAACCTGCCCGTCCGGCAGGCGGGTCGGAAATTGACAATTGAAAATTTGCAATTGCTGGACCAGGCGGCACGGGACCAGATAGAAATCAAGGAGAGCAAGAGGGTGGCAAAGGAAATAGTCCGGCGCCTGCCCCAAAACGAATCTGAAATCGAGAGTCTGATTCAAACTGGTTACCGCCTTGCAGTAAACATGGGGTGGGATGCGATAGTGAAAAACTATCTGCTCAGCGGTCTGCAGAAGACTCCACAGAGAATTTCCAGCCCGTGACGCGCACATGCAGTGGGCGGGCCCTGAGCAAAGTCGAAGGGAGCAGGGGCTACTTTACGATGGTGTGCTTCAACGGCCTTCTAACCGAAGATGGATGAACTCCCGCCTGCATTGCCATCAACATGCCGGCTGCCTCTATGTAGTTGTCCACATATATAAACTTCTCATGCTCAGGATGTTTCAAACAACTTCTATTCTCCCTTACTACAATCACCGGGATATTCGCCTGTAGACAGGCCTGATGAGGAACTCCAAAACAGCCGTATGGCGACACCATGCAGTTCACATCCTTCACACTCATTCCCTTCTGGTGATTGATGCGAGGAGCTTTGGCCAGACCTTTAAGCAAACAATGAATGAAATTCTGTGTAACTATTTCTACCGCCATTCTTGGATCTACAACCTCGGCAAAGCCCTCTAAGCAATAATCTACCGGACCATGAGCTACAGGTTTATCCAATGCATCCGCGATCAATTTTGAAGCTACGGCCTCAACCCCCCCGACCGGGTTCACTCCGCCATGTAGGAAGTAGTTCTTGAGGGTCTCTTTGTCGATTGTAATGGGGGTTGCAACGCCCAAAGCATCAAACTCATGCTCTCTGACCTGCTCTACCAGTTCTTTCCAGTTCCTGACTTCTCCGGTGGCTATGCCGTCTTTCATCTGGGCTATGAGCTGCAATGGAACTCGCAGCTCCACTATCTCAGCATCTAATCCTATTGTTGCTCGTGCGGCAGATACGGCATTTATGGATTGATAATCTGCCTTGTTTACCGCTACCAAGACTTTGTTCGAGAGAACTCTCTCCAAAAAAAGCTCTCCCCTCAAGAACCTGTCCAATATGCTTCCCTCCACATATAGACAATTCTCGGGCATCTCATTGATGTCTGATGCGTTCACCACATTTGGATGTAAGATAAGAGTATCGCAGCAGGAAGCTAATAACTTGGCAGCCGGATTAGCATCACCACAATGCCCACCGATCTCACATCCAATCCCGGTTGGAATTATCATTACTACGTTCACGTGCTGCTCCTTCAGACCAGGGCGTCGGGACTTAACCCTGCCAGAGCGCTGGCAGGGCTAACCGGTTAACCCCGCCATCACTATGGCGGGGTTCTCTGGACTCTGAGGATGCGAACGCCAAAGATGCCGCCGGCCCACGCGCCGGGCTGAGCCTGGAATTTGACGGTGATCTTTTCCTTGCCCTTGGTGATGGATTCGGGAGTCGGATACACCGCGTCATAGAACTTGCCAGGGCGGTTATTCTCCAGACGCTCGGTAGCGATTTTAACACCGTCTATGAGTATATCAAAGATGCGGTTGCCGCTGTCACCGCCCCAGTACGTTACGCACAACTCCTGCGGCTGGTCGGGCAGCACTTTGACATCGTAGCTGAACCAGCCTCCTTCGGTTGCGTGCCGCCACCTATGATCGGAGAAAACGCCGGTTGCTGTCTTTTCGCCCTGCAAATTGTGGTCCCGCTCGTTCTGCCTCTGGCCGGGCTGCACCTGGTCCACTGTCCGGGCCTGCAGTTCCTTTTCGCGGATAAGCTCAGCCTTGTAGGCTTGTTCCTTCTCTTGCCACTGCTCAGGGCTGAACACATCCCAGTACACCATGTAGTGCCGGTCGCCGTGCATACGATAGAAAGGCTCCAATGTGGCACTGACGGCATTGGCGTCACCCAACACATGCAAGAGTTCCGATGAACAGGCAAAATGAGATGGTTTATTGGCGATGGGCTCAATCCCCGATAGGACGTTTAGCCCCCGGACCTGTGCCGGGGGTATACCCTGCCCACCGGGGGCAGGGCTAACAATGGCGGGATAATTGTCGCCGGCCTTGACTTCGGCACAAAGCACAAGCGGGCCATTCATAAAGGCGATCCGCCGCGGATTGTCGCGGAAACCTTCTGTGCGGAGACTAAATGGCATTTGGATTTCCACAGTATCGCCGCTTTTCCACGTCCGCGACAGGCTCGCGTAGCTTCCCGGCGACGAGGCATCAGGGATTGCCTGGCCGTTCACACTGATCTGGAAACCCGATACAGACCAGTAAGGATGGCGAACAAGCAGATTTAGGTGGACAGGCTTCTCGCAGGTAAACATGAGCCGGCTGCCACCTTCCTGGGGATAATTGGTTTCCTGGCGGAGCGTCAGGCCTTTTGCCTTCCAATTCAGCTCCGAGGCTATAAAAAGGTTGACCCATAGTTCAGTACCGCTATGGAAATAGATACTGTCGCCATATTTTGCGTGGTTTTCAATGCCCGTGCCGGTACAGCACCAAAACGAGTTGAGCGGATCACTATAGGCTTTCCTCGAACCCGACCTCAGAGGCACATAGTAGCACATCATGCCCGTTTCGGGATTCTGCGATGCCAGGATGTGATTGTAAAGTGCTCGCTCGTAATAATCGGCATACTCGGCTCGCGGCTCCCAGCAGAATAGATGTCGCGTAAGCTTGAGCATGTTGTAAGTGTTACACGTCTCGGTGGTATTTGGGCCGAGGGCCTCGGACAACCGTTCCTTCGGCGAAAAGCCCTCACCATCGCTATGCCCGCCAATCACATAGGATCGCTCGTTGACCACGGTGTCCCAGAAGAAGACCGAAGCGGTCTTGAGCCACTGCTGGCCCGTAAGCTCGTACTGCCGGGCCGTGCCCACGAATTTTGGGATCTGGGTGTTGGCATGCAAACCGGTTAGTTTATCTTGACGCTCCGAAGCGGGGCCAATGACCGCCATGTGGTTGAAACGCTGTGCTATCTTCAGGTACTTATCCTGCCCGGTGAGACCGTAGAGGTTGGCAAGGACCTCATTCATTCCGCCATGCTCGGTGCCGAGCATCTTTTGCATCTGCTCGTCGGATAAGCTGGCATTGCGAGAGATGACCCAATCGGCAAACTTTTCGCACACCTGGAGCGCCTGCTGGTTGCCGCAGTACAGGTACATATCGAGCAAGCCGGCGTAAATCTTGTGCAGGGTATAGTACGGCGCCCAAACCCGCTTGAGGGCTTCGACCCGGTCGATGAATTCCTCCGGGTAGGCGCTTAGGTAACCGCTGCCGATTTTCGCCTGGCACTCGCCAAGGCCAGCGACTACAGCATCACCCTTTTCTTTGAGCGCCTTGTCGCCGGTGCTGGCGTACATCATCGCGCACGCAGACAGGTAATGTCCGACACAATGTCCTCGCAGCTCACAATTCGGCTCTTCCCAGCCGCCCAGCGGCTTGGCTGAAGAAGGCAGCCCGGCATTGACGCGGAAGTTGTGCAGCAGCCGATCCACATCCAGCGACAGCAGGTACGCTCGGTCAAGCTCCATCGCTCGCTTAAACGGACCTTCGAGCAGGCGAACGTCCTCCAGGCGGAAAGCCCACGCTTTCAGCGGAATGACCGGCTGGACCTCTTTGGGCGGAATTTCCAATTTCGAATTTCGAATTTCGAATTTTTCCGACCCAGCATCAGCATACGCTTGTGCGCTTAGCCATGCCAGGCCGATGACGACAGCAAGTGCCAATTTCGAATTTTTCGACAGTTTCAGCTTCATTTTTTTCTCCTAATGACCCCCGCGTCTTCCTGGCAGAAGCCAGGAGCGGAGGCTCCCATTTTATGCTGCAATGGCCATTCTTGCAACGATAACAATCGAGGCAGTTGCACAGCCAGAAATCCCGTTAGCATCAGTGCAAATCCTGCAATTTGCCGCAACTGGAATCTCTCACCGAGTATCGCCCAGCCCGCTAAAGCGGCGAACACGGTCTCCAGGCTCATAATAATCGCCGCGTGTGCCGGCGGACAGGTCCGCTGAGAAACCACCTGCAAAGTAAAAGCTACCCCAGCCGACAACACGCCGCCATAGAGGATTGGAACCGCAGCCTGCCAGATGGCTCCGGTACTAACACGCTCAGTTAGCCCAGCCATCAACAGACTGAGAACCGAACAGGTTAAGAATTGTATGCAGGCAATACGCACAGGATTTGCCTGTTTGGCAAGATAGCCAATCAGCAGCACATGCACAGCCCAAAAAAATGCGCTGATCAGAACCAGCATGTCCCCCCGCCCGATTGTGAACGACTCCGTCATGCTCAGTAGGTACAATCCAGCGACTGCCAGGATTGCGCCCACCCACACTGCAATTTGGCACCGTTGCCCAAGGAACCAGCCCACAAAAGGAACTATCACGACGTAAAGGCTCGTGATAAAACCCGCCTTGCCTGCCGTCGTATAGACCAGGCCCACTTGCTGGAAAGATGCGCCAGCGAATAGCGCCAGCCCAGCAAGCACAGGTCCCGATATCGCGGGCCACATCCGGTTCGTTGGCTCAGCTCGATTGCCGACCATACGCAACCACACAATCACGGGCAGAAGTGTCGCTGCGCCCAGGGCAAAACGTAGTGCGTTATAGGTCATAGGACCGACGTACTCCATTGCCTTGCGCTGCGCGACAAAGGTCGTTCCCCAGATGAAAGCCGCCAACAGCAATAGAAAATCGCCTCTGACAATCCTGTTGTACATTCTTCCTCGCCTATACTTTTCAGCTAATTTTACCGCCGAGTGCGCAGAGGCCGCTGAGATTTTCAATTTCCATTTTTCCTCTGCGGTCTCGGCGTTCTCTGCGGTAGGTTGTGCCCGGTCCGCCCCAATTGATCGGGGTGCCATGGGCTAAGCCCCGCCCACAGGTGGCAGGGCTAATGATACCCAATATCGCTAAAATTAGCAATGTTCTGCCGCTCTAGGTGGTTAGATGCCTCTGCTATCTGCGATTCGTCAACGCAGAATTGGCTTTATCCACTACCGGGCAGCGGTGCCCTGAAGGGCAATTTGCCGCCAGGCGCCGCCCTGAGCTTGTCGAAGGGCCACGAACCTTTGGCTTCATGTTCCAGCGCAGCATATTTCTTGGCCAAATCATTCACAGCGTCTTGGCTTTCATCCACGTAGAGCTCAAGCCAATAACCGGCAATGCCTCGTCTGGCAACTCTTATACCTGCTGCCAGGCGTCCGCGATGGTCTCCGCCGGCACGATCGCCGGCTATCAAAGCAGCCATCAGCCTGTCTGCAAGACTGCCTTGCGTCTCTTCATAGGCTGTTGCCATCGCAAAAATGACTTCTCGGCCGACCAATGTGTTGCCCTGACAGGCGTAGTACTTACCTGATACAGCTCCCCACCAGATTCCCGAAGGATCGGCCTTGGCCGGGTTACGGTTTGCGGCGCGACCAGACATGTCGATAATCGCCAACTGGCGTTTGTCGGGCTGAGTATCGTTACGCAGAAGTTCAG
>Ga0299912_10000348_pt1 | contig 40866 bp, 33 predicted proteins | sample RVTome_2_FD_207667 | JGI IMG/M metagenome (GOLD analysis project Ga0299912, IMG submission 207667) | Soil microbial communities from uranium-contaminated site in the Upper Colorado River Basin, Wyoming, United States - RVT95D214 (version 2) ... | reverse complement strand
AGCTTGTAAAGGAGAAGGAAGAGCAGGGAGAAATGCTTCTTGGCCTCGAGGGGCTGGATCTGTCGGATCAGGCGGGAGAGGCGGGCGGAGCGGATCACGTCGTAGTGGGGCGCAAAGCCGGCGGCGCGGAAAGGGTTGAAGTAGCGGTTGCCCGCGATCTCGCGGCTGAGCATCTGCTCCACATGGTAAAACAAAGAATAGGGATGCTGGTTCAGGTCCACCAGCTTGCCCAGCAGCTCGTGGAAGTTGGTGAAGCTGTAGCAAAGCACATACAGGCTTTCTTCCGGGGTGTTCTGGCGCAGGGCGCGCTCGATGTTCTGGGCCCGCTGGAAGTCGCTGAGCAAGCGGGTCTCCACATAGTTCTTGAAATGGAGCGCCCGCGCTTCTTCGAGGGGGAGCAGGGACCGGCAGAGCACCACCACCCGGAAGACGGCGTCGCGGAGGATGCGGAGTTCGTTCTTAAAATCGCGATTGACGATGGCTTCACGCTCGAGGATGGGCTGGTTCTGCAGGTTGAAGAAGCGGTCCAACCCCTTGAGCATGACCTCCAATTCGAACAGCCGTTCCTCTTTCCGGTCCGCCTCCAGCGAAAAAAACCACCGGTTCCGCTCCTGGATGAGGCTGGGCAGAGGCTCGTCCAGAGGCCGCGGCGAGGACGGGGCATGGGCTTTCACGGACATTAAAGGGCAGTATAGATAGGAACGCGCGCTTTGTCAAAGCCGGACGGCGGGAGGCGAGGGTTTTATGGCGAGGCTGGCCCGGGAAAAGGGACTTGTATTTTTTTCTTGACAAATGGCCTGTAATTTTCTAAAACAATAGAGACTTCCAGACCCCCAAAGCGTCCGGCTTTGGAGGTCCGGGTCTCTGGATTGATATGCCCGAGGGAAAATGGAGGGGTGAATGAAAAGATATCCGGCATGGGTGATAAGTGGCCTGATCCTTTTCACGGCCGGCACGGGAGTTCATGCGGATGACTTGGAGATGTTCGGGGCCAGCTCGCGAGCCTCGGCCATGGGATCAGCGATGACGGCTATCGCGGATGGGAGCGAGGCGATCTTCTACAATCCTTCCGCCTTGGCCTTATCCCGGAACACCGTGTCCCTGGAATGGACTCTGCGTTGGTCGCACTTGGATGTGAATGGCAGGAATTACGGGCCGGGAGACACGGGGCTCAATTATATGCCCAACTTGATCGGCATCAACGGAAGGTTCTTGCGGGAGCGGATCGGCGCCGGAATCATGGTTAACGGGGGTGGACTGGGAGGGCTGACGGGTGGCAGCGGAGGCGGAGGCGGGGAAGGACTCGGTCTCCTCACCAGCGGCTATGGCTGGCCCATGTATGGGAGTCCTACCGTCCCTCTCTATTACGGATTGGGCTTCCGCCTGCACGATAAGTTGGGCATAGGTTTTATCCAGAGCACCAACATCTGGCTGACCAAGTTCTCCGATTTGACGCTCAATCTGGATGATGTTTTAGAATTGTTCCTCGGACTTTCGACCGGGATCCCGGTGCCGAATATCAATCCGCACTGGTATGTGGCGATAGCCATGGAACCCGGAGACGTGGGATGGAGCGTTACCTTCAGGCCGGTCAAATACCTCAGCCTGGGTTATGTGCGGAAGCCGGGCTCCTGGGTCCGATACAAAATCCCGGTGATTATTACCTCCGAAAGTCTCCTGGATGACGACATACGTCTTTATGTCCTTGGGGATTTTTGGAATACTCCGGATAAGGAGCAATGGGGGGCCGCGGTCCATTTGCCTTTGCCCAAAAGCAAGCTCACCCTTTCCTATACTCAGGACCAGCAGTTCTGGCATCGCATGCACGAAGAAACCCTGAAACAATATCTTCGGTGGACCCAGCCCGATGTCGCTAGTTTGATCCAGCTTATTGGGGGGGGGCCAACCGCGGACTGGAAAAATGTCTCCCTTGACCGGTATGGGATGGAATATGTCCTGGAAGCGGGGTGGCTTCCGACCAAGTTCCTGAAGGAACGTAATCCCAAAATCGCCCTGCGGGGCGGCTATTTTCACTGGGACTCGCCCTTGTCCGACCAAAAGATGGGGGATGATTTCGACAGCGACGCGGATGTCTATTCGGGAGGCTTGGGTTTCAATCTGGACCGGAAAGGCCGCAAACACCTGAAGGACCCATCCACCCGCCGTCAGTTTTCGGTGGATGTCCATTTTCAATATTTTGATATCGAGGATCGCGACTACAAGCTGGAATACAACGAGTGGGGCAATGTTCGCGGATCTTCTTCGGTCTACTATTATCATACCGAGGGCGAGATCCTTAACACGGGTATTCAACTGACGTGGTGGTATTAATCGTTTCAGAAAAGGGATGGAACGCGAGGAGGGCACTCCATGAAGCTTAGGATGCAAATGAGGTATTTCCGGGACGGGGAGCTTTGGGCAAAGGCTTTGATTTTATGTGGCATGGCGGTTTTGGCCGTCTGGGGGTGTACGCCCGCGGACCGGCCCACCGAGGCCAAGGACACGCCGCCTCAAGACACGGTATATGCCAAGTTCATAGAGTACCAGGTGGGCGATGGGAAAGTCTACACCCTGGATGCCAAGACCATCCCCTACATTTTGGGTGAAGAATTCTTGCCCTCCCGTTTTCCTGATCTCCGACTCGATTATAACTACCTTCACCTCGGCGACGGCTCGGATAATCCCAATCAATACTTTTTCTACCGGGATTTTAATCTGGCGTGTCCCGCGGACCGCTGCCAACGGGGAGCTTCCGACCATCCGGAAGCCCTGGTGGTGGACGACCAACTCAAACTGTATTTCACGAACCAACCGTTTGCCATTTTGCCTTCCTACCTCCCCCCTCCCAACTCATCGCCCCAAGAGGATTACAATGTGGACTCAATCCCGGACACCACCTCTGATCCTCCGGTTTATATGGATTTGAACAGCTATATGGTCCCGGGCTTTCAACAGGGTTGCAGCATCGGTGGGGGGGTTTGTCCCCCTGGTGATGGTTGTTACTACTCCATGGATGGGAATACCACCGATGTGGATGTTTTGGCTTTTATCGTCCCCCGCGAAAACACCATAGTCCATTTCCGCACCGCAGGGTATCAATATTTTATGGCCCGATATCTCTCGCTGCTGTTGACCTTGTTCGACCAGGACGGGACCACGGTTCTGGCTCAAAGCCACGCCGGTTTTGATATGAATACTTTTGAAGACGCGGAGATCGCCTACTTTTTCACCCGTCCGGGCACTTATTTCCTGAAGCTCGAGGATCTCAACGCCGGACAGTTTCCGACCAACTGCACAGATGCTAAATACAAAAAAAACTCCCAAATTTTTCTGTCCAGCGAGTCCATCACCACCCCCTACCCGGACACCACCCCCCTCCCGGAGCGGGCTTTTATCCGGAGAGGAGACTTGCAACCCGCCCGCAGCGGGAACTCCACCCTCAACGGCGGGAAAACCTTCGAGCCCGATGATAAGAAAACGCCCATTCAAGATGTCTTTCCGGATTGCGACGGCATCGCCGGCACCGGCGACGAAGGCGACTGGGGGGTGAACGAGAAGTGCGGGGACTTTGTGGGGGACAACGGCGTCCAAGACGGTAATATGCAATATTGGGAGATTGATGACAAAGAGAACCTGGACGACGGGGAATATTGGACCGCGAAGGATACCAACGTGCGTTCCTTTGGGCAGGAAGCGCCTTCGCTGATTGTGGCGCCGGGAGGAACAAAGCTGTGGATGTGGATCAATGCCGGGGATGCCATTTACCAGTTGGAAAGCCTGGACGGGCTGGAAGGTCTGAACTGGGATCTCTCCAACCTGTTTCAGCACCGCCCGGCGATTCAGGCCGGAGACAACCCGGATCCCGACAGCCCGGTGGTCGCCAGCGGGGTTTACGGCTATTGCGAGACTCAGGCGGATAACAGCGACTTGCAGTTGGTGGACCGGTGCACGGTGAAGGGGACGCCGGTCGGTTGCAGGGGCTATCCCCGCACGGTCGCGGTCACATTTGGGGAAGACAGCGTGCTGGATACGCCGCCCCAATCCGATGTCCTGGACCCGGGGCGCAATCTCATCACTTCCGGGCCGGACGGGATCATCAACACCTTCTTTGTCCCCAGCCACCTGCATTACGGGGCGCCGTTTCATCTCGTGGAGGTGACGGTCCCTGCCGGCGGACCGGCCAACCCTGACGTCATGTGCGCGGATTCAGTGTCCGGCGCCAACGACGACAATGCCTACCTGCTGGGCGACGACGTCTGGGCGCCGGCATTGACCGTGACCCCCGCGGAATACTGGCGCAACCATAACTGCGTGTTCTTTCAACTCGGCGACAATTTCAACCGCTGCGCGATGGGGATTCCCGATACCGTCGCGGTTCGGCCGGGCGCCGACGGCCGCCTCGATACCATCGTGCAGATTTTAAAGGATCAAGGGGATGACCAACTTTGCCATGCCGGGCCCAAGGCGGGCATTTGTCCGGGCCCGGATGGAACCTTCAGTTGGGCAGACCTTTACCTCCCGTTGCGGGGAGATGATGAGCTTTGCATCCAAAGCGATCCGGTGTTAGGGACCGAGGAAGTGGGGATCTGTCCCGGCCCGGATGGTGTTCTCGAAACGGTGGTGATTGATACTTTTATCAACATCACGGAAGTCAGCACCGTCGGGGTCGCGTGCCCCCCAACCTGCCCCCCCCTGCCCCCGGAACAAGACGGCGATGTCTGCTGCTCGTGCGTGGATCCCTCCGAAGTGGATCTTTATTGTCCGGTTTCGGGGTGTGCCGCCATTTGTCCGGGCGATGACTATCAGCTCCAATCTCTATATACGTTGTATTTTTCCGATATCTCCGCCTATAAAAGTCCGGCGTTAGAATTCCGGCCCGTTGTTTTCGGCAAGACCGACCTCTTTACCGACTTTGACGACGAGATGTGCGTGATCGGGAATCAGATCGCCATCTGTCCCGGCCAGAACGGCTATTTTCAGTCTTATGCGCTCAGCCGGCGCTTTGTGGTGGAAGAATACGATGACTACGAAGACCTTCTGAGAAACTATTCGGGCGCGCCGAACGATTGCTATTATCTGGAAGTCCAAAAGAAGCAAGACTCTTTCGGCGAGACCGTGGAAAAAATCTTTACTCTGTATCGGAACGAGGGAGTGATGTTTGATGATGAGGTCCACTGGGATCCGGTCCTGCAAGAATATTACATCAGCACCGGCGCCAATGGGATCAATCAAACCTGCTCGGTCTCGGTGGACAAGCAATTGATTCCGCACTTGCGCGGATTAGCCGATCAGCCGATTATCCTTCCCGGACCGAACCGGGCTCTGGACACCATCGCTTTGGCCGATGAACTGGAGGTGATCCCCATAACTAATGACCGCCCCCTCCGCAAAATCAATACCGGGCCCGACGGGATCAGCAATAGTTTCGCACTGGGGGATGACCAGGTGCAGGTCTTCCTGGGAACGGGCAAGCCCGACTGGCCTTGTGTGCTGGCCGGAGGAGACGGGATCGCAGATACCCGGGCCCAGGGTAACGATACGCAGCTTTTCCGGTCCGACGAGGTCACCGGCTTTGACGCCTATCAGGTCGGTTATCCGGATGTCGTGCGCGAGGGAGACCGGCTCTATCTGTTTTACACCGGCCTGGGCTGGGCTCAGATTCCTCCCAGTTGGCGCCCGGACCGGGGTTCGTTGGCGAAGATCGGGGAATGCGACCGGTCCGGGATGGACCACCTCTGGGGAAAAAAAGAGGTGGTTTATGAAGCTAAGTGGCAAACTTCCCCGCCCTATATTTCCACAACCATCTATGAGCGGACCCTGGTGAACGATGTCGGCGCTCCGCGTTATGGCTTCCGCCATGCTCTCGACAACAACCAGGGAGTCCTGCTGGCCACCCGGATCGGCGTCGCCACCTCCACGATTCAACGAATTCAAGCGGATCCCACCGATTGGGACAAGCACCCCAAGCCCGTGATTGACTTGGGAAAGTATTGCGCCAAATCCACCGAGATGCCCATTGATTTAGACTTAACCTTGCCCCCCGCCCAAAATTCCCCGAATTACAATGGCGCCTTTAGTTCCGACACTTATATCTACCACGAACAAAGTGACGGCCAGCCTATCTTCGTTATGCTCTTTTCGGGCTTGTCCTCGGCCTCCACTCAAGAGTCAACCGACAGACCTCCGGGGGACATAGAACTGGTGCAGGAGGAGTTCAATTACAACGTCGGCTTGGCCAGGTCGTTAGACGCCAGGCAGTGGGATGTGGCCTATGATCTCGGCAATTTGGTGATCAACCTGCAAAACGCCGTGGATAGTATGGTGAGCGGGGGAGTTCCGGAAGATAAATATCGGAACCCCACCCTGGCCAAGGGGCAGGGAGACAGTTACGAGATGTTCTTCACCCGTTTTGAAACGCTCATCGGCGATGTGAAGGGAATGAGTGGGGCATGGTTCGGCCCGGATGCGCGGGCCTGGATTGGCGTTGCCGTTCGCAAGGGCCAGGTGCCGGCCGGCGCTTGCTTTGACGTAGCCGGCTCAGCCTCGCTTCAGGAGCAGAACCAGCGCGGGATGATCCTCAGCGTCATCGTCATCGCCATTCCGCTCCTGATCGGGATCGGGTGGCGCCTGTTCCGAAAAGAAACTTTCTCTCCCTGAAGCAACCCGGGGCGCCGGCCGGAGAAGGGGTCACTTGATCCTTGGGCCGGCGCCTTTTTCCGGCCATGCAACCCCTCGACTACGACCACTTCCGCGCCGCCCTCTCCCCCCCCCCAGGAGCGGCTCCCGGCCGCCCTCGTCCATCTGGAAGCTCTGGAGGCCAATCTCGAATGGATCCTGGCACCGGTCCGGGCGAGCGGCAAGACCCTCCGGATCGCCTCCAAATCGTTGCGCGTGCCCTCTCTCCTGCGTTACCTTAGGGAAAGAAGCCGCGGCCTCGCGCAAGGGGTCATGTGTTTTACCGTCGCCGAGGCCGCCTTCCTGGCGGAACAGGGCTTTGACGACCTCTTGGTCGCTTACCCCACCGTTCAAGACTCGGATCTAAATAGCCTGGCCCAAAACTGACCGGGCAGGGCACCCGGGTTTGCCTGGTGGTGGACTCCGAACTCCATTTGCAAGCGCTTTCCCGGGTCGGCCGGGAGCGAGGAGTGATCCTGCGGGCCGCGGTGGAACTGGACGTGAGTTACCGTCGTGGCCGGGGCAGGGTCCATGTCGGGGCCCGGCGCTCGCCGGTCCGCGACGCCCGGCGGGTGCTGGAGTTGATCCGGCAGGCGGAAAAGCTCGGCGGAGTCCGGGTGGTAGGTCTCATGGGTTACGAGGCCCAGATTGCCGGCGTGCCGGATCGCGATCCTTTCACCAGCCTGATGAACCCGGTCGCCCGCGCGGTGAAATGGTTCTCCCGGCCGGACGTGGCGCGAAAACGCGAGCAAGTGGCGGAACGGCTGCGGCGGGAAGGGATCCAGTTCGAGTTCTTCAACGGCGGAGGCACCGGCAGCCTGGACTCGACCCCCCGGGAGTCCGCGGTCACCGAGGTCACCGCCGGCTCCGGGTTTTACTGCTCGCACCTCTTTAGCTATTTCCGCTCCCTGCGCCTGCACCCCGCCGCCTTTTTCGCCCTGCAGGTGGTGCGCGTCTCTGACCCCGGTCTGGTTACCTGCCTGGGCGGCGGCTACGTGGCCAGTGGCCCCTCCAGCCCGGACAAGCTGCCCATCCCCCATTCCCCTCCGGGTCTGCAGTTGCTCAGCCTGGAAGGCGCCGGCGAGGTCCAGACCCCCTTGCGCCTTTCTCCGGGCGCGCCTCGCCTCCAACCGGGCGATCCCGTCATTTTTCGTCATGCCAAGGCCGGCGAACTGATGGAACGATTTAACGAGGCGCTCTTGATCCGAGAGGGAAGGGTGAAGGATCGGGTCCCCACTTACCGGGGCTTGGGCCGGTGCTTTCTCTAAAGCAAAGCTGCCACCCCAATAAAAAAAATTGAGGCACGGATTTTCTTCCGTGCCTCATAACCGGGCGTAAACTTTTCCTTGTTCTATTTGCCGGCCGGGATCACACAGATAAATTGGAAGGCCTGGGAACCGGTATTGCGAAACTGGTGGTCTTCCCCTCCCGCAATGAAGACCGCGTCTCCCGGCCGCAGGGGCCGCTCCCCTTCCGCGCTCACCAGGCTCCCTTCCCCCGCCAGAACAAAAACCTCGTGTTCCCATTCGTGATTGTGGCGCGGCGTGTGGCCGCCCGGATCTACCTCAAACACCCGCATGACAAAGTTCCTGGCTCCTTCCCGGGGGCCGGCCACAATCCGGATGTGGACCCCGCGCAACTCCGGATCCGAAATCGGCTCTTCCGGAACCTTTCTCCAGGCCTGAACCTTCATGGCACCTCCTCTAAAGCTTAGGCCGCCGGTGCCTTCACCGCCTCCTGAAACGCCTCCACCATTTCATCACCGATATCCACCAGGTAGATCGTTTCCAGGTGCTTGCCCCAATGAGCCCGGACCGCCTCCACCATGGCCCGGGCCGCTTCGGTCGGCGGAACCTTGCCCACGCCGGTACCCATGCCGGGCAGGGCCAGGGTTTTGAATTCTTTCTTCTCCGCCAGCTTCAGCGCCGCGGCCGTGGCCCGAAAGACTTTCTCCCGGTCGGTGCGCTGGGTCGGCTGTTCCATGGTCGGCGCATGGATCACCGCCTTGGCCTTGAGCCGGCCGGCGCTGGTCAACACCGCCTCCCCCACCGGGATCGGCGCCTGGGCCTTGGCCTCCTTCTCAATGGCCTCGCCCCCGGCCCGCTTGATCGCCTTGGCCACCCCGCCGCCCATCTCCCCCCGGGAATTGGCGGCCACGACCAGGGCGTCCACTTCCAGAGCGCTGATGTCACCCTTATGCACGATGAGTTTCATCAGATCCTCGTTCCTCCTCTCATTTGGAATAATGAGGGTCCGAATTCCCTCGACTCTCACGCACCGTCTCGACCAGGTGTTCGCTGAGCACTTCTTCCAAGACGTAATACTTTGCGTTCAGGGCCTCGGCTAATTTCTTGCTCCGGCCGAAACTGCCCAACCGCTTTTCTTCCGCGTCCACCACCACCGCCCGGATCGTCCTTTCCTGCCGGAAGAGATCGCAGATCTGGTAAATCTCCCGGTAGATCTCGCCGAACTGGGGACCGTCGTAAAACTTGTCCCGGAACAGCCCCACGTTGGCGCGGCCGTCCGTGACCACCACCAACAGCGGCAGGATATTCGGGTCTTGCCGCATCTGGTTCTTGAGCAGTTGATAGGCGGTGAGCAAGCCCTCGCCCAAGGGGGTCTTCCCGCCGGTGGGCAGTTCCTCCAACAGCCTTTTCGCGATCTCGATCGAGTTGGTCGGCGGCAAGAGCACCTCGGCTTCAATCCCCTTGAAGGCGATCAACCCCACCTTGTCCCGTTTCTGGTAGGCCTCGAGCAGAAGCGCCAGGATCGCGCCCTTGGTCTCGCTCATCAGGCGGGTGCCCATGCTCCCGCTGGCGTCCACCAGGAAGAGGAGCAGGTTCGAGGTCTTTTTCTGCCGGACCTTTTCCCGGATGTCCGACTCCTCGATCTTGACCGCCAACCGACTCGCCGGCCGCCGGCGCTGAAACGGGGCCGCCGCCCGCAAGGTGGCGTCAAAGGCCAGGTCGTTGTTCCGGCGCACCTCGGTGGCGCGCACGTATCGGCCGGTCTTGTTATCGGTGGTGGTGGTGGTCCGCCGGCCGCTCGACCGCCGCTTCAAGCTGTCCCGGGCAAAGCGAATATCGTAGGTGGGAATGGACACGAGCCGGCCGATCTCGAACAGGCGATCCTCAAAGGCCTGCTGCTCTCCGCCGGCCGTTTGATCGGCATTCCCGGGTTGGGGCACGGGTTGCCCCGGCTGCTCCTCGCCCTCGCGGGGCTGACCCTCGCTGGGCGATCCCGTCGCAGAAGGGTCTTTGCCCTCGCCTTCTGCTTCCTGGCCGCTTTCACTGCCGGGCTGCTCCGGCGCTGGGCTTTCGCCCGGCTGGGTCTGCTCCTGGGTGGATTGGTCCCCGTTCCGGGCCGCTTCCTCCGGCGAGCGCGCCCGGTGCGGAAGCACCAGCTCCGCCGCCTCAATCAGGTCGTCCCCCATCACCCATTCCCGGCCGGCAAAAGCGGCCAGGGTGCGGGCGGTCTTTTCCATCATGATGTCGGCCCGGTGACCGGCCACGTGATGGGCCGCGGCGATCAGGGAAATCTCCCGGAACAGGTCCTCCCCGATCTGCACCCGAGGCAAGCGTATTTCCGCTTCTTGGATCCGGGCCTGCAGCCGGTCCTCCACCGCCGACCACTTTTTCCGAAAACTCCGGGCATCCAGGTCGAACGCCTCGCGCCGGCGGGCGATTTGCATACGCACTGCCGGCGCGAAGATCCCTTCGATGTTCACCGAGAGGCCGAAGCGGTCGAGCAGTTGCGGCCGGATATCGCCTTCCTCCGGGTTCATGGTGGCGATCAGGATGTAGCGCGCCGGGTGGATGAAGCTCACGCTCTCCCGCTCCACCAGGTTGATGCCGGTGACCGCGGTGTCGAGCAGGATATCCACCAGGTGGTCCTCGAGCAGGTTGACCTCGTCAATATAAATGATGCCCCGGTTGGCTTCGGCCAGGAGCCCGGGCTGAAACCGCTTGGTGCCGGTCAAAAGCGCGTGCTCGAAGTCCAGGCTTCCGACCAGACGGTCCTCGGTGGTGTTGAGGGGAAGCTCCACCACCCGGACCGGCGCCGTCTCCTTCGGCAGCATTTCCCCGGCGCGGAGCCGTTCCCGGCAGCGGAAACACATCCAGAGCGGGTCGTGGGGGTCGCAGTGAAAGGGGCAGTCCGCCACTAGTTCCAGGGCCGGCAGCAGGGCCGCCAGCCCGCGGACCGCGGTGGACTTGGCGGTCCCCTTGTCGCCCCGGATCAACACGCCGCAGAGCTGGCGGTTGACGGCGTTGAGGACCAGGGCCTTCTTCATCAGCTCCTGTCCCACCAGGGCGGTAAAAGGATAAACCGGGGGCCGGTAGCGGGGCGCGCCCGAGCGCGAAGGGTGTAAGGCTTGCGCTTTCAAGGTCGCGAACTTCAGTAGCGGGACGAGGCCCGGCTGCTCATCCGTTCCGCAATCATCTCTTCGATCCGTTTCGGGTCAATCACCATTTCCTCGAAGGGACGCTTGCGCATCCGGTGGGACAACGCCAGGTCCACGCACTCGTCCACGTCACTCGGCTCGACCACGGTCCGGCTGTGAAAGGCCGCGATGGTCTTGGCCGCTTTCATCATCACCAGGTCCGAGCGATGGCCGTCCACAGAAAGGGCGATGGCAATGTTGGCGATGCGGATCAGGATCTCATCCGCGATCACCACCTGGGGAAAAATCCGGCGGGCGGCCAGAATTCGCTCGGCCAACTGATGTTCCTGCGCCTGCCATTCCATGGAAAAGGCGCCGCTGTCCAGTTCATATCCGCTCCAGCGTTTGACGATCTCCACCCGCTGGGCCTGGTTGGTGATGCCGGAGATGTGCACGCACAGTCCGAAGCGGTCGAGGAGCTGGGGCCGGAGCTCCCCCTCTTCCGGGTTCATGGTGCCGACCAGGATGAACTCGGCCGGGTGGGTGTAGCTCACGCCTTCCCGCTCCACGGTGTTGACGCCCATGGCCGCGGAGTCGAGCAGCACGTCCACGATATGGTCGTCGAGCAGGTTGACCTCATCCACATACAGGATCCCGCGGTTGGCATCGGCCAGCACGCCCGGCTCGAAGCGTTTCTCGCCTTTCTGGATGGCGTGCTCCAGGTCGAGGGTGCCCACCACCCGGTCTTCGGTGGCATTGATCGGCAGGTCCACCACCCGCATCTTTTCCCGGAGCGGATGGAGGTGGCCCTGTTCCGCCAGGGTCTCTTGGCACCGGGGACAGAGCTTCTCCAGCGCCTGGGGGTCGCAGCGGAAGGGGCAGTCCTTCACCACCTCGATTTCCGGGAGCAGGGCGGCCAGCGCCCGCACCGCGGTGGACTTGGCCGTGCCTTTCTCGCCCCGGATCAACACGCCCGAGAGGCGGGGGTTGATCGCATTGAGGATCAGGGCCAGTTTCATTTTGTCCTGGCCGACGATCGCGCTGAAAGGGAATACCGCTCGTTCTTTCATGTCGGGTTACCTGAATTACAACCTGTCTGGATCTTTTCTTGGTGAAAAATCTTTGGTGCCATTCACTCTTCACTGTGCACTGCGCACTGTGCACTCTTCAGTTTCACTTAAAGGCGGTCATGGCAAAGAAGGCTTTGATCTTCTCGTTGGTCTCCCGCAGTCGCAGGGAAAGGGTGCGCACGAAGGTCATCAACAGTTTGTAAGCCAAGTCTTTGTCCTTGATTAACAGCCGCTCAAAGTCGGTTCGGTCAATCACCAGGAATTCGGCCGCTTTGTTGACAATGGCATGGGCGGAACGGGGCTGGTCGTCAATCAGGCTCATTTCGCCGAAGTAGGAGCCTTTTTTCAATACCACCAGGGCTTCTTCTCCGATCCCGGGGATGATCTTGCTGATCCGGACTTCGCCCTTCAAGATCAAATAGAACTTATCGCCTTTATCCCCTTCCTCGAAAATCACATGGCCGGAATCAAAGCTCTCTTTAGCGGAAATCCCGGTAATCTTGCCCAGCTCTTCTTTGGTTAGTTCCTGGAATAAATCGGTTTGACGCAGCAGCTCCAGATCCATCCCTTCTCCTTCTGACTCCGACTCCGAGACGAGTGCCCACCGCTCTTTTCCTCTGCTCTAATACTAGCAGAAAAACGGTGATAAAACAATCGGCTGGGCCGGCCGGCAGCTCTCAAGTTCCGGTCGCGGCCCGCTGATACACCACCCGGCCTTCCAAGAGCGTCATTTGCACCGCGCCCTCCGGATCCAAAAGGCATAGGTCGGCCATCTTGCCCGGCTCCAGGCTGCCCCATTGCGCTTCCCTTCCCAAAAGCCGCGCCGGATTGAGCGAGGCCATCCGCACCGCGGTCGGTAAATCCACCCCGGTAAATTCCACCAGGTTGTGCACGGCCCGGATCAGGGTCAGCCGACTTCCGGCCAGCCGGCCGTCCGGCAGCACGTTGGGCTCAATGGAATCGCTCTCGTCCAGGGTGACCCGGTCGGTGATCAGGAGCAAACGCTCCGGCCGGCGCGCGCGCAGGATCAGCCGGACAATATCGGGCGCGAGGTGAGCGCCGTCGCAGATAAAGTCGGCGGTGACGGATTCGAGCACCAGTCCGGCCGCGGCCACGCCCGGGGTGCGGTGGTGCACCCCGCTCATGCCGTTGAAGAGGTGGGTCAGGTGGCAAACGCCCCAGGAGGCGAACTCCCGGACCTGGTCAAGCGTGGCCGCGGAATGCCCGCAGGCCGCAACCACGCCGCGCTCGCGGCAGAACCGGGCCAGCTCCGCCCCGCCCGGCCGCTCCGGCGCAAAGGTGATGATCTTGAGCCACGCTCCCGCAGCCTCGAGCAGTTCCCGGTGTTCGGGATTCAGGGGATCGTAGTCGGCCAAGAGGGCAGGGGGGTGCGCGCCGGCCGCCTCGGGATTGAGAAAGACGCCCTCCAGGTGCAGGCCGGGGATCTGGGCTCCGGCCGGAGGTTCTTCCAGCCGGCCGGCCAGGCTTTTCAAGACCTGGGTCAGGACCGGGATCGGGGCCGTAGCCAGGGTCGGGCAAAAGCGGGTAACACCGGTCTGCGGCAAAAAGCCGACGTCCTTTTCCATCGCTTCCACGGCGAGCCTCGGCTCCGGGAACAGCAGACGGCCGTGGTAGTGGATATCAATCAGGCCGGGCAAGACCAGGCCGCCGCCGGCATCCAGGGTCCGGGCGCCGCCGGCTGGAGGATCCTGAAAGCCGACGATGCGATCGTCCCGCAGGTGCAAGGCCGTGCCCGGGAGAAGACGGTCGGGCAGGACCAGGGTGCCGTTGACGATGAAGAGGTCCGGCATGGCGTTACTTCCGCCGGCGGTGCTTGACCAGGAAAGCCGCGGCCGGTCCCAGGATGGCACTGCCCTTGGAAAACTGACTGAGGCGGAACTCGGGCAGTTTGGGGATGGGGAAGTAATAGTGCCGGGTCCACCGCGCCACCAGGTTCATCACCTGCGGCTCGGTCCGGCAGACCTCTCCGCCCAGCACCACCACTTCCGGGTCCAGCACTTTCATCACGTTCGACACTAAAGCGCCGAAGCGCCGGCCGAACTCCTCCACCAGCTCCGCGGCCGGCCGATCGCCTTGCTCCGCGGCCTGAAAAACTTCGGCCGCGCTCACCTGGCTGCGGGTCCCGGCCAGGGCAATGGCCTGCGATTCCTCCGGCAAGAGCTCGCGCGCCCGCTCGGCCAGGCCGGCGCCGGAGACCCATTCCCGCGCGCACCCCACTCCGCCGCACACGCATTTTTTCCCGTGCAGGTCCAGGGTCAGGTGCCCGAACTCCGCGGCGATGAAATTGGCGCCCGGGATCAACTTGCCGTCCAACACCACCCCGCCGCCCAGGTCGGTGCCCAGCGCGAAGACAATAAAATTTTTCTGGCCTTTAGCCACGCCGAACAGCATCTCGCCCAGGGCCAGGGCGTTGACGTCGTTCTCCACCAGGACCGGCAGCGCAAAGGCCTGGGCGAAGCGCTCGCCCAGGTGCGCCCCGAACAATTCCGGCAGGTTTCCCGCGGCGACCACGATGCCGAGGGCGGAGTTGACAATCCCGGGCGAGCCGATCCCGATCCCGGCCAGCTCCAGCTTCTGCTCGTGCGCCCGAAGGAGTTGGCTCCGGATCAACTCCTCCAGCCGGCCGATCAGGCTGCCCGGCCGCTCCGGGTCCTGCGTCTCCATGCTTTGCGAAAAAAGGATCTTGCCGCCGGCGCTGACCACGCCGGCAGTGACATGACCGGCCCCGATATCCACGGCCAGAACCTGATGACGACGGCTCATCTGTTCCTCATCTTCTTTTCGCCGCCCTCACCTTAACACGAAATGGCCGGCGCGACAACGCGCTATATAGGTTCAATACATGGTAAACACTTTGTGTCCTCCGGATCCCCGCAAACTTGGGGGGTGGGACGAAAGAAGAGAAGAGGGCGGTTAAAGGGGCGAAGACGCCAAGACAAGAAGGCGTCCAGCGCCTTTGGGTGTTTGCGCTCCCTTCGGGTCTGAGCCTCCGTTCGGCCTGCCCTCGGCCATGAGCTCGGGCCGAATGGAGCTCACGGCCGAAGGCAGGGTCGAAGACAGACGGCGCGCGCCTCCCTCCTGGGGCGCGCACGTTGGCGCGCCGAGAAGGAAGGCAGAGTGTTTACCATGTATCTGAACCTGGACACGCGCTTTTTCAAAGTGAACCAGCCCTGCCCGAGAGGTTGACCCCGGGTCACTTTTACTCTTCCACTTTTTTATTGCATTCTAATAATCTTTGATCTAAACTGGACGTGAAAATTGTATTCCGATGCCTCTTTTTTGGGGGCCGGACACTTGGTTGAAAGGATAGGCAGGATTTATCAAGGGTAGTGAGCGGCAAGGTAACCGGACAGGAAAACACCAGGTAAACTCTCTGGCCGGCGGAACGGGAAGAGGGGCGATGAGCGAGATCATTTCAGGAGACAGCAATGCACTCGGTCCTGCGCGTGGATGACCCGGAATTTTTTCTCTCTCACTCGTTTGATCTTTCCACTCCTTTCGAGGTCCTTCGGTCCGTGCAAAACATCTTCCGGCATACCGGCGGAGAGGCGGTGCCTCCTTTTATCTTCCTTCCCTACCTCCACTTCCTCGGCGCTTTTCTGGGCCTGGCTTTCGGCCTGGGCGGTTCCGGCCGACTCTACGGCCCGATCGGCGGCATCATCGGCGCCAGCCTCGGCTATTGCCTGGCCCGAGGCGGCGGCTTTCTCTTGACCCGGCTGCTTCTGGCCCGCCTCAGCCTGACCCACTCCCTGGCCCACGCCATCTCGGCCGGTCATTACCAGGCCGCGTTGGATCGGGCTGAGCGGCTGTTGACCCTGAAAATCGAGACCGATCCCGCCCGGATCGCCCGCTTCCGCTCCTGGCGGGCGGGGATCCGGCTGCGCGATCTCCTGCTGGCCCAATATTATTCCATGCCCTTTCCGGTCCAAGCCGCGGATCTGCTGGGCGCCCTGGGACTGATCCACGAAGCGCTGAGCCAGCCCCAGGCGGCGATGGTGCGTTACCAGCGCGCGCTGACTTTCTTCCCGGACCATTCCTTTCTGGTTTACCTCAGCCTCGGGCTTTTGGAACGCCACCCGGACCTGGACTTTGACCGGAGCGTCCTGTTGCAGAGCTTGCGCAGCATCCAGCGGCAGCGACATCATTACGTCCGCTTCATCTTTCTTCTCTATCACGATCTGCTCCTCCGCCTGTTCCCCGAGCTGCGCGGCCAGGACCAGGCGAGCCCGCCGGCTCCGTCCCAACTGCCGTTTTCCGAGCATTCGGGAGCGGCCCTGCAGAGCTCCCCGCCCGGGGCCGAAACCACTTCCTCCAACTATCTCCTGCGCTTGATCGAGAATCCGGGGGAGCCGATCCAGAGTGGGCTGCTGGTGGTGGAAGGCGAAAGCGTATGCGTGGTGCGGTTGGCGCCCATGCTTTTCCAGTTTGTCCGCTACCTGGCCGCGACCATGCGCCAGGAAAGTCACCTGCCCCATTTCCCCGAACAGCGGGGCTGGGTCTCGATGCCGGAACTGGTGAAAAACCTTCCCGGCCTGGATGCACAGGTGGATCCGGACCTCATTCCCCGGCTGGCCACGAAGCTCCGCGAGCAACTTAAGGAGGCCGGGGTCCACCATGAACTCCTGGAGCAAAACCCCTCCGGCTCCTTCCGCCTCGCCGCCGCTCCCTCCCAAATTGTGCTGGAACCCAATCCTTCTGCTAAAATCTAATCATTAAAGGTTGGGGTTCCATCGCGTGAATGAAATTGCTCATCGCCCCCGCTTCTCCCAGGCCCGGTCTGCTTTCCCCTGGATCCTGGCCGGGCTCAGCGCGGCCGGCCTGGTCTCCTGGATCCTAATGCTCGGCCCCACCCTGGTCAACGACGAATACGCCGCGATTGATTACTGCTACCGCGTCATCCACCAGGCCGGCTTTTACCCCACGCCCACCCGGCTGCACAAGCCCCTGGCCGTGCTCACCGGGCTGAGCGCCCTGCCGGCCGGGCCTCTGGGCTATGAGCTGGTCACCGCGGCCTGGGCCGTGGTGTTCGTGCTCTTCTCTTTCCTGGCGGTGCGCCGGGCGCTGGGCGAGAAAATAGCCATGGTCGCCGCGATCCTGATCGCGAGCAACCCCGACCTGTTTCTCTATGCCGCCCAAGGCATTACGGTGGTGCCTCTCCTGGCCGGCGGTTTTCTCTGTATCCAGGCGATGCTGCAATGGGACGAGAACCCCCGTGCCCTCTGGCGCTATGCCGTGGTCGCGTTCCTGATCGGGTTGCTGCGACCCGACGCCTGGCTCTTCGGCATCCCCCTGGCTTTTGCTTTCTTTTCGCGGCGGCAAAAGCGGGGCGATCTTCGTTTCCTGCTCGCCGCCGGTATCATCGGGCTGGCGCCGGTGATCTGGTTCAGCAAGGACTGGTGGATCAACGGCGACCTGCTTCACAGCCTGCATGTTTCCGCCCGAGATAAAGCCGTGGGGCTGGGATCGCCTTTTTCCGCCTGGGAAGCGCTGGTCTTCTTTAAAAAATTCATCGCGCCACGCCTGGGGAATATCACCTTTCTTACCGGACTCTTCGGGATCGCGCTTTTTGCCTTTCCACGGCGTCTTCCGGCCTTGCTTCATCCCCTGGTTTTATTTCCATCGCTCATCTCTGCTTTTGTATGGTTTCTCATCCGAGCAACCGGGGTCTATCCCCAGCAGCGATATTTCTTTTTTCCTTTGGTCTTTTTGTTGATCTTTGCCGGCTATGTCTGGGTGAAAATGGCTGAGAAGATCCCAACCCTGCGACCCCCTTGGCGCTGGTTCGGAATCGGGTTTCTCTTGGTAGGGGTGGTTTTCCATTTCGCCGCCGCGGGAAGGGGGTTTCAGCTCAATTACCGGGAACTGGCCCACGAGGCCCGGATTCAGCGGGAGATCAAGGTAATGGCCGAGGTGCTTCAATCCCAGATCCCAGCAGGAGCGCGCCCCCTGATTTTGCTGCCTTCCCGTCGCGATGAACAGTTGAGCTGGTTGTTTCGAAACCGGGAAATACCTAATATCGTCACTTTCCGCGAGGCTTTCCATTACTGGTTTATTTACCGTTATCCTTTTCTCAATTTGGGACCGCGCTGGATCATTTACATTGACAAGGATTTTCATATACGAAGCGTGGAAGAAGAATTCCAATGGCTGGGACGCCAAGATCACACCGAACTCCAGGGCGCGAAAATTGATATCTTCTTCGCCACCGACCTCATCCGCCTCTTCCGGGTCACCTATCCCCCGGACGGGCAGACGCCTCCGCCCCCGCCGCCGATCCACTTCGTGGAATAGATCCTGGACCAGGCCCTTAGGGAGCCAGCGGAGCCAGTTGGATTTCCAAGGGATGGTCAAGGATGTTGAGGTAGAGAGGAACGATCTCGGGTGAGAACACCGGCACGTTGAGCATGACCGAAACCATCAGGAAGAGCATGGGCCCGATCCGTCTCACGGCCTGCTCCTTTCAGGCTTCGGGATCAATCCCCCGTAGCACTGGAGAGGTCTTTCCTGGATGTGGACAATGCAGATATTGCAGTTGACGCAGCGCGAGGGCGAAAGATCGCCGGCCGCGATCTGGCGGGGAAAGTCCGGGTCCGCGATCAGCGGGCGGGCGAGCGCGACCAGGTCAGCTTGCCCCTGTTCGAGGATGGACTCCATGACCTCCGGCCGGCGCAGTCCGCCTACCGTGATCACCGGCGCTTTCACCTGTCGTTTGACCGCGGCCGCGAATCCGAGGTTGTAATTTTCCCGGAAAGGGTAGAGGTTGCGGAGCAGCGGGGCCAGGGCCCAGAGCGCGGCGCGGGAGAGGGCGTTCGCCTCCCGCGCCTCCGCCACCGTGCGCAGGGCCAGCCGGAACTCCAAGGGCCCGCGGATGGTGGTCATGCCCGACTCGTAGCAGCCGCAACTCACTTCCATCGCGTCCACGCCGAGATCGGCCAACATTTTTGCGGTTTCAAGCGCTTCTCCAAAACGAACGCCGATCGGCACCGGGAAGGCGTCGGTCGCGTTGATTTTAATCAGGACCGGAAAGTCGGCGCCCACGTTGCGGCGGATGGACTGATAGACCTCCTGGACGAACCGCCAGCGGTTGGGCAGGGGTCCGCCGTATTCGTCGCGCCGGCGGTTGGTGTAAGGCGAGAGAAATTGGTTAAGGAGATAGCCGTGCGCGCCGTGGATCTGCACCGCGTCAAAGCCCGCGGCCTTGGCCCGAGCGGCGCAGTGGCCGAAGCTTTCCACCGTCTCGTGAATATCTTCCACCGTCATCTCTCGCGGCCGGTGCCAGAACAGCGGCTCGAAGACCGCGGAGGGCGCGCGCGGCTCGTGGCCACGGGTGTAGCGGGCGTGCACCTCCCGGCCGGTGTCGTTGATTTGGGCGGCAATGGCCGCGCCTTCCGCCTGCACGGCCTTGGTCAGCGGCCGGTAGCTGGCGATCAGTTCGTCGCAGTCCAGTCCCAGTTGCCCGGGCCAGTTATGTCCAACCCAGTGGTGAAAAATGTTGCCGGTGATGAGCAGCCCCGCGCCGCCCCGGGCGATGCGGCGGTAAAACTCGACGCACCTCTCCGTGCACTCGCCGTTCGGCCCGGCCATGGTCTCATGGGTGGCCGACTTGACGATGCGGTTCTTGAGCGTGAGCTTGCCGAGGGTGACGGGCTCGAACAACTTCATGGATTCAACTGTATTTTATCCTAGAACCCGCCCAACAACCATGCTACGGTATCAAGTTGGATTCGGAGACGAGGGGGGAAAGGAAGATGAAACTGCGGATCGTGGTGGGAAGCATCATCCTGGTTTTTTTGCTCGCGGCCGCGGGCCGGAGCGTGGCCTTGGAATCCCGGACCCTCACGCGGCGAAACGATCCCATCCAGGTGCCGGGGGAACTGCTGGGGAAGTTCAAGGGCGTTTCGCTTGATCTGCTTCGCCTCTATGTCTTCACCCAGGGGGCCATGACGCCGATCGTCTATCAGATTGACGAGCGCCTGCCCAACGGCAATTTCATCTTCATGCTGGGGGAAAAGGCCAACCCTCAAGATGCGAACCGGCTTCTCGATCCCCAGGACTTCCTGGTCTTCCGGGTGCAAGACGCGGGGGACCGGGCCTCGCCTATAGATTGGCCGGCTGGGGCGAAGGACGCTCTGGAGATCGAGCTTGGGGACCCGTTGGATCAAGGCCGCGCCTGGGTTTACCTTTGCCGCTTCGAGGCGCCGGCGCCTCAGCCCCTGATCCTTGACACCATCCGCCTCTTGCACTGGGACCCCTGGGTTTCTCCCGAACTGCCCTTTATCGTGGAGAGCGACTATTTCCATTTCGAGGGCCGGGTCAACACGGTCCGCGGCAAGGTCTATAAGACCGCGATCAACAAGGTCTTCCAGGTGCCGGAAGGGGCGGGTGGCACCAACCAGAACCTCCTGGATGCGCATAAAATGCGGGCCTGGGTCGAACTCTTTTTCGGCAAGGTCCGGATCGAGGCGAACGAGACGGACATGATCGGCGGCATCGCCCGCCTGACCCACGGCCTGGTGCGCGGCTACGGCCGGCAGTGGCTGACCATCGCGTTGCCCCTGGGGCTGAAAGCGCCGCGGATCTACTCGGACGTGATCACCCACGATCGGATCATTATTTCACCGATGCGCATAAGTTTTCCCATCAATCCCGAGACCATCGTCACTCGGATGGGCCTCGCTTTCGGCTACGACTTAAACCGCAACGCCTACGGCATGCGCTTTTACAGTCCCAACTGCCTCGGCGGCGCGACCATTGACGGCAAGATGTCGGCCCAGGAAAAAGCGATCCCGACCGACCTGGCGCCATGGTCTTGCATCACCGGGCCGCAAGGCACGCTGATCATGCGCGCCGTTTTCGACCCGAGAATTTTACAGCAGACCAAAAACCGGTTGACCTACCTTGACGATTTAAACGTCTCCCTGCCTCCGGAAGGGATCCCCGGCTCGATCGGCTATGTCCAGACCTCCATCGAAACCGAGTCCATGAAGGCCGGCGATTACGATTTTTTCATCCATTGGTATTTCCCGGACCATTTTTACGATCCCCAAGGTTTCAAGATGGATGTGCTCCAGGAATTCCTGAACATCGAGGATCACCCCCTGGTGATTCGGGTGGAAGGCAAACAGGCGGAAAACGCCGCCCTGCGCCCGCCGCCGCTCGAAGCCAAGTAAGACCCGCTCGGCCTTTCGAGGGCGGGGTGGAGGATCGCTTCGGCCAGCAGAAGGGTGGTAGGTCGGGGGAGAAAAGCGGGAAAGGTGAAAAGGTATGAAAGGGAAAGCCGCACAGGCCTTTGAGGAACTACATATCTATCAGCGAGCGCGTGAACTGACCAATGAAATCTACCGCCTGAGCCGCGCCGCCGCCTTCTCCGGCGATCGGGGCCTGGCGGACCAGATCCGCCGCGCCGCGCTCTCCGTCCTTTCCAACATTGCCGAAGGCTTTGAGCGCGGCACCACCGCCGAGTTCATTCAATTCCTTTATATTGCCAAAGGCTCCTGCGGCGAAGTCCGCGCCCAACTTCAGATTGCACACGATCAGCAGTATCTCGGCCGGGAAGAATACCACCGCCTCGAAAACCTCTCCCGCCAGACCAGCGGCATGATCTCCAATTTCATCGCCCACCTGCAGTCCTCGGACTACCCCGGAGCGAAATCCGCCCGCCCCCAGCGCCTGACCCGGGAAGAACAGACCCGTCGTCTTGAGCAACTGCGGCAAACCCAGCTCGTGAACGTCCGCCGCCAAAAGGAAGGCAACCGACCTAACCCCGAGAAAGCCAACCCACCTGAAGAGGACTAACCCCACCCTTCCACCCTTCTCACTTTCCTCACCTTGCTCGCTCATGCCGCGCATCCCGCTCTTTCTTAATCCAGCTCCGGCGTCTGCACGCGGGCAAAAGGCAGAAGCCGGCCGGAGTAACCCGGCCGGCGGACGAGCTTGCGCGCTTTGCCCCGGCAGGTGGTCACGCACAGGCCGCAGCCGAGGCATTGCCCCTCCTCCAGGACCGCCCGCCCGGCCTCCGCGCGGTTGGCGTGGAAATGGCAGCGCTTCAGGCAGAGGCCGCAGACCTCCGGGCCCAGGCACTTTTTCGGGTCTTGCCGGGCCTGGTAAGGCCCGGGATAAAGCGAGCGGCCGACGGCGTTGTAAATGCGGGTGGGACAGCAGACTTCCTGGTCGCAATGGCAGAGCACGAACATCCATTGCCCGGACTGCATCAGGAACTCGGCCACCGGCGTGAGCCCGGCCTGGTTAAATTTTTTCAGCAGGTCCAGGGCCTCGTCCAGATCCAGCCGGCGGTATTCGGGAAAGAAGCGGCGGTAAATCTCGGCCCCATAGAGCACGGTAATGTCTTTTTCCACCGGCTCGCGGAAGCGCTCCAGGTTTTTCTGGCAGACGCACGGGCCGATGGCGATGTGGGCCTCGGCCTCCGGCGCGCCGGCGATATCGCGGAGGAGCCGGGCCGCGGCCGGGGTCGGGATCACCACCCCGTGGGGCAGCAGGAGGTTGGTCCAGGACAACAGCCAAAGTAATCGGCGGCCGACCGGGTTTTGGGTGAAGAAAGCGCGGCGGAGCATGAAGTCGGCCAGGCGGATGACCGCGGGCTCGAGTTTGGCATAAGCGGCATGGGTCCAGTAATGCAGCCGGCCGACCTCCGCCACCTCGCCCGAGGCGGTGAAAAGATGCCCAAACAAGAAGAAGCTAAAGAGCCAGAGCATCATTGCGATTTCGGCCCGAATAGTTTTTCTCGGACCAGGACCGCGTATTCTTGGAGGACACGGAGGAAGGGCACATGGTTTTCAACCGGCGCCAGGCTTTTGCCGGCCAAGCGCTGGCGGAGCCGCCAGAGGTTGTGCCCGGTGTAACCCGCCATCACGTCGCTGATGCGCATGGCCACTTTCATCGGGCCCAGGATGCGGCGGACCACGTAGCCGATCTCAAGCGGCACCGGGCAGCAGCCGGGGACGAACTCGCCCCGGCCGCGATAGGGCAGGGCGCAGTCGCCCAAGACCAGGGTGAGGTTCGGGTCAAGGTCATCCGGGACCTGGGCAATGGGCTTGCCCAGAATCACGTTCAGGGGGCGGATGCCCTCGCGGCCATAGCGGGCGAGGTAAGCATCCACCGCGCCGCGCACCAGGCCCTTGCAGCCCCAGGGGCAGGAGATCTCGGTGCCCTCGAACACCCGCAGTCTCGGGCTCAAGTCCTGAAGCGAGACCTCGGGCCGGCGCAAGACTTTTGCCTTGCTCAGCAACTCCTTTGGCTCGACCTCGATCTCCTCCAAGTCAATCGGCCCAAAACCGGCTTGGTGCAAGAGCCGCAGGTGTTCGACTTCCGCCGGCGCGTAACCGATCAGCCGGCAGGAAACCGCGTCCACCGCCACCGGGTTGATTCCGGCCACGATCAGGCCCAGCGGCACCGGGTCGGCCAGGAGCGGCCCCTGGCCCTCGCCGGCCACGATGCAGTCGGACATGACCAGGTCGGGCCGGCGCACCTTGAAGAGGTCGGCCAGCTTTTGGTGCAGCCGATAATCGTGATAGAGCAGCCGGTCCTTTTGCCGGAGCAGGCCCAGGTTGTTCTTGATGCTGAGCGTGACCCCGGCGAACAGGTTGACCTTGATCTTGGGCAGGCTCACGAACAGGTCGGCATCGAGCCAGACCTTGGGCACGGTGAACCGCTCCTGCACCAGGGGGTCCGGCACCTGGACCTCCACGGTCTCCGCCTCGTCCAGGAACACCGGCGTGGCCAACCGCCGGAGCAGGGGCATCACCCCGGTCGAGTAGAAGGAGACGCGGCTGGGGCCGATCACCGAGGACTCGGCGACCAGGACTTCCTTGGCGCCGTGGTCGCGGAGCGCCGCGGCCACCCCGGCGATAAAAATCGGACTGGTGATCACCGGCAGGCCAGGAGCCTCGCGGGTGGGATAGACAAAGCTGGGTTTCACCAGCACGCGCCGGCCTTTCACCGGGAGGCGGGTCCGGGCCAGGATGGCTGAGGCGTGCTCCTGGATTTTCCCGAACTGGTAATCGGGTTGGTCGCGGAGGATGACGAGGGGCTTGCTCATGGTTCACTTCTTTCGTAAAAAAAGCCGGGAATGGGAATTAACATTTGAATCAGCAGTGTCCCTCTGGGGAAAACTTTTTTCCTTTACCAGATTACTCTATCTCGGCTTCACGTTACCAGCGGCTTGAAGTATTTGATGTCCCAAATGGTGCCGCGGCGATCTTCATTCCAGACCGCCTTGACCCGCATCCCGACTCGGACCTCGTTATAATCGGCCCCTTCCAGCAGGTGATGGATCTCCGAGACGTGCCCGTCCGGCACCACCACCACGTAACAATAGGGCGGTTTCTTGGGCTGGCCTAAAAACTCCTGGTGCACCACGGTAAAGGTCTTGACCGTGCCGGTTTCGGGAAGGTCCACCCACTTCTTGGCGTCGGCAAAGCAGGCGCCGCAGTAAGGGCGGGGCGGCAAGATCGCTTTTCCGCACTTGGAGCATTTGACGGTCGTGATCTTCTTCTCGCGCAGTCCCTCATAGAACCTGGGATAAAGCCGGCCGTAGGAATACTCAAAAGGGATCCGCTCCCGGCCCAGGACTTCCTGCACCTCCAGCCGGACGGTGGCGCGGGGATGGGCCTTGCGGATCACCCGCCGCGGGGCCGGCCGGAAGTATTCAATGTCCCGCAGGCTGCCCACGCGCACGTCCCGGAAGACCGGCTCCACCCGCTCGCCGATCCGGATTTGAGCCAGGTCCAACTCCCGGATCAGGTGGCAGAGCGCGGTGTCGGTGCCATCGAGCTGGATCAGGGCCAGCGCATAGGGCGGATTGGCCGGCTGACCGGAGAAGCAGTGGTGCACGATGGTCACCGCCCGGACCGTGCCGCCGGGACCGACTTCCATCCATTCGGCCTCAAAAGACCCGCACTTCTCGCAATGGTCAAAGGGCGGGCAGGAAATGGTCTCGCACTTGAGGCAGCGCCGGCCCAGGAACTCCTGGTATTTGAGTTGGGTCAGGAAGGTGCCGACTACCGGCCCGGTGGACCAGGTATAGGGGCTTTCCATGGCCCCGTATAAGAACCGGCCTTGCTCGTTTCCCATTCGCAATTCCTTCTGAGTAGGGGCATGGCATGCCATGCCCCTACCCCGGTCATGTTTCCGCTGCCAGGATCATCACGTTATGGAATTGAACCCAGCCGCCCCAGGCATGAGCCAGGGCCAGCCGGGGCTTCTTCACCTGGAACTCGCCGGCCACGCCCATGATCTGGCGCGCCGCCTCGATCTGGCGGATCAGGCCCGAGGCCCCGATCGGGTTGTGGGCGATCACCCCGCCCGAGGGGTTTATCGGCAGTTTGCCGTTAAGCCCGCAAAAGCTGTCCTCCACCAGGCGCCAGCCTTCACCCGGCAAAGCCAGTTGCAAACACTCGCCCCAGATCAGGTTCTGCGGCGCAAACGGCGAGTAAAGCTCGACCACGTCCAACTGCTCCACCGGGTTCCGGATCCCGGCCCGCTGATACGCCCATTGCCCGGCCAGCTTCAGGCTCATCGGCGCCGCGATGTCCATGCCCGGATAATAAGCGCCCTCGGCGCAGGTGGCTACGGAGCGGATGTAGGCTGGCTTCTTCCGGTGCTTCTTGGCCTGGGACGCCGGCGCCAGGACCAGGGCCGCGGCCCCGTCGGTGGTGGGGCAGCACATGTGCAGGGTGAGGGGGGAGGTGATCACCGGCGAGCTCAGGATTTCATCCAGGGTGAGCTTGACCCGGATATGGGCGTTGGGGTTGCAGAGCGCGTTGGTCCGATCGTTGAGCGCCGCCTTGGCCAGGTGCTCGATGCTGATCTGGGGATAGCGCGCCAGATACTGGTGGGCCTGGAGCGCCACCAGCCCGGCGGCGCCGGCCGCGATCTCCCGGCCCCAGAGCGGGTCGTAGGTGACGGAAAGCCCGTACATGGGCACCCCGTCGGAGAGTTTTTCAAAGGCCACGGCCAGCACGGTATCATACAGGCCCGAGGCCACGTGGTAATAAGCGGCGATGCCGGTGCTGGCGCCCACGGTGCCGCCGGTATAAACGCGGAGGATGGGCTTGTCCAGGGCGCCGATGGCCGGGCCCAGCCAGCATTCCGGAAAGTTCACGCCCTCGAAGATCTCGGGCGCGCTGCCGATGACCACCGCGTCAATCCGGCTCGCGTCAATCCTGGCGTCGGCCAGGGCCAGGTTCACGGCCTCGGCCACCAGGCCGGCGAGGTTGACGTCGCCGCGCTTGCGGGCGCCTTGGGTCTGCCCGGTCCCCACGATGGCCACTTTGCGCGCCATCTCAGCTTCCTCCCAGGACAAAGACCGCGCAGTTCTGGAGCGCCACGCCGTTAGTCGCCGCGGCCAAGGCCCGCCGCACCCTCTTCTTGACCTGCATCTTGCCGGCCCGGCCCGCCACCTGGGCCGCGGCCTCGATGATCCGGACCAGGCCGGTGGCGAGCATGGGGTTCGCGGCCAAAGCCCCGCCCGAGGGATTGACCGGAAGCCGGCCGTCCATCTCGGTGACTCTCTTTTCCAGGATCGCGGCTCCCTGCCCCGGCGGACAAAAGCCCAGCGCTTCATACCACATCAGCTCCTGGAAGCCGAACGGCTCATAAACCTCGGCCACGTCCAGCTCCTGGAGGGGATTTCGAATCCTGGCCATCTGAAAGGCTCGCTTGGCCGCGAGCTGGCCGGCCCGGGCAAAGGTTAAATCCCGCGCGCCCAGGCTGAACGCCTCCTGGCAATGGCCCATGCCCAGGAGCCAAACCGGCTTATGCCCGGCCTTGCGGCAAATCTTTTTAGCCCGCTCTTCCGTGGCCAGGACCAGGGCCGCGGCGCCGTCCGAAATCGGACAAGCGTCCTCCCGCTTGATCGGCTTGCACAAAGGCGGAGACTTCATCACCTGCTCCACCGTCAGATTTTTCCTCACCTGGGCGTTCGGGTTGCGAAGCGCATTCCGCTTGTTCTTGACCGGCACCAGGGCCGCCTGCTCCTCGCTGATCCCAAAGCGGTTGAAATAAGCCGAGGCCTGGAGCCCGGCCGCGCTCAGCGCATCCAATCCCAAGGGCTGACCGTAGAAGGGGTCGAACAGGGTGTTGGTCTGCCAATGGAATTCCACGCTCTCACTGCCTTTGCCGTAACCCGAGACGATCGCCACCTCGAACGGGCCGGTCAAAAGCCTCTGCGCCGCGTAGATGAAGGCATAGGCGGCATCCATGCTCACCTTGGCCTCTTCTTTCAGTTGACCGCCGACGCCGTCCACGATCGTGTAATTGCTGATGCCCCGGCCATCGAGGTAATCGCTCGCCCCTTCCAGGCAGACATCAATGTCATCGTGGCGGAGCCCCGCGTCCTTGAGGGCCGCCTTGACCGTGGGGTAGATCAGGTCCCAGTCATTGTCTAAGGTCTTCCGCCGCTCATGCCTGGTCTGGGCCCAGCCCACTATGGCCACTCGCTTGGGCAACTCGTCACCTCCTCATCAATGGGGCCAAGGGGCCAATGCTTCCAAGAGCAGGCAGGCCCTTCCCGGATCTCTGATAATTTACGCGCGCAAAATTCATCGTGATTATTCTTATTTATCAATAGGTTTCAATAATAATCAAACATTCAACTTTAAGCCCGGCCTAGATGCCGGGATTCCTTTCCAGCCCCGTAAAAACTATATAAATCAGTAAGTTAGGGTTAGGCTCTTGGTCCGAATCCAGGCTATGCCTAATCCCGCAATGCTCGCGCCTGCCTCGGATGTTTCCCAAGATTCTTCCATGACTTACCCACTTTGGTTTGAATAGCACGGTTGGGAAAAACTTGTCAATAGGAAATTTTTTGTTAGCAGGAATGCAATTTTTATTCAATTCCTTGAATTGAAAAGTAAAGTTGACTGATCCGAACCAATTGTTGTTTAATGGAGATTGAAAAATTTCGAGGAGTTGCATGTTGCGAGCGGATTTTTCAGATCCAGCGGATGATTATTGCCCGGGAAATAATGAAATCGGCAGGAGCGTAACATGACCGGACGGGAGCGAGTCGAGGCGGTGATCCGGCTGGAGCGGCCGGACAAGGTGCCGGTCGCGCCCCTGATCAATGAGCACGCGGCCAAAGTCCTGGGCGTGCCTCTGGGCGATTGCTTCTCTAACCCGGAGCTCGCCACCCGGGCGGCGCTGAAATGCTACGAGGTCTATCCCGGAATGGACATGGCCGTGGGCTCGCCCTTTGGGATTGCTTACCTCTCGCCTTACGTGGACGCTCATTCTTCCTGGTTTTTCCACTGGGTCCTGCCTCAGCCCGGCCAGGATGAGGTGCCGCAGATGCTGGAAAACCTCATCATCTCCGGCGAGGATTACGACCTGCTCATGGAAAAAGGCCTCCTCTATTTCCTCCGGCCGGATCGCCCCCAACTCAACTCTTTCCTCCAATTGTTCGTCTCCGGCGCTACCCACTTCAAGCCCTTGGCCGATAAGATCCGGGAGTTGGACCTCTTTGTCTATGCCGGCAGCCTGATCAATATCCCGACCGATGTGCTCGCCAACCTGCGCGGGCTCCAGGGATATCTCACTGATTTCATTGACCGGCCGCAGAAGATGCGCGAGGTCTGCGAATGGATGGTGGACGACCTGATCGCGCTGGGTTTGCAACTGGTCCGGCAAGCCGGCGCCGGGCTAAGCCAGCATCGGCCCACGGTCTTGCTCGGCGCGAACCGGGCCTCTGCCACCTACATCTCGCCGAAGATGTTCGAGGAAGTGGCCTGGCCGTTTTTTTACAAAGAGGTGATGGCGATCATTGAGGCGGGTTGTGTGCCGGTGATCCATTTGGACGGCAACTGGACGCCCATGGCCAGATACTTCCGGGCTTTTCCGCCCAAGATCTGCCTCTATCACCTGGACGACCAGAACGATATTTTCCAGTGGAAAAAAATCCTGGGCGATCACTCGGCCCTGATGGGCAATGTCCCGGCCACGCTCCTGGCCCATGGCACGGTTGCGGAAGTGGACGCTTACTGCCGGCGGGTGATCGAGGAAGTAGGGGAGGGCGGGGGCTTGATCCTGGCCAACGCCTGCGCCATGCCCCATGACGCCAGGATCGAGAACGTCCGGGCCATGATCCGGGCGACTGAGCGATACGGCGCTTATTGATCCCCACCCCTCCCGAAGACGTGAAGGGCGGGCTACAAAAATAAAACCTAAACTTGAACGGGAACGGAATCGGTTGGCGGTTGGCGGTTCGCAGTTGGCGGAAGGTAGGGGCGCGATTTATCACGCCCAGGATGCGCCGGCGGGCGTCGCCCATGTATAACCAAAATGGAGCCGCGACCGTTCGGCTGCCTTCGACCCTGAGGCTCCTTTCGGCCTGAGCTCAAGGCCGAAGGCAGACCGAAGGGAGATCTCGGCCGAAGCCGCTCCTCGGTCGCGGGGTCTTTTCCTTTTCCTATTGCGAGGGGTTATAATAAGGGTTGCAATGATCCTCGGAAATCATCAAGGGAGGGAGGTAAAAGCTGATGGGAGGTAACCGGATGAAAGCGAAAAAACGGCGGCCAGAGATCGTGCTCCGGAACGGCAAGCCGGCCGCGGTGATTGTTGATATCCGGGAATATCAAGAGATGCTGGAGCGGTTGGAGGACTTGGAGGATTTAAAGTCTCTCAAGGCAATGCGCCAGAAGCCGCTCAAGTTCAAAAGGCTCGAAGACTTCTTGAAGGAATATCAGCCGGATGTATGAGGTCTTTCTGGAAAGCCGGGCCGAGCGGGACCTGCGCCGGCTTCCGGCCGCAACGTTTGCACGGATCATTCGAGAAGTCATGGCCCTGGGTCAAAACCCCAGGCCGGCCGGCTGCCGGAAAATCGCGGGTTCTCAAAATGATTGGCGGATTCGGGTCGGCGCCTATCGGGTGATCTTCGAAATTGATGACCAGGAAAAAGCCGTGCGCGTGATGCGCGTCCGACATCGGCGGGAGGCTTACCGCTAAGTTGTGAAAGACTGGGAAAAAACTTGGGTTCTGGTCAACACCTTGATTTTGCCTGTGATTATTAGACCGAGAACGTCCGGGCCATGATCCGGGCGACTGAAAAATATGGGGTCTATTAGCGATCGGAAAGAGAAACGACAGGGGGTTAGCTGGCGAAAAAGATTTTTCTTGACAATGAAATTTAGATGGATTAGGATGGCGGAAAGAATGAGTTGTTGAGATAGACCTTTAACCCTTGACGGAGGCGATTGGGATGAAAGCCCGGATGATGAGAAGGAAGCGTTTTCTCTTAATTTTCGCTTTTGCCCTCCTGTTTTTTCACTGCGGAGGAGGGGGTCATTCCCAACCTTCTCCACACATCCGGGGCATTCTCGATCTGACCACTCTGCCCTCCGCTTCTCTTGCCTCTCCTTCCACGGTTTCCGCTGCCCAGAAAAATCAGACGAAAATCCTGGCCCTGGCCTTAGGCCCGGATGACGAATGGATCGAGGCTAAAGTCGCTCCGGACGGGAGCTTTGCGATTACCTGCAAAAGGGGGCACAGCTATACCCTCGCCTTTGTGGCCGAGGATAGCCAGGGCCAGAGGACTTTTCTTGGGGTAGCGGCCTTTTTGCAAGGAGATTCATGGTTCCGGTTCATCAAGGTGGGGAAGAGAGACGTTGACTTGGGCCTGGTCCGGCTCACGCAGGGCGAAGACGGGCTTTGGATCGGTGTTCCCGAGTATGCGCCGCTGGCTTATGGTCCGAGTCAAGGAGAAGATGGACCGCCGGAAATGGAGGAGCCGGCAGAGGTGGTGGAAGGCAACCGGATCATCCTGCCCCAGCCGGGCCTCCTGGAATTTGACCTGGTCCAGGCCGATGCCTCCCTGATGAGCGACCTTTACCTCACCTTGCCTTATGAACTCCTCCTGATCGCCGACCGCGATCCTGAACCTTTTCAAGTCTGGGATTTCTTCGAGCCTGGGACCGAGATTCAGTTGGCCATCGAGGTGGACGGCCGGCCCTTTGGCCTTGGCATCTATCGTCACGCTTCTCTCTCCGGCTATGCCCAAGTCACTCAAATCTCTGAGCTGGAATGGCAGATCGCCTTTGAAGACCTGCCCTGGTTCCTGGCGGACTGGGATTTCAACGACCTGGTGGTCGTGATGACTTTGAAGCCGGTCTGCGATTTTGACCGGGACGGTTATGAGCATCTGGCGTGCGGAGGCTCGGATTATTGCGACCATGATCCAAACAACTGGACCGAGATGGGGTGCGTGAGCTGTATTGATGAAGATGGAGATTTCTGGTTTACCGGCTGCGACGCTTACTCCACCATCAGCGGGCCGGATTGCGACGATCTGGATGCAGGAATCAATCCTGCCATGCCTGAAACCCTTTGCGATGGAATTGACCAGAATTGCAACGGGCTGACCGACGATGATCCCAACGAGGATGGGGATGCTTTCAGCTATTGCCAGGGCGATTGCGATGATACTAATGCCAGCGTTTATCCGGGAGCCCTTGAGCAGTGCGATGGTATTGATAACCAGTGCCCAGGCGATGCGGGCTACGGGTATGAGGATGAAAACTGCGCTGGAGGACCGTTCTGGCCGGTTCTGGTCAGTAGCTTCAAGACTTACAAGGCTCGAGATGTTTTTGTCCGCGGGAGCTATGCTTACGTTGCAGATGGCCTCGCCGGCATTAAGATCATCAATGTCTCTGATCCTTATTATCCATTCCTGGAGGGAAGCCTTAATACCCCGGACGGGGAAGGGATTCATGAAATAGCAAGCGCAGTTGCCGTTCAGGTGGATGAAAACTATGCCTACCTAGCCGATGGCGAGGCCGGAGCTCGAAAAATTGACATTTCCAACCCGCAATCTCCTGTTCTGGTTGATACTTATACGCTGACTTACGCCTACAATGTTTTCGTGGGCAGTGTGGTATACTTTTTAACTAAGGAATGGTATTATGAAATCTATTGTCTCAGTAAATCCGATTTTTCTGGATTTTCTGTTTTTTTAAGGGGGATCCCTAGCAAAATTTTCAAGGTCGAGAATGGTTACAGGTATATCGCCAATGCTAGCACGGACCCAGCCTATCGGGGGTTGCAAATTTTTGGGGGCTTTAACAGTTCCCAAAAATTCGCTACTCCGGTCGGGACCTGCGCTACGCCGGGCACGGCAAGGGATGTTTATGTGCAGGGCAATTATGCATATATCGCAGATGGCGGGGCAGGACTTCAGGTCATTGATGTCCAGAATCCCCAATCTCCTGTTCTGGTTGGTAATTGTGATACACCGGATAATGCTTATGGCGTTAAGGTGAGCGGAAACTATGCCTATATCGCGGATAGCTACTCTGGCCTTCAAATCATTAACGTCTCCAATCCCTCGGCTCCGGTTTGGGTTGGGAGTTATGAAACGCCTTCTCGGGCCTGGAACGTTGTTGTGAGCGGAAGCTTCGCTTATGTGGCAGGCGACAGGGATGGCCTTCACATTTTCCACATATCAACCACCTCTTCTTGCCAAGATCAGGATTTAGACGGATACTACTTTCAGCCGGGTTGTGGCACCGCATTAGATTGTGATGATTGGAATCCGGAGATTTCCCCCGGTGCCCCGGAAATCCCTTGTAACCATAAAGATGACAACTGTAACGGCATGGCCGATGATAATCCGAATCCGGATGGCGATCCGGCGGGTTATTGTGAAAATGATTGCGATAATAACAATCCCAAGATTTATCCGGGGCTGCGGGAAATATGTTTGGACGGGCTGGATAACCAATGTCCCGGAGATCCGGGTTACGGCCTGGTAGATGAATTTCCTTGCATGCTAGATGCGGCTGGAGCGAGTAAGGATGTCTTTGCCAGCGGCGACCTGATTTACGTGGCCAAATCTACGAATGGCTTGCACATTTGGGACGTTACCAATCCAGAAAAACCCGTTTGGATCGGCAGTTATGATACGCCTGGTGACGCGCAGGAAGTTCACGTCAGCGGTCATTACGCCTATATTGCCGACGGGCCGGAAGACCTTCAAATCATTGACGTGAGCAATCCAAGTGCGCCGTTTTTGGCGGGGAGCTACACGACCGACGGCTCCGCTTCTTACGTCTATGTCCAGGGCAATTATGCCTATCTCTCCGGCTATCCGAACGCGGTTCTCATCGTGGATGTATCGAACCCCGCCGCGCCTCAGTTGGCCTCCACTTATCCTTCCAGTTCGAATGAAATTGTGGTGGACGCCAATTACGCCTATCTGACCGCAGGCCCATTCTTCAGGATTCTTAATGTCGCTGACCCTGCGAATCCCTTTTTGCAATGGACGTATCAATTTGGGACGACTTCCTCCACTGGGGTGGCGGTAAAGCCGGGATACTCCTATTGGGCCACGGGGCAACCCGGCCTCGTCATTATTAGGCCCGGTGCTCCTTCTTGGGACGGCTATTGGAATACCCCAGGTACTACCAGGAGGCTGGCCTTGAATGGGGACTGGGCCTTATTGGCGGATGGGCCCGGTGGACTAGCCATTATCAATGTATCCAATTCTTATGGTCCTTTGCTGGAAACTACCATTCCGATCCCCGAATCGGCTCTTAATGTTGCTACCAGTGGTAACTATGCCTATGTGATAGACGGCAACTACAATGTTCAAATTTTCCGAATTCGATAAATGTTTTGCGGCCTGCTTTCCTAGGCCCTTCCTCGGGGCTAGCTTCTGAATTTTAGAATTTCTTATCGTTTGGCACCTTCCCGGTTGACCCCAATCCATCTTTTTGTCATACTTACCACTAATGGAAATCTCGCTTAGCTCCTTTGAGCCAGCGCGCATCCTGGTCATCCAGCTTCGCCAGATCGGCGACGTGCTGCTTTCTACCCCCGCGGTGCGGGCCTTGCGGAAGAGGTATCCCAAGGCCCATCTTGCCTACCTGGTGGAAGAGCGGCCGGGGCTGGTGCTGCAAGGGAATCCCTATCTGAATGAGATCATCATCCGGCCCAGGCATGGCGGGCGCTGGGAGCCGATCCAGACCATCCGCCGGGTGCGCCAGGGCCGCTTTGACCTGGTGGTGGATTTTCTCGCCAGCCCCAGGACCGCGCCCATTGCCTATCTCAGCAAGGCCAAGGTCACCATCTCCTTTGCCAACCGCCGGCGGCGCTTCCTCTACACCCACCCGGTCATGCCGGAAGGAGTTTATGCGGCTGAGCAAAAGCTCTCCCTGCTCCGGGTGCTGGGCATTGCCGAGGCATCGCTGGACCTGGATATGCCGGTGCCGGAAGCGGCCCGGAAAATGATCAAGGACTTTTTCCAGGCCCAGGGCTTGAAAAACGGCCGGCCGGTGGTGGTGATCGAGCCGTTCCACAAGCGGCCGGTGCGGGAGTGGCCCGGCTCGCATTTCGCCCGGCTGGCGGACCTGATCGCCCGCGAGTTGAAGGCGCACGTGGTCTTCAGTTGGGGCCCGGGCAAAGAAGCGGCGGTGAAAGAGATTTTGGCCCAGGCCCAGGAGCCGCATGTCCTGGCCCCGGGCACGGACCTGCACCAGCTTGCAGCCTTGTATGGGGCCGCGGACCTCTACGTGGGCAATGACTGCGGCCCGCGGCACATCGCCGGAAGCCAGGGGAGACCGACCTTTGCCATCCTCGGGCCGACCGACGAGGCCTGGACCCCGCCCCATGACCCCCGGCACCGGACCGTGGCCAAGGCCATCGCCTGCCGGCCCTGCAACCTGCGCTATTGCCCGGAGAAGCACCACGCCTGCATGAAGGAGCTTGGCCCGGAGGAGGTTTTTGCGGCGCTAGAGGGTTTCTGGAATTCTCTCCAGGATTGCCCAAAATGAGGATCTCGAAGATGAGGATTACAATCATGCAGGTAGGGGCACGGCATGCCGTGCCCCTACAACCCGTGGGCGCGATAAATCGCGCCCCTACTCGATGGGGTCAATTGCCTTGAACGAGACTGCGCCCCGGGTCCTGCTCATCCGGTTCGGCTCGATCGGGAACGCGCTGGTGGCGGTGCCGGCGATCCGGGCGCTGCGCTCGGCCTGGCCCGACGCTCGCCTCAGCCTGTTGGCTGACCCCATGACCCGCGAGATTTTTCAGGGCTGCCCTTACCTTAACGAGACCATCCTCTACGACCTCAAAGGTGCGCACCGCTTCGGGCACGGTTATTTCAAACTGGTGGCGGAACTGCGGCGCCGGCGCTTTACCCATGCCCTCCATTTCCGCCGGTATCTGCGCAGCGAACTGCTGGGCCTTTTTTCCGGGGCCGGGGAGCGGATCGGTTTCCAGACCAGGGCGCGGCTGCAATGGCTGACCCGCAAGGTGCCTTATTGGGAAGGCGAGAGCGTGATCGAGCAGAACCTGAACCTGGTCCGGGCGCTGGGCATCCGGGCTGAGGACCGCCGGCTGGAATGCTGGCCGGCTTCCGGCTCGGCGGCGGTGGACCGGATTTTCGGCCAACTGGGAAACGGGCCCGGGCCGGCGGTGGTGATTCATCCTGCCGGCGCGACCCAGCGGGAGAGGCTGTGGCCTTATTATGGCGCACTGGCGCAAGAGCTGTTGGAGCAGGGCCGGGCCAAGGTGATCATGATCGGGACGCCGGCCGAGGCCGGCGAGGTGGATCGCCAGGCCGCGCAAGTAAGGGCGCCGGTGGTCAAGGCGCTGGGGCTGCCCATCCGGGAGGTGGCGGAGTTGATCCGGCGGGCCGACCTGTTTGTCGGCACCGACTCCGGGCCTTGCCATTTGGCGGACGCGGTGGGCACGCCGAGCGTGATCCTATATGCGCCGCATCGGGGGCTAAAGGCCCAGGTCCGGAAGTGGAAACCGGAGGGCGAGGGTTTTGTGGCGCTCTTGCCCCGGCAGGACTGCCGCGAGTGCGGGGAATACCCTTGCCCGCTTTCGCGGCAGCAGGAATGCGCGGCCTCGATCGGGCTGGAAGAGGCGGTGCAAGCTGCGGAGAAATTGTTGCGAAGGGGCAAAATCCAATCTCATTGAGCGTGAAGGAAGAATTTCGTTTACGTTCACGGAAACGTTCACGTTTGAAGGGATGCAAGGAGGATCGTGATTATGGCGGAGACATTGGGAAGTCTGGTGGACAAGCTGACCATTGCCAATATCCGGTTGTGGCATTTGGAGGACCTGCGGCGGGACTTGAGCTTACCCGATGCCAGGCGGCTGGAGGCGGCGGATAAAATTGCCATCGTCAACGGCGAGCGCAACGATTTGATGGACGAGATTGATGAATATCTTTACAAGGCGTTTCGGGGAAAGGTAAAATTACGGGCGCCGAAGGTGAAGATTTATCGAGAGTTCAAACCCCGAAGCGCAATCAAGAAAAAGAAGGAACGAGCGGGGAAGAAAGGATAACCGTGAACGTGAACGTGAACGAATTTTTGCGCGGGCTGGCAGAACCAACCCCATGGAATCGAAGGGATCGGGATGGCGGCGGAACAACAATTGGAACATGAAAAGTTAGAGGTTTACCAAGTGGCAATCCAATTTTTTGCCTTGTCTGCATTAAGGATTGTATCAATGCTTACTAAACTATGCAGGTCCTGGAATTGGTGATCTCGCTGACGTTCACGGGAACGTTCACGTTCACGGGATTGAAGAAGGAGGGGCTTTGATGTCCGAAATTCGTCAAGACGTAACTACCAATGAATGGGTGATCATTGCCACGGAACGGGCCAAGCGGCCGCATGATTTCAAGAAAGAAGCCAAGGCCCTGCCGCCGGAGTTTGTGGAAAAATGTCCGTTCTGCCCCGGGCACGAGGACCAGACTCCGCCCGAAGTCCTGGCCTACCGCAAGGACGGCCGGCCCAACGGCCCGGGCTGGTGGGTGCGGGTGATCCCCAACAAGTTCGCGGCGCTGGTGCCGGGGGAAGTGGAGCGCAGCATCGAGGACGGCTTTTTCCGCAAGATGAGCGGGGTGGGCCGGCACGAGGTGCTGATCGAATCGCCCAAGCACAACCTTTATTTCCCCTTCATCGAGGACCACCAGGCGGAAGAGATCATGCTGGCGCTGCGCGAGCGCTACCTGGCTCTCCAGCAAGACCCGCACGCCAAGGTGGTGATCATTTTCAAGAACCATGGCGCCGCCGCCGGGACCTCGCTCGAACATCCGCACTGGCAGATGGTCGCCACCCCGATCGTGCCCCAGAGCCTGCGCCGGCGCCTGGCCGCGGCCACCCGCTACTTCGATGACAACGGCGGCTGTGTGCTCTGCGACATGGTCCAGATGGAGCGGGCCGCCAAGAAGCGGGTGGTGGAAGAAACTCCGGAGCATCTGGTCATCCATCCTTTTGCCTCCCGCTCGCCCTTCGAGACCTGGATCCTGCCCAAACACGATCAGGCTTCCTTTGGCCAGGTCAGCCTGGATGAGGCCAAGGCCCTGGGACGCATCCTCCGCCGCACCCTGGCCAAGATCTTCGCCATCCTCGGCAACCCCGATTACAACCTGGTCATGCACACCGCGCCCTTCCAGGATGAAGCCAAAGGCGTCTTCCACTGGTATCTCCGGGTCATCCCCCGGGTGAGCACCATGGCCGGCTTCGAGATCGGCTCCGGCATCTTTATCAACACCGCCCTGCCGGAAGAGACCGCTCCCTTTATGCGTGAAATTTCGATCTAGCCGAGCGGGTCAGCTCAAGGAGGGAGGGAGAAGGTGAGGGCGGTCCTGCAGCGGGTTTCCCAGGCCCGGGTCAAGATAGCCGGCGAGACCGTGGCCGAGATCGGATCAGGCCTGCTCGTGCTGGCCGGGGTTTTCAAGGGCGATGCCGAGGCCGATGCCGACTACCTGGCCCAGAAGACCGCGGAGCTGCGGATCTTCGAGGATGCCGCGGGGAAGATGAACCTCTCGGTCCTGGACCGCGGGGATGCGGTCCTGGTCGTCTCCCAATTTACCCTGGCCGCGGACGTGCGCAAGGGCCGCCGTCCCTCCTTTGACCCGGCGGCGCCTCCGGAGGAAGCCGAGCGGCTCTACCTCCTTTACGCGGACCGGCTCCGGGCCCGGGGCCTGGCCGTAAAAACCGGAGTCTTCGGCGCCAGGATGGAAGTGGAGCTGGTCAACGACGGGCCAGTGACTTTTGTGCTGGAGAGCCTCAAGTCTTCCCCCAAGGTCTAGAGACGATGAAAAAATAAAGGTTGAACCCCTTTTTCTTTCTGGTGTAGATTGAGCAAATAGATTTCATTGAAGGAGGAATCTCGATGAAAAAGATCACCAGCCGACTCGGTTTTGTCCTCTTGGCCCTGGCCTTTCTGGCTCAATCCCAGCCTCCCGGAAAAACCTCAACCTCTGCGCCTCAAACCGGCCAGGCTAAGCATCCGCCCGGGACCAAAGGCGGCCCGATGGTATTTATCCCGGCCGGGGAATTTACTATGGGTTTGAGCTCGGACGCGGCTTTTAAGGAGTGCCAGAAGTATTGCAGCGACTGCAAGCTCGAAGAGTTTATCAATGAGGAGTCGGTCGTAGATCGAGAAGCCCACCCCACCGGCATGGAGTACTGCCAGCGCCAGAGGTTTATCAATGAGGAGCCGGCGCACCGGGTTTCTCTGGACGCCTTTTACATTGACAAGTTCGAAGTGACACAGGGAGAGTATAAAGAGTGCGTTCGGGCCGGGAGCTGTAAGGATAACAAAAAGTATGATGGGTTCACGGGCGACCGTCAGCCGGTGGTGGGAGTGACCTGGAACCAGGCAAAGGCTTATTGTGAATGGGCCGGGAAACGGCTGCCGACGGAGGCGGAATGGGAGAAGGCAGCGCGGGGGACGGATGGAAGGATGTATCCATGGGGCAATCAGAAGGCAAGTTGCGAGCTGGCCAATTATGATGACTGCAAAATGGAAAAGACCTGGCCGGTGGGGACTAAGCCGGACGGGGCCTCGCCTTACGGGGCTTTAGATATGGCCGGCAATGTATGGGAGTGGGTGGCGGATTGGTATGAAGAGAATTATTATTCGCATAGCCCCAATAAAAATCCGACTGGTTCTGCCAGCGGCTCGGGCCGGGTGTTGCGTGGCGGGAGCTGGTTCGACTATCCTGGCAGCTTGCACGCCTCCAACCGCGTCACAGGCGGACCTGACCTTGAGTACTTCTACGGGGGCTTCCGGTGTTCAGGAGACTGAAAATTCTTACTCTTGAGTTCTTTTACGCTTTTACCTTTGAGGGGGTATGGGGGCTTTAGCCCCCATCGGAAATATTTTGGAGTGCGGCGATTTATCGCCGCTTTTCTTCCCGGCGATTCATCGGCGGAGTCATCGCCCCAGTTCCACTTTAAGTTCTTCGGTCGTCAGGTCCATGTCCCGCAGGATATTTTGCAAAACTTTCGGGTGGAGCGTCTTGCCGGCGTGGGCGGGGACGGTTACGCGCCGGCCCTCGGGGTTCTTGTAGATGAGGTGGCTGCCGCTGGACCGCGCGAGAAAAAATCCGCGCCGTTCCAGGACGCGGATGATTTCCCTCGCGGTCAGGCGCGGCTGGCGTTCGCTCATACGGCCACCTCGACGGTGGTCAGGTTCACGCTTTCCGGGGCCTTGATCTCCTCGCCGGCGGCCAACCGGTCCTCGAGATGAAGACGGATCGCGTCAACCAGGTTGGCGCGCGCTTCCTCAAAGGTCGCCCCGCTGGTGTAGCAACCCTGAAGTTCCGGACAAAAAGCAAAATAACCTTCCTCGTCCTTCTCAATCACCGCGGCGAAGTGATAGGTTCTCATGGTTGAATATCCTTTCGATTATCTCATTAACTTCCTAACTAAGCCACCGGCATTGCCGGTGGTGGGGTGTGGGGGCGAAGGCCCCACACCATTAGCGAACCAACAATGTTGGTGAGCAAAATGATAAATCAAAGTTATCATCATTATCAGGCAAGCTGAAGGACATTGTCCGTAGGCTTGCCGCATCTTGAAAGCCACCGACATAGTCGGTGGTAGTTTACTCCTTCGAAAGCCAATGATATAACTGACTATAAGCGCATCGCCTTGCCTTGTCAACAGCGAGCTTGGGGAGGGGCGCGAGTCGCTCCCATCCACCTGGGGTTCGGGGTCACTTCTGAAGTCGCTTGTCAAGCCCCCCGATGTAATTTTTAGCAACTTTCTTCGCGGCTTATCCGAGCCGCCGCCGCGACCCTCCCAGACCCAGGGCGCAACTTTCCTCCGCCGCGCTCAACGCGCCGCCAACCCTGGGTCTCAAATTCCCGCTCGGATCTGCGTCACCCGCCCGGGGTGCGCCCAGTCACTTCTGCGTGCTCGGTTTCCCGGCCACAAGATTTGATCCGAGGTCGGCCCCAACAATCAGAGCTAAATGTGCTCGGCTTGAGCCGGCAACATGACCCCACCGTGGTGGCCGACCGGGGGAGGAAGCTCAGGGCTTCCCCCAAAACTTTACGAACCCGGTTGATTTTTGTGCGCCGGAGCGCTAATCTCCTTCTGGCCAGGGAGTCGGACTACTCCCCTGGCGGTTCGATGGGCCCGGGGCGCTCCGCCGTGGCGAGGGCGCCCTGGTTTTTCCGAATGGCCCATTGAACCCAGGCTGTCGTCTTTCCGGCTTTCTTCCAGGTCCCGAAATTTTTCTCCCTGCGACAGCATCGCATGGATGCAGCGCAGCATCAGCGCCGCCACCGCGGTCTTGGCCTTGTTCTTACCCCGCCGGGGCAGCACCGCTTCATACTTCCGGGCAAACCGTTTCGCTCCCCGAATCGCATGAGGCGCGTCCTCGATCAGAATCCAGCGCACATATTTCGAACCGCGCTTGCTGATCGGACCCCGCCAAAGTTTGTTCGAACTGCGC
>Ga0299912_10000347_pt1 | contig 40940 bp, 62 predicted proteins | sample RVTome_2_FD_207667 | JGI IMG/M metagenome (GOLD analysis project Ga0299912, IMG submission 207667) | Soil microbial communities from uranium-contaminated site in the Upper Colorado River Basin, Wyoming, United States - RVT95D214 (version 2) ... | reverse complement strand
CTGTAATTTTTATTGTAGCTTTATAAGATAAACTTATTTCTATTGACTCCAAATAAGTCTTATTCCAAACCGCATGGGGAGTGGCCTAATATGTAAAATAATATCTTACAATTGCATACTTGCCATTGTATTTATTTTCCCAAACTGTCAAATCTCTATAAGCACCTATTGATGTGGCTCTTATTGCAACATCATCATACACTGAGTCATCTTCAACACTCTTTAAATAAAGTGTTCTTGCGCTCGTTTTTATTGTTTGTCCTTTTGCTAATGTTGAATTTCCAAGTTTACAAGAATGCTTCCAGTTAGTACCTATTCCCGTATTTTTTATGATTTTGATATCAGTTAACTTAACATTTCTTTCAACAGGTTTTTGATTAACATTTATATTGAATTGAAATTCAGAATACTTGCCATTATAAGGACTTTCGTATAATTTTAGCTTAATTGCATTTACTCCATCAACTAAAGTTCCCAATTTTGCTGCAAAATCATCAGTTGTTGAGTCATCTTCTTTGATATCAATTCTATAATTTCTTCCTATTGTTTTTATATTTCCACCTTCTGGCGCTACAACACCATCTATTTTTAAAGTAAATGAAAGCTGTGTGCCAACAACATTTTTAAGAAATTTAATATTATCAAAATATACATTGTTTTGATCTGCGGTTCTAATATCATTTACAACATATCCATAAGTCGGAAATCCATTGAAATTAATCCAATCATTAAACTGTGCGTTCTTAATCAGATCATATGCCAACCAACCATAACCATCAATTCCCCAGTCAGTACCCCAGGAGTTCTGCAATTTAAAAGCTTGTCTTGTGTCGTCATATCCTATCAATGTAATGGCGTGCCCGCCCCTGCATGTAGCTGGATTATAGACATCATATATCTGATTTGTGCTATTTAAATTATCAAAATCATCAGAAACAGGAATTCCCATCAAGACTGGGTCTGAATATGTTGCCATATATTCTTTAATGGAATTGATTGTTTCATCATTTCCATATCCCTCAGTTTGCAACCATCCACTACTTTTAAAATTACCCGCATTGGCTATTTGAGAAGCAGTTGGATGAACTGTATAATTTGCTGTATATGCCCATTTATTAAGCGTACAACAGCCTTGATTAACTAACAAATTGCAAATATCATAAAATGAAGTTCCTCCGCCTGCGTAACCACAAGCCTGATTATACAAGTAATTTGGAGAAAATTGATGATTAGATGTTGTTAATCCCCAATTCCAATCATCATTCTGTAGATGACTATTTAAAGCATAACCGGCCGCCCAAGCCGTGCAATCTGAACCTTGTTGCAATCCTATTGCTGGCATTTTATCAGTTAAATCAAAACTAGCTGGGATTTCAGATGTGCTCAATAATTTTTTTGTTGCTTCCAACTTTTTAAAATTAGTCTTTTCATATATTAACCCACATTTGGGCTTGCTTGTTTCAGCAAAAACACCTAAACAATTTAAAAATATAATTACAAAACTCAAATATAAACTCACTGTTTTTTTCATTTTTTTTATCCCCTTTTTTATTTTTTTTGTTATTTTAATCTTCTAAACAAATACTTTTTACTGCTCTCATCAAAGAATTTTCCAACTCAGTAATTGCTATTGATAAATTTCTATTGGATTTACAGTTTTCATAAAGAGTCCTTGCAACCTCTTTGTAAGATTCTCTAACTTTTTCTATCCTTATAATTTGCTCTTCATTTGGAGTTACATTTGTCATGCTCTTTAATAGTTGTTCTAAATTCATTTTACTTCCCACCCTTTTTTAATATTCATAATATATCAAGTATTTTAATAAATTCCTCTTCGCTATGTACGACCAGGGGCTCAAAGCCCTGGCCCTTAAACATTTGATGTACACGCTGCTGTCGCTTTGAAAGTTTGCCTTTTGGCGTTTTGAGCTCTACGAAAAATATTTTGCCGTTAAGCAGCAGGATCCGATCTGGCACACCCGCAAAGTTTGGGCTAACAAACTTTACGAACATACCGCCTAGCTCAATTACCTTCTGCCTTATCTGTTTCTCCAGGACTAATTCCAACACATTTCATCACTCCCATAAGGACCCAGTCGCCGGACGTGTCATCCACGTCCAATATAAATGTATCATTTAGCATCTGGCCCATTAAATCGTCCTTAGACATAGAATGTTTAATCTCAAACGTATGCCCACCCAGTAAAATATGAATCGTATCATCAGTTATCACGATTTCATTTGAGTCCAAAATACTATTAAGCTTTTTGCTTTTTAAACATATAATCATTCGTTATCATCCTTTCTATTAACTGTGGCACATCGACTGCATAAATTGCCTTCTGTGCAATCCGCACAAATACTATCGCCACAACCCTCACAGGTTACCAGGCAATCCTCACAAGTCCAATCGTTACAATCAGAACAATTCTTACCCTTATTTTCATGACAGTCACAACAACTGCAACAGTTCATACTAATCACCCCTTTAAATAAAAAACGCCCGGGATAATCCAATTTTGATGGCTCGGATTATCACAGACGCACATGCGAATGTGTTTTATTCGCTTTAGTCTGGCCATCAATCAAACCAAAACGAATACTTTCTTATTTTACACCCCAATCAAGTACGATGTCAAGTTTTTATTTTTATGCGATTATCCCTTAAAGTTAATCGCATAAAAATATTAATCGCAGGTTAAACCACCTTGAAACGCAGTAATATGGCGAAAGTACGATTTGAGACTGAGAATAACACATTTCCTATATGTACGCGCGCATTTTTTTCTCCTCTTATTATATGTATATATATATATATATTATTCTCTATTATTATAATAAGTATATAAGGGCATTATAGGAGAGAATAGTTATGCGATTAAGAACATGGGTTCTGCGATTAACCGCCCCCCTGGGATGTTTTAACAATTGGTGTCAGTGCGACAAACACTTAGGCATTTATACTATCACATAAGCCTTTTTTGTCATAAAAAAAGACCCTCAAGTGAGGGTAAAGTATAAACATTCTCCGTATACACCGAATCGTTTTTTTCCACTGCGTTTAAGGCCTAATTTTAATAGCGCCGCGACTATCTTATTCGACTCATGTCGCGTAAGGTCATAGGGGTTTTTCTTAAAAAGGTCCACCCATATCTCCTTTACTATTACATATGATCTGTTAAGCCAATCGTCTTTGGGCTCCCCCAGATTCAAATAGTCTCTGCTTCTAAAAGGTATTTGATAATAGTCTTGTGGTATTTTACATTTTAAATAATCCTCTATCATACCTATAGATTCTTCAGTCTCCAGGTTTTCGGCTTGAATTCGATTAGCCTGGGCCTCTAGTTCGTCATCTAGATATAATTGCTCACTAAGGCCCGTTGCCATAATTTCAGCCCATATTTGGTCGCGATCGATTATCCCATCCCATCGCTTAAAACAATTTACCAACCACCAACGACGACCGCCTGTAGTGTCTTTTAGCACTCCATTACGTTCATTACTTGTCGCAACAAATATACAATGTCTGGGATATGTTTCTACCACACGGCCAAAGGCGGCTCTGAATTTATCCTGTTGACGAGTCATAAAGCTTTTAACACAATCCGTGTCGGCCTTACGCATCCCGGCCAGTTCACCGATCTCGATAAGCCAATTGCGTAAGGTTTTTTCGCTAGCTGTTTTATCCCTCGTGTCGCTTAAATTAAAATCATCAGAAAAATAATCATCCCCTGCTAAAGCTCTAAAAATACTAGATTTACGTAAGCCCGTTTCCCCTATTAGTGTTAAACAATAGTCGAATTTACGTCCTGGGTGATATATCCTTTGGACGGCCGCGCATAAGGCTTTAAATGTCACAGCTCTTGTATATGCGTTATCTTGAGCGCCAAAACAGTCAATAAGAAGGGTTTCGGCCCTTTTAACGCCATCCCATGGCGTCAGGCCCTCAAAATATTGTTTTATGGGATGATACGCATTATTGTGTGACATTTGGACGATGATATTTTTAATCATGTGCGAAGCCCCATACAAAATGTATTTTTTGCCTACCCAGACGTCGATCAGCGAGAAATCGGCATCTTCTAATAACCTCGGGCCTTGCACCCAGGGCGCTTTTGTTATTTCGTATTCTTTAGTAAATTCGTTATACCTAAAGGCAAAATCCATATTGAAACAAAGTTCTAAATTCTCATATGTTTTAGCCAGGGCCCCACTTTTCGTATGTGTTAATCCTTTTGGCATATCTCCAAAAGCGTCTTTCTTTATCTGTTCTTGCACTTTGGGTATACTGTATGCGAAAGTGCACATTTCGTTAACGCCAATACCCTTATGTATTCGCACAAGGTCAAAAGCGTTGTGCTGATGGCCATCACATATCAGGTCTGTAGCATGGTTACTCAGGACGTATTTATCTTCGTATGTTAGAACGCCTGGCGCGCTGTGCGAAGGGTTATAGTGCCAGCGATTACCTTCTATATGCGTATACAGGCCTGTCATTTCGAGAGCCTCATCTATGCTAATAGCCCTACAGAAAGAGCCGATAGGCCCTTTTTTAAGTAATGGATCAGCCGTATGGGCGCTACTAACATTAAAGTATTTATTTATCAGCCAGGAAATATCTTCTTCCTTGATTTCATCAATCCCACCATACTGCCGACCCGTTACGGTACAATATTTAGAATTAGCGAATAATTCTATGCCCTTTCGCGACATGGAATTATAATCTATCGTGGTATATAGCCAGACGTGTAATCCCTTACCGCTTGGCGAATATTCGGTATAACTTTTTAAGGACAAAGCATCGAGGGCCGCCGCATTTGGCCTGCCCTCATCATCAAAACAATTATCTAAGTCTATACATATAAGTCGCCCCTTAGGTTGTAACCCGATCAGCGCAAAATCTTTGACCTCATCGTAAGTATAATTTGTGGTATTCCATCCATCGCTTGTGCCGTCGAGCCTGATGGGTAATTTTAGGTCTTTCCCATCTCGCGAAACCCTCTTCCAGGGAATCCAGCCTCTGGCATCTCGTAAACCCTTTGGGATGTTTTTCATACGCTACCTCGCCCTTTCTAATAGTACGTTTATTACTCGTGTGATACTAACTTTTTCGCGTTTGCTTAAGGCTTCAGCCTTTAAGCGGTTTTCAGGACTCAAATATATAATTGTTGCTTTATTTTTAGGCTTAGGATATTTAACATTCGACTCCACCTTTATCATACGATTAACCTCCCATATAAAAAATACTAACATATGTTAGTGTATCACATTTTAATAATCCGTGTCAATACAAGTTAAGGTTCAAGTATAACTTGTATTAATCCAAATTAGCCGCTGTTTCAATACAAGTTAAGGTTCAAGACTTTATCTAAATCCTTATTACGCTTTTGTTTCAATACAACTCTTGTTAAGGTTCAAGCTTTATATATTCCTTATGGTCTGGCCCGTCATAGGTGTTTCAATACAACTCTTGTTAAGGTTCAAGCGGATTAAACTTATGCGATTGTCTTTATGTAGCATAGTTTCAATACAACTCTTGTTAAGGTTCAAGGCCGCTACTTTCGGGCGGGATATTTATAGCAATAGAGTTTCAATACAACTCTTGTTAAGGTTCAAGTAGCTTTATAAATTGACATAAGTTAGTGTATCACAACTTAATATAAAAATCAATCCTTCCGCATATACTTTTACGCCTATCATTTCTAATAACATATAAAAAGAGACCCTATAAATCCAAATTTCCCGACTCGAATTTATAGGGTCTCTGTACTTATATACTACCTATTTCCTAAATACTCATAATAATCTTCCAATTGTTTCTGGTCAAATTCGATATCTTTTTTAGTCCTGTCGTCGATTATTTCATAGACAACTAATAACTGTTGACCCAACACTCTCGGATTAGTAACTGGCATAGGCTTAAAGGTGGTGCGTTCAAAATCGCCCAGGAATTTTGGGAAATCCTTTCTGCTAAAAGCCCTTTTGTGACCTCCAGGCTCATTACCCTCTGCGGGCTCAGTCACACGACCATCCATGTTCTGATCGTATGGTACAACAACTATAAGCATTTCATTAACCAATTTTATCAGCTCAGATAGCAAATTATCTTTATAAAATGCCAATAGCTGAGAACAATAGCCTATATCGTACCTGGCTTTAAGATTTCTAAAATCTTCGCATAATGCGGTTACCCTACTAGGCGCTTGTCTAGTGGCTTTTTCGCAATAGTCAACAGCAAATACGTCGTGGTCTAAGAGCCCATCAAATATACCTGCGGCTTCGCCTGTGCCACATCCAATGTCGATGAGCGAATCCGACGCCATAAGTTTTTCAAATTGTCTAATGCTCAGGTTACTAAGCACAGCCCCACAAATCATTGCGGTTTGAATACTACCGTCAATACCTTTATGCCAATTTTCTTTGTGTTCTATTTCCCAATAATTATTCATACCTTTACATAGCCCAACATGGACTATTCCCTCCTTATATAAATTTTGTGGTATTTCCTTCATTTCCCCGCAATGGTCACACACGTCTACCGTATAACCACTAGGCCCAAAATGATCACCGAAAAAATCATAATTGTGGTAGCCATTATGGAAAAACCACCATCTATCAAACCATTTTAACACATCACTCACCCCTTTAATAGCAATCGCTTTTTTTCGACACACTCTTACATAAATAGCAAATGCCCCCAACGCGCATTTCGTTACGCGGATAGGTTAATCCGCAAATGCCGCATACCATGCCCTTAATAACTTTATTGTTAATAACTTTATTGTTAACAGGCACACGTACATTAAGCAGAGGTTTATTTTCCAAAAATGCTCTGAGCTCATGCACCCCATAGTATCTGGTGTATCCTTTGTAGTATAAAGAATATTGTTTTACGCCATTGCTGTTTACCCTGGGGATCTTCGGTCCTTTTTTTCCTTCAACGATGACTTCATCGTTACTAATATATAGTTTATACTTTTTGGCTATTTCGAGTAGCCTGTCAAACCGCTCAGCGTTCATTGCGCACCTCCCCAAAACTTTTGGGCTTTTTTGCGCTAAAGTCATAATGCACATACTTTTTCGCCTTTTCATTTTGCTCGGCTAAACTTAAAAATCTATATACTCCAGGGCGCCCACGATATTCAAAACAGTGTTTCTGATAATGTATTAACATTTCTCTTTTTTTAGCTAACTCATTCCAACAGTCTAATTCTTTAAGTCCCTTAAATGGCAACCATGTTTCTAAAATCTTAATGTATATAGTATCAAGATTATCTATTAGATGCCTGGCGTACCAGGCATAAGGCTCATACTTTGTCCGCATATCGTCTTTAAGGTCCTTTGCCTGTTCGATATACGCGTCAAACACTTTGTATATAAGATATTCGTATAACTGCGCATTGTATTTATTCATATAATCACTTCCTATAATATTTATTCGTAAATCCTTCAGCTTTTAATATTAAGCCGCTCGCCCACTTAATTCCTTCTTCCATAACCTTAACCGCTTCGTCGAGGCAATCACCTTCAATTACAACCTCATCATGGATATGCATAACCACGTTATGGTCTAACTTTAATAGCGTTTCGGCCAGGCAATCCCGCGCTATGGCTTGACATCCATTTTCAACGAGCTTCCCGCCATAGGTGTTAAGGCCTTTTAACCATTTCCCCTCATATAAACCGTCATAGGTTATGCCATATTCCTCATTAATCACAGCCCACTGGGGGTTAAAGTAACAAAGCTTTCGGCCACTGGGCAAAGTGATATAAAACCATTTGTCATCTCGCGAAAAGCCCATACTTTCGCCACTCCCGCCATAAAGTGGTACCTCTACACTATCGCCAAAATGCACAACGTTATACGCGGCGGTGTTAACTTCGTCCCAGTAGTTAACTATTTGCGGACAGGCTTTACGCCAATCGTTAACTATTACTCTTAGCTCTTCCTCAGTGCCTTCAGCGCCCATTTTCTTAAGTGCACCCAGAGCACCTTGATAGCCTAAAGCTAGAGTCGCGACTTTGCCCTTTGCCCTTAGCTCTTTTGTCACATCTTCTATTCTAACGCCATACATCTTTGCGGCTGTGGCTTCGTATATTTTGCCATCCCCTGCGAAAACATCCATTACCCACCTTTCGCCAGCCATCCAGGCCAATACTCGCGCTTCGATAGCGCTAAAATCGACTATCGTTAATACGTCCTGGCTTATAAATACTGTGCGAATTAATTGACTCAAAATGTCATCATCAAAGATGAAGAATGGATGGTGCCCCCCACGCACGAGTTCACGGGCCTCATGTAGTAAAGGTTCTCTATTTTTGTAAAGATTTTGAACCTGTATAACCCTACCAGCCCATCGCCCTGTGCGTGTAGCTCCGCACATTTGAGTTAATCCCCTTACGCGCCCATCCTCACACGTAGCACGCTCTACCGCCAGATACTTTTTGCTACTGCTTTTTGAAGTCTTAGCGCGCAGTTCCAGCACTCGCCTAACATTGGGCTGTAAATTAGTATCTAGTAACTCTGTAACATGTTCTTTGTCTATACTATCAACCGTTAAACCTTGATCGGATAGCCACTTCTTAACTTGCACATGGCTATTAGGATTTGCGATATTCGTTAAGGCTTTAATCTCATTAATGGCGTCACTTATACGCTCTTGATCAAAGCGTATAGCCTCTTTGATTAAAGACGTATCGACCAGCACGCCTCTATCGTTAACTTCTATATCCTTAAGGTACAGAGGCCCTTCAATATTAACAGCCATTAAAAGCTTTTTAACAGCTCTTTCGGTCTCAACGTCTATACGGTTATACCGCTTAAATTCTTCCCATTTGTCGATATAATCTGCGCCCCTGTGTCTCTCGCCTTTAGCGTTGGGTTTACAAAAGAAAGTAACTAGATTTGTCTTATATTTTTGGATATCACAGCCTAATATTTCCGCTGTATCTCCAAGCTTTAAACTAAGACCCTTATAAGCTGCCCGCAATTGCGTGCAATCCCAATTCTTAATGTCATATTTTAAGTATTTACTCAATATTACACGTTCAAATGTGGCATTCCAGGCGCTTTTAATCTCTTTGTCATTTAGTAGCGCGTCGATAACGCGTAAGGGCAATACGCCTAAGCTAAGGTCTATAACCTCTACAGGCTCATCGTCAAAGGCATAAGCCGATAGCATAATTTCACAGTTCTCAGCGTATTTATACACCCCAACCTTTTTTAAATCCAGTTCAGAATAAGTTTCTATATCTATATTTAACATTTTTTCCTCCTTATAAAAGGGAAAAGGCCCTTTGGGCCTAATCCATAAAATCCTCCTTCAAAGTCGCCCAGTGCTGAACTTTTGCCGTCAAGCCTTTCGCCGTCACGTACTTTTTGTATATTGCCTAAAGCTAACCGTCGCATTCATATAACAGCCATTTTAAAATGAGGGAAGGGGGGATAAGTGCATAGTTTCGAAAAACTCCCTCAAACATTTATTTTACCTCCCATCTAATTAATTTTCTCTTAGCCTTTGATAAATCTTCTTCCACGTCTATTACTGTTTGCTTGTATTCTGCGTTCCAACGATCTTCTGGGCCTTCTATTATTTTTTCTGTTAGTTCTATTAACTCTTTTAATTTTGCTAATAATTTTTTATCGTCTCTATCCAATTTTTATATCTCCTTTCTTATAGCAACCTTCTATAAATAATTCTGTATCATCTATGATCATTAATAATCTTCCACAATCTTTGCAGTAAAACTCTGTTAAGTTTTCATAATGTTCTGATTGTTTAACTTCTATATTTTCAACTGTATTCTGGCAATCATCACAATAAAATCTAATTCTTTTATAAACGTTCATCTGGGAATTCTCCTTCCTTAACTTTTTGAACTTCATCTGGTGTTGGTAAATCAAAAAAGTCATAAACTTCCTGTTTATCTACGGCCAAATTCTCTTCGTTTACAGAAAAGGGGAAAAGGCCCTTTGGGCCTAATCCATAAAATCTTCCTCTGCTTCAAAGTCGTCCAGCGCTGAACTTTTGCCATCTAACCTCTCGCCGTCACGCACTTTTTGTATATTGTTAAGGCCTATTGCTATTCCCCTATTACCCGACGTGCTATAAGCATATAGGCTAATAGTCACATTGCAATAGCAGCCACTGTAAAAATCGTCTTCACTATTTAAAATAGTCAATTTTCTATCCACTACCTGAGGCGCATTCTTTGAATTCGCATTTAACCAATAATGGCCAATATAAGCCTTTTGGTCGGGTTTTTCGACATCGCCATCTCTTAATGGTAATTTTACGTTTGGCGGCATTTTGCCACCGCATTTCACCTTTAATTCCGTTTTGACTTCTTCGATAGCGCTTTTTATCTGTGCTATTAACTCAGTATCCTTTTTGTCAATAAGTATTGCCATTGAGTATTTTGCGTCCTGGTTGTCAAACGAATGGGGTGTGAAAACGTGGCAATAACTTGATCTTACATTTTTTAGTTTTAAATTTTTTGGCATCTTTGTGCCCTCCTTATAATTTTGATAGTTCTTCCCATACTGATCCCAAATCTGGCTCCGGGATCTCGCTAATTTTTTTATACCTTGTCTTTAAAAACGAAATGTCTTTACCCGCCATGACCAATTCGGTACAAAGTTTTTTTATGTCAGTCCTTATGTCTGGCGCTATCGTCGTCTGTGGTTGTGGCTGTACAGCCTGTGGCCTTAGTAACATAAGACTTTCGGCTATACTCTGGAGACTTTCGGCTATACTTTTTAGCTCAACATCATTCACGTTATCACCCCCTGCAAAAACTATATTATCAAATATCAGTTATAAAGTCAAGTATTTTTTATTGACTTTTCAAATAATCTATACTATACTATAAATGGAGGTGTTAAAATGATAATAACGTTTAAGGGCCGAAAGGCATATCCTAGTGGGCCAAGTACGGTTTTGTCTATACCCAAACCGATACTTGATCACATAGTAAAAGAGCATGGCGACATTGGCAATGCGCGATTTGATCTTACATATGATGGGGGGCAACTTGTTTATACTATTTATAATATGGTGGATAATGTGGAGAATAATGAGTAACCACAGACCTTTTGACACTATGCTTATAAGTATAGTGTTCATACTATTTATAATACTTATAGGAGGTTCAATTATGGAATATATAATATTATTATTAGTCATAGCCGTATTAGGCTATGCGGCTACAAACTTTATATTAAAAGCGAAAAAGGATTTTATCGAATTGCAAAATATGGTCAAAGCTCTGACCATAGAAGCAAATGACGCCAGGGAAATGGTGTTAAAAATTAATTCGGCTGTCCATTTAATTAGAAGGATTGATTTAGACAAATATAAAAATGAATACATGGACACAGTTAAATTGAAAACTTTAAAACAAGATATCGATGATACTGTCAAAATCTATGATAGAGACGACATAATATCGCGCTCTGATACAGCCCAGCCTAAACACAATAAGATTTTGGGTGAATTGGCGCAGACCCAATGGCAGTATGGCAATTTTAGCAATTTTGACCTTAGTAACGAGATGATTAATAACCAAGGCGGAGGGATGATATATTTGCCTGATTAAACCTCATGCGCTCCAGCGGGCACGCGAAAGACTGGGGCGTAAAATAACTAAGGTCGAATTAAACCATATGGCTCTTAAGGCCTGGCGCAATGGCCTTAAGGTAAACAGAAATTTTAAAACGCTCAGAGTCCATAAGCGTTATGGCGAATATATTTGGGTATATGAGAGATACCCGCGATTTGAACTAGTAACGATTCTTTATAGGAGGGATAATGATGAAAAAAATTATAATAACAATTGAAGTTTTACGGGCGCAATTGCTTGATCTTGATAGCTCGAGAGAACGCGCAGTATTATTAACAGAATTAGAAAAGTATGACGCTCTTGTGCGTTACTACCTGGGAGGTGTTAGACATGAAAACAGTAGTATTGTGTCCAAGCCATCAGATACAAAATAAATGCGTTTTGGGCGATACAGAGGCCCAGCACTGCGCCATTATCGCCGCAATAGTATGCGATAATCTTTTAAAAGACAAACTTATAAGCCCTGTGCTTATAAGCACGGCGCCTGATAGCGCAAACACAGAGACCCTAAGGCGCAAATGGGCAATCGCACAAAGCAATAAGCACAGTGCCGATCTGCATATTGGCATTCACACCAACGCTGGAGGCGGTCAAGGCGTTGAGGCTATTTACTATAGTGCCGAAGGGGCAAAAGCCGCAAAAGCGATAATCGCGCCTTTAGTTGGGCTGTTTAAGGCCCGAAATCCTCTAACCTATGAAAATAAAGCCTTAGAGGAATTAAACAGCACAAAAGCCCCTGCGATTATTTTAGAAATAGGTTTTCACGATTTGAAAAGTGACGCTGAAATAATACATACGCAAGCCGCAAAAATAGCAAGTCTTTTAGTTAAAGGGCTATACGACTACTTTGGTATTAACAGCCCAGACTACAAAACTATGTACTATAAACTTTTAGACAAACAAGTAAAAGTATTGGCCGACATAAAGGCCTTAGCTGAAAGGTGGTCGTGATATGAGCTATGGGAATTGTCCTAAATGCGGTAAGCCACTAAAGAAATACACTTATAAGTGGTATAATAAACAGACCGGGAAATATGAAAACCATACAGGCGCTAAATGCACTGGATTGTTCTGCGATTTTAAAACTGGCGGCTAAGAAAAGAGGCCCAAAGGCCTCTTTTCTTACGTCACATCGTAAAATATTTTTATTAGTGCTCCGATCCCACCGATTACCCCTATGATCATAAGTTTAGATTCTTTTATTATGTCGACCCAGGTCCTCAATTTTGAGTCCTCAATTTTCAATGGGCAGTGCTCTTGTCGTGCCTGGCAGTCTTCTTTAGTCATCACATTTTCGCTCATCCTGTCAATTTTGCCTTCAATGCGATTAACTGTATTTATTAGTACGTCGATCAACTTCTCTTCCATAAATCCTCCTACAATAACGCCGTCCAGGCAATACCATTATAATATTTTATATTACTAACCAGTGGCGCAACTATTATATAACTATTTGACGATATTGTCACGCGTGTGGCTGTTGTGTTAACCTGTGCCGCTCGACACTGCACTGAGCCTGTTGCCGCAGCGGTAGTAACAATAAAGGTCTCACGTATGACCCCATTAGCGCTTGCCTCTATGCCATATGACTTATCAGTACCAAGGTTATGCCCTGAGATTGTAACATTAGTATCCGTTACATCAGTTACGCCTACGGCCGGCCCCTGCACGCCTCTATAACTAGACGTAGCGTCACAAACATAATCCCAATCAACCTTTATGTCAGTGGCTGTTGGCCCCTGCACAAAGAGGCACACGTCTACCTTATACGTGCCTCCAGCGCCAAGCACTGCGCCTAAGCCGACTACATTCGCTATTGTGGTTGTGACAAATCCCTGGCTTGTAGTCTTTTGGATATATTGAGTTACTATATCCGGGTTAACCCATATGTCATTAATTACTGGGTCTTCGGGTTGAGTGTTTCCAATTGTGAATCGCCCGTTATTAGCGCCGCGATTCCGAAAACGTCCGAAATCATTTTTTGCCATGACGCGCCCTCCTCTAAATGTATAATTTCGTCTTCTTTTAAGTTTAACCAATCATTTGGTGTTTTCGCTAAATAATTAGCGGCTTTTTGCATTGTCATTTCAAGTGCAAAATCAAAAAGGCCGGCCCGCTCCGGCATTGATATAATAGTCTCCCAGGTATTGGCGGAAATTCGGTTCATTGTTACGAAGTCCAGGGCTATCCTGAGTTTAAATTTTTGAACCCAGAAATCGGCCTCCAACTCTTCAATACGCTTTGGGTCTATACAACCCAGGGTATTAAAGCATTTTACGGCTAATGAGTATAATAAATCGAATTCCCTTTTTATATCTGGGTCGTCTAACTGGGGAACCCGGGCACGCATTTCCCGCATGCACTGCTTGAAACACCCCCAGGGTGTTACGCCATTTAATTTAATTATAAAGTTTTCTATTTGGTACCTACTATGTCGCCAATTCCAATTAATCATATTCACACCTCCAGTCTTTTAAACTCTATGCCTGGTAAAATCTCTTTAATTCCGACACTATTTGAAGCCCCAATAATTCGCTCTTTAGCTAATTTATAAATATCTTTGTAAAACATTTCTTTTTCCATCCCTTCAGTTATCGCCTGTCTAATAATCAGGTCAGCAAAAATAATTTTATTAAGCTGTCCCATATTTAATATCTCCCTAACATTTTTAAACTTTTCTTGGAGCATAAAGAAAGCAGAATTCTCCATTTTGCTAAAATTCATATAATATTTTTCCGCCGACTTAGAACCTTGATTCGTTGCGTATTCTACAAATAATTTAATAATGTCGGTCTCCTGTTTTCGGCCTATTTTGCTTTGCTTCCTTGTCTCAATATATTGTTGGTTCTGCTTTTGTGTTTTTTGCTCCAGTATGTATTTACGATATTGATGGAATTGTTTATTTAGTTCGATCTTAAATTTAACGACTTTTTCGCTATTGGCCATTAACATTATAAAAAATGTAAACTGTTCTTCATTTAAATAATAAAACGCTTCTGGTCGGCCGCCTTTACTTCCTTTTTTTGGTTTCCATGTTTCAAACATGATAACCCCGAATTTTTCTATACTTTTTTCATGATTTCTAAATAATTGCAAAATATTCTGATGCTTTACTCCTGTATAATATTCAATTACTTTTGTACTTGTTAATGGTACATTGTTTTTTAATTCTATCATTTCCATTATAACCGCTCCTTTTTTAAATTAGTGATTATAATTCTACCAGTAATTACTTACATTGTAAAGAACAGGCCAAACATCGTTATACCTTAGATTCTAAAAGTTTTTAAACCATTTCGTCATACTTCGATGCGTTATGGTCGTAAACCTATCTGAGTAATCCTTTTTCTCACCAACGATACTAAATTGGAATTTACCCGCTGTGTTATCCTTAACCGTTACGCTATTAATGTTAAAGTATGCCAGGCAGTCGAGGTCAGGCAGATTTACAAAAAGTCTTTGCCTTGGTAGGAATCCCGCTGTGTAGGTGTCAAAAGCGATCATAAGCGGGGGATACTCGCTTTTAACTTTTAACATCTTTCTCGCTAAGTCGTTAAGCGGATAATTGTAATGCAAAGTATCGCCTGACGTCTGGGCTGTAATAGGCGGATGTATATAATAGGCTGTGTTAGTGCTACTTAGCACAGACACTGTGGTTATAAAACTATATTGCGCACGGGTTTTATTATAAATCATATCGCCAGCGCGCACAACTGTTGCTGTTGTCCCAGCGGCCCACCAGTCGTAAATATAGCTTGTGGTTGTCCCGGCATCCGTTAAACGCACATCCGGATTTAGCACAATATTTGTGTCAGATACGACATACACAGACCCCGCGCCATACCCGCACACATTTACAAATTCGTCCAGGTCTTCGCGGTTATAGTGCTGGCACTTAATGGTCTTTCCGGCATACTCAGCGCCAATGACCTGAATTTGATTGGCATAATTGGTGTAATCCTCTTCGACTTCTACATTTCGGAAATCCTCGAGCGGCGTTAGGTCTACATCATTATATACATTTTCATTATCCAGACACCAGGGCGCCTTTATAATTTTCGCTGAATCGCTATAGTCATCCGGGTTTTCCGAAAACTCGAGTTCTAAATTATTATTTATGATCCATTGATTACCGTCAATTGCCGCAATATTATCTAACAAATTGGATAACGTCTGGCCCTCACAGACAATAGCCTCCTGGGTGTATCCGTCTGACTGTGTGTAACCAGCGGTTAATCCCAAATCGGGTAGCCTAACGAGCGTATCCGCGACGATACTCGAATAACTTACGGAAGGCGCAAAAGTTTTATTAATGTGCCTTTTAGTCAAAAGGCTTTTCGCATCTGCTATATCGTATTTGTAAAAGACGGCTTCTGGGACGTCCTTTTTTCGGGTATTCCCAACGCACACACCTGTCATATAGGTAGTACCACCAATTTTTATGCGCACTAATTGTCCAGATTTAATCCGAAAATCTATCATAAGCCCACCCCCTGAAAGGCGTAACGCGTAGACGCCAATGTATCGGCTATTACAGCCCAGTTGTCGCGCGCACTGTTCCACAGAAACGCTGTATCGTAAACCGTACTATTGTAATGGCCGCCTGCGATAATTGCATAGTTCTCGTACTGCCCGCCCGCGTACTCCATACCCGCTAAAGGTGTTGCGTTGGCCTCGCTATAGCTTTTAGCTGGTAGGTTTAACTGTGTATGATAATCGATAGCCGAAATGTCGGATCCTGTTATGTCCGTTGTGCCTCCAATTATTGACCCTTTGAAGTTATCTATCGTAAAGCCCGAACGCCCAAAGCACCTGTCAGGCGCGCTATGCGTTACCGGTATTGTGGCCCAGGCATCACAGAGCGGCATATAAAAACAGTCGTCAGGCGCAAACTCTGTGCCTCCGCCCCCGTCGTCCCTTTTGTAATACGCCACTACGAGACATCCGCAAAGGTTTAAGCCCTCCCCCGAAGAGCCCGAATCCGTAGACGCGGCTAAGCTTGTCCAGGTATCTGCATCGGGGTCAAATTTATACGTCGACGCAAAATATGTAGTAGCTGTAGACATAACGCCGCCATTTACATAGATATCGCCATCTATAAAAGCGCTATGCGCCGCGGTCCTTGGTGTGTCTGGGAAAAGTGCTTTATTCGACCAGGCGTCTGAGCTTCTAGCGTATTCGCTAGTTGCGGTCATCATAGTCGTTGTACCGCCTACGGACTGGCCTAAAAAGGCCCATAATTTACCCTGAGCCTTATCGCCCTCAACGTTATGCCTATAACGGAAGTATCCATCTGCGGCATTGAGTACCCATGTTTGGCCAGGCATATCCAGGCGTTCCAAAGCATTATAAACGCTTGTCGCATTACGCCCATGCGTTACGTAAAACGCATTACCTGGCGTGTGTACGGCTTTTAAGGTAAAGGACGCGTTACTCTCACCCTGAGCCTGTAAGCTTAAGGCCAGAGTACCATCTAATAAATATTGGGTAACGTCAGTAAACTTATACAATATACCAATGTCGCCAGCCGTCTGTCCTGTTATGGATGTCGAAATTTCAAATTGGGTTGTTGTAGCATTTATGACCTTACGGCGTCCGGTCTCACCGCTTAAATAGTTAGGCGGATTGGTAGCTCTGGTAAAATTGTAAAAAAAGTCTGTGTCCTGGCAGCCATGCCCTGACATAACAACCACTGTGCTATTAGATCCTGTCTCCAGTACCCTGACGCTATTAAATAATAATACCTCAATTGAGGCCGTATATCTATTATCTGGCATTCTAACGCCCCCTATTCGCCATTAAGCGGATGGCTTTATTCATTATGGCCTCTACTAAAGCTTCATTAACGATACTATTACCGGTAATATTAATTACATTTGAGAAATTAGAGCCTCCAACGCTGGTCGGAATTCGCGCTGGCGCAAGGGCTAACGCGGTGGTGTTACTGGCACGTTTAACCAGATTTATATTTTTAGCTATACCAGCCGCAAACATCTTCACAAAATTCGGACCCCACTTATGGGCTGTGCGTCCAGGACCTTCTTTTGTCGGAGAACTAAAGCCTAACATATTTTTGAGCTGTTGGGCCGCGCTCTTAACCATATTCTTTAGGGCCGCTATTCGGGATTTTATGCCATTTGTAAAAGCTTTTAGGAAATTAGACCCCCAGCTATATGCCTGTTTGCCTAAATTGGCTAAAGCATTTTTAATATAATTTAATACTGAACTCATAGCGCTTTTGATATTTGCGCCTTTACTCTTAAAAGTATTAACCATAAGTGTTAAGGCATTTTTGATTATGCTTACAGATAATTGGATCTGAAGCTTAATTAAATTCTTTAGAACGATAAAGCCATTTTGCACAGCGATTTTAATTAAACCCAGCATTAATGAGAAAATTGATTTCCACATTGTAAGCCCAGTCTTAATTACGCCTTTAATTATGGAAAACGCATTTTTGATTATCGTTTTAATACCATTCCATACCATAGACCAGTCGCCTTTGATCAGGCCACTTACAATACTAATAATAGCCTTTATAATATTCATATTTGCAGTGACGACAGTGGCTATCTGCTTAAATATTTGGCCCACTAAACCACCAACCGCACCCCATATTACACCCCAAACTACATAAACACCCTGAAGCGCTTTAATAATACCAAAGAATATAGCCCCTAACACGGGCAATAATTGACCAACCACAGTCAAAAACGCAGGTAGCACTTGCTTTGTGACTATATCACTATAAATCTTCCAGGTATTAGCCAGAGTCCTGAAAAGGTCTTTAAGTGCCGTAAATATCGGTGTCGCGCTGGCCCCTGAGCCCTGAACACCAGTAACGAAATTACCAAGTGCCAATTTTATATTAGCGAAAGACTCCGCGAAAACTGGACCAAATACCGAACTGATAAATGCTGCTATTTGTTTAAATATTGCGATAGCACCTGGCAGGGCTGTAGCTATCCAGCTACTGAATTTATTAAGCATAGGCAATAATAACTGCCCAAATGGTATTAATAAACCCACCTCTATTTGTCGGCCTATTCCGGCCATGGCCTCGCCGAATGTGTTATAGCGTATCTGGTTGATCGAATCCATGGTTTTTTTAGTCTGATCAAATTCATTACCTAGATTCCCCAGTGCTAAAATTCCCTGAGCCTCCAGGTCCTCAAACTGTGCGCCAAATAACGCGACGCCTACCGCATTTTGCTTAGTCTTATCCTTAATCGCGCCTAGCTTTTGGATGACCTGGAAAAAAGCTTCTTGCGCCTTGGCCCCGCCGCCAGCAAACTTTTTGAACATATTATCAGCGTTAAGCCCCAGGGCCTTAAAACCTTCGGCACTTCCCTTAGACATGTCCTTGGATCTTATATTAAATTCCTTAATCGCATCGCCTATTTTGTCAATCGAAAATGCGCCAGACTCAGCGCCAGCACCGAACATCTCGAACATATCATCAGCGTCAAGCCCAATGCTTTTAAACTGCACACTATACTCATTAATTGAATCCAATAGGTCATCATTTTTATTCAAACCTTTTTGCGCGCCTTGCGCAATCAGGTTAAAAGCGTCGTCCCCAGAAATACCGAACTGGTCCATCATTTGCTTAGCCGCTCTAGTGGATTCCGTAACCTCGAATTCGAAAGTGTCACGTAATATTAACGCGTTTTTGGTAAAGTTTTCAAGTTCCGTACCACTTAGTTTGGTCTGCTTTTTAACTTCGGCTAAGCTTTTGCCTAAATCCTCAAAGGATTCACCAAAATTCTGCGCGTACAAATCGGTTAAAATATCACGGAAACCGCCCATTTCCTTCTTTCCCGCGCCCGTCTGGGTTGTAACATCATTAACGGCTTTCTCCAACTCGGACGCCGCATTGACGCCTTTAACACCCATCGCGATAGTGAACGCCGCTAAAGACGCGGCCGCGCCTAGCGCAAAGCCTTTAACAGTATCCCCAAGACCGCTAAACAGCCCATCCATATCCGATATTGCGGCTTTACTATCTTCCGTATCTGTTGATATCCTTACTTTTAATTCTTCATCAGCCAATAATTTCACCTCCTAAAGCTCGCGTCATCGCCTCAAAGAACGCGGCCATTTCATCAATGGTTTGTTCTTTTTTTGCTTTGCCAAAAAAATCCTTGGCCTTAAACTTCTTTTTGCTAAAAACAGACGCAATTACCGCACATACTGTGCCATAATAATTATTCATTTTCTCAGTTTCATAATTTTCCATTTCGATTTTTGTATCAAGGAATATATTAAAAGCGCCCGGCGTGAACCGGATAAATTCTCTCCAGGTTAACCACCGGGCCGCTATTTTATAGAGCTCTTTTATTTCTTCGGTCCAGTTTTTTTTTCTAAACTTTGATGTCCTGTTTCTTGGGTAGTGGTTAGTCCCGATTCTTGCATAGCCTGCATTAAGCGATTAGCTAAGGAGTCTATGCGCCCACCCTTTTTGATGTATGCGCTTATTAGATCTCCGACCTCACGCTCGGTTATTTCGGGATTATGTTCGTTTAATCCAGCGTATAAAAAAGTCCTTATAGTAGTCAGAGACGCTAAACGCTCTTGTCTTAAAATCATTTCCGATATCCCCATGCCGATTAACTCTTCGATCAAGCATAGGGAGTTAAAGGTAAATTCTATTTGAAATTGCTTTTCGCCCAATTTTATTAACATAATACACCCCTATATTTTACTAAATGTTGGCTTGCCTGATATCTTAATGCTTAATGCGTATGCGATTAAATCGTCAACCGGATCTTCAAGTTTATAACTTTTGACAAACCCATTACAAGCAAACTGACTTGAACTCGGTAATGTTGGCATTGTAACTGTCACGCTATATAATGTGGTTGTTGCTGCAATTGTCTCTAACGCTCCAAGGTCTGTACTATTAACATAGCCCTCTATGTCAAATACACCAGCGTCTATCAGGCCTTTAACATATTCTCTAAATCTTGATGTGTTACTATGCACCGTTGTATCTAGCTCATCCGCTTCATAACCTGGACCGGCTACATTTGTGATTTCTGAAATTGTATTAGTTGTCCCAAATTTTAATGTTGCCCCTGCTCCTAAACTCGCCATTTAATTCCCTCCCTTTTAATAACTGCTTAAAACATTGTAATTTGCTTCTTCATCAGTGTTAAATATTAAAATACTTTTTAAATGTCCCTTAAAGTAATTGGCCGTACCCGTCCAATTGCCAAGTACAAAATAATTTCTAGATGTTAAAGACCCAACGTAACTGCCAGTTTTTGTTTCAGCATCAGTTATAAGTTTTATCGTTCCATCGGCCTTCCAGATATACATTTGCCTTACACCTGTAACAAGGCTACCCTGTATGCGTATTGTATTTTGCAAATAGGCATACACGTAAGCATCAGATATTCTCAGCGCGTATTGGGTATCCGCTGAACCCGAACTGTTAAGCGCATATACAAAACCCGTTGAGGCTCCCGTAAAGGCTTTGGCTGATGTGTATATCGATAGAGGCCTTGCGGTTATATTTATAGCCGTATGCACTGTGACACTCATACAACTGCTTGTGCCGTTAAAATACATCCCATCTGTATTTAAAACGCCGGCGCTTATTAATTTAGGCTGACTTGCTACAGCGACCTGGGTTGCATTCTCGCCACCGCTTATCTGATTGTATAATACGCTAACATACCCATCCGAATTACCGCAAAAGGCTTCAGCTAAACTCGTATGCATAAAGTTCCCCGAAAATGGTATCTCCATTTCGTCATTATCCACGCTACGCCTTAATCTTAAAACTGCACCTGTGTAATCCTCATTAACTTTATACAAACTAAGCGCCATCGCACAACCGGATAAATCTAAAGCATTAACTGAATCACCATACATATAAACCGTATAAGTCACATTCGTCCCTATCGTTTCGCCCTGTGCCCAATCGTTTATAGACGTTTGGGCACAGCCGCCCATGTAATAATTACCTGATGTGATATCGAATTTTTTTAAATTTAATATAGAATCTATTAATGATACTATTGTATCACGTTGATAACTACCTAACAAACCCGGTTTTGTATATATGCCAAAGGTTAAATATATACGATAGCCCTTTTTGCCGTGACGGTTATCAGGTACTGCATTAGAAGCTTCTATGGCCACATACGGATAACTTTTATTGTCTGAAGGCGTGTCGTATATATTAGCTATAGACATTAAATACGTGTTAGCCTTTAACGCATCAACTATTGCGGTTTTGGCTTCAAATCTATAATCCATTTAACGCCCTCCTTATAGCCTGGTTACATCTCGTCATATACTTTGGTTTAGCTCGCCTAAAGGCCCAAATAACATAAGAATCAAGTTTCTCAATCTTCCAGGCGTACACAACCTTTGTACCAACAACAAAATCTAATGGCCCAGATACACCACCCAGTATTTGCATTGGCGAGCCCTCGTATTCTGTATGTATACTAGCCCTTAAATGTCCGGTATCAATATGCTTATCCCTGGTTAGTTTAAGCTTAGCCTCAGTCTCAATGTCGACCAGGGCGGTTTCTAAACCGATCTCTTTTAGCTCTCTTTTTAGGGCTTCAGGATAATTATTGAGCCTTCGCCTAAAAGCATTCATGTTATACATTCCCGCGCTAAGTTCCATCCTCCACACGCCCTTCTATAACGATTTCCTTTTTACGGCCGCCCTTATCTCGGACATTCATTATGTGTACTTTTTGGCCCTCGTATAAAAATCTACATGTGGCCTTATCAATAGTATTTGTATATCGCATAGCGATTAATAAATTACTGGTTTGCTGGCCTTTTTTAAAATTATAATCCTCAGCCACGGCCACCGTGGCTATATTAGCCCAGAGGGTAGTAACCGTCACCCAACTTTCAGTATAACACCCGGCCCTAAACTCCGTTGGGCTGTTCGACTGTAATGTAATTCTATGTTTATAGTTTAACATTAGAAGCCCACCCCCCGGCCTTCGCAAATGGGTCTTAGCAATTGCATTATATGCGCTGGTGTTTTTGAAAAGTCGTACACTACGCTAAAGGTTTCATTGACTTGTACGACATAAGCCTCTCTATTCTCATAGAGAAATCCCGTTAGTGCTAAAGCGGCTATTTCCATACTTGACATACGCGGATCAGTCGTATACATCCCAACTGAATACTTAATTTGATATCCGTCCAAACCCCTTTGCTTATCCCAATAATCGTCGTCATGCACAAGGTACTGACCGGCAACACGGAAATCCGTCGACTCAGTTAGTAAACTTCCTGTACTGTCAAAATCTTCATAGTACTTGACTTCAAGAATACTTTTGACCGGCGCTTTCATTAATTCTAAGTAGTCGCTGTCGCCTTCTTCGTCCTGTCGCCATGTTTGCTCATGCGTGACAAGACCTGTGTAATTTTCGACTATTGACACAGCCGCGGTCATTAGTGTATTTATAAGTGTATCGTCTGTCGTATGCTCGACTTTTAAATAGTTTTTAGTAGCGGTTATACCCAGAATACTCTGAGTCGATGCCGTTAATAAGGTTAATCGCATTTGACCACCTTCTTTTTAGTGCCAACTAGAGTAAATACCTTTAAGTTATAGTAAGGCATAACGATATTAGCCTTATTGTCAGGATCATAATCGCATTTCCCTATCGTAAAATGCGGCTCTAGCATAGCGCATAAAACCTCTGGTTTTATAGTCGGATAGTCAACAGTTAAAATTAATTTGCCATTTGGCTTTAACCATTTAACGAAATTTTCTATAGTCTTTGCCTGTTGCGCAGGATTCATATGCTCTAAAACACTTAGGCAAAAGATTGTATCGGCTATTATTTCGTCGGTATCACAATCATTTGACATATCGCGTAATATAAAATTCATGTTATCAGGCCTGAGCAAAGTCTCAAGTCTCTCGTCTGTGTCTATACAGGTTACGTGCTTTGAATTACTGGCTAAGTAGTACTTAAACGGATGCTCAATGCCGCATCCGGCGTCAATTACAACATGTTTTTTATTTACATATTTAGCGGCGAACGCATATTCTAAAGGCCTTGACCACCATGAAGCCGGTATTTTAAAGCCCTCAACCGTATCCATTTTTTCATCATTATACGCCAAAAATTTATTCTCCATTTTTAACACCTCCCGCTTCTATTATACCATTAAAATAGCTATCTGTTATTTCTTTAGTGTATAAATGCCTGGCCGGGTACCTGGTATCGAAATATATATTATACCCCCCACATGCAGCCCTTATACAAAAGGCTCTATCTTCCCAGATGCTAAATGACACATTTGGGACGGCTTTATAATTAATATAGTCGCCATACACACGTATATTCACTAATATCAATGCCCCGGTACCTCCAACCATATATAAGCCTCGAGTATCAAACATTTTTGGGTCAGCGTAAAAACTATATTGGTCCACGTGCCACGCGTTAGGCATCGGCCTATCAGCGCCGGGCCACTGTGTCAAAAACATTTCGCCTACAATATCAACATTTAGGCTTAATAAATGTTTTAGCGTTTCAGGTTGTACCAATAAGTCACTATCAATCCACAAAATGTGAGTCGCGTGTGCGCCATTGGCTATTTCGACTATTTTATTCTTACAATCGGCTAAAAACGTAAACTTTTCAATATTCCACGTATGGCTCATATCATGGACCAAATTATTATCTACTTCGATATACTCGTCAGGTTTAAGATACTTTTTCAAATCCGGGCTATTGTGTAATATAAAGCATCTAGAGACCTCAACGTCTTTAGGCACAGCCATATTATCTAAATGCTCTAAGTATTCAGCGAAAACGCGTTCTTCCTGATTAACCACAGCCGCAATAAGCACACGCGCGTCTCTCGCTCTAAGTCTTGAACTAAAATAATTTAGTGTCTCAAAATTATGCTCGCCTGTGTAATATGGAGGCGCATGAGGTGTTAACCAAAAGCTATCATCTATCCAGCCATCTTTTTTAAACTTATTATATATTGGATTTCCTGGTAATGCCATTAAGCCCGGAAGATTTGAGAAAGTGTCTAATCTTAACTCTTTAATCATATCGCGGGTCTCTTCGATAGTCTCTTCGGTCTCACCCGGCCAGCCTACAATAAATAGACCGTGGACGTGTACGCCATAAGTCTGTAGTAATCTTACGTTTTGATACGCCAGGGCTATGTCTAACTTTTTGCCCATTGACTTTCTAAGCTTTTCGCTTCCTGATTCCAGGCCTAAAGCGACTTTGACACATCCGGCAATTTTTAACGCCTTAACTAATTCTTCATTTAGTTGATCAGCCCTGGCCGTTATCTCGAAATTAATTTTCGAGTCTTTTAACATATGGCATAAGGCTAAAAAGTTTTGCATATCAGCTGTTGCGCTGTCGTCGTGAAATTTAAAATACTGATAGCCCAGAGCCTTAGCCTTATTTATTTCCAAAAATATATCATACGCACTTCTTACGCGATAACCCTTCCAGGTTATATACGTTGTACAAAATGTACATCGGTCTGTGCACCCGCGGGACGATACTATAGGGTATTCTTTAAATTTAAGCCCGGGTTTAAAAAACTTTAAGCCCTCAATCGCTAAAGGCAAAGTGTCTAAATCTTCGATTTGATCTTCTTTGACTATACCTCGAACATCCGGGTTGTAAATAACCCGGAGTAAACCTTTTTCGCCCTCACCCACAACGATAAAATCAATCTGGCTATAATTATCCCATATCTGCTGATACATTATTGACGCGTGCGGACCTCCAACAATCGTCCTTAATTGGGTTGTAGTATTAGCGATTGAATTATAATCGTCGACGCGCTGTTTCAAATCGGCACAAAGATTAAACACTGTAGCCCTTTGCTCAGTCATAAGCGTAAAACCGACTAAATTTATATCATTTTCGGTCATTTCATTAGTTATCTTATTTAAAGATTCATCATACGATAAATCGAATAGGTCTAAACACGCTATATCGATATCTCTATATTTAGAATCTATATAAGCCGCTAAAGACGCGATACCTATGGGGTACCACTCACGCCCTTGACCGTGTTGCGCATCTGGCGCAATATGCGGTGGATAACAAAGTATTAATTTCATAAATTTGCTCCTTTAAAATAAAAAATAGCCCTATCAAATAGGGCGGGGTTGGGCGTTGTCCCCATAACCGCGTCCGGTTTGCCCATAACCCTATTATATCACGTTTCAAACATCGGTATATATTCAATATCATTTATTATTTCGTATACCGCCATACCCTCGCAATATTTATCTGGTTTACCAGGATACTTTTTCTCATAAATATTTATAACTTTAAAAAAAGTTCTTTTTAAAATCTGTTCCATCTGAGGCACAGTCATAACATGTAAGTGCTCATGGCAATTTACCCAGTTTTGACCAGGCATAAATATTAGGCCCTTACCATCAGGCTTTAGCACACGTCGAGCTTCACAAAGAGCCCTATACGGACTCAAAAAGTGCTCCAGTGAATCCCACATTATGAAGCCATCAAAAGTCGCTGTGTCAAGGCTTAAATTTTCAGCATCCATATATTTAATATTTCGTCCACGAGTTACACCTGTATCTAGTTCCTGGCGGTTTAAAGTTATGCCGGTATAGTCTTTATAGAAATCTGCGGCATTGCCTGTGCCACAGCCGATATCTAAAATTTTACCATCTAAAAAATTATAATGTTCAGCGAAGAATAGTACCTCTCTACGGTCTGAATAATTCATTACTGGGCCCATTTATAAAACCCCCTTCTTTAATTTCGCTCTTTTAATATTCACTTCTTTGATGTCGAATTTTGCTTTAATATCATTCAAAGCGATTTCAACATCCGCTACCTCTTCAATAATTTTATTCCTATTTTCGTTACCCCTTAAATATTTACACAGTTCTTTTTGTAGCTCTGATAATTCTTCGATGTCGTGTACCATCGAAATTATAAAACTATCAGTCATATCTTTAATATTCATAATCGCCACCTCCAGAGTCGGATTTGGGTCCAATATTGATTGATATTGGCCCATAATCCCAAATTTGCCGTCAGGATCAGCCTTCATATATCTAGCGTATTTCTGTTGCCTATCCGCTAAGGTCGCCCAGCCTAAATGCAGTAATTTATAATTCGAAGGGCTAATATTCTTATAAATATTATAGGGAAATCTTCCACAATGAAGGCTTTGTTCGTTCCATTTCCATTCTTGAATACCCTCATACCTATAAGCCATAGGCCAATAACTATCATGCGCATTCCAATACTCGTCATTTCTATAAAAATACACGTTACCTGATTCATCAGCGTTTACTACGCCTAAGCCATCGCAGTGCGGCGTCTTAACTTTAGAATTAATAAAGCCCACATTATGTATTTGCCATATGTCGTATAACCTATAAGCCATAAAAGAAGTGTGTATTTTAGCATATTCTAATTCTCTACGTACAACCTTATGAGGCGCGTGAAATAACTCGTCAGCGTCAAGTATCAATATCCAGTCACCCGGTGTCGCGTGTGAAGTCAAGGTATTAAAAAGTCTTTTCCTTTGCCTTACCTCGTCGGTATCCCATAATCTTTTCTTAGAAGACAATACACTAAAATCATATTGTCGACAAAAATCTGCGGTATTATCTGTTGAGGCATCATCTATTACGATAACATGGTCACATATCGCCCGCATTTGCTCACAAAATCTTTGTAAATATCGCCCTTGCTCATTACGCACAAGCGCACCGCCCCATATTCTCATAACCCATCACCGCCATATATTAATTTCCCTTTGTTTTCGGGGTTATTCATCCACGCAGTATAAGCGTTTTGAAAAGACGCCGTAACCACTGGAAAATAACCCATGTGCGCACAGTCTAAACCAAAATCCGCATAAAGCTTATGCCCTGCGCTTCTCGCTTTAACGCAAAAAGCCAGGTCTTCTCCCACGCCGGGCATTGGGAAAAACCATGGTTTCTTAAGTCCCTCAAACACTTTTAAGTTAATCAGACAACAAGCCATACCGCAACCTTCTATATCGTATATACCCTCAGACGGCCATTTCTCAGGCTCCATTGGTCCCTCTAACTCTGTTGTAAAGTCGCGATTTATTCTAACTTTTGTATAAAAGCATGGTTGGAATGGGAATTTGCGCTGATAGATTTTAGCTGTGACGATTGGTACATCCCAACCTATTAATTGAGTTAGCGTTTGCGGCTCTGGCACCATGTCAGAGTCCAAAAAGAAAATGTGCGTTGCATTGGGCTGTTCTAACGCAAATTCCACAAGCTTTTCACGAGCATCGTAAATCAAGCAATTAGAAATTAGGTTAAACATGAGCTGATACCCTTCAGGTATTTGGAAAGATAATAAGCGCGCCACAGTCTCAAAATAAAAATGCCCTGTATTTGGCAGCGCGATTATAATTGTTTTCTTATCAGGCCTTAACGTCTTTGGTGTTAACGTTTCCATTGTATACCCCCCTTTTTGTATTATTATATCATGTAAAAATACTTTGCACAATACTTGACAAAGTAAAAGGCTCTCAAATGAGAGCCTTTTTTTATCCTGGGTTATTCTAGGGGTTCGTTATCGCCTCTGTATCTTTGCACTATACATACGATATCAGTGGCTGTATGGGCAGCAACCCTAACGCCTAAATAGCGTTTTGTTGCATTAATTGACATGTCATAATCATTAACTTCTAATTTTATAAAGCCTTCTGTTGTGCTGTTACAACTAACCGTCGACACAAATGATGTCATAGCTGTTGCGACTGCGCCATTCCATGTAGCCGCGCTGGACTCATATACTGTAGCAGTAATAACACCGCTTGAGCCTGTTGCGTCGAGCGGCTTATTCGCTGTAACTAAAACCATACTTTTTTTGTAGGGCATCATATCTAACAATGCAGTGCTAGATATTCCGGTTGTTACTGTTTTCGCTATCTGCAAACTGGCTGTAATCATTTCTGTAAATTTATTCATCCTCTAGCACCTCCTTAAGATATTAGCACGAATGGGGATAATGTTGATCCGCCATTTCGCGGTGTGATTGCTGAGTTTAACCACGGTTTGCCGTCAACCCTTTTAACGATTTTCCAGCATCGTTTATCTGTTCCAAACTTAAAGTCTTTTGACTCTTCAATTCTTAAGCCTCTAAGGTCACCGATCAAATAGTTAGACCAGTCACCTAAAATCAAATCACCTGAGGTACCAAGTGCCTGTGCCTTTTCACTAATAACCAATGGAATTCCAAAAATTGAGCCCGGAGACCTTCCAGCGATATTGCCAGACATACCCGGAAATAAAATATAATTTCCGCCAGCGTCTTGTAATGTATACAAATATGGCAATACTGTCTGATTAGCAAGCCATACAGCGTTATCCATTGAGCCACTAAAACGAGATAACATATTAACTATATCAATAGTGTTTATCTGTGTTGCTGTGGCTCTAGATACCGTAACCCTACAAGGCGCATTTACAACACCCAGAGGCTTACCAACGCCATTACCATTAATAAACGCGTAGTCTTCCTCAAACGCAATCGCGTCACCAAATAGCTGTTGAAGCAATGGGCCTATAGCGATAATTGCGTCCTGCGCCAAATCTTCAGAGCTTTCGGCATATCCATAAAGTTTTCCAGCGTCCAAATTAACCTGTCCAAATGTGGGTTGTGTAATTCCGGCTTCTAAATCTGTTGTTTCGGATCCCCAGTAAGTCATAATTCCGCCATAGAAATTACTGCTGTTACTTGTAGAAGTAATAGTCGGTACTTCAAATTTTGGCGTGGGCATATCGATTAAGCTAGGTCCGAAAGTCCTGACAAGCCCTTTTTCAATTGCTCTTTTTAAAATACGTTTTGACCATGTTGTCGGTACTAAATATCCGCCAGCGGATCCGGTATTCTCGCCTAAAACTTTTAGGCTTTCAGGTGTATATTTAACCTTTGTCAAAAACTCGCCAAAGGATTTTCCATATGTTTTTTCGTCTGGTAGATCTTCCCCAGTTTCTCCACTTGTAGTAAAGGTCTTACCCATTTCCACCATGGAAAGTCTTAATTTTTCTGCAAACTCTTCGGACGCGGCTTTCATCGCTGTTTCGTAGTGTGATTTTAGCTCAACCTTAACATCGTCATTACGCTTTTCGACCATCGCTTTAAGCTCGTCGAGTGATGTCTTAAAGACGTCTGAGCTTACGCGTTGATTGGATAGCGTATCTATTTTCTGTACTAATTCTTCAATAGTTGGCATATATTGCCCCCCTTTATAGTTTAATTCTATCAATTAAACTGGCAATTACGTCCGGGTTTAATTCGTGTACCTTTGGCGGCTCATTGCCCGGAGTGGATGATAATCCGGCTCCTTTAATAAGTGCCTCCAGCCTTTTAAGTTCTGATTTTATTGTATCATACTCAGAGCCTGAAGCAAACATTTTTATACTGGCTAAGGAATTCATACCCCATGTGACCGGCGAAATTTCCCAGAGCCTGACCTCTTGCAGGGTTCGGACTTCCATTTCTTCATCCCATGCCCACTTAACCGGATTATAACCGATCGACATGTCGGTTATGACTTTATCATGGATAAGTGTCATAACGTCCTTACCCAGTGTTGTTTTAGATACCTTAGCATCAAAATATAAGCCTTTCGAATCTTCGAATAAATTACTCGGTAAGCCAATAGTGCTCATAACATTATGCATGTATAAAACTTTAACTCTTTTTAGATTTTCGTTTATAGTTTTGGCAAAAGCCCCCGCCTGCATGATATCACCACCATCATCGACATTACCAAATATTGACGCGTATCCTTCAAACTCAAAATCGCTCTTTGCCTTAACCTCAGTTTTTACAAATTTATAATCCATTTATTTAACCCTCCTATACCCTACCGCGCAGCGGCAATTTATGACCTCTTCGGGCGGCCCGCTATGGTCACCCGGATATTTTAATTTTCCTTTACCCACCTGGAAATACTCGTCTAGCCCGATGGGCTGGGCTTGATACTTTTGACCTGCTCGCTTATGCGTTTTTCGCGTTCGACTATCTTTTGTGCTTATCCATATTTTCTTAAGTGTAAGTCCCGTTTGCGTAGCCCCCGCCCACGAACCATAATTCGACGCGCTGTTGACCTCAGTACGCGCTATACGCTTAGAGCGCTTAGCGCTAAAGCGTTCTAGGTATACAGTCCTTATTGTTTTAGCTATATCGCTTACGCTTTTGCCTTCTTCGATACCCTTCTTCACGACATTTTTAATAGTCAAAAGCGTATAAAAATTTAGTCTGCCTGTCTGACTCTTAGCCATAGAGGCGATCCAGCTATAAATCCCAAGCGCAAATAGCGAAAATATCTTTTTACCCACGAGCTCATTGTAAACAGTTGTGCCAAAAGCCGTTACAATCCCAGTATACATCCCAACAAACAAGCGATTTAACTTTGGGGCGTCTTGCTCGACCTGTTTAAGCGCTTGGCGCTCAAATTGTTTAATATCGGTTATACGCCTTAGTTTATAAATCGCATCCCCCTGGGCTGTAAAGAATTTTTTAAGCTCTTTCTCAAATTTCCTATCCCAATAAGCCCTTTTGACTTCAATCTCATCAATTGTCATCGGCCTCATCCTCATCCTCTTCATCGGCTGGCGCGTCTTCGTCAAGTACCGTATCCGCTAAAGCCGCGGCCAATTGATAATTAAACACATCGCCCGTCGGTATAGCCGTTAAGCCCACAGCCTCACGCGCCTCATTTTGAGTCATTACGTTATCCATAAATAGGCCTCTGATTCTATCAGTTTTAGATGTCTCGTCTTCTTGTAACACAGCTATATCCGATAAGTCGGGCTTAATTACAAAAGCTTTATCGTATAGGCGCACAACGTCTTTATTAAGTTTCGCGCCTATACGGTTTAAGTATCTAGGTATTACCGTCTGAGACCAAAAGGCCTTTAGCGCTTCGCCATAATTCGCGTAAGTCTGGCCCTCAGGGTCACCGACCACCTGGCCAGGTACACCGAATGTGCTACAAATTTCAATACGGTTAACTTTTTTCTGCATGATGAAATCCATATCAACCTGGCTCATACCAAAATTGATATAGTTAATCTTTTCAGAATCAAAAATAAACGGCATTCGCGCCTTTTTTGGCCCGCTATAGTCTGATAACCAACGCTTTTTAGCTTCATCGATTTGGGTTGGGGATACATTGTATAGGGCTAAGGCGCCCGGCGGTATGCCGATATTGTCAAATACGTTTTTGTTCCAGTCAACAGCCTGGTTCTCTGTGGCCATCGTACGCGCGCCCGCGCGTATAGGGCTAAGTCCCTGGTAAAAATCTAAAGGGTCTATAAACCTATCCCACAATACTAAATTTGGGCTGTACCTGGTATTATTAAGCTCATACTCAAAGCCGCTTAGCGTCTGAGGCCCCGGCCCTGGTATCGGTTTAACTTGATGCCCATACATAGGCCTTAGTTCACTTGGCAGTACGGGATTGTCTTTAAGCGCAAAGAATTTACCCTGTGTCGCCAGGAATACCGCCCAGAGTTCGAAAAACTCGGCCGAAGTGAAGTCCGGATTTACCTGGCCATTAAACATGTCGAGTAAATAATGGCTCTTAACCTCTTTAAGGTCTGCGCCTGTGCGCTTGTACAAACGCCACGGTATCGAACCAACGGCACTGGCTATAGCGATTATACAGCTATAACACCAGACGATTTTCTCAAAAGCCTCTTCTACATATGCCGTATCGTCTTGTATGGACCATATAGGCGCACCCGCCCTATAGTCATCTGTGTAATAGGATTTTTTGGCGAAATTTCGCCAAAATTTTAATCGGTCAAACATTTCACACCCCCATTATAATTTGGTATAATTTCCTTAACGCCCAATGAATTAGCCGCTTCTAAAACTCTCTTTTTAGCTAATTGAAAAATATCTTTATAAAACATTTCTTTTTCCATTCCTTCTAATAAGGCATTCCGTATTACGATATCTGCAAATGCAATTTTTTGCACTTGCTCCATATCTAAAATTTCCCTGGTGTTTTTAAAACGCTCCTGGATAATAAAGAAAGCCGCGTTTTCCATTTTACTAAAATTCATATAATATTTATCGGCACTTTTAGAGCCCTGGCTTTTAGCGTATTCTATAAATATTTTTATAACATCTGTTTCCTGTCTTCTGCCTATTTTGCTTTGATTTCTAGTTTCGATATACTGCTCATTTTGCTTTTGTGTTTTCTGTTCCAGTATCCATTTTTCCATTTCAACAAATCTATCAGCTATTGCAAGTTTTGCTTTCATTACTGTAGTTTTTTCATTCGCTTTAGTTCTCATATTTGTAATTAGAAAAATGTATTGTTTTTTGTTTAAGTAATAAATCTTTTTTGTACCCCCGCCCTTTTCCCCAGAATTTGGAACATTTTCAAAGTGAAGAGCCCCCAACGTTTCAATCTCTTTCTTGTATACATTTACCAAATTATAAATTATTTTATGCTGTCTTTCTAATTCTTTTGCTAAAATATCAGTAGCAATATAAATTGTATCTTTCTTAATTGTTAGTAAATTATTCATATAATTACACGACCTTTCAAATTTAATAATGTAATTATACAGCAATTACTTTATAAAGTAATTATCATAAGCATACCCCCTAGCGTCGATAATTGCATTAGTATATAGTCTTTCTATCCAATATCAATAGCTCACATGCATAGCGCGTTGCGTCGATAACATCGTTTTCTTTGTCCTCCAGACGCGCTAACATATTCCCTTGTGCGTCTACCGCATAGTCAATGTCCTCAAATTGCTTAGACGTCCTGGGCGTACGTCTATCGTCAATAACGATAGCCTTTAACGAGTCCAGCCATCTTTCGCCAGATTCGATAGAGCCCGGGCCTTTTCTAGCGCCAACCATATTAATGCCCCTGTCCTTAAAATATTGGACATCTTTAGGACTGGCACTATCCGCTGTTGTTCTTTCATTATACCCTTTTTCGAGTAGCCATTCTATTATATAATCATTGTGCAATTTAACACCTACCAACTCATCTATAAAATATAAAATCCTATTTACCTTATCATAATGGCATCTAACATAAGCAAATGGGTTATTCGCATAGCCCCAATCCGCGCCACACCAAATATTGTCAAATGTGGATATCTCCTCATCCGTAATACGTCTAAACTCTAAATTACTAAAAGGCACAACCCCATAACCTATGGCTTCACCCATATAGCGCCAGCGCCATTTAACATTATTACTTATCTTTAGTTCATCAGCCCTCTCGATCATCTGCTTAGCCGCGTATGGATTATCGTACACTGTCGAATGGTGTATAAACGTATCTGGTATATCGCTATGCGTATTATACCGTTTATTGAGCCAGTGTGTCTTACGCTTTGGGGGGTTATAGCCCAATAAAAATAAATACCGTTCCCCCATTTCGGACCTGAGTATAGTATCTATAACTACGTCGAGGTCATCCTCTTGTCGATAATCGGCGACCTCATCAAATAGGCAATCCTTAATGGGGAATTCGTCCTTAAGCCCCTTAATTCGGTCCTCGGGGCCCTCTGTGCCTTTAAATAATATCTTAGTACCTGTTGGCTTATATATTGCGGCTAATGGCGACTTTTTGAAATCCCATAAGTGCTGAACGCCAAATTTTTTAGTGGCCCAGATAATATCCTGATACACACTACCATGTAGTGTGTTACCGAAACGTCTAATACAAGCGCCGCTTGTCATAGTCGACATACGATTATACACCATGCGCAAGGCGTGCTTACTGGATTTACCCGAATCACGGCCGCCCTTTTCAATGCAATAGGTATGCGTGTAATCGGCTCTCCAGGACTCGATAAAATTAGGACTTATTATTTCACTTAACTTTATTTCCATCTTGGCCTCCCAGGTCGTCGATTATCGTTATCGGTTCTACGACATGTATATCAACCTTATCCAATTTTTGATATTTCTCAGGCTTTAGGTTAGTAAGCAAAAATTGCTGGGCTGCGACAGAACCTTCAACATGCTTTTTCACAATCTTTTTTTTCGTTACCGGCTTACCCCCCGATCGGTAAGTCTCCAAAGTTTCTTCGTCATATGTATAGCCCATAGCGCGCCTGAATATAGCGCCTTCCACCTGTTTGACAATGTATTTATCGCCCTCATCCATCAGGTCTTTAAGCGTTTTGTTTTCAGCTAAAACCTTATTGAACTGTCTAATTGTGATACCTAACTTTTGTGCTATTTCATTATTGGTGAAATACTCGCGCTTCCACTCGAGTATCTCGCATACCCGTGGTCGCACATACGTTTCCCAAATCATACCCGTCGCCCCTTCCTAATTAGATTATAGCACAAAAATAGAGCGCTTATCGCGCTCTATCTCTTAAATGCCTCTTTAACTTTTTTTGATCGGAAGAAATCGTTTTCGTTTTCTTCATTTTTTAAGTATTCTGAGTCCTTAAAGTCTTTGTCCCCTCCGCTGATATCCTCTTTAGTGTAGTCCACCTTTTCGGTTTTACGTTTTTCCATATCGCCACCCCATTAATTTTGCATAATCCGTAAATAATATTTGCGTCACCCAAGCACTATAACCCTGCTGGGCAACAGGACGAGGTTTATCGCCCTTCGCATAAGTATAACCTACATAACTACTATATGGTACTATTATTCTAACCTTTTTCATTTAACATTCCCCTTCCTTATAAAGTACATAAATTAAATAGATTACACATATCACTATCACCACTATCAGCATCTTCCACCTCCAGAGCCAAACACTTACTTGGCTCTTCCTGTAATACCTCCCAAATGCATCCGTCATGCCTATTACAATATCCGCAATTGTCGCACATTCGCAATCGCCTCCTTATTTATATAGCATTTATATTCTTTAAAACAATAACTTGACTTATCCCCAAAAGTAAGACCAATTTCTTCATTATGCCCCTCAACTGTAATCTTATAATTTTTAGTACTTTCTTTTATAACGGTGTACCATTCTTCGTATGAGGAATTGCCCCATTCATTTAGTATTTGCATATCTTTTATATTATCAAATTCCTTTTGTGTTACACTTTCAAATTCTATATCTTTATAAGCACTTTTAAGTCTTTGTTTAGTCCAATTATCCATAACTTAATCCCCCTAACCATTAAAATTCGCCCTTATGGCATCTGCCTTATAAAATAATTATATCAAGTATTTATACTTGTGTCAATAACTAATTTAAAAACGTGATATAATTATTCGTGAGGTGATATTATGGACTTTATAAGACCAAAAAGGGTCGAAGAGAAAGAAGATCGCGTGACTTTAAGCTTTAGCGTCGTAAGGCCATCAAACACAACCGCATATACTGTATCTGACGTATGGGCGTCCAGTACAGCAACAGCATATGCCGTGGCCGTTGATGGTGTAGCGGAATATAATGGCCAACATGTTGACGTTATCGGCGGCTATTTAACATCTAGTGCCGCACAGGCGACATTACCACAATTTAACGTGTGGGTATTCAACACGCCGCCGGCATCGCCAGTCGATAACGCAGCTTTCACGCTTACCGATGCCGAAATGAACACAGCCATTGGGATGTTAACTTTCGATACCTGGAAGGCCTCAGCGCTTAACGCGCGTGGGCAATTAGCTTCCAATACAAAGGTCAGCATGAAATTAGGCTCATCCACAAGCGTATACATAATTCCGGTGTTGGCAAATATTTATACGCCAATCGCGAATGAGACTTTAACAGGTTACATAACCTTTAGACGCACATAAAAAAGACCCCTTAGGGGTCTTTTTTCATCCACATATACGCTAAATGCGTCCTATTCTGGGCCTTTGTTTTTTCTAGAATTCGGCTGATATGCTTTTTAACGGTATGCTCAGAAATAAAAAGCTTATCAGCTATAACCCTACTCCTATAACCCTGAGCTACCAACTCGCAGATTTCCTCTTCTCGCGGTGTCAGCATCTCCGGATCAGACTTTTGATACCTCTTAATCATGTTGTTTATCTAGCCAAGGTAACATCTTATCAATATTGCTAAAATGTACAATCTCAGGTCCGCACACCTGATTACCTATTTGGTATACCCTAAAAATGTTAGGTCCTTCAGTCCCATCAATTACTATACTGAAGCCTTTTTTAAAAAATAACTTTCTTAAATGCTCAATCATCGTCTAACCCCTTTCAATAAAGCTTTTAAATTTATTTCCTTTTTACTAAGCGCCTTTACAATACTCTCATCAATCGTATCTTTAGCTACCAGATGATTAATGATTACTGTTTTAGCCTGACCCTGACGAGCTAAACGTGCATTTGCCTGTAGGTACAACTCTAAACTGTATGTGAGACTGTACCAAATGATTATGCGACCACCGCCTTGCATATTTAACCCGTGCCCACAGCTTTTAGGATGGGCCACAGCGATATTTATTTCCCCCCTATCCCACTGCTGGAAATGTATTTCTTTCGTCAAATGGACTGCACCCATTAAGCGAATGCTTTCAATCTCATGTTTGTAATTAGCAAAGATTAAAACGTTTTCACCATTAGCCGCCTGGATAGTGTCCTCTAAGGCCTCAAGCTTACGCGTATTAGTCACACGCGTATTACCCTGTGCGTCATATACATGGCCGCCTGTCCATTGCGACAATTTACCAACTAGCACAGCAGCATTAGCTACATCGATATCGCCCTCATCGATACTCGCATAACAGTCATTCTCGAAGTCGTCATAAGCTTTAGATTCTAAAGTATTAAAATAAACTGGGATATCATTATAAATTATTTTAGGCTTAACGATATTCTCCATGCTCATAGTGATATCACCAATAAGCCTATAGATTTTTTGCTCATCCCTGATACCCCATTTATAGGTTATATGTCCATCGCCTAAAAGCGAATAGCAATGTCGCTCACGAAATTTCGTGATATTACACCCCAACCGGAGGCCGTGATCCAAAAGGTACATTTGCGGCCATATCTCGGTAAGGTTATTTGGCGCTGGCGTGCCTGACAGTAAGACCATACGCTTATAAGTCAATTTCTTAAGAGCCTTAAAGCGTATGGCTTGATGGTTTTTAAACATTGATGATTCATCAATTATCACAAATTTAAAATCCCAATACTGACTTAACCACACAACATTATCGATATTGGTTATATAGATATCCGTATCAGCGCTAAGGGCCGCTAGCCTCTGCTTTGGTGTACCTATAATCTTAGTGTAGGTCATGTCGAACCCCCATTTATCTATCTCATTCGACCAGGTCATCTGTGCCACACGCAAAGGCGCAATGATTAAGGTCTTTTCGAGTTCACCCATCTGCTTTAAAACGTTAAACGCCATTAAGACACTTAACGTTTTACCCATACCCATATCCAAAAATAAGGCGCAGTATTTATTATCCAGTATGTAATTAACGGCCTGTTTCTGATATTCGTGGAGGTCCATTGAAATACTCCTTTAGTGCTGGGATTAGTATATCATGCTTAAAATCCTTTGTCGCTTTTCTCCCTAACATATCGATCCCAAGCTCATATGCCATAAGTTCTTCTAACCCATAATCCCAGGTTTTTTGAGTCTCTTTATCATAGAAGCAGATTCTTCGATAATCTCTGGGCCTGTCCTTATGCGCATAACGTCTTAATGTTTGGCCATTATGCGCGGTGACTTTTAAGTCTACTGCGCCATTAACCTTTTTTATTAACTTAAAATCATAATCTTTGCTAAATTTATTTAACATAGTTAGTCTTTTCTCATTCATATCACAAATTCCTTTCCACAATCTAAGCATTCGCACAACTGATATTTCCGCATGCCCTTTATCGGCCTGGTCGTACGCTTTTTTAGCCATTTCCGGCTTTTACAAGCCGGGCATTTAATGATTAAACTACTCATAATATCACATCCCCGGTAAACACCAATTTTATTAAACGTTTTTCGCCTTTTAGCCTGTAATTTAGCATCTCGTTTTCTGTTATAAACTTTAAGTATCGATACTCTGTACCATTCCATTTAAGTAGTTTTCTGTGCTTGCCTTTAGTCTCAATGCAGTATTGCTCAACGTTCTTGAATTGTAGCATAAATTCATTTTCTAAAATCTCAATAGGCGTATCGGCATGGTAGCCATGCACATATATTGTACACATATCGCCTTCAATATGGGGCGTGACCCTATATCTTTCACGGTCAATGTAGAATATATCGTCAAGCGAAGAATTTAACAGTAAAGATTCTAATTCCCGTTTATCACCTAAGTGACAAATCATTTTAAAAATCATAATATCATCTCCTTTTACCGTTATTATATCAAGTATTTATACTTTTGTCAATCTCTTATCTAATTGAACAAAATGTTTATTTTGTTCAATTAGACGCCTTTGTCCGGGACAAGCGTTAAGCCTCAAAGCCTGTCCGGGGCAAAGTTAAGGACAGAGATTTAGGTCTCTGTCCCTATCTAATCTTTGGGGTCCTCTTTTGTCACAAACTCAATTCGGTTAATCGCATCGTCGTCTATGTTTGTCACGAACTCGGTTACATTTATGTCGTTAATCTTTTTGATTTTTATTAACCCACTATCGATTGCGACATCTGCGTTATACGCGTTTTGTAATCCGTTTGTTACTGCTACCACCTCGCCCCAGGTCGCTGTTTGTTTTACATACATTACAAATTGCCAAGCCATTTTTTAGCCTCCTATTCAAATCGATATTTATTTAAGCTTATGCTATTATCGCAATTGTTACAAGCTAAATATAATGCGTATTTTATGACCTTTACGCCTTTGACGGTGTTCTCGCCAACTTTTATCTTCTGCAATTTCATTGTGCCATTATTGCATCGAGGGCACGGCCCATTCTCACTAACATTCATTTCCGCTCCTCCTTCTTTTGCACTTTATCATAGCAGCTACTGCATACATAGGCCATACCCTTATCGGTGTTAACCTGTATCAGCTTTTCGACTTGTGCCCGACATATCGGACATACCAATGGCATTTTTACCACCATCCATTACCGCCACCTTTCGCTTTTTTCTTACTCTCTTTCACCTGATCCAATCGCCTCTTTTCTTTTTCGATTGAATCAGCTAAACTTCTAAACTTCTGCACCAGAGGCAGATAAATTCTATCGTATTCGCATTTACTAATTTTGTCATGTCTATAATCGTATTTCGCATTATCCATCTGGCGCTCAATCTCTTTCTGCGCTTCTTTTAATTCTTTAAGCATCATTCCCACCTCGCTTTTAATACACATATTTATAAAAAATAATTCAAACTCATCTGCGCATACTGATATACTACCACCATTTTTAAATGATATAGTGATATTATGAGCATCCAACGTAAATTTATCTATATTGTTTATATTAGCATTCAAATATTTTTGAGCTATTTCTCCAGCATTTTTCATGTTACACACCTTCCTTTTTTAATCATTCCCACCTCGCTTTTGGCCGCCCACTTTTAGCCCTTTCGGCATCAAGTCTGGCCTTTTCCTTTTTAGCCTTTTCAGCCTTTTCCTTTTCAGCTTTTAATTCCATATTTCGCCTTTCTACTTTGTTATAGCAGTTGCTACACACAAATTGTTCTCTACCACCAAGACCCGTTACTTCCCATACGGACATGGACCCTTCGTCTCCGCACTTGTCGCAATTCCGATTACTCGGATATAGTATCGATTTCCCCATTTTTATCAATCCTCACAAGCTTCATAAAGCGTTAAAATAATATTTTTAGTGCTTAAGTCATATATCACCGACGAAATAATATAAAGCTCTCCATTATACCGAATATACTCATCGGTATGCGGCACAACGTCCATCTGCACCAGTTCTAAATCCGTATATTCGTTATTATTAAATACTCTGAGCAAAACTGTTATCACGCTCATCCACCACCCATATCTTTAAAATCGTATAACCTTGTACTGTATACCAATAATCCTCTTCACTTGATACTTCAACGTATCCATCGTCATCACAATACGATTTTACTCTATCAGTCCAGTTATTAATGATCGTTGGATTTTTTAGTATCATAGCTTCAATTTTAGGCCAATCTAGTTTAATTTTTTTCATTTTCTCACTCCTTTTATCGAAGTACCGCAAACCCGCATAAATACTGACTTCTTAAATGTAGCATTTATGCTGGTTTGAAGCCTATTTTTTGTATACACTCATTTCCTGTCAAGCTGTAATTTTTATTGTAGCTTTATAAGATAAACTTATTTCTATTGACTCCAAATAAGTCTTATTCCAAACCGCATGGGGAGTGGCCTAATATGTAAAATAATATCTTACAATTGCATACTTGCCATT